>Ga0299912_10000792_pt1 | contig 25857 bp, 28 predicted proteins | sample RVTome_2_FD_207667 | JGI IMG/M metagenome (GOLD analysis project Ga0299912, IMG submission 207667) | Soil microbial communities from uranium-contaminated site in the Upper Colorado River Basin, Wyoming, United States - RVT95D214 (version 2) ... | reverse complement strand
GCGTGGCGGATCACCGATGCCCCCGAGGTCAGCGCCAGCCCCGCCAGCACCAGCGCCACCGCGATATCCGGCCAGCCGTGCGAAGTCGCCCACACCCCGGCCGCCGCGCCCATCACCGCGATATTGCCGAGCGCGTCGTTGCGCGAGCACAGCCACACCGAGCGCGCCTGCGCGTCGCCCTGGCGATGTGCGTACAGCAGCGCCGCCACGCCGACGTTGACCGCCAGCGCCAGGAGACTCACCCAGCCCATGATGACCGGTTCCGGCACAATGCCGACCGACCACTGCCAGGCCGACTTTCCGAGCACGAACACGCCGTAGCCGACCATCAGCCAGCCCTTCCACAGCGCGGTGCGCGAGCGCCACACCGGCGCCAGCCCCAGCACGAAGAGCGCCACGGCGTAGTTGCCGGCGTCGCCCAGGAAATCGACCGCGTCGGCCAGCAGCGATACCGACTGCGCCGAAAAGCTCGCCACCAGTTCGACGCCGAACATCAGCGCATTCAGCACCAGCGCAATCCACAGCGCGCGCCGGTAGCGCGGATCGGGCGGCGCCGCGTTGCACACCGAATCGCAACCGCAGCCGCTCATGATGGATGCCGCCTCACACGGTCCTGCGGGTAAAATGTCGTCTTTCTCATTCCGCCATCCTGCCACTCATGTCCACGAATGCACACTCCCCGATCGGCGTATTCGATTCCGGCATCGGCGGGCTGACGGTCGTCCGCGCCCTGATGGAGCGCCTGCCCTACGAAAACATCGTCTACTTCGGCGACACCGCGCGCGTGCCCTACGGCGTGAAGTCGGTCGAGACCATCGCCCATTTCACCACCGAGATCGCGCAGTTCCTGCTGGAAAAGGACGTCAAGCTGCTGGTCATCGCCTGCAACACCATGGCGGCGGTGGCCTCACAGATCGTCAAGGACCTGTCGCCGGTGCCGGTGCTCGACGTGATCGACGCCGGCGCCGCGTCGGCGCGCGGCGGCAAGAAGATCGGCGTCATCGGCACCCCCACCACCATCAACAGCAACGCCTATGCGCGCGCCATCCACGAATACGCGCCCGATTCGCGCATCCATTCGCAGGCCTGCGCGCTGTTCGTGCCGCTGGTTGAGGAAGGCTGGCTCGACCACGAAGTCACGCGATTGACGGCGCAGGATTACCTGAAGCCGCTGATGGCCGAGCACATCGACACCCTGGTGCTCGGCTGCACCCATTACCCGCTCTTGAAGCCGCTGCTGCGCCAGGTGGTGGGCGACGACGTCGCGCTGGTCGATTCCGCCGAAGCCATGGCCGAGCAGGTTGCGGCGGTCCTGGCCGAAAAGAAACTCGCCAACCCCGGCCCCGCCCAGCCGCGCTACGACTTCTACGTCACCGACGTGCCGCTACGCTTCCAGACCATCGGCGAGCGCTTTCTGGGGCGCACGCTCAACAACGTGCACGTGGTGAAGTGGTAGTCACCCAGCCCCACGCATGATCCGTGTCAACGCCCAGATCGAACTCGACGAGCGCGAAATCCAGGAAGATTTCGTGCGCGCCTCCGGCCCCGGTGGGCAGAACGTCAACAAGGTATCGACCGCGGTGCAGCTGCGCTTCGACGTCGCCCGCTCCCCTTCGCTGCCCGACCCGGTACGTGCCCGCCTCATCGCCCTCGCAGGCCGCCGCCTCACCCAGGATGGCGTGCTGATCCTCTCAGCCGAACGCTACCGTAGCCAGCGGCGCAATCGCGACGATGCCCTGCAACGGCTGATCGAGTTGATTCGTGAAGCCTGCGAAGCGGACAAGCCGCGCCGCCCCACCCGCCCCACGCTGGCGTCAAAAAAACGCCGCCTGGACAGCAAGCAGCGGCGGGGTGAAACCAAGAAACTGCGTACCGTGAAACCCGGGACGGACAGCTGACCGGGGCGCTTCAGCGATCTGCGGTATCCCGTTGTGGCGTCTGCTCGGCATCGCTCTTGATGACCGTATTTTCGAACTCCTCCCAGGAGCCTTCCCGTATGTCATAGGCCTCTTTTTTCCTCAGGGCTTCCAGACCTTCACGGATATATTCGTCATGCTTGTCGTCAAGCACGTCCATTTCCCGGTCCCCGTCCTCCTCGGCATGGCTCTTCCCGATGATGGGGAAACGCCAGAATATCCGGTCCAGCACCTCCTTGCAGCTGCGCTGCACATGCAGCCGCAGGGAGTCCTCGACAATGTGGGAATAGCGGAAACGCTTCATCGGTTCCGACTCAATGAAGGCAATGAAGCCCTTGTTGCCGTGGCCGGGCACGCACTCCACGCGGGCCTCGATGCCGTCAGCCCGGAAATAATCGACGATCACCGCAGAAACCGCCTTGATGCTGCGCGCCAGGCGTCGCGCACGGTGCTTGAGGATCAGCACATAGACCAGTATGGCGATCACATTGGCGGCGACGATGTAAAGCAGCGTCAGGTCGAAGTTTAAGGTGACGGTCATTATCAGACTTCCCTTGGAGAACGACAGTTTCGGAATTTAGATGAACTTTAGCCTGAAATGCGCCTGCTCCCTGATTCGCGCTCATTTTTTTGCGCGCCCGATCCGTTCGGTTCACTTCGGGCAAACCGCGTCGCAGAATCGCTGCACCTCGATCTTGCCGACTTCGCCATCCAGCGTGAAGTCGATGAGCGGCCGCTTGAAGGCCATGCGGCTGACGAAGCGGAACAGGTGCGCCATTTCGCCGACGAAGAAATACGGGGGGTAATTGCTCGATACCGCCATGCGGTCGACGACCGCCGCGCCGCGTGCGCGCAGGCGCGATTCCAGCGGCTCGAACAGCATTTCCATCTCGAAGACCTTGAGCGGCGGGCCGCAGAAGGTCGCGAAAGGCGCCGCCCGCTTGCCTTCCAGCCCGCGCACCGTGTTCAGCCAGCGCGCCACCGGAAAAGAAAGGTAGAGCCATTTCGGCATGCCGAGCAGCAGCAGGTCGTAGGCGGACACGTCCGGAATGGCGAGCGGCCGGATCGCCAGCTCCTGCTGGTGGTAGATCCGGTGCCAGACGCGACGGAACCGCGCGCACGTCAGGTAGACCGGCAAAAGAGGCAGCAAGGGCAGCAGCGGGAGCGGCAGCAGCCACATGTTCCAGTCGCGCTCGACCCGGATCGCCTCGGTGTCGACGTCGCAGCCGCGCAAGCGGATTTCGGCTGCCAGCACCTCGGCCAATCTGGCGGTGTGCCCCGTGCGCGAGTAGTGGACGATCAGGACGCGGGGCAATTCAGTCGTCGGCGCAAACCATCAAAGAGTCAGGCTCAAGCAGCCCTGCTCAGCCGAAGGTCAGCCCCATCGCCTCGCGCACGTCGCGCATCGTGTCGCGCGCCAGTTCCTGCGCTTTTTCACAGCCGTCGGCGAGGATGTTGCGCACCTGGTCGGGATTCTCTTCGTAGTACGCCGCGCGCTCGCGGATCGGCGCGAGCTCATCGAGCACGGCATCGATCACCGGCTGCTTGCATTCGAGGCAGCCGATGCCGGCGCTGGTGCATCCGGCGGTGGCCCACTGACGCACGCTGTCGTCGGAATACACCAGGTGGAACTGCCATACCGGGCAGTTGGCGGGGTTGCCGGGATCGGTGCGGCGCACGCGCGCGGGGTCGGTCGGCATGGTGCGGATTTTCTTGGTGACCGTCTCCGGGTCTTCGCGCAGGGCAATGGTGTTGTTGTAGGACTTGGACATTTTCTGGCCGTCGAGCCCGGGCATTTTCGAGGCTTCGGTGAGTAGCGCCTCGGGCTCGGCGAGGATCATCTTGCCAGAGCCTTCCAGATAGCCGAACAGGCGCTCGAGGTCGTTCACCGACAGGTTCTGCGCGTCGTTGAGCAGCGCCTTGGCGGATTCCAGCGCTTCATCGTCGCCTTTTTCCTGGTAGGCGGTACGGCATTCCTCGTACAGCCGGGCTTTCTTCGAACCGAGTTTTTTCACGGCGGCGCGCGCCTTGTCCTCGAACCCGGGTTCGCGGCCGAACAGGTGGTTGAAGCGGCGGCAGATTTCACGGGTGAATTCGATGTGCGGCACCTGATCCTCGCCCACCGGCACCAGGTTGGCCCGGTAGATCAGGATATCGGCGGACTGCAGCAGCGGATAGCCGAGGAAGCCGTAGGTCGAGAGGTCCTTTTCGGAAAGTTTTTCCTGCTGGTCCTTGTAGGTGGGCACGCGTTCCAGCCAGCCCAGCGGGGTCATCATCGACAGCAGCAGGTGCAGTTCGGCGTGCTCGATCACGCGCGACTGCACGAACAGCGTGGCCTGCGCGGGGTCGACGCCGGCGGCGAGCCAGTCGATGGTCATGTCGCGCACGTTTTCCTCGATCATCTGCGGCGTGTCGTAGTGCGTGGTCAGCGCATGCCAGTCGGCGACGAAGAACAGGCACTGGTATTCGTTCTGCAGGCGCAGCCAGTTTTTAAGCACGCCGTGGTAGTGGCCAAGGTGCAGGCGCCCGGTGGGGCGCATGCCGGAGAGAACGCGGTCGGAATACATTTTTAGAGTCGAGAGTTGAGGGCTAAGAGTCGAGAGTAATTCTGGGTCAGGACAGCACGATCTGAATCAGACCGACAAGTTGTGCGGGTTCGAGGCCGGTGACCAGCGCGACGAGGCCGATGAACAGGCTGATGAGCGGCCACAGGACGATGCCGAGGATGCCGGTGAACAGGAGCGCGAGCAGAATGAACAGGCCATAGGGCTCCAGCTTGGAAAACTGGATCGCCTGCTTCAGCGGCAAGAGGCTGACGGCGATGCGACCGCCATCGAGCGGCGGCAGCGGAATCAGGTTCAAGGCCATCAGGATGACGTTGATGAACACGCCGGCGGCGCCCATCAATGCCATGGGTTCGCTGAAAAAGGCATGTTGAAGAACGATCGCAAATTGAATGACCAATGCCCAGAACATGGCCATCACGAGATTCATGCCGGGGCCGGCGGCGGCCACCCACAGCATGTCCTGCTTGGGGCGCCGCAGACGGGCGAAGTCGACCGGTACAGGCTTGGCCCAGCCGAACAGGATCGTCCCGCCGCCGAGCAGCTTGCTGGTCAGCAGGATCAGCAGCGGGACCAGGATGGTGCCGACCGGGTCGATATGCTTGATGGGATTGGCGGTGATGCGTCCCGCTGCCGCGGCGGTCATGTCGCCGAAATAGCGCGCGACGTAGCCGTGCGCGGCTTCATGCAGGGTGATGGCAAAGATCACCGGCAGCGCGAACACGGCGATTTTCCCAGCCAGGGTGAGTTCTTCCATTTCGCTTAGCTTTCGAAGTCCGCAGTATCGCCCTTGCCGAAGCGCACCACGACGGGCGTATCGGTGGTGAGGTCGACCACGGTGGTGGGCGTGAGACCGCAGGCACCGCCGTCGATGACCAGGTCGACCAGGTGTTCCAGGCGCTCGCGGATTTCCCACGGTTCGGTCAGCGGCACGTCTTCGCCGTCCAGCAGCAGCGTGGACGACAGGATGGGCTCGCCCAGTTCGGCCAGCAGCGCCTGCACGATGGGATGGTCGGGCACCCGCAATCCGATGGTGTCGTGTTTCTTGTGCAGCAGCCGCTTCGGCACTTCGCGGGTGCCGCGCAGGATAAAGGTATAGGCGCCGGGGGTATGCGCCTTCAGAAAGCGGAACTGGGTGTTGTCCACCTGGGCGTAGCGGCCGAGTTCGGACAGGTCGCTGCAGATCAGCGTGAGGTCGTGCCCGCTGTCGAGCCCGCGCACCGACAGCAGGCGCATCGCCGCTTCCTTGTCGCCGATGTGACAACCCAGCGCATAGCAGGAGTCGGTAGGATAGACGATAACGCCGCCGCGCTTGAGGATGTCGACCGCCTGCTGGATCAGCCGCGGCTGCGGATTGTCGGCATGAATGTTGAAGAATTGCGCCATAAAGTAAGTGCTAGGGGCTCAGGCCAGGGAAGGGGAAAGATGGGCTGCCAGTTCCGGCCAGCCCTGCCACACCGGCTGGCAGTAATGCGGCAGCGCGGGCAGGCGGCCGATGTCGATGCCCTCGCCCGGCGCATGGAAGTCGGCGCCGCGCGAGGCCTTGAGGCCGAACGCGCGCGCCAGGTCGGCGAACTTGCCGTACTCGGACGGATGGTGGCTGCCGGTGATGACCTCGATGCCCTCGCCGCCCAGCGCGCGGAAAGCGTCGAGCAGCAGATGCAGTTCGCGCGCGTTGAAGGCGTAGCGCCCGGGGTGTGCGATCACCGCCATGCCGCCGCTGGCGCGGATCCAGCCGACGGCGTTTTCCAGAGAGGTCCATTCATGCTCGACGTAGCCAGGGTTGCCGCGGGTGAGAAAACGCTTGAACGCCGTGCGCATGTCGGGCGCGTGGCCCTGCGCCACCAGCCAGCGCGCAAAGTGCGTGCGCCCCACCATTTCCTTGTTGACCGCGAAATCGTAGGCGCCCTCGTAGGCGCCGGCGATGCCGGACCTGGCGAGGTCGTCCCCCATGCGGCGGGCGCGTGCGATGCGGCCCAAGCGGATATCTTTCAAGCCGGCGGCCAGTTCGGAATGCCGGGGATCGATGCGCAGGCCGACGATATGCACGGTCTGCCCGCCCCAGCTCACCGAGATTTCGACGCCGGGGATCAGTGTCAGGCCGGCGGCGTCCGCTGCTGCCTGCGCAGCGGCGATCCCGGCCACGTCGTCGTGATCGGTCAGGGCGAGGGCGTCCACGCCGTTGGCCGCCGCGCGGGCAACCACTTCGGCGGGCGGCAACACACCATCAGATACATTGGAATGGCAATGCAGATCGATATTGAGCATCGATGATCAGGATCGGGCGACCCGCGCCAAAAGCGCTTGGTCAGGAGGGGGAATCATAGCAAAATAAGCAGCCGCCCGAATTACAGTGGGGCGAAGCGCCACCTGAACGACCCAAACCTGATGAAAAAACTGCTGTTCGATCTGTTCCCCGTCATCATCTTCTTCATCGCCTATAAGATCGGCGACGCCAACGCCGAAGCCACGCGCACCCTGATGGCCAGCGTCGGGCTGCCGCAGCCGACCGGCACCGGGGAAAAACCCGGCATCTACCTCGCCACCCTGGTCGCCATCGTCGCCAGCTTCGGCCAGATCGGCTGGGTCAAGCTGCGCGGCCACAAGATCGATACCATGCTTTGGGTCACGCTGGGCATCATCGTGGTGTTCGGCGGCGCCACCCTGTGGCTGCATGACGAAAGCTTCATCAAATGGAAACCGACCGTGCTGTACTGGATTTTTGCGGCCATCATTTTTGGCGCCGCAGCCTTCGGCCGCAACGTCATCCGCAGCCTGATGAACAAGCAGATGGAACTTCCGGACATCGCATGGGGTCGGTTGAATGCAAGCTGGGGCGGATTTTTTGCCTTCATGGGGCTTGCAAATCTGATTGTCGCCTTCAACTTCTCGACTGACGCCTGGGTCAACTTCAAGCTGTTTGGCAGTCTGGGGCTGATGCTGGTGTTCGTGATCGGTCAGAGCATGATGCTGACCCGGTATCTGGATCAGGCCGATCTGGATCAAGCAAAACTGGACAAGGAAGAAAAGCAATAATGTTTTACGCCCTCGTCGGACAGGATGTGCCCGACAGCCTCGAGCGACGACTTGCCGCCCGCCCCGCGCACCTGGAACGCCTGCAGGCCTTGCAGCAGGCCGGACGCCTGCTGCTGGCCGGCCCCTTCCCCAATATCGACAGCAACGACCCTGGCAGCGCGGGTTTTTCCGGCAGCCTGATCGTCGCCGAATTTGACACCCTGGCTGACGCGCAGGCCTGGGCCGATGCCGATCCCTACGTGGCATCGGGCGTCTATTCCAGCGTCGGCGTCAAACCCTTCAGGAAAGTCTTTCCCGCATGAGCACGTCCGACCTGATCCGCCAGCGCCTTGCCGCGCTGGAGCCCGAAACCTTTACGCTGGAAGACGAAAGCGCCCAGCACAAGGGCCATGCCGGCGCAGCCTCGGGCGGCGGACATTTCCGTTTAACGCTGGTGTCACCCAAATTCCGCAAACTCTCCACCCTCGCCCGCCACCGGCTGGTGTACGAAGCCATGGGCGAACTCATGCAGCGCGAAATCCACGCGCTGTCGATTACTGCCTTAACCCCCGAAGAACTCTAAAAGGAACCCACATGCGTCTCGCCCTGCTCCCCACCCTGATCCTGCTGGCCCTTTCCCCGCTGGCGCAGGCACAAACGCCCGCACCCGATGCAACCACGCCGGCAGCCGACACCAGCAAGCCGCTGGCCGTGGTCAACGGCCGCGAAATTCCCGCGCTGTATGGCGAACTGGTCAAGCGTGAAATGGCCCAGGGCCAGGCTGATTCGCCGCAACTCGATGCCCGCGTGCGCGAGTCGCTGATCAACCTGGAGCTGCTGTCGCGCGCCGCCATGGACAAGGGCCTCGACAAGGACCCGCGCCTGGCTGCGAGCCTGGACATTCGCCGCAAGGACATTCTGGCCAAGGCCTACCTGGAAGACTACGTCAAGGCCCACCCGGTGACCGATGCTGAAATCCAGGCCATGTACGACAAGGCCAAGGCCGAAGCCGTGGAGCCGGAATACCGCGCGCACCACATCCTGGTGAAGACCGAGGCGGAAGCGAAAAAAATCATTGCCGACCTCGGCAAGAAGGCCAAATTCGAGGACCTGGCGAAGAAACAATCGCAAGATCCTGGCTCGGCCAAGAACGGCGGCGCGCTCGACTGGTCGGACCGCCGTGTCTTCGTGCCGGAATTCTCCAACGCCCTGGCCAGCCTGAAAAAAGGCGAAACCACCAAGACACCGGTGAAGACGCAGTTCGGCTACCACGTCATCCGCCTCGACGACACCCGCATGCCGCAGATTCCCCCGCTGGATGTCGTGCGCGGTGAAATCGTCAAGCAATTGCAGCAACTGCGCATCCGCGACGCCATCACGGCAACGCGCGCCGGTGCAAAAATCGATTAATCAGCTAATAATGATTGAAGGGGGGTTGCCCCCTTCATCTGACAGGGAGCCAAACATGGCCAAAGAACATAATCAACTGCAAGACCTTTTTCTGAATACCCTGCGCAAGGAGCGCATTCCGGTGTCGGTCTTTCTCGTCAACGGCATCAAGCTGATGGGGCGGATCGAATCGTTCGACCAGTTCGTGGTGCTGCTGAAAGGCCAGGACCAGGCTGCACAGATGATCTTCAAGCACGCCATCTCGACCATCTCACCCTCTCGCGAAGTGGTGCTGCCGCCGCGCGAAGCCGAGGCTTAAGCCTTCTAATCCGTTCGGGCGGCCAGCAGCCTGGCCGCTGTTTGGGCGTCTACCAGCACAACGGCACCACCGCGATAACCCTGACTGTGGCGGGCTGGAATCGCACCCAGGTTCCGACTGTCCTTCAGATAGACCACCGCATAGCCCTCTGGATGCGCTGACAGCCAGCGCATCAGTTCCGCGCCGGACAACTCAGCCAGCGGCGCTTCCAGCCTGCCCAGGAACTGATATTGCGCATGGTACGTAGCGGCATTCGCCACTGGCCTGCCTTCGTCCTGCACCTGCCTGATCGCCAACGCCAGCGGCTTGACGTCGTAGAGCGGCTTGAGCGAATGCATCGCCGCCAGTTGCACCAGCGCCAGCGTGACGACACCCATAAGCGTCAGGTTCAGCAGCGGTGAAACGCCGCGCCGGCCGGCCATCCAGGCCACGCCGCCCAGCAGCACCAGCAGCACGCCCGGCCATAGAGGCGGCAGCGCCGCGACCTGATCGTGCAACGCGGCAATCTGTCCGCTTGCCGCCAGAATCAGCACCCCGCCCAGCACCGCCACCAGCAAGGCCGGCAAGCCGACACGGAACGTGGCCCGATCAGCCAGCACGCGCGCCGTCAGCAAGGCAAACGCAGGAAACAACGGCACCAGATAATGCGGCTGCTTGCCGCTGATGAAGGAAAACGCGACGAACACCGGCAGCATCCAGGCGAGACTAAAGCGCGTGCCACGATCAAGCCCGGCGCGCCGGTGATGTGCAAGCGCTTTCCACAATCCTGGCCAGACAAACCACGGAAAAAGCATCAGTGGCAACAGCGGCAGATACCACCAGATCGGCCGCCGGTGGGCAAAGGATTCGACCATGCGGTTGGCGGTCTGGCCCCAGAAAATCGCATTGCGATATTCCTCGCCCCCGGCCATGCCGGCCGGGATCGCCCACATCAGGGCGATCGCTGCGCCCAGCAGCACTGCCAGCCCCACCCCCACGAACCAGCGGCCCCACTTGAGGCCTGGATTCCACCACAGCGCCAGCACCGTGACCGGCAGCAGATTCAGCAGGATAACCGGCCCCTTGGTCAGCACGCCCATGCCGATCGCGATGCCCAGCATGACGAAGCCGCGGTGTTTTCCATCAGCAGCGGTCAACACGCCGTGCATGCCGACCAGCACCCAAAACGCCAGCATCACGTCGAACATGGCCGTGGTGGAAAAGACGATCCACAACAGTGAACTCACCAGAATCAGCGCGGCCTGCCCGCCGAGGCTGGCATGCTGCGGCCACAGGCGGCGGGCGAGCAGAAAGGTCAGCAGCAGCGCGCCGACTGAAAACAGCGGCATCACCAGCCGCGGCCACCAGTCGTTGACGCCGAACAACGCCCAGCCGGCGTGAAACATCCAGAACATGAGCGGCGGCTTGTGGCTATAGGGCTCGCCGTTCTTGAACGGCACCAGGAAATCGCCGCGCAGCCACATTTCCCATGCCACGCTGACGTAGCGCGTTTCATCGATCGGCGTCAGCGGGCGCGTTGTGATCCCGACAACGGCAAGAATTGCAAGCAAAGCGAAACTTGCAAAAAGCGCACCACGACCACTCGCGCCCAGAATCCGGTATTTCATCACAGCATGTCCACCCATCGTAAAAGTAGTTGCGCAGAAATCCCTGTTTATCTTATGCATTCCGACTTAAGGCTGTCTTAAGACAAATAACCCATAATAATTAAGATCCAAATTTCATTTTCTGTATGCGCGATGCCCGCCGTAGACTCTGGCAAGCCGATATCGATATTTCTGGATTTACAGGGAGCCAGCGCCAGATTGCGCTTCGCCCTGCGCGTTTCTGTGCTTCTGTGGGCGGCTGCATTGACGTCCTGGCTCACACATGCCGATACCGCGATTTTCCAGAGCCTCGAAGCGAACCGGATGCTCAAGACCATTCATCCATTCCTGGAATCGTTTTCGGAAAGGGGCTTGTTCATTTTCTACCTGTCATTCCTGGCATTGCTCACGCTCGGGATACTGAAAAAAAACGTGCTGTTCAGAACAATCGGATTTGCCTATGTTTTTGCGCAGTTATTCGGAACTGCACTGCTGGTGCATCTGATCAAGCTAGGTTCTGGGCGACCCCGCCCACACGCAAGCTATCTACAGGATGCCTTCTTTCAAGTCACCCATTTTGCCCAGGCCATCCATTCATCCTTCCCTTCCAGCCATGCCGTCGATGCAGCGGTTGGCGCGGTTTTCCTGGGGGTTCTCCTGCGGTCCCGGACGGCTTCTATTCTGGCCCTGGCCACCGCTTTTTTGATTGCCTTGGCCCGTGTTCTTATCGGCAAACATTATATGTCCGACGTACTGGCCGCCCTGGCCTTGGGGGCGGGAATCGTGGGTGTCGCCATGCACATTTATCTGCTCCCCCGCTGGCGCAAGATCGAAAGCGGCCCAACGCAATAATCAGCAAAACCGTCAACGCGGCGCAGCGCATTTACCCAAGCCTATTCGAGCGATTCGTCCAGCGCCACGCTCCCCCGGCGGCGGCGGTACAAATACACCCCCAGCGCCATGGATACCAGGAAAAGCGCGATGGCCAGCGTGAGTTTTAGCATGGGTGCGATATGTACACCGCTGCCGACCAAGGCAAACACCAGCGTTTGCGGCAGATAGCCGAGCAAGGTCCCGGCGAAGAAATGCGCGGGCCGGATGCTGGAAATGCCCGCCGCCAGATTGGTCAGCAGGTTGCTGCCCACCGGAAGCAAGCGAATCAGCACCGTCATGGAAAACGGATGGTCGTGGATGAAACGGTCGAAGCGCCCGGCGCGTTCGCCCAGCCGCGCGCGAAGCATACCCTTGCCGAAGAAACGTGCGTAGACGAAGCTCAGCATGCATCCCAGCAGCGCAGCCAGTGTGCCGAGCAGCGTGCCCAGGCCCACGCTGAAGGCGTAGCCGCCGAGAAAGGCGATGATCTGGCGCGGCAACCCGATGGCGGTGAAGATTCCGCCCATCAGCAAAAACAGGAGCGCACCATTGAGCCCATGCCCGCGCACCCGCGCATCGATCCAGGCCTCGTTGACGCTGCTGCCCAGATCGCTGGCGTTGAACAGATAGCCCAGCAGCGCCAGGCTCAATATCAGCGCAAGACCCTTGAGGATGGCGCGCGCTTTCATTTAAAGATCGGAATCGGGCTCGATCAACGGCAGTCGCACCCGCCGCTGCAACCAGGCGACGCCGAACAGGTCGACGATGCCGACCCACAGCCGGTTGTGCACGCCGTATTTGGAGGTGCCGCGTTCGCGCGCCCGGTGGTGCACCGGAACCGACACCACCGCGCCGCCGTTGCGCATCACCAGCGCCGGCAGGAAACGGTGCATGTGATTGAAGTTGGGCAGTTGCAGGAAGGTCTCGCGGGCGAACACCTTGAGGCCGCAGCCGGTGTCCGGCGTATTGTCCTTCAGCATGCGCGAGCGCACGCCGTTGGCGATTTTCGAAGAGATGCGGCGCAGGAAGGTGTCGTTGCGCTTGGAGCGCCAACCCGCCAGCAGTTCCAGGTTGGCGGGCTGCGCCGGTTTGGCCAGTTCGGCCAGCAGTGCCGGGATGTCGGCCGGGTCGTTCTGGCCGTCGCCGTCGAGGGTGGCGATCCATTCGTAGCGCGCCGCCGTTACGCCGGTCGTCACCGCGCGGCTCTGCCCGCACGATTCGCGGTGGCGGATCACCCGCAGCATGGGGAATTCGGCTTTCAGGGCCTGCAGCCGTGCCGGGGTGGCGTCGGTGCTGCCGTCGTCGACATAGATGATTTCGAACGTGGTGTTGCCGGACAGCGCCGCTGCGATTTCACGCACCAGCGGCTCGACATTGTCCTGCTCGTTCTTGACGGGTACAACCACGGACAGCCTGCCGTGGTAGGCATGTTTCGGCATGAAGTTCAGTGTGGTCGAATTGTGTGTGGCGGAGAGGGCGGGATTCGAACCCGCGTTAGGATATTATCCTAAACACGCTTTCCAGGCGTGCGACTTAAACCGCTCATCCACCTCTCCGAGAGCCGCGCATTCTAATCGAGAGGTGGGTTTAAGGCAAACTGAACCGCCGCCGCAGACCAGGACATGCGGCATCCTGGGCGCTGATATATTTCGTTTCCCTGCAGCGGCTAGTGCGGTGTGGTGTAGCGCGCCCAGTCCTTGCTCATGCCGTCAAAACACGCCCGGTATTCCGGCGAAGCTCTGGTTTTTTCATTGATGTCGTCCCCGTCATGCGCGATGCGGACTGGCTTGCCTTCGAGTTCGCCTTCACAAAACTCATAATTCACCTGCCCCTCAAGCTCATGCTGGCGAAAGCTGTGTAGCTGCGCATTGTGATTGTGCAGGTTGATGTAGGCGTGCGACGGATGAACCGGACGCCATGGCGGTGCGCTGGAAAGGAAATCCCGTATCAGCCTGCCTTCGGCATCGTAGACATTCACCTCGGCGATATGGATCGCCTCGGGCACTTTGGCATCCCGTTGTATCCGTGACAGCAGGCGTCCCGTTGTCGCATCGTAATAGCGGGTAATGAGATAGCGATAGCCGGCCGCCGCTACGCCCTGGTATTCCCCGGCTGTTTCCTCTGTCCGGATCGTATGTCGGGCAATTTGCTGCTCATGCAGGGCGACCACCGCGCGATGAAAATCGGGGCGCGAAGGCGCCGCAACCGCAAACTGCGCAATGCATAGGCCCAAAACCATCATCCAGTGTTTCATTTCGCCGCCTCCAGAATGTCAGGGCGCACACTTACCCGGCATGGCGCGCCAGCCAGAAAAAACCCGATTCAATCTTGTCCATCCTGTTTTGAACGACCCCCGATTTCGCTCCGTTCTGACCAGTTGCTCTCGGGTAAGAACTCGGCACGTTCGGCAATATCCTTGGCTTCATCGGTTTGTCCCAGAGCCTGCAGAATGGTCGATTTCAGCAACAGGGAATCCCGGCTGTCAGGATCAAGCCCGAGACCCGCATCGACGATCTCCAGCGCTTCCCGGTGCTGGCCCCGCACGTAAAAGCAGATGGCCAGGTTGTGGTAAGCCTTCTGGTAGCTGGAGTCCAGGCGGATCGCTGTGGAAAAGTGTTGGGCTGCGAGATTGATGCGGTTGGACTTGGCATGCACGACCCCCAGATCGTCGTGGGCTTCGGCATTATTGGGGTCCAACTCGACAGCGCGCGTCAGGTCGCGCTCGGCTTCCGCAAGATGGTTGCGCCATATGTTGCGCACCCCACGCTTGGTGTAGGTGACGGAACTGTCGGGGTGGCGCTGGATATAGATGTCGAGATCGGCAATGCCCTCGTCTACCCGGCCCATGCGTCCGAGGGCCATGCCCCGCCCGAAATAGGCTTGGTCCTGACGGCCGTCCAGTTCGATTGCGGCGGTGTAATTTTCTACCGCCCGGTAAAAATCATTCAGGGCATAGTACGCGTCACCACGCAGCGTATACAGGACGCCGCTGTTCGGCGCAGCCTCAATCTGATGATCGAATTTTTGAAGGGCGACGAGGGCTTCCTCCCTCGTCTGAAACGCCGCGCTGCCGACGGGCGACAAAACAAGCGCCACGGCAGCCAGAATCGTGCCTGAAGCCTTAAATCCGGATCGTTCCATGGCTTGCTCTCCCTGTCTTGAGTAGACGGCAAAACTTCCCGCTTTATTCCGGTTTTAAGGCTGTCCCTCCGGTTATTTGATCGTGGGACTTGAAAACCCCATTTGCGCCCCCAAATCTCCGCGAGAACCAATTGGGAGCACACATGCAGGACGAACTCAAAACCGAAACGAACCCGGCCGAAAGCCACGAAAAAGAAATCATGCCCAGCCTGGAAGAACTGCTGAAAGCGGCTGAACTCCAGGCAGCCGAGCACCACGACGCCTGGCTGCGCGCCAAGGCGGAAACCGAGAACATGCGCCGCCGCGCGGCGGAAGACGTCGACCGCGCACGCAAGTTCGCGGTGGAAAACTTCGCCGGCGAGTTGCTGGCGGTGAAGGACAGCCTGGAAGCCGCGCTCGCCGCCGAATCGCCGAGCGTGGAGAACATGAAGGACGGCGTCGAGCTGACCCTGAAGCAGCTGACTGCCGCCTTCGGAAAATTCAACCTCCACGACATCGACCCGCTGGGCGAGAAGTTCGACCCGCATCAGCACCAGGCCATCCAGATGGTCGAGTCCGACCAGCCGGCCAACACGGTGGTGACGGTGCTGCAGAAGGGCTACCGCCTCAACGAGCGCACGCTGCGGCCGGCGCTGGTGATGGTCGCCAAGGGCAAGGACGCTTGAAATAGCGACAACCTCCCCCACATTCGAATCAATTCAATCTCTAATCTAGAAGGAACGCATCATGGGACGCATTATTGGCATTGACCTGGGTACCACCAACTCCTGCGTGGCGGTGATGGAAAACGGCAAACCGAAAGTGATCGAGAATGCCGAGGGCGCGCGCACCACGCCGTCCATCGTGGCCTACACCGAAGATGGCGAGATCCTGGTCGGCGCGCCGGCCAAGCGCCAGGCGGTCACCAACCCGAAGAACACCCTGTACGCGGTGAAGCGCCTGATCGGCCGCCGCTTCGAAGAGAAGGAAGTGCAGAAGGACATCGGCCTGATGCCCTACAAGATCGTCAAGGCTGACAACGGCGACGCCTGGGTCGAAGTGCGCGGCCAGAAAATGGCGGCGCAGCAGGTGTCGGCCGAGACCCTGCGCAAGATGAAGAAGACTGCCGAGGACTACCTGGGCGAGGAAGTGACCGAAGCCGTCATCACGGTGCCGGCCTACTTCAACGACAGCCAGCGCCAGGCCACCAAGGACGCAGGCCGCATCGCCGGCCTGGAAGTCAAGCGCATCATCAACGAGCCGACCGCGGCCGCGCTGGCCTTCGGCATGGACAAGAAGGAAGGCGACCGCAAGATTGCCGTGTATGACCTGGGCGGCGGCACCTTCGACATCTCCATCATCGAGATTGCCGAAATGGACGGCGAGCACCAGTTCGAAGTGCTGTCGACCAACGGCGACACCTTCCTCGGTGGCGAGGACTTCGACCAGCGCCTGATCGACTACATCGCCGAGGAGTTCAAGAAGGATGCGGGCGTCGACCTGAAGAAGGACGTGCTCGCGCTGCAGCGCCTGAAGGATGCCGCTGAAAAGGCCAAGATCGAGCTGTCCTCCGCACAGCAGACCGAAGTCAACCTGCCCTACATCACGGCGGATGCCTCCGGACCCAAGCACCTGGCGGTGAAGATCACCCGCGCCAAGTTCGAAAGCCTGGTGGAAGACCTGATCAAGCGCACCATCGATCCGTGCAAGATGGCACTGAAGGATGCCGGGCTCACCACTTCGCAGATCGACGACGTCATCCTGGTCGGCGGTCAGACCCGCATGCCCAAGGTGATGGACGCAGTGAAAGACTTCTTCGGCAAGGATCCGCGCCGCGACGTCAACCCGGACGAAGCCGTGGCCGTGGGCGCCGCGATCCAGGGCGGCGTGCTGAAGGGTGAAGTGAAGGACGTGCTGCTGCTCGACGTGACGCCTTTGAGCCTGGGCATCGAAACCCTGGGCGGCGTGATGACCAAGCTGATTCCGAAGAACACCACGATCCCGACCAAGGCTTCGCAGGTGTTCTCGACCGCCGACGACAACCAGAACGCAGTGACGGTGCACGTGCTGCAGGGCGAACGCGAGATCGCCACGGGCAACAAGAGCCTCGGCCAGTTCAACCTGTCCGACATCCCGCCCGCGCCGCGCGGCATGCCGCAGATCGAAGTCACCTTCGACATCGACGCCAACGGCATCCTGCACGTGTCGGCCAAGGACAAGGCCACCGGCAAGGAAAACACCATCCGCATCCAGGCCAGCTCCGGTCTCTCCGAGGAGGAAATCCAGCGCATGGTGAAGGATGCCGAAGCCAACGCCGCCGAGGATCACAAGGCCGTCGAACTCGCGACCGCACGCAACGCAGCCGACGGCATGATCCACTCGGTGAAGAAGTCGCTGGCTGAACACGGCGACAAGGTGTCGGCCGAGGAAAAGGCCGCGATCGAAACCGCACTGAAGGAATGCGAGGACGCCTCGCGCGAAGGCGACAAGGACACCATCGAGGCCAAGACCCAGGCGCTCGCCACCGCCAGCCACAAGCTTGCCGAGCAGATGTACAAGACCGAGCAGGCCCAGGCACAGCCGGGTGAAGCCACCAGTGGCGGCGCGGGTGCGGCGGACGACAATGTGGTCGATGCCGAATTTGAAGAGGTGAAGGACAAGTAAAGACGGCCGAGAGTGGAGAGTGAAGAGCCGAGAGCGCGTCAAGCCCTCTCGGCTTCTTCGCTCTAGCACTCGCCGATTAGACTCTCCGCTCTCGACTCACTGCTCTCGACTCACCGCTCTCCACTCTCGACTACGCCACATGTCCAAACGCGACTACTACGAAGTCCTCGGCGTCGCCAAGAACGCCTCGGACGAAGACATCAAGAAGGCCTACCGCAAGCTGGCCATGAAGCACCATCCCGACCGCAACCCGGACGACAAGAGCGCTGAGGAGAAATTCAAGGAAGCCAAGCTGGCCTACGAAATCCTGTCCGACTCGGACAAGCGCGCCGCCTACGACCAGTTCGGCCACGCCGGGATCGAGCAGCAGGCCGGAATGGGCGGGGGTTACGGCGGGGGCAGCGGATTTTCCGATGCCTTCTCGGACATCTTCGGCGATATCTTTGGCGGTGGCGGCGGCGGCGGACGCCGTGACCGCGTCTACCGCGGTGCCGACCTGCGCTACAACCTGGAAATCGGCCTGGAAGAAGCCGCACGCGGCACCGAAACCAAGATCCGCATCCCGACCCTGGAAGAATGCGGCGTGTGCCACGGCAGCGGCGCCAAGCCGGGCACGCAGCCTTCCACCTGCACCACCTGCGGCGGCCATGGCCAGGTGCGCATCCAGCAGGGCTTCTTCTCGGTGCAGCAGACCTGCCCGCGCTGCGGCGGCACCGGCAAGATGGTGGCCGATCCCTGCACCAGTTGCCATGGCGAGGGCCGCGTCAAGAAACACAAGACGCTGTCGGTGAAGATTCCCGCCGGCGTGGACAGCGGCGACCGCATCCGTCTCGGCGGCGAAGGCGAAGCCGGGGTCAACGGCGGTCCGTCGGGCGATCTCTATGTGGTGATCCACCTCAAGGAACACCCGGTGTTCAAGCGCGACGGCAACGACCTGCATTGCGAAATGCCGATCAGCTTTGCCACGGCCGCGCTGGGCGGCGAGGTCGACATCCCCACGCTGGAGGGCCATGCCAAGATCAAGATTCCGGCCGAAACGCAGTCGGGCAAGGTATTCCGCCTGCGCGGCAAGGGCATCAAGGGCGTGCGCAGCAACGCACCGGGGGATCTGCTGTGCCACATGCAGATCGAAACGCCGGTGAACCTCTCCGAACGCCAGCGCGAATTGCTGCGCGAATTCGAAGCCCTGAGCCCGGGGCGGAACAATAACCCGCGTGCGCAGTCGTTCATGGACAAGGTCAAATCGTTTTTCGGGCAGTAGCCTTGAGGCGGGCGGCCTTGCAAACAAAGGCCATGCGGACAGGCAGCATGGCGTGACGCCCGCTGTTCGCGGTGGGCCCACAGTTTTTTCGGCCTGCACTATGCTGGACAGGTACCACCAAAACCAACTCACAGGAGGATAGACCCCATGCGCAAACCCTCACTGATCGCGGCAAGCTGCGCCGCCTTGCTGGCCTTCCCTGCAATCGCTGCAGAAGTCCCCGTCATCGTCAAAATCCCCCGGCTCACCGTCGAGGCTTCCGGAAAAATCGCCCATGCCGCAATGGACGCATGCCGCAAGCAGGGCATCCAGATCGGCGTGACCGTGGTTGATCGCAGCGGCGACGCCATGGTCGTGATGCGCGACACGCTGGCGCCAAGAATCACGCTGGAGATCAGCAAGCAAAAGGCCTTTACGGCAGTCAACTTCAATGCCGCCACGTCCGCCATGGAAAACCGCTTCAGCCAGCCCTTCTCGGTCGGCAAGGTCGATGGTCTGGTGTTTTCCGCAGGCGGCATCCCGATTGAGGCCGCCGGCAACATCATCGGCGCGGTCGGCGTCTCGGGCGCGGCCACGGGCGAGCAGGACGAAGCCTGCGCCCGTGCCGGCATCCAGGCGATCCAGTTCGAGCTCGAAACCGCCAGTCTGTAATCCTCCGGCCGGGGCGCATCCCCTGCGCAATCAGGGCGAACCCGATCTTCGGGTTCGCCCTTGGCATTTTTACACCCCCCGGGACGCGGTATGATCCCCGTCATGCCTGTCTCCTGTCAGCCTGAAACCCTGATGTCGCCAGCCCCCTGGGCAACATTGCGCCCCCATCCATGACCGACCTCTTCCACAGCGAACACGCGATCGATTTCGAGCGCCGCTTCGGCGGCGTTCGCCGGCTCTATGGCAGCGCGGCCTTCGAACGATTCCAGCAGGCACACGTCTGCGTCATCGGCATCGGCGGCGTCGGCGCCTGGACCGCCGAGGCGCTGGCGCGCTCGGCCATCGGGCGTCTGACCCTGATCGATCCCGATCATCTGGCCGAATCCAACATCAACCGCCAGGTGCACGCGCTCACCCACGAACTCGGCAAGTCGAAGATCCAGGCCATGACGGAACGCATCCAGGCGATCAACCCGCTGTGCCGGGTGGCCGGCGTTGAAGAATTCCTGACCGCGGAGAATGTCGCCGCGCTGCTGGCGGAAAGTTACGATTACGTGGTGGATGCCATCGACAGCAGCCGTGCCAAGACCGCGCTGATCGTCCATTGCCGCCGCCAGCGCATCCGGCTGGTCTGCGTCGGCGCCGCCGGTGGCCAGATCGACCCCGGCCGGGTGCAACTGGCCGATCTCGCCCGCACCACCGAAGACCCGCTGCTTTCCAAGGTGCGCGCAAGCCTGCGCCGCGACCATGGTTTTCCGCGCGAACCCGGGAAAAAGTTCGGCGTCGACTGCGTCTATTCCACCGAGCCGCTCACCTATCCAAGCGCCGAGGGCGGCGTGTGCTACGAACGCCCGGAGGACGCCCACCTGCACGGGCTCAATTGCGCCGGCTTCGGCTCTTCGGTGTGCGTCACCGCCACCTTCGGACTGCGGGCAGCATCGCAGGTGCTCAACAGGCTGGCCGCGCAATAGAAATCGGCGGGTGTTTCCTGCCTGGCTTGCCGCACTTTCGGGAACGTGACGAGGCGTCTATCCCCATGATGATTAAAGGATTAGCTGCATCTGTCCGTAGAACAAAGATAATTCATCTGGCATGAATGCAGGATGGCCACGAGGCACGGGCCATTTAAGACATTTCAGCCAGCAAAGTCCGACCGCGCGCCGGGATCGTCCCATGGCATCGAAGGCTGGCATTTCTAGGGAGATGGTTCGAATGGCAGGTTTGATGCGTTGTATCTCTTTTGCGTTTCTCCTTGTGCTGGGCTCATCCGCGATGGCAAGCGAGAAAACGCCGCTGACCCTGGGCGTGTTTCCCTACGTCACCCCGGTCCAGCTGGCGCAGTTCCACGCCCCACTCAAGGACTACCTCGCAAAATCCCTGCAGCGCCCGGTGACCCTGGTCACCGCGCCGGACTTCATGAGTTTCGTCGATCGCACCCGCGACGGCCAGTACGACATCCTCCTCACCGCTCCTCACCTTGGCCGTCTGGCGGAAACCCGCGACGGATACAAGCGCTTGGCCCAGACCAGCCATACGGTGCAGGGCTTTTTTCTCGCCCGCAAGGATTCGGATATCCATTCAGTCAAGGACCTGAAGGGCAAGACGGTGATGATCGCGCAAAAGGTATCGATCGTTTACCAGATGGCGGAACACACCCTGCGTGAAAACGGCCTGGTGCCTGGCGAGACAGTAACGATCATCGACACCCGCACCCACAACAATGCCATACAAGCGCCCTTGCGCGGCGAGGCTGATGCCTCGGTGACGGGCAAGCTGCTGTGGCATGTGCTGGACGAAAAGCAGAAAGACCAGCTCCAGTTGTTCGCAACAACTGCCGAAGCGCCGGGATTCCTGGTCATGGCGCACCCGCGACTGGCTAAGCAGGACATCGAAAAGATCCAGAAACTGCTGCTGGATTTCCATCGGGTACCGGGCAGCGAGTCCTATTTCACGACCAATGGCTACGAGAAATTTCAAGCCGTCGACGACCGGGCCATGAAAGGGCTTGATCCCTATACCCAGATATTCCTTAAACCGGCCGGCCCGTGACCGAAAACAGGACCCCCTTCTTCCACTCCATCCGCACCCGGCTGGTCATCGTCAGCATCGTCATTGAAGTGACGATGCTGGGGCTGCTGATTGCCAACAGCCTGCGCCTGATGACCGAAGTGATGGAAGACCGCACCGAGGCACGGCTGCAAACCGTCAGCCCGCTGCTCAATGCCTCGCTGGGCGCGCGCCTGTTCGAGCGCGATCATGCGTCGGTCGTGGAAATCCTGCAGCAACTGGTCCACAGCCCGGCGGCCGAGCTGGACTACATCGTCGTCCTCGATGACAAGAAGAAGCTGTACGCGCGGGCCGGCAAGGTCGATGCGGCCACGCTGCCCGCGATCGATCAGGACATACGGCAAAGCCTGGGCGATCTGGTGTACGACACGTCCATTCCCCTGACACTGGGGGGCGAAACCATCGGCTATGCTCAATACGGGCTATCGATGGCCTCCTTTGTGGCGTCCAGGGAAAGCATTCTGCGCCAGAGCCTGCTGATTGCCGCGGGGGAAATCCTGTTTACCCTGCTTGCCCTGGGCATCGCCGGTTACCTGTTGACGCGGCATATCAAGTCCCTGCTCGCTGCCACGCAAAAAATAAGCGACGGCGACTACGACCTGCACATCCCGGTGAGCAACCGCGACGAAATTGGCGTGCTGGCCAGCAATTTCAACAGCATGGCCGAGGCGATCCGCGCCCGGATTGCGGCGTTGCATCAGTCGGAACACGCGCTGTACGAAGAAAAGGAACGCGCCGAGGTGACGCTGCATTCCATCGGCGACGGCGTCATCACCACCGACCTGCAGGGCCGGGTGCGCTATCTGAATCCGGTAGCGGAAACCCTGACCGGTTGCACCCTGGCCGAGGGCGTGGGCAAACCCATTGAAACCGTCTACCGGGTGCAGGACCAATCCACCGGGAGCGCGCTGGCCAACCCGGCGCGCCTGTGCCTGGCAGAAGACACTGTGATCAGTGGCGTCAACCTCGCCCAGCTGGTGAGAGCCGATGGCCGTGCCTACGCCGTCGAGGAAACCTCCGCCCCAATCCGCGGCAAGGAAGGCAAGACCATCGGCGCCGTGCTGGTGTTCCACGACGTGACCGAGACCCGGGAGGCCTCCCGCAAGCTGGCCTATCAGGCCACCCATGACACTCTGACGGGTTTGATCAACCGCCGCGAATTCGAACGGCAGGTCGAGGAAGCCCTGCAGGATGCCAAGGCGAACGATACCCACAATGCGTTCTGCTACATGGATCTGGATCAGTTCAAGGTCGTCAACGACACCTGCGGGCATATTGCCGGCGATGGCCTGCTGATCGAACTCGCGACCCTGTTGCGCCACCGGGTGCGCGAAACCGACACCGTCGCCCGCCTGGGGGGCGACGAATTCGGCATCCTGATGCGGAATATTCCCTTGAACGAGGCCTGCGCCCTGGCCGAAGACATCCGCAACCGGGTCCGCGACTACCGCTTCCTGTGGGAAGGTCAGACCTTCGAGGTGGGGATCAGCATCGGCGTGGTCCCCATCCGTCCGGACACGGGCGCTGCCGTGGACCTTTTCAGCAACGCCGACATTGCCTGCTTCGTGGCCAAGGACAAGGGGCGCAACCAGATTCACGTCTCCAGCATGGACGATGTGGAGCAGGCGCGGCGTCACCTGGAGATGCAATGGTCGGTGCGCATTCCCAGCGCCCTGGAAAGGAACCGCTTCGTCCTCCACGGCCAGAAAATCTATCCGCTCGATGGGAGCAACTCAGAAGCCACGCGCTGCGAACTGCTGGTTCGCATGCTGGAGGAGGACGGCTCGCTGATCCTGCCAGGGCGTCTGATTCCCGCCGCCGAGCGATTCCGGCATATGCCGGAAATCGACCGCTGGGTCATCCACAATGCGCTGAAACTCATTGCCCGGCATGGTGCCGAGCAGGGATTGTCATCCTATGCCATCAACCTCTCCGGGCAGTCACTGGGGCAGGAAGACCTGCTCGATTTCGTCAAGCGCGAAATCCTGCGCAGCGGCGTCAAGCCGGGCCTGGTGACCTTCGAAATCACCGAAACCGCCGCCATTCGCAACATATCCCATGCGGCCCGCTTCATGAGGGAACTGAAGAAAATGGGGTGCCAGTTCTCACTGGACGATTTCGGCAGCGGCCTGAGTTCCTTCGGCTATCTCAAAATGCTGCCGGTGGACTATTTGAAGATCGACGGCAGCTTCGTTCGCAACATGGTGCACGACGAACACGACCACTCCATCGTCGTTGCCATTTCCCAGATCGCCAAGACCCTGAAAATAAGCTGTGTGGCGGAATTCATCGAGAACGAGGCCACCCTGCTGGCGCTGAAGGAAATCGGGGTGGATTACGGGCAGGGCTACTTCCTCCATCGTCCTGAAGCCATTTTCAGCGAATCCCCCGCTCAGGCGCAGCCGCTCAGAGGCTGACCGTTCCGGACTCAGCCCTGCGTTGCGCCCGGCTCAGGGTCGGGCCGCGGCAAACAGGCGAAAGAAGTTGTGCGTGGTGGCTTCGCCCACCGCTTCGGCCGTCATCCCGCGCACCCGCGCGATCTCTTCCGCCACATGTTTCACGAACCCCGGCTGGTTGGTCTGACCGCGATGCGGCACCGGCGCCAGATAGGGCGAATCGGTCTCGATCAGCATGCGCTCCAGCGGAATGGCCGCCGCGACCTCGCGCAGGGCCACGGCATTCTTGAACGTCACGATGCCGGAAAACGAAATGTAGAACCCCAGCTCGATGGCGGCCTCCGCCACCGCCAGGCTCTCGGTGAAACAGTGCATCACGCCGCCCGCCTCGCCCGCCTGCTCCTCGCGCATGATGCGCAGGGTGTCGTCGGCCGCGGAACGGGTGTGGATCACCAAAGGCTTCTGGCAGGCACGCGCAGCGCGGATGTGGGTGCGGAAGCGTTCGCGCTGCCATTCGAGGTCGCCGGTGAGCCGGAAATAATCCAGCCCGGTCTCGCCGATCGCCACCACCTTGGGGTGATCGGCCAGCGCGACCAGTTCTTCCACCGTCGGTTCGGTGCAGTCCTCGTGGTCGGGATGCACGCCCACCGAGGCATACACATTGGGATGCGCCTCGGCCAGGGCGAGAATGTCAGGGAATTTTTCCAGTTCCACGCTGATGCACAGCGCGTGGCTCACCTGGTTGGCTGCCATGAGGTCGAACACCTCGGGCAGCTTGCCGGCAAGGTCGGGGAAATTGATGTGGCAGTGGGAATCGATATACATGCGGTGCGTGCGCAAACAAGCGCGTCGTCAGTTAAAACCAGGCGCACCGCGAGGGTGCTCTACATGGTGTGAGTGGGACGCACTGATTTTAACGAACCGCCGAGAAATCCTTCAATCTTGTTTTGCGCCGCCTTGCCGCTTTCGTTGAAAGCGAACTGCACACCAACGCCCTGGGTGCGGCCGCCATGCGCGCCTGAAGGCGTCAGCCACACCACCTTGCCGGACACCGGCAGCTTGGCAGGATCGTCCATCAGGGTCAGCAGCATGAAGACTTCCTCGCCCATCTTGTAGCTCTTGTTGGTGGGAATGAACAGTCCGCCGCCCTTGATGAACGGCATGTAGGCCGCAAACAGGGCGGATTTTTCCTTGATCGACAGGGACAGCACGCCGGGACGGACTTGGGCTACGACATCATTGACTGCTGCATTCATCGTTTGTCTCTCTTCAATCAAACACGTGCCGGTACTGAATCAGCCAGGCTTCCAGCTGCAGTGCCCGGTTGAGCGGATGCGCCAGTATCCTGCCTTCGTTCGCCTGCGTTCTGGCAAGCGCCAGCAGCTTCCCCAGATCAGCCTTTTTGCCCAGCCGCGCCAGCACTTCGGCAAAATCACGGTTGAACTGAACGCTGCCCTGCAGCTTCACCGCCAGCAAGTCACCCAGCCATTTGTATGCCACGTTGTGCCAGGTCTGTGGGGTGATCGCTTTCCAGCGTTCCCCCAGCGTCACCGGATCGAGTTGGGCGGGACGCGCCAGGCCTTCCAGCACGCTGCGGCGTTCATCCAGTTCGCTGCTGTCGGCCCAGCGCTGCGCATCGAGCGGCGTGCCGCCAGAAAGCGCCAGCAGGTTGAGCGCATCGTCCACGCCCTGCCCGGCCAGCCATTGCGCTGCCTGGTCAACCGGCGGCAGGCCGATGTCGAGCCGGGTGCAGCGGCTGCGGATGGTCGGCAGCAAGCGCCGCGGCTGGTCCGACACCAGTACGAACACCGTATTTAACGGCGGTTCCTCCAGCACCTTTAACAGCGCATTGGCCGCCGCCAGGTTGAGGCTGTCGGCCGGATTGACCAGCACCACCCGGAAGCCGGCACGGTAGGTGGACAACTGGACGTAATCGACGGCCTCGCGCGCCTGGTCGACCTCGATTGCGGTGGCCATCCGGGTTTCGCCTTCCTTGCCGGTCTTCTCCTGCAGGGTGACGAGACGAAAATCAGGAT
>Ga0299912_10000791_pt1 | contig 25898 bp, 25 predicted proteins | sample RVTome_2_FD_207667 | JGI IMG/M metagenome (GOLD analysis project Ga0299912, IMG submission 207667) | Soil microbial communities from uranium-contaminated site in the Upper Colorado River Basin, Wyoming, United States - RVT95D214 (version 2) ... | reverse complement strand
CTCCCTGGCCCTCCCCCCACATCTTTCTCACCCCCTCCTACCCCGGGCCCATCTGTAACAGGCACCATTCCAGCAGGAGCCGGGGGTTGCCGGCGCTGGTTTTCAGATGCAGGTCGGTTTGGTGCAAGCGCCAGAGGTTGGTCTGGAGAGAAGGAGAGGTGAAGCGGGCGGCCTGCCGGGAGAGTTTTTTCACCACCCCCGGGTGAATTTCCAAGGTCCGGGCCAAGGCCTCCGGGGGGGCGCCCGGGGGGCTGTCTTTCAGGCGCAGGAGCAGGCGCAGTTGCCGGGCCAGCATCCCCAGAATCCGAGCTGGCTTCTCCCCCAGGTCCAGAAGGTGGGCCAGGGCGGAAAGCCGTTTTTGGGCCCCCGGGTCCCCCAGGGCGTCCACCAGGGCAAAGATGTTGTAGGAGCGGCTGTGACTGGCCAACTGGCCCACCAGGGCGGGGGTCAGAGTCTTTTCGTCCCCGGCAAAAAGGGCCAGCTTCTCCAATTCCTGGGCCAGTTCCGAGAGATTATCCCCCACCATGTCCACTAGGCGCTGGGCCCCGGCCAGGGTCAGGGTTTTTCCCAAGGCCTGGGCCTCCCGGGCCAGCCATTGCTGCAATTCTCCTTCCTTTAAATGAAAAAAACCCAGGGCCGCCTCTTCCTGTTGCAGGCGGGTCCACACCGCATTTTTGCTGAGGTCCCGGGCCTTCAGTCCCGGAGCCAGGAGCACCACCCAGGCCCGGGGCGCGGGGTGATCCAGATAATCAAGTATGGCTTTGAGAACGTTGGCCGGATAGGTCTCCACCCGTCGCAGTACCAGGAGTTGCCCGGCCCCCCACAGGGGAGTCATGCGGGTCTGGGAGAGAAACTCCGGCAGCCCCACCTCCTGGGCCTCCAGGACCACCTTTACCGGAGCTTCGCCCTCCGGCCCCTTTAGAGCCTTTCCCAGACGCTCCAGGGCCCGGTACATGAGGAACTCTTCGTCGCCGTAGAATAGATAAAGGGGTTTTAAGGTCTGGCGCTTGAGATGGCGTTCGAGGATGGGATGGGACATGGGGAAGCTTTCAACTTAGGGAGGATGGGCCCGGCCCACCATATTACTTCTCACTTCTAAATCACCAACAGCACCTTATCCATAACCTTTTGGGCCAGGCTGGCCGCGGCCCGTCTGATACTTTGGGATTTGAGGGTCTCCCCGATTTGATAGTTGGGATCCACCACATAATCTTCAATGATGATGGCGGTTTCTTTCCACACGGCTTTGCCGCTGCTGGGCCGCTTGAGGACCAGGTCCACCTTGATGGTCACCCGCCTGATGGAGGAGCGCAGAATATCATTAAAGGCCACGGAACTGTTTTCCACGGAGGCCACTTTGCCTTCCAGGACCAATTCGGCATCCTGGGGCCTGGTGGTGAGCCGCACGGCCTTGGTCTGGGAAAAGGCCTGGATCATGGCGTTAGCCATGACGGACTCGATCCCCACCTCGGTGGAACGGTTGGCGAACAGGGGGATGGCCAGCACCGGCGTGGCCTCGCTGCGGTAAGGTTCCAGGCCCAGGGGGCGGTAGCCGCAGCCCGCCAGCGCCACCAGCACCAGCAGGGCAAGGAGGGAGCGGCCGGCCGTCAAGATCCTGTTTCCCTCAGATGACAATGTTCACCAACTTTCCCCGGGCCACCACCACCCTTTTGGGGGACCGGCCCTGGAGCCATTTTTGCACCACCGGATCATTGAGGGCCGCAGCCTCAATCTGCCGGTCCGACTGGCTGGCCGGGACCACCACGCGGCTCCTCACCTTGCCGTTGATCTGAATCACCACCGTCCGGGCCGCCTCCACCAGGGCCTCGGCCTGGGCCTGGGGCCAGGGGGCCAGTTGCAAGAATGTATTATAACCCAAGTCCTGCCAAAGTTCTTCACTAATGTGGGGCACCATGGGGTAAAGGAGCTTTAAGATCGCCTCCAGGGCCTCCCGGAAGACGGCTGGGGCCGACGGCTCCAGGGCCAGGCTCTCCACCGCCTCATAAAAGGCGTTGATCAGCTCCATGACCGCGGCGATGGCGGTGTTGAAGTGAAAGCGGTCCTCGATGTCCGCCGTCACTTTGCGGATACTCTGGTGCACCTTGTGGCGGAACTCCCCCAAACCCGCGGCCAGGTCGGCCCCGGTTCCCTGATAGGGCGCCACCTTTTTGATACCCGGGAGCAGTTTTTGGGCCAGGGTCCAGAGCCGGTGCAGGAAGCGGTGGCCCCCCAGGACCCCCTGGTCGCTCCACTCCAGGTCCTTTTCCGGGGGCGCGGCAAAGAGGAGAAAGAGCCGGGTGGTGTCCGTGCCGTATTCCTTGATCATGTACTCCGGGTCCACCACGTTGCCCTTGGATTTGGCCATCTTGGCCCCGTCCTTGAGGACCATGCCCTGGGTGAGGAGGCGCTGGAAGGGTTCGTCCAGCCGGGCCAGGCCCAGGTCCCGGAGGACCTTGGTGAAGAAGCGGGCATAAAGGAGATGGAGCACCGCGTGTTCGATGCCGCCGATGTATTGGTCCACGGGGAGCCAGTAATCCACCCGCTTTCGATCCAGGGGTCCTTCCCGGTAGTCGGCGCAGGCATAGCGCAGGAAATACCAGGAGGATTCCACAAAGGTGTCCATGGTGTCCACTTCCCGCCGGCCCGGGCCGCTGCAGGCGGGGCAGGGGACATTGGCGAAAGAGGGCAATTGGGCCAGGGGGGACCCGCCTTCCCCGGTGAGGGAGACATCCAGAGGGAGTTTGACCGGCAGGTCCTTCTCCGGCACCGGCACCATCCCGCATTTATCACAATAAACAATGGGGATGGGCGCGCCCCAATAGCGCTGCCGGGAGATGAGCCAGTCCCGGAGGCGGAAGTGCACGGAACGGCGTCCCAGGTCTTTTTCTTCCAGAAACGCGGCGATGGCCTCCCGGGCGGCGGCGCTGGCCAGGCCGCTAAAAGATCCGGAATCAACCAGGGTCCCTTTGTCTTCATACGCGGCGGTGATGCTTTCAGCCCGGAGTTCCTCCCCGGGGGGCTGAATCACCACTTTGATGGGCAGAGCGTATTTTTGGGCGAACTCAAAGTCCCTCTGGTCGTGGGCCGGCACCGCCATCACCGCGCCGGTGCCGTATTCCATGAGCACGAAATTGGCCACGTAGATGGGCATCTCCCAACCGGTCACCGGGTTGAGGCAATAGCGCCCCGTGAAGACCCCTTCCTTGGTGACCTCCTCCAGGGCGCCCCGGCTCCGGTCCTGGGCCCGCCAGTGCTCCACGAAGCCGCGCACCTCGCCTTCCTGGGGAGTGCCCTGGGCCAGGCTTAGGGCCAGGGGGTGCTCCGGGGCCAGGCTCATGAAGGTGGCCCCCCAGAGGGTGTCCTGCCGGGTGGTGAACACGGTGAGGGGCTCGCCCCCGTCTTTTAAAGGGAAGAAAATTTCCGCGCCGGTGGACTTGCCGATCCAGTTCCGCTGCATGGTGAGGACCCGCTCCGGCCAGTGTGTCAGATGGTCCAGGTCGGCCAACAATTCCTCGGCGTAGGCGGTGATCTTGAAAAACCACTGCTCCAGTTCCTTCAGGGAAACGGCGGAGTCGCAGCGCCAGCAGAGGCCGCCTTCCACCTGTTCGTTGGCCAGCACGGTTTCGCAGCGGGGGCACCAGTTGACCGGGGCCTTCTTTTTGTAGGCCAGGCCCCGGCGGAACATCTCGATGAAGATCAACTGCTCCCAGCGGTAGTATTCCGGGTCGCAGGTGGCCAGCTCCCGGGGCCAGTCGTAGCTGTAGCCCAGGGCCTGAAGCTGGCGGCGCATGTAGTCGATATTGTCGTAGGTCCAGCGGGCCGGGTGCAGGCCCCGGGCCAGGGCCGCGTTTTCCGCGGGCAGCCCGAACGCGTCCCAACCCATGGGATGGAGCACGTTGAAGCCCCGCATGCGTTTATAGCGGGCCACCACGTCGCCGATGGTGTAGTTGCGCACGTGGCCCATGTGGATGCGCCCCGAGGGGTAGGGGAACATCTCCAGGACGTAGTATTTAGGCCGGGAGGAGTCCTCCGTGGCCTCAAACAGCCGCCGCTCCTCCCAGATCTTCTGCCATTTCTCTTCCAGGCGGCGGGGTTCGTAACGGGATGACATGCAGCGCTCCAATGCCGGTTGGCCTTTTCTCAACAACATAATTTATCACAGAATTTTCCGGGGATGCCAATGAATAATGGCAAAAATCGGCAGTCCCAGGCCTTCCCACCCTGCTGGTGAAGCGCCCCAGGATCATCTTAACCAAGTTTTGCGGCCTTTTCTCCCTCCCCCTGATGGGGGAGGGCTGGGGTGGGGGTGAACATTTTGAGGTGGGGCGGGCCTCCGTGCCCGCCATTCATGGCGGCAGAGACGGCCGCCCTACCCCCCTCCCCCTAACTTCCTTCCACCAGGGGAGGGAGGTTATAATGACTAATTAATTCACAATTTGCTCCCGGGACACGATACGATAACATGTTAAGAAGATTATCCTCCTTGAATTTTCCTTAATTTCTGGTAACTTTCCCTTATTGTGCCCCGGGTCAGCGTCATTATTCCCACTTACAACCGGGCCTCGCTGGTCCAAGAGGCCGTGGCCTCGGTGCTGGCCCAGACCTACCGGGATTTTGAGCTCCTGGTGGTGGACGACGGTTCCACGGACGGGACCCTGGAGGCTCTGGCTTCTTTTGCCGGGGAAATCCGGGTGCTGTCCCTGCCTGTCCGCCGGGGGGTCTCCGGGGCCCGGAACGCGGGGATAGCAGCGGCCCAAGGCGAGTGGCTGGCCTTTCTGGATGCCGACGACCTCTGGCTGCCGGAGAAACTGGCCCGGCAGATGGCCTTTATGGAGGCCCATCCCCAACTTCTTCTCAGCCAGACCGAGGAAATCTGGGTACGCCGGGGCCTGCGGGTGAACCCGCCCCGGAGCCATGCCAAGGCGGGAGGTGACATTTTCCTCCGCTCACTGGAGCGCTGCCTGGTGAGCCCTTCGGCGGTAGTGCTGCACCGGCGGCTCTTGGACGCCCACGGCGGCTTTGACGAGGCCCTCCCCGCGGCCGAGGACTACGACCTCTGGCTGCGCCTGGCTTGGCGCTACGAGGTGGGTCTCCTGCCCGAGCCCCTGGTCATCAAGCGGGGCGGCCATGCGGACCAGCTTTCCCGGCAATGGGGCCTGGACCGTTACCGCATCCGGGCCTTGCGCAAGCTGTTGGCGGAGCCGGAACTGCCCGTCCCTTACCGCCGGGCGGCCCGCCGCACTTTGCAGCGCAAATGCGCCATCTACGCCCAGGGCTGCGAGAAGCGGGGGAAAGTCGCGGAAGCCCAAGAATATCGTCAGATAGGGAGATGGCTTGAGGCCCAGCCGTCTTCCGGCCATCTCCCTTATTAACATCTCGCTCAGGAGGATTTATGGACCTGTACGAAGCCATCCATAACCGCCGCAGCCACCGGTTCTACAAGCCCGACCTGCCCCCTCGGGAAGCCCTAAAGCGGGTGATCGACGCCGGGCTCTGGGCCCCCTCCGGCACCAACGCCCAGGCCTGGGAGATCACGGTCCTGGCCGGCAAGGTTAGGGATGAATTCGTGGCCCTGGCCAGCGGGGCCATCCCCTTCATGGAACCCATCCTGGAAAAGGCCCAGGTTCCGGAACAAAACCGGCAACTGGTCCGAGGTTTCTTTAAAAATCTGGGGGGCGCGCCGGTGGTCATCGCGGTGACCGTCCCTAAGGCCACGGATGCCATAATGCAAATGGCCATCATCCAGAGCGGCGCCGCGCTCATGCAGAACCTCCTCCTCGCGGCCCACGCCGAGGGCCTGGGGACCTGCTGGATGACCGGCGTGGTCTTTGTGGAAAAACAACTCCTGGACTTTCTCGGCAAACCGGACCAGCAACTTCTGGCCATCACCCCCATCGGCTACTCCGCCAAAGAACCGCCGGTGCCGCCCCGGAAGGACCGGGAAGTGCGCTGGCTGGGGTTTTGAGGAGAGATGAGGTGGGGAAGGGGGCAGGGGTCTGTGACCCCTGGCCCCCTTCCCCAGAGATCATTCATCAACGGAGAAGACCAACGTGAAACCGGTAGCGGCACAAATGGCCCTCATCAAGCAGGGTTGTCAGGAGATTATCCGGGAAGAAGAGTTGCAGGCGCGCCTGGAGCGGGCTCTGGCCACGGGCCGGCCTTTGCGGGTGAAGGCGGGGTTCGACCCCACCGCGCCGGATTTGCACTTGGGGCACACGGTGCTCATCCAGAAGCTCAAGCATTTTCAGGACCTGGGCCATCAGGTGATCTTTCTCATCGGCGACTTCACCGGCCTCATCGGCGATCCTTCCGGCAAAAGCGAGACCCGGCCGCCCCTGACGGAAGAGGAAGTGCAGGCCAATGCCGCCACTTATCAGCGCCAGATTTTCAAAATCCTGGACCCGGAAAAGACGGTCATCGATTTCAACAGCCGCTGGATGAAACCCATGGCCGCCCAGGACCTCATCCGCCTGGCGGCCCGCCACACGGTGGCCCGCATGCTGGAGCGGGATGATTTTCATAAGCGCTACGCTTCCCAGACGCCCATCAGCATCCACGAGTTCCTCTATCCTCTGATTCAGGGCTATGATTCCGTGGCCCTGAATGCCGACGTGGAGTTGGGGGGCACGGATCAGAAATTCAACCTCCTGGTGGGCCGGGACTTACAAAGGGAGTACGGCCAGGAGCCCCAGGTGGTGCTCACCATGCCCCTTTTGGAAGGCCTGGACGGGGTGCAGAAGATGAGCAAATCCCTGGGGAATTACGTGGGCATCGACGAACCCCCGGCCGCGATGTTCGGGAAGATCATGTCCGTCTCTGACACCCTGATGCTACGCTACTACGAACTCCTCACCGACATCACGCCGGGAGCCCTGGCTCAACTCCGGGAGGACCTGGAATCAGGGGCCAAACATCCCCGGCAGGTTAAAGAGGAACTGGCGGTGGAGTTGGTGGCCCGCTATCATGGCCGGTCCGCGGCCCAGCACGCGGCCCGGGAGTTTGCCCACATCTTCCGGGAGAAGGGTCTGCCGGAGGAGATTGAGGAGGTAGCTCTTCGATACAATCCCATGGCTTCTGCGAGTATTACTCCATCCTGGACATTGTTACCAAATGTCCTGAAAGAGTCGGGAATGGTGGCCAGCACCTCTGATGCCCGTCGCCTCATAAGCCAGGGGGCAGTCAAAATTGATGGGGAAAAAGCAGCCGAAGTTAATCTTGAGCTGACGATTGGAAAAACATACCAATTGCAGGTGGGCAAACGCCGTTTTAAAAAAGTGACTTTGCTGGGTGACTAAAAAGCACTGGATAGAACGCCAGTGCTACCCCAAAAAGGCCGGTTGGACCGGGGCGCTAACGCCCGGCAACCGGCCTTTTTATTTTCCTATAAGGAATCGGGGGAGGGGCTAGGGGCCGCTGGCCCTTGGCCCCTTCCCCCGGTCACTCTTTCTTTAAAGCTATTGGCCCGAACGACCGATAACAATGATGAGTTGCATTAGGTGGGTGAGCAGAGAACCGAATGGATGGGGTCAGGGGTGCTTTCCGGCCGGGCCTCGCTCATTTTTTCAGAATCCTCGCGAATAGGTAAGGAAAGGCAATGCCTGGGGAAGGGGTGATGCGCCGGGTCATTTTGATCAAGGTTTGTCTCGCCGTCCTCTGGCTGGGGGTTTCCCCCCCAGTGCTGGCCGTGGCGGATGGAGCCGGCGGCGGCGCAGCCCCCAACATATCCGCATTAATGGCCAGCGCCGCACCTTCCCTGCCCGGGAAATGGTCGCCCCAGCGCAATCCTCGAGATAACTCCGCAGATCACTCTTCGCCGCAACCCGTTACTAACTCCCCCCAGAGGTACCAGGGCCTGTTGAAATTCTTTGCCGGGGGTTTCCTGGGGGGCATGCTGTTAGCTATTCTTTTCGGGTACCCCCTATCCCTTTATTGGATTCATGGGCACTGGCCCGTTGGCTTCCTGGACCTGGTGGCTCTCACCGCCTTCGCCTACCTGGGATACCGCCTCCTGCGCCCGGTGAGACCCAGAGAGAGGGGCATTCCCATTCCGGGTTTCCAGATGCCGGAGAATCTGGCGCCTCCGGTCTTTAGCATTAAAAATGAGTCCGGACCCGGGTTGGCCAAAATCTCCCATATTGACCCCGCCTTCAATCTGGCGGCCTTCGTGGAATACGCCCGCCAGATAATTTTCTCCCTCCATGATGCCTGGAACCATGAAGACCTGGAGAGAATTAAAGACCAGGTAACCCCCCAGATGTTTGATTTCCTGGGCATGGGGTTGAAACTTTTGGCCTTCAGAGGGGAGATCAGCCGGGTGGAGGATTTGGCCCTGAGCCAGATCCTGGTGGCCATGGCCAGGCAGACGGAAGATCGGGAGAGTATTACCCTCAGTCTTCAGGGCCGGGTGGTGGACTATCTCCTGGAGCGCCGCAATTTCAAGCTGATTTCCGGAAGCATGACTTACCCGGAAAGACTGCAGGAATGCTGGATCTTTGAGCGGCCCCGGGGCCAGGGTTCCTGGGTTCTGGCGGATATTCAGGATTCCCGGGTCGTTCGTGAAAATGAGGCGGCTTAAGGCTCCTTAGGCCATAAGGATTAATTTACCAGCCCTTACCCGTATATCCTAAAACCCCTTGAAATATAAAGATTACTCCAACCACCTTTTTTCTTGACTTACCTATTTTTACCCGTATATTGTTCTTAAAGGTTGGAAATACGGTTGGGAAATAACCATCCGGCTTAGACAGCATGCGGCAACCAGAAAAATATTTTTCCAACCTTTTCCAACCCGGAAGGAGGCCAAGCCATGAAGCGCCACAAGACCACTTATCCCGGTGTGTTCTACCGGGAAGTGGACCGCCTGGGAGGACCAGGCAAGGAGCGGGTCTATTACATCGTCTTCAAGAAGGGCGGCAAGGTCCATGAAGAAAAGGTAGGCCGCCAGTTCGTTGACGACATGACCCCGGCCCGGGCCGCCAGGGTCAGGGGTGAGCGGATTGAAGGAAAGCGCAAGTCCCGCAAGGAGATCAGGGAGGCCAAGGCTGTCACCAAATGGACGGTAGAGAGGCTATGGCAAGAATATTGCGGTCAGAAACACGACTCCAAAGGGTTAAAGGTGGATCGGGGCCGGTATGATAATCACCTCAAGCTAGGTCTGGGGAGCAAGGAGCCCCGGAACATCGCCCAGCTTGACATTGACCGGCTGCGGATCGGCCTGGCTAAAACCCGGAAACCCCAGACCGTCAAGCACGTCTTGGCCCTGCTGAACCGGATCATCAATTTCGGCGTTAAAAAGGGTCTCTGTCCAGGACTGTCCTTTAAGATAGAACTCCCCAAGGTCCATAACAAGAAGACAGAAGACCTCACTCCGGAGCAGCTTGGCGCCCTTCTGGAGGCCCTTGAGCAGGAACCTAACCTACAGGTTGCCAATTTCATGCGAATGGCCCTGTTAACCGGCATGCGGCGGAGTGAACTGTTCCGGCTGGAGTGGGGTGACGTGGATTTCGACCGGGGCTTTATCCATATCCGCACTCCCAAGGGCGGCCAGGATCAGAAGATACCTTTGAACCAGGCGGCCCGGGGACTCCTGGAGGGGCACCCCAGGACCGGCAGCCCCTATGTCTTCCCCGGACGTGGGGGCAACCAGCGCACTGACATTTTCAAACAGGTGAACCGCATAAAGCAAGAGGCGGGCCTTCCTAAAGACTTCCGGCCCCTTCACGGCCTGAGGCACGTCTATGCCTCTATGCTGGCCTCATCCGGCCAGGTGGACCTCTACACCCTGCAAAAGCTCCTGACCCACAAGAGTTCGGCAATGACGCAGCGTTACGCCCACTTAAGGGATGGAGCCCTGCGCCGGGCCTCAGACCTGGCCGGGGATTTGCTGGGGCAGGTAGTCAATCGGAAACCACGCAAGATCGCCAACCTGGAGGAATAGAGACATGGAACGCCCCAACCTGGAAACCTTATTTGAGAAGGTGGAGACCATCGCCCACGGTCCCCATGCCGATCTGCTTAAAAAGTTGATTGACCTGCTCTATGAGCGGGAAATGGAGGAACCGGAATATTTCTCGCCGGAAGACTTGGCCGCCATTCAAGAGGGCCTGGAGGCCAGCCGCCGGGGGGATCGGACACAGTTTGTCTCTTGGGAGGATTTGAAAAAGGAGTTGGGCCTGTGATCTACCGGTTGGAGATCCACCACCAGGCAGCCAAGGAACTGAAACGCCTGGACCGCACCACCATCAGGCGCATCGAAGCCAAGATAGAGGAACTGGCCCAGGACCCTTTCAATCCCCGTTTCTCCCGGCAGATGGAGATGGACCCGGAAGCCCGCTATTCCCGGGTGGGGGACTGGCGCATCATTTACCGGGTGAACGAAACGGCGGGAACCCTGGACATCACGGCTATCCGGCCCCGGAGCGGGGCCTACAGATAGCGGAAGGTTTTGGAGCCACAACAAAGAGGATGGATATGAACAACAAACAGAGAAGAGTGATTTTAGTTGGATTCTTAATAATAGTAATAATGGGATTATTTCCCCCCTGGAATCACAAGATATATATTACTACCAAGCGTTATATTGAAACATATGCCGGATATGGCCTTATTTTTTCGCCTCCTTCGACAAGAGAAGGAGAATTTTGGATAGCAAGAATAGATGCTATCCGCCTTTTGTTTCAATGGATTTTAGTGGCAATAATCACAATAGGGTTAGCTGTAATATTTAAGGATGAAAAGAAAATCTTTGACTTTAAAAAAATAAAGGATTGGTTAAAAAATTGAGATTTAAAAGGCCCCATGTCTAAAACCCACTAAGCACACATAGTTTCCGGGGATAGGGAGCGCACCCGACACGGCGGTAATCCTGGCCGCCTTCCCCGGATTCACTGCCAGGATCGCAAACGAAATAAGGATTATAGGGGGGGGTGATGGCAGAGAAAGATAAAAGCAATCATAAGGTTGCGGCTATTATCAAACAATGCCCTTTGTGTGGAGGGACGGATATTCAAAGAGCATATATAGAAGATGGTTCCATGGGTGAGTGGTGCCCACAATGTAAAAAGTCTCTGCAAAAAATGGCAGAAGAAAAAGAAACACCTTCTCGATTACCTGTCAAGGCTGGTTGGGGTTTAGCGATTTTTGTAGGTGCAGGCTATTTATTAACTGATAACCTCCTCGGCGGTAGGTTTGAATTTGGGGGTTGGCGAAAAATATGGTCAGGAGTAATTGGTGGTTTATTAGGTTTCATAGCTTATGAGTTAGTTATGCGCCTTTTTAAAACCAAGTTTTTTGACCCGTATAGGTAAGAATTTTTGTAGTTTTGATTTTTTCTTGACATCTGTTATAGATTCCTATAAAAAGAAGTAACAATTTAATTTTATTTCGCGGCCCAATTCTCCCCTGGGGCCCCAAAGGGGAGGCCGGGCCGCTTTTTCTTTTGGCCCGGTGCAAAAGGAGATGCACATGGCCAAAAACCTTCCCTCCGAACTTCAATCCCACCGTCTCTTGACCGACGTAGAAGCCGCAGCACTACTCGGTTGCTCCGCACAAAAATTGAGGAACGACAGATGCCAGCGACGTGGCCTGCGCTATGTCAAGCATCGCAGGCAGGTTCGCTATCGTTTGGCGGACATCCTGGCGCACATTGATTCGCACACCATCCATCCGGAGGGCCTATAAAATGCGGCCTTCTGAAATGGAAAACCCCGGCGCTGGCGGCCTCATGACTTCCCTTCATCCTCTCCACCTGGCCGACCTTCGAGAATCCGGTCTGACAGACAAAACCATCAAGGCGGCGGGAGTCTATACTGTCCCTCCGGATGAAGTGGGTAAGAGGTTGGGCGGCTTGGCTAACGGCGTGGTGAGTGCCCTGGCCTTCCCTTATCTCGGCTGCGATGGTTATGAGCGATATAAGGTTTGGCGGGAAGAAACGGCAGACCCCAAGGCTCCCAAATACCTGCAAAAGACCGGGACCCCGAATCGCCTCTACTTGCCCTCCACGGTTGATCTAAAAGACGACTCCGATCTTCTGCTGGTAGAAGGCGAGAAAAAGAGCCTGGCCCTATGGCAATCAGGTTTTGAGGTGGTGGGCTTGGGGGGAATATGGAATTGGTGCGAACGGTCGCAGGGCTACAAGCGACCTAAGTTAACCAGGCCCATTGCTGACCTTGACCGGGTGAACTGGCGGCGAACCGTCACCATAATTTTCGACAGCGATGGCCACGATAACCGCAACGTGCTCCTGGCTGCTTTACGCCTGGGCCGTGAGCTTTCACACCGGGGGGCCGCGGTGTCTATCCTCTTCCTCCCTGCCGACAAAAACGGGGGAAAAGTCGGGGCCGATGATTTCCTGGTGGAGCACGGTTCGGACCACCTGGCAGCCCTGCTCAAGACTGCGTGGCTTTTCGACCCTAACCTTGACGACCGGGAGGCGGAAATTGCATGGATGACGCGGGACCTGACCCCGGAATCTCCCCCGACCGACAAGCTCAAGGCCCTGGCTGCCCTGGTGCCCACCCTGGCCCGCATGAGAGAACTGGACCGAGTAGCGGTGCAAGAAAAGTTACGTGAGCGGCTGGCCCTACCCGCTAAGTTTATTTCTGCTCTCAATAAGGACATCCAAAAGACGGTAAAGGCCAACGGGACAAAGGCCAAAACAGAAAACGGCCAGCAGGAGGTCTATACCGCCCTTTTTGACAGCCTGATCGATTTGGTGGAACACGAGGGCAGCCCTGCTTTTCTGGTAAAGCAAGACGGTATTTTGGGCATCACAGCCCAGGTGGAACTTGAGGGGGTAACTCACCTGCCCCCACCCAAAGAGCAAATCCCATGGCTGCTGGCCCGCGGCGAAGAAGTTATCAAAGCCTACAAGCGGGCGGAATCCCCAGGCGCGCTATATGACGACCTACTGGACTACTTCCGGGGTGTTTCTGAACTTCCGGGCGAGACATATTACGACCTGAACGCGGCGTGGACATTTCATACTTATCTAATGGAGTTTCATCAATATTCACCAATGCTCTGCAATTACGCCGTTCCCGAGCGCGGCAAGAGCCGCACGGGAAAAGGCATGATTTATGTGGCCTATCGGGGGATTCATGTCGAATCTCTGAGAGACGCCTACATTGTGCGGATAGCCCATAGCTACATGGCCACCATCTTCTTTGACTGCATGAATTTATGGAAGAAAGCAGAAAAGGCCGGTAGTGAGGACATTTTACTCTTAAGATTCGAGAGGGGCGCAAAGGTTCCCCGTGTCCTCTACCCTGAACGGGGAGCGCACCGGGACACCGTATATTTCTCTGTTTACGGGGCAACCATCATTGCCACTAACATCAGCGTTCATAACATCCTGGATACCAGGGCGGTTCAAATCAATATGCCCCAATCCCGCAAGCGATTTGAGAATGATGTTACCCCTGAATTTGCTTTGCCCCTGAAAGAAAGACTCACGGCTTTCCGGGCGCGTTTTCTGGGTAAGTCCCTGCCGGAAATCGCCAAGCCCGCCCGCGGACGCCTGGGGGACATACTCAAACCCCTGTTGCAAATTATCAAGCTGGTGAAACCGGAACGCGAGCAGATATTCCTTTCCCTGGTGAAGGAATTGGAAAAGGACAGGATGCTGGATAAGGCCGACAGCTTAGAGGCGCAAATCCTGGTGACCTTGAAAAACCTTAAAGATGAAGTTTTCAGGGGGATTCTGCCGGTGAAAACTATTACGGATACCTTTAATGAAGGTAGGCCGGAGCATAGTCATTTCACCTATCACCGCATAGGGCACAAGCTGAGAAGTCTGGGGTTCCAAAAAGCCAAAACCGTTGACGGCGCGTCCGCAATCATCTGGGATGAGCAAAAAATTGAATGTAATTTTTCTGCTTACGGGTTGGGGAAAACGTCAGAAATACCAGAAACGTCAGAAATGCCAGACGAAAAACCTGATGTTTCTGACCAATCTGACGTTTCTGACGTTTTTTCACCTGTGCGTGAGGGAAAAAATCATCATCAATTATTTTCATGCTCCCGGCTCGCGACGTGGCCTACCCTTTTCCTTTGGAACCGGGAACGCCAACGCCAAGCGGCCCAAGCTGGTAAGGGGCCTGACGCAGACCTTTGGGCTGGGAAGGAGGTTAAACTATGAAGCCAGGCGAGGCAGTAATGGAATTGACGCGGCATGGGTTCCGCTTCCGGCTGGACGGTGAAGCGGTGAAGGTACGATTCGCGGGGGAGCAGAAACCGGACCCTGAGAAGGTGGCCCCTCTGCTGGAAGTGGCCCGCCAGCATAAAGACGAAGTGCGCCACTACCTGAGGTGCTACTGCCCGAAATGTGGCGGCGTGGCTTCCTGCCCGGATTACGAGGGACGGCCCCTATGTTTGGCTTGTGATTGGGGGGAGCTGGTTAAGCTTTATCCCGGCCTGGCGGAGACGAGGCATTAGCGGGGGCTGAAAAGAACTCGCTCCGGGTGGCAGCCCAGGGCGGGAAGCAAGGAGACTTCTAAAGTACAAAGGCATCTTACCAAACCGGGTCAGGCTGTCAACCCCGGGGTTTTTGTTAACAAACGTTAACTTTTCCTGGATTACCAGTGAGGGGGGATCGGTTGTTATCGGCTCAGAAAGTGAACTTTTATGAACTTCAAAAGTTAGGTTTTGTTAGGTTCTTCCTCCCCACTTTCCCTAACCGGAAAGGGCCATGAATCAAGCAGAGAAACAGTTAACCATGTTTAGAGGCCGTTTTGATGAAGCTCCCCGGGACCGATGAAAGATTTTGAAAGGTTTTGACAAATTTTTCGGGGGATGGCTCCTGAATGTTATCAAAACTTATCAGTTATTGTAGTTTTTTGTAGCAGTTTTTAATAATGGAAAAGACAAGGAAAACCCTATGGTTGACGGAGTTAAACAGCTAACAGCAAAACCCCGCGGCAAGCCCTGGCCCAAAGGCGTCAGTGGCAATCCAAAGGGAAGGCCACGGGGAGCAATGAACAAATTGAGCTTGGCGGTGAATCCCCAGGCTTTAGCTGTAAAAGGCCAGGGAGGGCCTGAACAATCCCCCCTCTTGAAAATCAAAGAGGCGGAGAAGTTTGACCCCAGGCGCCTAAATACCCACACCATGCACAAGATCGGCGGCGTGTGGCGGCGCACCATAGAACAGGACGGCCTGGTATTCGACCGGGACTTCGGCACATTGATAGATACTGAGAAAAGTTGAGATTTGAACCGCTCCGCTTCCTTGAGAGCAGCCTGAATCTCAACATTTTTCAACAACCTCTTAAACGCCCCAGAGAGCAAAGAGGCCCGGGTTTCCAAGGGAAGTCAGGGGCCTTTCTTCCTGTTTTTTTACTGCTTATCAGGCTAATGGCGAGAGCTTCTTGGGATTAAGGTTTTCTTAGGGTTCCGTACTCCCGACATTAAATCCGAAGCTCTCATTTGCCTCAGGTTGAACGGAGCCAGCCACCCTTTACCTTTCCCCCTGGTCTTGCCGGGGACGGCTAAAGTTGCCCACCAGGGACAGTCCCCTTGGGTAGTTTGTCAGCTTGAAAGGAGCCTCTAAAATGACATTAAGGGGGAACCGCGCGTATTTTCTGGACAGATGCAATAAACCAGCAGTAGAATTAAACATATGTCCAATAAATTTAGAAAACTACAGCCTATTGCCTACGCTCTTTCGATCCTACATAGTTTATCTACGACAAATTGGGGTCTCATTATGAGCGCAGCTGTAGGCGTCAGCACTGCTATATGGGCATGGTGTACTCAATGGGGATATTTGCCAATCTTCTTGACTTCGCTTTTGACGTTTGCGGTTTGCCTTTGGATGTATAATAATATTATTTGGCTTATGACAAGAACTCATCCGCTTAAGACTAAATTGGCTTTTGACTATTCCTATGGGTTAGCTCTATCAAGGTTGCACCTCGGGATAGATGATGCCGATGAAAATAAAGCTTTACAGATAGGTCTTTGGTTAAAGAATTCTGCTGATGCTCCATTAAAGTATTATGTGGATGATTTTGATATAGTATTGGGAGATAGGGCCATTCCAAACCCTGTTTTTACAAATAAAGGAGGGGTAATTCCTAAAGGAATGGAGCAATTATTTTTCTATCCACCTTTTAATAAATCAGTACTCGATGCAATAAGACCCCGAATAGCAGGAAAAATAAAATATTCGATTAAATACGGCCATCCAGAAACTGATTTTATTCGTGTTTCGAAAAAAACACTAAATGTTTCTCTTAGATTGGATGATAAACCAGGCTTAGTATATGTTGTCGATTCCGAAGATGATAAGGAGATAATAGAATAAATCATTTTTATCGGTAGGAAATTGTTTGAAATTTAAACAAGTTAATCTAAAAAAGCGGCCCGGAGGCCGCTCAAAAAGCTATACGGATTTTCCCTATGGCCGCTGTATTTGCAACCTATCTGGCATGACATCAAAAGATGCCCAACACTCTGTAGCCAACGCTGTCCCCCCTGGCGGGAATCCCCCCTGGATAACTCGTTTTCCTTTTTGTTGAACAAATTTTACAGCAGGGATTAAATCAGCATCGAGGCTTGCAATAACTGCGACATCATAAGCGTCTTGCCAAGCCAAGCTAATCATATCTGTTACTATAAGGGTATCAACACCTTTTTCGGTCGTGGAGACGATAGGGGATAAACATCCTTCATGAGGACAGTGAGTTATGGGTTGATGACAGGTTGAACATTTGGGCAAAGCCCTTGGTGCTCGTTTAAGGCAATTTACGATAATTCCTGGCTGCCGGTTAAGAACATTCACCATCCAAGAATGAAATTTTGTGCCTTCGGAAGTTTTGGGGTTATATGACCCGTAAATGTGACAACCTCCATAATCGATCTGGGATGCTCCTATTATCACTCTCGCCTTATCAGCTAACCACTTTCCTAGTTCAAACCAATTTACATTAAAGCGAAATTCCTGGATATTTTGTACCTTAGCTTCATTTTCATTAATAGTTAATTGAAAATTCCAAAAATCAACAAAGACGCGAACGACTGGATTTGTTTTAGGAGGAACTATTTCCATATTGCCCCCTTGTGAACTTATTGTCTAAAAACAATACAGGGAGCAGCCACAAGTGGCGCTCCCTGGAGGTGCAATAATCGGCAAAGTTCTCCTGCCACTTCGAGGGGCAGGCTTCACCGATGGGCATCAATGTACGTCTAATTTTAGTCATCGGCTAGAATTTGTCAAGCATTAATTTAATTTGTCAAGGGTAAAATTATTTTGGACAAGCTCACAACCTCACCCCTTTAACCCCGATATTTCCCGACCAGGTTGGAAATGGGGTTGGAAATCATAATAGATGGATATTTATCTAATTGATTTATTAGGCATTAATCGTTTATCCCCTTCGGCTCCTTAGGCCGCCGGGGACCACGGCCCCGGTAGCGGCGCCGCCGGGGGCGGGCGCGCGGGGGCTGGGGGGCCCGGGGCGGGATTTCCTCCAGCTGGCACTTTTCCACCAATTCCTCCAGCAAGGCTTCCTTTATCTGGCAATATAGCCAGGCTTCCGGATACACGGCCAGGCGGGACAGGCGCGCGGGGATGGCCCGTTTTTGCCGCAGGAGCGGCGCCAACTTATCTGCCAGGGCCAATATCTGCACCAGTTCCTCTTGCCGCTGCCGGGGGATTTCGCTGCCCTGGAAGGCCTCTTGGGCCGCTTCCTGGAGGAACTCCCGCAATTCTTTGGGGTTTTGGGGGCGCTCTCCCTGCTCCAGATAGGGGGTCAGAAACACCGCCCAGAGCAAGCCGTCCGCCAGGGGAATCTCCGCCTGGAAGAGGAGATCCAGCCGGGCAGAGAGATCCAGGAGGCGCCTCTCACCTCTCTGGCCCAAACGTCGTTCCCAGGCCGGAAAAATAGCATAGAACAGGCCGGATTCCAGCATCAGCTCCAGAAAGGGCCGGGCCGCGCCGCTCCGGAAATCCTTGAGCAATTCGTCCCGCACCCGGGCCGCAGGGCAGACGCGGATGAGATGCCGCTTGCTCCTGATCTCCTCCCAGGCCTGGGGATCGATGGCAAAGCCCAGGCGCGCGCCATGGCGCAGCACCCTGAGCATGCGCACCGGGTCCCGGCTGAAGCGCACCCCGGGATCGCCGATGACCCGGATGAGCCGGGAATTTAAATCCTCAAGCCCGCCCACGTAATCCACCAGGGAAAAATCGGCGACGTTATAAAAAAGGCCGTTGATGGTCAGGTCCCGGCGCTGGGCGTCCTCCCCGGGGGTGCCGAAGGTGTTGTCCCGGGAAGGGGAGCCTTCTTTATCCTGCACTTCGTCGAATTCCGAGCGCCGCCGGAAAGTGGAGACTTCCACGATATGCGCGCCCCGGAAAAAGACCTGCACCAACCGGAAGCGGCGGCCGATGATGCGGCTGTTGCGGAAGAGCTTGCGGATCTCCCCGGGCCGGGCGTCGGTGACGATATCGAAGTCCTTGGGTTTTTTCCCCAATAACAGGTCCCGGACGCTCCCCCCCACCAGGTAGGCCTTATACCCGGCATGGTAGAGGCGATAAAGGACTTTCAAGGCTTCCACTTCCACGTCCTTGCGGGAAAGATTGTGTTGGGGCCGGGGGATAATCAAAGGCGGGGGGGCAGGCGATTCTGAGGTGTCGATCCGCATACGAGTATTATACCGATATTTCATCGTTTTTTAACCCTTTTATTGCGCCTGGGTGGGGAAGGAAAATTTCCCGGAGATATGAGGATGAAATATTCCTGAAAGTTATGTATCTTGCAGATAGGCAACGCCTCTTCCCCCTCCCGTTTACCGGGGGCCTCAGCCTGGGTAAGACTGAGGCAGCCCCAGAAAATACGGAGTGGGGAATTATTGACAAGCACTTTAAATCTGTGTATTTTTGAGATGTTAAGGAGAGAAAGAGACCGATTTTCCGGAGGCCCCGACCAGGGGCGGCGCCGGCTTCTCCTCACGGTGGCCACCTGGGGCGGAGTGGGCTATCTCCCCGGCATGCCCGGCACCTGGGGCACCCTGGCGGCCCTGCCCCTGTGGTGGCTGTTGCGACACTTGGGTTTCTGGGGCTATGGCCTGGCCCTGGTAATCCTGGTGGCGGTATGCATCCGGGTCACCGGTTTGGCCGAAGTATACCTGGGGCCCGACCACCCGGCCATCGTCTTCGATGAAGTGGTGGGCCTGCTGGTTGCCCTGGCCTGGGCGCCTTTTGCATGGCCGTGGGTCCTAGGCGGGTTCACCCTCTTCAGATTATTTGATATTTGGAAACCCTTCCCGGTAAAGTATTGCGAACGACTTCCGGGGGGCTGGGGTGTGACCTTGGACGACCTGGCCGCAGGCCTGATGGCCCTGGGGGTGTTGGAGCTTCTAAGAGTAATTTTTGCTTAAAGCTGAAGCCGGATATATCGAGTGGTTTTTCGATGCCAACCATATTAAGATTTCAGGGCTATCGATTTTTCTTTTTTAGCAATGAGGGTTATGGAAAGCCGCATATACATGTCGAATCCGGTGATAACTATGCAAAATACTGGCTAAGGCCGGTAATACTGGCAAAGGGCTTCGGTTATAAGTCCTCTGAACTTACTTACTTAAGAAGATTGGTGGAAAGCCACGAAGAATTATTTTGGGAGAAATGGCATGAATATTTTGCCTAAGCCTATAGTGGTGTTAATCACCGAAGTTTCCTTCGAAGATGACATGCTGCAAGTTTTCCTCACCGATGGCCGAGAAATCCGGGTGCCTCTAGAATGGTTTCCCAAGTTGAGGAATGCTACCCTTGAAGAACGCCGACATTGGCACCTAATTGGTAAAGGGATCGGCATCCATTGGCCGGAATTGGATGAAGATTTATCGTTGGAAGGGTTGTTGAGATAGGGTCGGTGTCTTGATGCAAGGAGAGATCATCACCACCGGCACGGAGTTGATCACCGGCCGGGTGGCGGATTTTAACGCCCGCTATGCGGCCCGCCGCCTCCACGAGGCGGGGTTGGAGGTGCAGAGCATCACCATCCTGGGGGACAAGGCCCCCCTGTTCCAGGAGCTGCTGGCCCGGGGCCTGGCCCGCTCCCAGTTCATCATTATCACCGGGGGCCTGGGGCCCACGGATGACGATATCACCGTGACCGCCGCAGCTAAGGCTCTTAATTTGCGGCTCTTTGAGGATGAAGCCCTCCTGGCCCGCATCCGCCGCTGTTTGACGGAGAGGGGTTTAGCCTGGGAGGAGCGTTACGCCCGCCTGGCCGTAATCCCGGAAGGGGCCACGGTGTTGGACCCGGGGGGCGCGGCCTGCGGTTTTTCCCTGAAGCATCGGGATGCCTGGCTCTTTTTTCTCCCCGGCGTGCCTAAGGAGATGAAGGTCCTCTTTGATTCTTTTGTCTTCCCTTTCCTGGTGGGATTCGCCGGCGGCGGGGAATACATGCGGCAGCGCACCCTGCGGCTCTTCGGCATGTCCGAGACCCAACTTCAGGAAACGGTTTGCAAACTGGCGGAGTGGCAACAGGGGGTGGGGGTGGGTTTTTACCCCAATTTCCCCGAGAATCATCTTACCATGACCGTGAAGGGGCCGGACCCCCAGGTCCTGGAAGAGAACCTGGACCGCCTCACCGCGGCCCTGGGCCGGGAAGTGGGGGAAGTGCTCCTGGGCCCGGAAACCGCCTCCCTGGAGGAACTGGTGGGTTTCCAGCTTCGGGAGCAGGGCCTGACCCTGGCGGTGGCCGAGTCCTGCACCGGCGGCCTCATCTGCCACCGCCTCACCAACGTCCCCGGGTCTTCCGACTATTTCCTGGGCGGGGTGGTGACTTACGGCAACCGGGCAAAGATGGACCTGCTCCGGGTTCCCGGGGAGACCCTGGACCGGGAAGGCGCGGTGAGCGAGGCCACGGTTAAGGCCATGGCCTTGGGGGTCAAGGAGATCTTCCATACCCCCTTGGGGCTGGCGGTCTCCGGCATCGCCGGGCCCAGCGGCGGCACTCCGGAAAAGCCGGTGGGCACCGTTTATATCGGCTTGGCCACTCCGGAGGGGGTGTCGGCTAAGGCCTGCCGCTTCCATGGCTCCCGGGAGGAGATCAAGGCCCTGTCGGCCCAAACCGCGTTGGACTGGCTGCGACGGGAGTTGAAATAAAGGATAGCACCTCACGCAAAGGCGCAAAGCCGCAAAGAAAGACGCCAAAATTATTATTATTTTTTTGAAATAATTCTTGCGCCTTTGCGCCTTTGCGCCTTTGCGTCTTTGCGTGAGATAAATTAGTTTTTTGCTAAAACCTGACCGCTGAAAGCTCAAAAAATGATCCGCGCCTTTCTGGCCGTTGATTTGCCGGATACGCTACGTCCCCAACTGGCCCTGGTCCAGGGGGAGCTGAAGAAGAGCAACGCGGACGTGCGCTGGGTGCAGGTGGGGAACATCCACCTGACCCTGAAATTCTTCGGCAACGTGCCGGACGCGGAAATTGACCCCATAACCCAGGCGGCCCGGGAATCGGCGGAAAGCCAGGCGCCTTTTCAGCTTCAGGTCACCAACGCCGGGGCCTTTCCCAACATGAAGAGCCCCCGGGTCATCTGGGTGGGCTTAGGCGGGGACGTCATCCCCCTGGCGCAGATGTACCATAAGCTGGAAAAGGCCTTCGCGGCCCTGGGGCACCTGCCGGAGGGCCGGGCCTTTAACCCGCACCTGACCCTGGGCCGGGTGAAATCCCCGGTCAACCGGCACCGGCTGGCGCTGGCTCTGGAAAAGCTGCCGCCCCTGAACTGGCCGCCTTTCCAGGTAAACGAAATTATCCTGTTTAAGAGCACGCTCACCCCCCAGGGGTCGATTTATACGCCCCTCGCGGTCATCCCCTTGGGATGACGGTGAGCAGTGAGCAGTGAGCAGAAATCATGGGGCGGCCCGCGGCCGCCGAACCTGGGATAAAATGTAGCCGCAGGCTTTAGCCTGTGCCACCGACGGCAATATTTACTAGCTCCCAAGCTTCCGCTTGGTATCCAGGAAGACTAATCACCCCCTCCCACCCTCATAATGTAAGGGATTGGGGGAGGGGGATTGGGGGAGGGGGGCTAAGGTTCACAGGCTGGAAGCCTGTGCTACTGCCCTTAGCCCCCTCCCCCAACCACCCCACCACAAAGAGGAATATCTTATGGCAGAGCAAAGTCAAGGTGCACCGGAGAAGGCCAAGGCGTTGGACCAGGCCCTGGGCCAGATTGAGAAGGCGTACGGCAAAGGCGCCATCATGCGTCTGGGAGCCGATGAAAAGATCGACGTGGCGGTGATCCCCACCGGCTGTATCTCTTTGGACGTGGCCCTGGGGATCGGCGGCATCCCCCGGGGGCGGGTCGTCGAGATCTTCGGGCCCGAGTCCTCGGGGAAGACCACTCTGGCCTTGCATGCCATTGCCGGAGCTCAGAAGCTGGGCGGGGTCGCGGCTTTTGTGGACGCGGAGCACGCCCTGGACGTGCAATATGCCCGGAAATTGGGGGTGAGAACTGAAGACCTGCTCATCTCCCAGCCGGATTCCGGGGAACAGGCCCTGGAGATCGCCGAAATCCTGGTGCGCTCCAATGCCGTGGACATGGTGGTGATAGACTCCGTGGCTGCCTTGGTGCCCCGCTCGGAGATCGAAGGGGAGATGGGGGACGCGCAGATGGGCTCCCAGGCCCGCCTCATGTCCCAGGCATTACGAAAACTCACCGGTACCATCGGCAAGACCCAGACCTCGGTGATCTTCATCAACCAGATCCGCCACAAGATCGGGGTCATGTTCGGGAACCCCGAAACCACCACCGGGGGCAACGCCCTGAAGTTTTACGCGTCTTTACGCATGGACATCCGCCGCATCAGCGCCATCAAGGAAGGCAATGACCTCATCGGCTACCACACCCGGGTGAAGGTGGTGAAGAACAAGTTGGCCCCCCCCTTCCGGGAGGCGGAATTCGACATCATCTTCGGCCAAGGCATCTCCAAGGAAGGGGACCTTCTGGACCTGGCCGCGGAGCAGGGCCTCATCACCAAGAGCGGCGCCTGGTACAGCCTGGGCTCGGAGCGCATGGCCCAGGGCCGGGAAAACGCCAAGGCCTATCTCCGGGACCATCCGGAGACGGCCCAGGAACTGGACCGCCAGATTCGAGCTTTCTACGGCATGATTACCAAAGGGGCCGGCCCTGAGGAGCAGGAGGCCCCATGACCAGCCGCGAAATCCGGGAAGCCTTTTTGCGCTTCTTTGAGGGCCACGGCCATACCCGGGTGGCCAGTTCCTCCCTCATCCCCCAGGGGGACCCCACCCTGCTCTTCGCCAACGCCGGCATGAACCAGTTTAAGAAGGCGTTCCTGGGAGAGGAAGCGCGCCCCTACACCCGGGCCGCGTCCTGCCAGAAGTGCGTCCGGGCCGGCGGCAAGCACAACGACCTGGAAAACGTGGGCTTCACCGCCCGGCACCACACCTTTTTCGAGATGCTGGGGAACTTCTCCTTCGGGGATTATTTCAAGGAAGGGGCCATCGAGATGGCCTGGGAGCTGCTCACCCGGGATTACCAACTCCCCCCGGACCGCCTCTGGGCCACGGTTTACCACGAGGATGAGGAAGCGGCCCGCCTCTGGGAGAAGATCGCCGGCCTGCCGCCTGAGCGCATCGTCGGGCTGGGGGAGAAGGATAATTTCTGGGCCATGGGGGACACCGGCCCCTGCGGGCCCTGCTCCGAGATCCTCATGGACCAGGGCGAGGCCATGGCCTGCGGCCCGGACTGCGGCATCGGCAAATGCGAGTGCGACCGCTATCTGGAGATCTGGAACAACGTCTTCATGCAGTTCAACCGCAGTGCGGACGGCACGCTTCATCCCCTGCCCAAGCCCAGCATCGACACGGGCATGGGCCTGGAGCGCCTGACTGCCGTCGTCCAGGGGGTGCAGAGCAATTTCGACACCGATCTCCTGCGCCCCATAATCTCCCGGGTGGAGGAATTGTCCGGCCGGGCCTACGGCCGGGTGGCCCAGGAAAACGTGGCTTTTAGGGTGATCGCCGACCACGCCCGGGCCACCGCCTTCTTGATCGCCGACGGGGTGCTGCCTTCCAATGAAGGGCGGGGCTACGTGCTCCGGCGCATCATGCGCCGGGCCTTGCGCTTCGGCCGCATCCTCAACCTGAAGACCCCCTTCCTCCCCAAGGTCAGCGAAAAAGTGGTGGAGCTGATGGGGGAGGTTTACCCCGAACTCTCCGCGGCCCGGCCCATCCTGGCCCAGGTGGTGACCAATGAGGAAGAACGCTTCGCGGACACCCTGGACCACGGCTTAAAACTCCTGGCCGAGGAGCTGGAGGCCATGAAGGCCAAAAAAAAGGAGGTGCTCCCCGGGGAGGTGGCCTTCAAGCTCTACGACACCTACGGTTTTCCCCTGGATTTGGTCCAGGACGCGCTGAAGGAAGAGGGCCTGGGGCTGGACCTGGAAGGTTTTGACGCCCACATGCGCCGCCAGCGGGAGGCCTCCCGCCAGGCCTGGCGGGGGGGCCTGGGGGAAGAAGTTCCCCCGGTCTACCAGGAACTGGCGGAGTGGGAACCCACCAAATTTCTGGGATACGAGACCTTAAAGGCCGACAGCACCATCCTGGCCCTGATCCGCCACGATGACCACGGCGCCCAGGCAACAGCCGGGGAGGAGGTGGAGGTGGTCACCGGGGCCACCCCCTTTTATGGCGAAACCGGGGGCCAGGTGGGGGATAGCGGCTGGATCACCGGCCCCGGCTATAAGCTTGAGGTCACCAATACCCAGCGCCTTCCCAACGACCTGATGGTGCACCAGGGGGTGGTGGAGGAAGGGGTGGTGAAGGTCAATGATCCGGCCCGCCTGGAGGTGGACGGAGAGCGGCGCCGCCAGATCGCCCGGCACCACACCGCCACCCACATCCTCCAGGCGGTATTACAAAAACATCTGGGGGACCACGTCAAGCAGTCCGGCTCCCTGGTAGCCCCGGATAGGCTGCGCTTCGACTTCACCCATTTCCAGGCCATCAGCGCCCAGGAATTGGAGGAGATGGAGCATGATCTGAACGCCGCGGTGGCGGAAAACTACCCCCTGGAGACTCACCGCATGCCCTTGGCCCAGGCCCTGGAAAGCGGCACCATGGCGCTCTTCGAGGAAAAGTATGGCGATGAAGTCCGGGTGGTGGCCATTCCCGGGCTCAGCCGGGAGCTCTGCGGCGGCACCCACGTGACCCGCACCGGTGACCTGGGGCTGTGCAAGATCACCTCCGAGGCCTCGGTGGCCGCGGGCATCCGCCGCCTGGAGGCGGTCTGCGGCCCCGCGGCCATTCACCTGATGCAGGAGATGACCCGGGAACTGGACCAGGCCGCGGGCCTCTTGAAAGGCAGCCGGGGGGACCTGCTCAGCCGCCTGGAGAAGCTCCTGAAGCGCCAGAAGGAATTGGAAAAGGAGGTGGAGGCCCTGAAGAGCCGTCTGGCCTCCGCCCAGGCCAAGGACCTGATGGAGGAGGTGCGGGAAATCGACGGCGTCAAGGTCCTGGCCCTGGAAGTCCAGGCTACTGACCCCAAGAGCCTCCGGGAATACGCGGTGAAGTTCCAGGACCGCTTAAAGAGCGGCATCGTCGTCCTGGGAAGCGCCGTAGGCGACAAGGCCATGCTCATCGCCCTGGTGAGCCAGGACCTGACCAAACGCTTCCCCGCGGGGGAGATCGTTAAAGAACTCGCCCCTTTGGTGGGCGGCAGCGGCGGCGGCAAACCCGACCTGGCCCAGGCCGGGGGACCGGATAAGGACAGAATCGGCGCGGCCCTAAAGCAGGCTTACGAGGTGGTGGCCCGGAAGGCGAAGGGGTAGGGGGGAGGACTAGAGATTTGGGGGGGGGGGGGGGGGGGGGGGGGGGGGGGGGGGGGGGGGGGGGGGGGGCGCCCCCCCCCCCCCCCCCCCCCGCCCCCCC
>Ga0299912_10000790_pt1 | contig 25917 bp, 21 predicted proteins | sample RVTome_2_FD_207667 | JGI IMG/M metagenome (GOLD analysis project Ga0299912, IMG submission 207667) | Soil microbial communities from uranium-contaminated site in the Upper Colorado River Basin, Wyoming, United States - RVT95D214 (version 2) ... | reverse complement strand
GGGAAATGATATGCCTGACCTGCAGAAAAGAATAAAAAATCTGGAAGGGCAGATCGGCAAATCCGCAGATTCTGAAGCGCTGGCAAAATGTGTAAATGCCTATGTCGAGTTTAAGACCACCAATGACGAAAACGCGATTCGAGGATTGATATTCCCGAATAACGTCCCTGTATTCACTCTATATGATCAAATCCAATGTCGGATGAAGGAGTTGGGATTAACAGAGCATCCTAATTACCGGGCAAGAATTCAAAAAGGAATTACGGATAAGACATAAATGGGTAACCTAATCGGCAGACTAAATAAGATTGAGCAATCGATACCAACCCATATTGGGGCTAAAGGCTATATCAAGGCCATGGAAATGTATTTATCGGGTGAAGACAATGGGGAAGCCCTGCAGGCCTTGCCATCTCTTAACCGCTCCGGCACCCCGTTTACTTTCGTTGAGCTTTTTATCAACGCGCTCAGCAGCCTCAGAATGAAGGCCCGCTTTGAAGGCAAGGATACTAAACTGAGAAAAAGCCTGCAGGTTAAATCGGGTTTAGAATCGTCCGGAAGCGGCCCTGCGGAAAGATTATAAATGGGAAACCTGTGTGCCAGATTAAAAAAGCTCGAATATCAAGCGGCTCTTGATATTGAGGATCAAAGAAAGGTCGTGTTTTTTTTCAGGTCATTTCCGGGCATTATGTCGGAAAACGAAAGATTATTTTATGAGAGAACGCCAAATCTTGAGGATTACAGGATTCTCGTCATTACCTGGTATGACCAACACAACCCTTATCGTGATTTTACCTACGAGCAATATAAGCATTATACAGATATGAGAAATCCGCTGAGATTGGAAGAAAATATGCCAAATCTAAATAACAGATTGAATCGGCTAAAAAAAATCATCAAGGGCAACGGGATTAGGAAAGCATTTTTTTTCAGGGAAGATCCAGATATTCCGAGTGAAGGGGAAAAGAAGTTCTATGAGACCACTCCCAATATCGATGACTGTACGGTTTACATTTATACTCTTGGAAAGGCGAATTTAAAGTAGGTATAATGCCGGGATCGGAACATGTCATAGCCGCTAAGAATCGGTTAGTGGCAATCAAATCGACAACAAAGCAGCCTCCCTCCGGCCCGCCAGTTTTGAGGAATGAAAAGTAGATACGCATCGGTTTTCAATGGCCAGACCACGTAGAAAGACACCGGATGAACTCATGCAAGAGGCCTTTTGGACCCGGCGGGACATCTGCCGGATCTTCAGGCGGGATCATCGGACTATAGACAAATATATATACCACCCTGATCCCAAAAGGCGGCTAAAAGGCTATAGGATTAATGGGGAGTTTATGGTGGAAAAAAAGACCGTATTGAACTATTTCAGTTATAAGCCTTTAAATACTAATAAGTTGTAGTCATTCTTCAGGCGAATTTTTGTCAATATTAATGCAGCTTTGGCGTTAATCATTGGTATTTTACGCCGATAATTATCATATGATAAAAAAGGCTTGACAAATTTATCTTATGATAATATCTTTAAGAACAAAAAAGAGGCTTTTGCGTATTTCAATAGGGAGGCACCGGTGGAGCGGATTTCATAGTTGGATGAAGCGAAGATAGATTATGTAAAGAAATTCCTGGCTCAATTTAAAAAGGCTATCGAGGCCAATAATGGGAGTTTATATGTGGTTTCCCGACAGAAAAATCGCGATTCCCTGATCATTTTGGGACTGACGGAGGAAATTCGGGAGGAAATAATATTATCTCTTTCTCTTCAAGATTACTGCGATGGTCCTAAAAGAGATCCGATCTGGGCGGGAGATGTATGGGAATTCGGGAGAGTTATAGAAGGTGAAGAGGTGTATATAAAGCTTAAATTAGAAACTATATGCGGAAATGAAAGGCCGACTTGCATTTCCTTTCACAAGGCCCAATGTCCTTTAACATTCCCATTTAAAATGGAAGGCAATGATAAGGGTGATGTGAAATGAAGGAATATTGTCCTAATTGTGGAGTCCTTGAAGATGTAATACTCATCGAGGGCAAAGAATTCGTAATAGTCAGAAGTGAAAAGATCGAAGTAAATGCTAAATATCTAAAATGCCTGGCTTGTGATGAGGAATTTAATAGCCCCACTATAAAAGAACGTTCTTTAAGGGAGGCTTATGTCGAGTACCGTCGAAGGCATTCCATGGTGCAACCGGGGGAGATCAAAGCTTTTCGGGAAAAATATGGATTAACGCAACACGAATTCAGCGCATTGATTGGATTTGGAAGTATCACGCTTTCTCGATATGAAAACGGGGCCATGCAGGACGGCGCTCACGATAAAGCATTACGGTTAGCCATGGAGCCAAGAAATCTATTGGTGCTTTTAAAACACGAAACAAAGGCAATCTCAGAAGAAAAGCGGAAAAGGCTCATAGACGAATTGGAAAATCAAACCAAAATATCGAATTCCATCGAAAGAATTTTAGAGGAGCTGTTGAACAATTATGAGCCTAATATTTTCAGCGGATACCAAAGGATGGATTTTAACAAGTTTATTAACGCAATTTTATTCTTCTGTCAAAATGGAAAGTATAAGACGGTTCTTAACAAGTTATTGTTTTATCTGGATTTTAAATATTTCAAAGAAAATTCTATTTCCGTAACGGGCTCGAGATATATTCATATGCAATATGGTCCGGTCCCAGATAGGTATGAATATATCTTTGCTTATTTGATCTATAATGGATATCTGCGTCACGAAGAAGTCCCTGTTGGGCAATATATCGGCGAACGCTTATCCTCCAAGAAGAGCTATGATATTAGCTTATTTTCCTCAAACGAAAAGAAAATACTTAACCATGTAATGAATTATTTTAGCCATTTTGGTTCGAAGCGGATTCATGATTTTTCCAGCAAAGAAAAAGCATACACTGAAACTCCTGAAGAGCAGTTCATATCCTATAAGTTTGCTGAAAACCTACAAATTTGAATTTCCATGCGACGACCTTAAGTTATGGCACCATTTGGGCACCGCAGCCGTAAATCTATGAGCCATATAACAAAAATGGGGTTCGATTCCCCCCGCCTCCATATTTATAAGTGATTGTATTACAATAAGTTAAAAAAGGGATGGGGGTATTGTTCCCCCCGCTCCTCGTAATTAAAACCGTTATATCATTGAATAACATAGAATAACCTTTGTAATTTTTGGACGCGATTTGGGCACTTCAAAAACCGGTTCCATATCTGAAAAAACGTAATCGGCAATCGGAGCAACCTGTTTAAATTATTATTTTTGCTTTTGATAAATGATCATTAGACATTCGGATTATAAGCCGGCTCACTTGAGCGAACAAGGGACAATACCGGACAACAAAAAATAACGCCGGCAAAGACTTACAGGGAATCTCCTTTTCCGGTACTGTCCCGTTTTTTATGGTGTTTTGGCCTGGTAGGTTAGAAAAGTGTTAGAAGGGGCCACCCAATCTTTCGACCGGCACATAGCGTAGTTTTTAGTTTTTCGTCTGCCATTTTCAAAACATCGGTGTCGGAACGGTACCCCAGCCACTTCCTGCAGGAGTATCCTGAACTTGGAGCAATTCAGAAGTATGAAGATGAATATCTGCAAAAAAGAGCGGCTTTCGATCCGCATTGATTCCGAAATCATCGGTCGCCCTTTTCAGGGCTTGCCTGAGTGATGATATTTCCAGGAATATTACTCGCCGTCTCATTGCCGGACTATTATACATATTCGTGTCGTGAACCATTTCCGTCATTTGCATGTGGTGCGCATGGCCGGAGATCAGATGCGCATATGGATGAAGTACATATTCGGTGATCATGGTAATCGTTTTATGACGCTCAAAAAGCTTCCATTCTTCTCCAGTATTGGCGATCATGCCCTGCATCACATAATCGACGGGAATGAAATAAGCCAGAACGCGATGCCCTTCACTATTCATAATTGGCTGGAGCCTGGCTGAGATAGCTGAATCGGCAAGAAGGGCGGGAATCAGGTCCTGGGCATTTTCGTTATCGTCTTTGGTAATAGTAAGGACGTCAATGCCATCGATATTTGTAAGAGGCAAATGATGAATTGTATAGTAACGTAAAATAAAGCCGCCTCCTACCATTACAATCAGAAGAAGAACAAGAATTGTCGCACCTTTAATAAAGGTCAGAGGGCCCCTTTTATGGCCGTCCCTAATGAAGATTCTCTCAATAAACTTTGGCATGAACATGCCCATTCTATTCATATATTCTTGGTAGCTGTCGCCAAACCGCATCAGCATACGGTTTTCCTCGGAGACCGCCAAAAGATAATACAGAAAGAGCATGACCGCAAATAAGGCCAAAGTCAAAAACCTTGGCCACATAATTGACATGCCCAGTGCAGCCATTGCCAGAGCCACATATTGGGGATGCCTGATGATGGCATAGAATCCCCATTTGGCGGGGCCTTTGCTTAAAATCTTACCTCCATAAACCTGTAGTGCGCATATCAGAAATATGGAGAGCCCTCCAACAAACAAAACTGATCCTGTTACGCGTAATATTCGAAGCGGCAAATTTGGAGGCACGACCATATGAGGAAGAAAAAAGGCCGCCAGCCAACGGGTAAGGGGGGAGCTGTTCAGCGCCGTCAAAAAAGGATTGAAGACCGAGTAGAAAAACATGGCAAAGGGGCTTATCATGATCACGATTTCCATGGCCACGACAAATGATAGAAATATGGCGCTTCCTGCCGCCACGCGTTTGCCAGTGTTATCATCATCATTCATGGTTGCTCCTTTTTTCAGTGTATTTAGAATTTGATTTATGCGATGACCCAGGCAATGCTTCTATTAAGAGCGGCAAAAAATCCAATAACTGCCCTATGGCATCATCAGAAAGACCAGAAATAATTGTGCCGAAGGTAGCCAGGCTTTCGCGGTTGATCATTTCAGCCTGGCGCTTCCCTTTTTCAGTCAATTTGAGATTATAAGCCCGGCCGTCATCCGGGCTTCGGAATCTGTTTATCTGCCCGCGTCTCTTAAGCCTTTGCACCAGCCGTGTTGTCGCGCTCTTTGAAAGACCAAGTTTATTGGATAAATCCATCTGGTCGATATTGGGAGTTTTCAGAAGCTCCATGAGCGCATGGGCGTCGGATACACTGATTGGCATTCCGCAAGGAGTCCGCGTTTGGTTAAGCAGGCCAAATTTGCGGATAAAGGCGTGAATCAGAGCTCTTAACTTCTCTCTATTGGATTCCGTTGCCACTTACGACATCTCCCGTTTCTCTTTATCATTGGGTATAGGATAACATAATTAGTTGCACATGCAACTATTATTTAATTTTTAGAAATAAATTTTGTTTTAATTGCAGTCGATTTTATGGGGTTATTTATCTTTACTGTATTGATTTACAATGGCCTAACCAAAGCGGCCTCCATCCTCACTCTCCTCAAACTTTTGCCAGATTCTCCTTTTTAGTCCGCTTGTGCTACTCCCAAATCAGTAGCACTCGCTGGAAACAATTACTTAGTGCCAGATAAAACCCTTGTCAAATTAGTAACGACCAGACCAGACCTGCGACTGCGCCTCCCACAACTAACCAGACAGAGTTGATACGATATCGAAGGAGCAGCAGCAGAGCCACAACGGCCAACGATATAGTGAATGGATCAATCAACGAAGCCCGGCCCAGTTGCCAGGTGACGGCAGCCATCAGTCCAAGCGCAGCGACATTAACTCCGTCCAGGAGGCTGCCTGCGTATTTTGACTTGCGGATTCTGGGAATAAGAGGATTTGAAATCGCAACGAATACAAATGAAGGTAGGCAAATCGCGATCGTGGCCAGAGTCGCTCCCGTAATTCCGTTTAAGAGGTAACCGATAAATGTCGCAGCAGTAAATATGGGCCCCGGGGTTATTTGGCCTATGGCGATGGCATCGATCAACTGCTGATCGGTAAGCCAGTGCAGGCGTTCGACGAAATCGGCGCGTAGAAATGCCAGGAGAACGTACCCGCTGCCATACCATACGGCGCCGATTTTCAGCATGATGAGGGTAAGTCCGAGCAGGCTGAATGGAGCAGTGACCTGAGAGACTGCGAACATGCCACCAAGTGGAACGGCTAATGATACGGCTGCGCTCCCTTTGAAAAGGTTCCAGTTTCGGACAACCATTACCGCCAATCCCCCAATTAAGAGCAAAGCGATTTCGTTGGCGCCAAGAAAATAAAGGGTGATTACCCCGATTCCGACAGCGGCCATCAATGTGCCTTTGACAGCCTTTTTGCCAAGATTCCAAAGCGCTTGAATGATAATTGCAATCACGACCGGCTTTACGCCATATAGCAACCAACTTGCCTGCGGCGTACCGCCGAAACGCACATAGGCCCACGACAGAATAAGCACAATCAGGGCCGCTGGCGCCATAAAGGAAAGGCCGCCGATGATCAAGCCACGCCAACCCGCCCTGAGAAAGCCGATATGCATGGCCATCTCCGTGGAATTGGGACCGGGGATCAGATTCGTGGCGCCAATCAGGTCGAGAAACTGCTCATCACTCATCCACTTTCGCCGTTTGACCACTTCATCATGCATCATACCGATATGAGCTGCCGGTCCCCCAAATGCAGTCGCGCCTAAACGCAAGAAGAGCTTGGCCAGTTCTCCCAGAGGTCTCCGATCCGGGGCATCATCGGCCATTCGTGCTGTCCTTAATATACGCCGCGAGCCGATGATCGAGTGAAAACGTACCGGCCCCAACGGCGAGCAGAAAAAGTAGCCCGAGTAACATGGCGAAGTCGGTTCGCGCCTCATGGGCCATTGCCCAGATTCCCTTGCTAAACAGTATCGGTATCTTTGTCGAGAGAATAGCCACCGTTATGTTCACCAAAAGCGGGATGGCTGCCAGCCGCGTAAGCAGCCCGAAGACAATCAACAGCCCACATGTAATTTCGACGACTCCCACAAAGAGGGCCAGAATATGGGGTGCTGGAATGCCGATAGATGTGAACCTTCCCACGCCGAGCGCTTCGGGGAACAGAAACTTTTGAATACCTTCGGAAAAGAAAATCAGTCCTACCACGAGGCGAATCAGGAAAGTGGCAGACGGCGCTTGGGTTCTCAAGAAGCGGTCAAACATTTATCAACTCCTTCTGAAATGGAACTCCTCCGCTAAAACGTCCGATAGCAAGCCGCGTAAAAGGAAACCCAGTGGGCGTCAACATCTTGGATATTACGACCGACCGAGAAAAGAGTTTGTCTAATCCCTAAAAAGATTTACTGAATTCATAGCTTCACAGGGACGCCGAGAATTTTCCCGCCAGTGGTGATAGCCGATTCCAGCAGGCTTTTGCGAAGACCGAACGGCGCCAGCCACCATTTTTCGAAGAGGACTTTTCCAAGGTGCCAGCTACGACCAATCTTCTTTAATCGGACGTCGGGCGAGGGTTCAGCGAAAAAATCGCCGTAAGCAAAGCCGGCGAGATCCTCACCCGCTTCAAGCATGCAGAAGCCATCGCCGCAGAATTGGGCATCGGGGTGCTTTCCATTAATTTCACTCGCTATACGTTCGGTTACGGTTAAAGCTTGAGAATGCGCAAAAACCCCGGCTTTCGGCAGCATAAGCGGGACATCTGGTTTCCAACGGCCCGGCATGGATACGGCGGTAGCATCGCCGATAGCATAAACTTTCTCATGCTGGGTGGTCAGAGTGCTTTTGTCGACCGAGATCCATCCCGCGGCATTCGCCAGGCCGGCGCGCTGCACAAATTTAGCGCCGCGGTGCGGCGGAATTAACACGAGCATGTCATAGTGAAAATCGGTATTCCCCTCGAATTTCAACGTCTTGCTCGTGGGATCGACTGCTGTAAGCCTGTGCAATGGATGGTATTCTATGCCGCGTGATTCCAAAACTTCCTTGACCATTTCACCGAGCTTCGGCCCGGCTACAGGCAGGGGCTGAGGTTCAGGCGTAAAAAGATGAATCTCAAAATTCTCAAGCTTCCGCTTTCTTCTAAGGAAATCGGCGATGAGCATGGCCCCTTCGTGCGGCGCGCCGGGGCATTTATACGGGGTTAGCCACGCTAAAGCTATCTTGCCGCCGCTAAAATCCCGCAAGGAATCAAACAACCTCTTCGACCCTTCCGCAGTAAAAAAGGTCTCCACGCTATCGTCAAATCCCGGAATTGAATCAAAAGCGGGTTCTGCCCCGGAGGCAATGACGAGATAATCAAAGGGTATGACAGTTTCCCCAGTCTCGACTGCCCTTTTCGACAAATCAATATTTTGCACGGAAGCCTGAACGTATTCGATATTCGGTCCCAGAAGATCCCTTATTGGCCTTCTGATCTGGTCCAGGGTGCGCATCCCGACCATCACCCACAAAAACGAAGGTGCAAAAGAGTGAATTGGCATCTGGTCGATAACCGTGATTCGGTGCTCGCCGGAGAGCAGCCTTCGCAGCTTGTTGGCCGCCACCAGGCCGCCGGTTCCAGCCCCGATTATTACTACTTTCTTGGCTTTCATTATTCTCCTTTAAGGCATTTTATTGAATCTCAGAAAACGATGACCTTGTCGGCCCAAATAGTCCATTCGGTCAACTCCTCCATCGAGCTCTTGTGCGCGCCTTGAATAAGGTCTTCGAGTTTTATGCCCCGGGCCTCCAGGCAGGAACTGCAGGCGCCGATTGGAATATTTTTCGTCACCATGGATTTTAGCATCCGTTCAAGATTGTAATAGCCGTTAGGAGTAACCTGGCCCGATTTAGCGCAGGATGCGGCGTCGGCCATGAGGAACACCTTCACCTCGGAGTCGGGCTGTTTCGCCAGCGATATCGCCAGCCTCAAACCATTGTATGACCTTTCGGTGCCATAGGGCGCGTCATTTAAAATTATCAAATATTTCACCTGCCGATCTCCTTGCTCATATTCGAGTCACCACTTTTTTCAGCAATTGAATTATCCAACTGGCTATATTCTATTCTCGTCTTTCAATAGTCTATTCGATGACCTTTAAATAAAGAGTCTTTTCAAAATAGCTCCCCTGCATCCCCTCTTTGGGGTTTCCTTTGATAGATTCTCCTTTTGTTAGCATTATTTGCAGAGTGACAAATCCATCGACCGCGGAATCAGATGGGCGAATTGTCATCGGCAAGACCGTGACGTGCGCATCGGGATAAGATTCCGACCTGTCGCCGACTAACCTGCAGGCCATCGGCAGATTGGTCTCCCACCCGGGAGGCAGTTTCGACAAAGCCGAAGACTCGATTCTCTCAGGATCGATATACAACCAGGCATTCCGATAAGGAATAAGATTTTTATCGGACGTTTTATAGCCGATAACGGTTAAGACCGTAACCGCCTGGCCCCGCTTTGCCGCAAGCAGAAAAGAACCGTCTGGTTGTCTCAAAGATGCCTTTGTATCCTTTTCGATAATGTCAACGATAAGATCGGGGCCGTCAACCCAACTACCGTTGTTAACGTGACAGGAAAGACAATTTGGTGATTTTCCCAGAATGCCGACGGCCGGCGGATAGGCCAGCCCGGAAATGGCAGCCAGGAAAATAGTGACCACGGCCGCGCCGATTAACAGACCTTTTTTCGATATCATCCTTTACCTCCTTAGATTCCGCTTTTATATGGTGGAATTGGACCTGCTTAATTGACCGTTCGATATTCATGCCTTAACGGCAGCCTCACCCATAACGACCGGCAATCCGGTCTCGCGCCACTCGTTGATTCCATCTTCCAGTCGCTCTGCCTTGAAACCTCTTGCCCTGAAGAAATTCATGGCCTCCTGAGCGAGGACGCAATACGGCCCGCGACAATATGCCACGATCTCCCGGTCGGGCGAGAATTGCTGCAGATGCTTCTTAAGTTCGAATAAGGGGATCGAGCGGGCATAAGGGATATGGCCGGCGATATATTCATCCCTTGGCCTGACATCCAGGATAATAATCTCTCCCGCTTTGGCCTGTTTGAGGAGTTTCCTTTTATCCACCGGCCGGAGCCTTTTGGGATCGTCAAAATAATCACGAACAATGAGGTCAATTTCGGCTAACCTCGAAGCCGCCAGTTTACGCAAACTTCTGAAAAAGGTGCAGACGTCGTCATCGGACAGCCTGTAATAGACGTGCAGCCCTTCTTTCCGCGCCGCCACCAGGCGAGCGGCCCGCAATATCTGCAGGTGCCTTGAAGCATTCGCCACGCTGAGCGCGGCCTCGTTTGCCAGGGTTTCGACGGATTTCTCAGCCTGGCATAAAAGATCCAGAAGCTCCAGCCTCTTGGGGCTGGCCACAGCCTGCCCGATGCGCGCGAACTGCTCGAAAATCCTGTCTTTGGTTTCCCTCGGTTTTACCAAATCACATCTCCTTACATATTCAATTGAACGCTTGAATATAATAAACTGTTCCGCGCCGGGCAACTAAAAATAAGTCGTCAGGTGCCAGAATACCCGCAAACTGACATTATTCCCAACCTCTTAGAACGCCATTTGGAATTAGATACTTATAATCAGGACGTTTATACTGATATTCATATTTAAATAAGCATCGGAACTTATAAGGCGCCCTGCTCGTTTAAAAAATTTATGTTATTGACAAAATGTATTCGTGGCACATATTGCCAGTGAGAAATATCATGAATATCCTCGTTAAGAAGTCTTTCCCAATAATGACCGCAATCGTCATTCTGGTTGCTCTGATGCCTTATCTGCTCCCTTGCCTCTTCTGTCATGATGAGTGCTGCGATGGCGCCGATTCATGCGGCAGCTTTTCCGGCCAATGTTTCTGTGGGTTAATAGGGACAGACTCGGAAAAGCGTCTGCACGCGACGGAGCTTGTTGCCACTGGCAATATGAGGTCGTTCGTGCAGCAGCTTTCCATTGACGATTTTTGTCGAGAATTTTATCGACCTCCCGAGCTTACTACAATCTGCTCGTAAGAACGCTTAAGCGTTCCCTTAGTTGATCATCCCATAATCGCTTTAATCGCCTCGAGCGCCTGCGCCGGTCGGGGCAAACTATCAATCCGCGGCATTACTTGCCTGCGGCAATCAGGAGGTATTTCGAATGAAATCGAAGAAATTAATCGTCGCAGCAGCGATATGCACGCTCATTATCGCGTCATTTTTAGCAGGATCGAGTTACCAGGGTCGAAGCCAAACGCGCAAAGCGGGCGTCTTCGCAACGACCCAATCATCGCCTCAACCACAACAAGGCCTTTCATCCTTAATTAGCGATGCCGACGCTGCTGACCAGAAAAGTGAACTCGACTGGTGTGCCGAACACCGGGTGCCGGAATCGGAATGCACGCTCTGCCATCCAGAATTGGTCGAATCGTTCAAGGCCAAGAACGATTGGTGTGCCGGGCATAATTTACCCGAATCGCACTGCCGGCAGTGTAATCCAGATATCAAATTTGCCCAGGAAGAACTTTTGGCGCCCCCGACGGCCGGTACGAGCGTAGGCCGCCCGACCGGCACCGATGTTGATTGGTGCATCGAACACCGCGTTCCGGAATCCAAATGCACTCGCTGCAATCCAGAACTTAAGGAAAAATTTAAAGCCCAAAATGATTGGTGCGAAGAACATGGGCTCCCAGAGTCGCATGACAGAATCTGCAATCCCGGCATAGTGTTTCCCCAAGAGCCGCCGACACAGGATTTTCAAATCGAAGAAAAAGATTATTCGATATTTTTCCCACCGAATCAGCGCGACTGCGCTACCAACAATGCGGTGATCCAATTCACCTCAACTGAGACGGCCAAACGGTGCGGATTGACTTTCGCCGCCGCAATGGAAGCCCCCGTCTCCCGGCATATTGAAGCTCCAGCGGAAGTTGTGTTCGATGGCGGCAAGACCGCAGCGGTCACGACCACGGTTCCCGTTGTAATAGTCAGGTGGCTAATCGAGCCAGGACAATGGGTATCCAGGAGCGAAATGCTTGCCGAAGCAAGTTCTCCTGAAATCGCCGGCCTGGAGGCGGAGTTAGTGGAGGCTGCCGCGGAATGGACCGCAAGGCAACAGGAATTGGGCCGGAAAGAACAGCTTTACAAAGACGATATTATCAAAACCGCGGATTATCAGGAGGCCCTCACCGACGCCAAAGTTGCTGAGGCTCGCTATGCAAAAACAAGGGGTTTGTTGTCGGCGGCCGGATTCTCCGATCAGGACCTCAAAGAAATTGAAGAAACGATGTCAATTTCGGCAAATTTCAGCCTGCGGGCTCCGGCCGACGGAGTATTGGTCGAACGATCGGCCAAACCCGGGCAGTTGCTTTCCCCAGGCGAATTGATTGCCCTTATATCCGACGTGGGTTCGCTCTGGGCAGAGGCGAAGGTCGGAGAAAAAGATATCAGGGACATCAAAATTGGGCAAAAGGCGGAATTTTCCCTGGATGGAGGTTCGGTCGACAGGGTGTTCGGTAGAGTAATCTGGGTAGCCCAATACCTCGATGAAATCACCCGTTCCGCTACGGTCAGAGTCGAACTTGCCTCATCAGAGGAAAGAGTGAGAGCACACGAGTTTGGACGCTTATTCATATTTCCCGAAGACGGCGCGCCAAAGGTCCTGGTCCCGAAAGATGCTGTTCAGTGGGAAGGCTGCTGCAACGTCGTCTTCGTGCAGGAGACGCCGGACCGCCTTCGGCCCCGCAAAGTGAAAATCGGGCGTGGCGATATGCAATCTTATCTGGTCTACGACGGCCTGCGAGCCGGTGAAAGAGTGGTCGTCTCCGGCAGCTATTTGTTGAAAACGGAACTTATGAAAGAAAGCATCGGCGCCGGCTGTTGCGAAGTAAAGCCGGGAGCCTAAGGACGCCATGCTGGAAAAACTGATTGATTTTACAATTCAAAAACGACTTCTGATTCTCGCCCTGGCATGCCTCCTGGTTATTTTGGGTCTGGTCGCTTTATGGAGACTTCCCTTTGATGCTTTCCCGGATACAACTCCGGTCCTAGTGCAGGTGAACGTCACGGCTTCAGGATGGTCCCCGGAGGAAATGGAACGCCAGGTGAGCTTTCCGGTCGAACGGGCCCTGGCGGGAATGACAGGGCTCACCGAAGTCCGCTCGGTTTCGAAATTCGGACTGTCCCAGGTAACCCTCATTTTTGACGACCAAATCAACATATATCTGGCCCGGCAGCAGGTAAGCGAGCGGCTCGTAGGTATAGATTTGCCGGATGGCGTAGAAGCCCCGCAGCTTGGCCCCATCTCCACCGGCCTCGGGGAGATATTTCACTATGTGGTCATCGGCAAAGGCGCCGATTCGACCGAGGTTAGATCGGTGCAGGACTGGATAATCAAGCCGCAACTGCAATCGCTTTCCGGCGTGGCGGAAGTTAACAGTTGGGGCGGCTATGAAAAACAATACCACGTCCTGGTCGACCCGAATAGGCTGGTGCAATATGGCCTGTCTTTGTCCGAGGTCGCCGATGCGTTGCGCGATAATTTGGGCAATGTCGCCGGGGGGCAGATCGTTCGCGGCGGAGAGCAAACCGTGGTTCGCGGCATTGGCGTGGTCAGCCGCCGAGAGGAGATTGAGGAATTTGTGGTGGCTACTCGCCACGGGGTGCCAATTCATATCCATGATCTCGGCGAGACTGTGATTGGGCACGAGATCCGTCGCGGCGCAACAACCTACGAGGGAAAGGGCGAGGTCGTCCTGGGATTGGCATTTCTGCTTACCGGCCAGAATTCGAAAGAAGTCACCGAGCGTTTGGTCCAAAGACTGGAGGAGGTCAGATCATCTCTCCCCGAAGGAATCGAGGTTAAAACCGTTTATAGCCGCACCGATCTTGTTAAAAAGGTCCTCTCCACTGTTGAGCACAATTTGTTCTGGGGAGCCATCCTCGTTGTTGCCGTTCTATTCCTGTTTTTGGGAAATATCAGAGCCGGCTTGATCGTGGCCTCGGCCATTCCCCTGTCGATGATGTTTGCTTTCGACATTATGACACGCGCCGGCATCGCAGGCAGCTTGATGAGTCTGGGAGCTATCGACTTTGGGCTGGCTGTGGATAACGCCGTCATCCAGGTTGAAAATTGCGTCCGGCGCCTGTCACATTCCGGCGAGGGACGGTCCCGGCTGGATGTCATTCGCGACGCGATACTGGAAGTCCGTAAACCCACGCTTTTCGGAGAACTGATTATCATAATAGTATATCTTCCCATACTCAGCCTGCAGGGGATCGAGGGAAAGCTCTTTCGCCCGATGGCATTAACGGTCGTTTTTATTTTGACTGGATCGCTTCTGATGTCATTTACAGTCCTGCCGGCGCTTATTGCGACCTGGCTAAAAGCTAAATCGGGCGAGCGAGAACCTTTGATCGACGTATGGCTTCGGAAAATTTATCGCCCTGTTCTGGATTGGGTCCTGAGCCGCAGGCGGACTGTGCTGCTGGTCTCAGCCTCGCTTCTGATAGCGGGGATTGTGCTTTTCAGCCGCCTGGGATCGGAATTTGTCCCGAGGCTCAGTGAAGGCACCATCGTAATCAATTTGATTCGCCTGGCCGGAGTCTCGCTCGAACAATCGGTCGATTACGGAACTCGAGTCGAGCAGATTCTCCTGGAAAAATTCCCCGCTGAGATTCAGGATATTTGGACGCGTACCGGCACCGCCGAATTGGCCACCGACCCGATGGGGTTGGAACTATCGGACGTCTTTATCACTCTTAAGCCGCGAAGCTACTGGAAAAAAGCAAAAGACCAGGGTGATTTGGTGGCCAAGATGGATGCTGAATTAGCGGATCTTCCCGGAATGAATATGGTTTTCACGCAACCGATCGAAATGCGCGTCAATGAAATGATCGCGGGCATCCGCGCCGACGTGGGAATTAAGTTATTCGGCGATGATCTTGGCGTGCTTGAAACCAAAGCCGAGGAAATCGCCAATCTCGTCAAAACCATCCCCGGTAACGCCGACGTTACGGTCGAACAAATAACTGGCCAGCCCTCTTTCGAGATTGCCATCGACCGGCGGAAGCTGTCGCGATTCGATTTATCGGCGCGCGAGGTATTGGATTATATCGAGAGCTTTGGCGGCATCCCGGCCGGTGAAATCTACGAGGGCCAGCGCCGTTTCGATCTGGCGCTCCGCATCGATCCCACCTATCGCACGACCGCCGAAGACATCGAGCGTATTCCCATATACGCCACAACGGGACAGATCGTATCGCTCGACCGCGTGACCAGCCCGAAGCTCACGACCGGGCCATCGACGATCACCCGCGAATGGGGCAACCGACGGATCACCGTTCAAAGCAACGTCAGGGGGCGTGACGTCGGTTCGTTCGTCAACGAGGTTCGAAGCAAAATAGCCTCCGGCATTAAACTGGATGCAGGCTACTTCGTCCGCTACGGCGGCCAGTTTGAAAATATGGAACGGGCCAGAAGCAGGCTTATGGTTGTCGTGCCGCTGGCGCTGGGCCTTATATTCGGACTGCTGTATTTGACCTATAGGTCGGTTCGCGACGCCCTTCTCATCTTTACCGGCGTGCCGTTGGCCGCACTCGGCGGTGTTGCCGCACTTGCCATGCGCGGGATGCCTTTCTCCATATCCGCCGGAGTCGGGTTCATAGCCCTTTCGGGCATCGCCGTTTTGAATGGCCTGGTGCTCGTCTCGATGATTAAGCGAAACCGTGCCGATAGCATGGACCTGGATTCATCGATTCGGGAGGGCGCCTTGACGCGCTTGCGGCCGGTTTTGATGACTGCGCTGGTGGCTTCGTTGGGGTTCGTGCCTATGGCGTTATCGCGGGGAGTAGGGGCGGAAGTGCAAAGGCCGCTGGCCACGACGGTTATCGGCGGAATTCTCACGTCAACCGCGCTCACCCTGATCGTCCTGCCGGTTTTGTATTCGATCTTTGGAAAGAAAAGTGTCTCGGAGACTTAGAATGGAAAAAATAAAAATATCGGGCTGTTGGGCCTTATTGGTTATTATTGCGCTGGTCTTCTGGCCAAACATATCCCTGGCCGATGACGTTCTTTCGCTTGATTCGGCGATCGAATTGGGATTGCCAATTCATCCCCGCCTGCACGCCGCCAGGGGAAATCTCGATGCGACCAGAGGGGCCTTCTGGGAGGCAGTTAGCCCCGAGAATCCGGTACTGAGCATCGAAAACGAGCAGATTCCCGGAGGACTCAGCCTTTCTGGATATCAGCAGCAGAATATCGGCATATCGCAAACGATTGATTTTCCACTGGTCACGTATTTCAGAGGGAGATCGTCGCGTCTATCTACTCGGGCCGCAAGAGTCTCCTATGATTTGATCGGCGCGGAGATCAAGGCCGAGATCGCACAAGCCTACATCAACCTGTGGATTTCCTCACAACGCGTAATTCTTTTTGGTTCCTTGGCCTCCACAGCGGAACGATTGGCCCTGGTTGCCCGAAGACGCCAGGCCGTGGGCGATGCCACTTCAATCGAAAGTGACAGACTTGTTGTGCAATCCGAACAGATAGCCAAAGACAGAGATCAGGCGCAATTGGAATCTCGGTTAGCCGGGATCGCGCTCGGTCAGCTAATTGGCCGGGAGATCGGTCCGGCAACTCAGCTGGTTGAGCCCTCGCTGCCCGATGCGGAAAGCCAACAGAAGGCTTATTCGGAAAATTCAGCAGCGGTTGTCCGGCGAGCATCATTATCCGCAGAGGCTGCCAGGATGCAGCATAACGCCGCCAAGGCGTCCTGGTTGCCTCAGATCGAATTTCGGGTATTCAAGCAAGTCATTACGGGCGAGCGCTTTTGGGGAGGGGAGATTGGGCTCTCGGTCCCTTTGTGGTTGCCGTTTGGCGGTCGGGGGAATCTGTTAACCGCCAGGGGGACCTTGGCACAGGCGGAAGCTGAAAGGGAGTTAACGCGCCGAGAATGGAATTTAGGTATTGTCGAGGCGCAGGAGTCCTATGAAATCGCGACGCAAAGGCTCAAGAGCTATGAGGAAATCATCCTCCCGGCATCGAGAAGAGCTTATAATACCATTGTTCGCTCATATGAAGTAGGTGAACTTGACGTGACCGATCTTTTATCGAGTTTCCTCCAAGAGAAGTCGGTGGAAATCGATTATTTAGATGCGCTTTGGGAAGCATGGCAATGGAAAACGAAATTTGATGTAATAACAACAAAAAGCGAAATAGACTAATGAAGAAAGGATGAGAAATTCATTTATCAAGTTACCGGGGGATTGCGAGAAAGTCAAATGTGATAATACTGTATTCGACTGTGGAAAGGGGATTAATCTATTAATCCCTCAATAAGAAATGGGGGGTGGGATCGGCTATTGCATCAATATCAATTCGCTGATGACTGATTTGAAGTAAAAATGTTTAAAAGTATCCCATGGATTGTGCTGGCCATATCCCTATATCATAGGATTCGAAAATCCCCAAAGACTCTATCGAACTTATAGGAGTAATCACTATGTTCATTTCAGAAATAGCCATAGAAACACTTTAGGTTTGGGTCCCGAAGGTTAGAATTATGGTATCTCTTGGGGAGTCCCCGCAAAAAACCGTCCCTTTTTTGTCCCTCTACCACTTAACTTATTGATACATATAACGAATTTATGGCTCGATTCCCCCCTGCCTTCATTTCATTGCAGCAACTTGGCATGTCCGCCTTGGATAAATCCGGCTCCCCCAGCCCCACTAAAATCCCTGCTATTATTTAATATTCATTCTGTACCCTACACCCGGCTCCGTGATTATCAGGTTGGGTCGCGCGGGATCTTCCTCAAGCTTGTGGCGGAGCTGGGCGACATAAATTCGCAGGTAGTGAGTGTGCTCGATGGCCGATATGCCCCATATTTCCTTAAGAAGTTGCCTCTGAGTCAGTAGTTTGCCTGCGTTTTTCGCCAGCAGGCATAGCAAGCGATATTCCGTATCGGTCAATTTAATTTCTTCGCCTTTTAATTTCACCGCATGAGCCGCCAGGTCGATTTCGAGCTGGCCGTTTTTGATAACCGGCTCCCCACCGTCCGCCTGGAATGACCTCAACGCGGCCCTGACACGCGCCAGCAATTCGGGCACGCCGAAGGGCTTTGTCACGTAATCATTGGCGCCGGCATCCAGCAGCGAAACCTTGTCAGATTCGAAATCCCGGACCGTGAGGACTATGACCGGGACAGCTGACCAGCCTCGGATAGCCTTGAGCGTTTTCAGCCCATCCATATCGGGCAGACCCAGATCCAATATTATCAAGTCCGGTTTGTGCTGGGCTGCTTGCTGGATCCCGTCCTGGCCATTGATGGCCTCGAGAATGTCATACCCCTGAGATTTCAGGCTGACCTTCAACAGCCGTCGGATCGCGACTTCGTCGTCAATTATCAGAATTTTGCTGCCCTTACTCATGCGCAGCTTCCGCCGGCGGCTCCGGTTGGCCCTCGAGTGGCAATTGAATCCTGAAGATAGTTCCGCGGTCGGGACGATTGGCCACGGATATTTTGCCGCCGTGCATTTCCACGATATTTTTGACGAGCCATAAGCCCAGGCCGATCCCGCCGGTCGGAGTGCCCGGGACGCGGTAAAACCTTTCGAAGATATTTCCCAGCGATCCCGCGGGTATCCCCGGGCCGTTGTCGGCGACGCTAATGATCACACAATCCGACCGGGACCCGGCATCGATCGAAATCTCGCAATTCGGCGGCGTCATGGTGGCTGCGTTGCGCAAAAGATTCGTAAACACCTGTTCGAAAAGGCGCGTATCCACAAAAATCAATGGCAAATTTTCTTGCACCGTTATCCTGACCCGATGTTTTTCCAGCATCTTATCGAGGCGTTCAAGGCTGACTGAAATCAAGTCGCGCAAGTCGCACCATTCGCGCTTAAGCATGATCATGCCTGAGCTCAGCCTCGAACTATCAAGCAGATTTCCCACCGTCGAATTAAGTCTCTCGGAAGCCTCGGCAAGTTGATCGACCAGCTCGCGGCGAATGGCGTCATCTCCGATCATCTCTTCGTTCTGCAGCGCGGAGGCAGCGCCTACGACGGCGGTCAGGGGCGTGCGAATCTCGTGGGAAATTGAATCGAGGATTGTCTGCTGCAGGCGTTGTGATTCTTTCAATTGTTCGGTAAGGCGCGTCTCCTCGTTCAGCTTTTCCCGCTCGATTCCGATTGCCAGCTGCCGGGCAACCGTGTTAAGGAAATTTGATTCTTCAGGCAATAGCTTCGTCTTGGATTGCGGCCGGTAAACCAGGACCCCGACGATTTTCGAGGTCCCCTCCAGGGGAATATACATCGATTCGTCGGAGGCGAGCGTATCGGTTGACCAGCCCGAGGGCTTATTGCTGTTAAACGAATATTTGGCGACAGCCATTTCCTGTTCGCCCAGCTCGATATCGCCATATCGGGCCCCGGCTACATTAAGGTTGCCCGAGGAATCGGCCAGCAAAACCAGAAATCTGCCCCTCAATATCAAGCCCAGCCTCGTCGTCGCCTCATCGATGAATTTCTCCTTCGCCGTTTCGGAGGCTATCACTTTCACGATTTCATACAGCGCCTGTGTGCGCTCCTCCCTCTGCCTGAGCATCTTCTCTCGGCGGCGGATTCGATGCGTCAGTGTGCCCGTCACCACGGCCACGACCAAGTAGGCAATCCCCATGATGATATCCTCCGGCTCCCGGATATAAACGGTCCCGGGAGGCGGAATGAAAAAGAAATCCCAGATCATCGCGCTTAGAATGGCAGCAAATAGAATCGGCCCGAGTGACACGAATAGACTGATAATGAGAATTGACAGCAGAAAAATGAATCCGGCGGCCTTGTAGCCGATCATGGGATCAAGCACGTAGTTGACAAGCGATACGCCTGCGATGATTAAAAGTAGATACCAGTATGTCGCTAATCCGAATTGCGGTTCGAGCTTCGGCCAGAAGCGCATGGGCTTCCTTACCGGGGATTCCTGCCTTAAAATCAGTACATCGAAACTGCCGCTTTCGCTTACCAGGCGGTCAAGGGGTGTCCCGGCGCTGAAAAGCCTTTTAAGCCAACTCCGGGTTGGCCTGCCGAAAACGATTTGGGTGATGCCGTGCTGCTCTGCTACCCGCTTCAAGGCCCCGGCAATATCCGGCCCTGCTGTGCTTATGAATTCGCCTCCCAATTCCCGAACCAGGCCCAGGTTTTTCGCAAGCTGCGTCCGGTCGCTTTCATTCAGCGTGACGCCGGTGTCAACGTGCACGGCTATCCAGGGGGCATCAAGGCTGAAGGCGATGCGCCGGGTGGTGCGGATCAGGTTTGCCGATGTCGGGCTGTGGCTGATGGCAACCATGATACGCTCAGTCGACCGCCAGCCGGAGATCCTTCCTCTCAACGTCAGCAAAACGCGGAGATCGTTTTCGACCTTCTCGGCGGTCAGTCGCAGGGCCATTTCGCGCATGGCTGTCAGCCGATCGTCCCGGAAAAAATTCTGGGCCGCGCGCTCGGCCATGTCCCCGATATAAACCTTGCCCTCGCCCAGACGCTTGAGCAGCTCTTCAGGAGTGATGTCGATCAGTTCAATTCGGGCGGCGCGTTCCAGGATCGAATCGGGGACCGTTTCGCGGATCGTGATGCCGGTGATAGCCTCGATATCCTCTTTGCGGCTTTCGATATGCTGGACGTTAATAGTGGTATATACGTCGATTCCCGCGTCGAGGATCTCAAGCGCGTCCTGCCAGCGCTTGGGGTGTCGGGAACCGGGAATATTAGCATGTGCCAACTCGTCCACCAGCACCAGGGCAGGTTTGCGCCGGAGAATTTCATCGAGGTCCATCTCTTTGAGAATCGTGCCCTTATAATCGGTTTTGCGTGGCGGAATGACTGGCAAGCCGGCGAGGAGAAGTTCCGTTTCGGCCCGGCGATGCGTTTCGACGACGCCGATGACGACTTCGATCCCCTCCCGCAGCCGGTTCTGGGCCGCCTTAAGCATAGCGTACGTTTTGCCAACTCCGGCAGCCATGCCGAAAAAAACGCTGAGTTTGCCTTTTTTATCGGCCTGCTCGGTTTTCCGAATCACCTTTAAAAGGTCATCGGGATTCGGCCGGCTATCATCGCTCATTGGCTGATATTTGCAAAAGCCGAATCAAGCGCCAGATTGAGCCGGAGGACATTTATCCTGGGCTCACCGAAAATCCCAAAATCCGGCTGCTCGATAAGCTTTTCGACAGACTCAATAAGCCTTATTTTGCCCATATTGTCAAGTCCCCGAGCGCGCGCCACCCTGTCGATTTGAAAGCGCGCCGCTCCGGGCGAAATGTGGGGGTCAAGCCCGCTTCCCGAAGTATATAGGAGATCGGCAGGGACCAACTCGGAACCGGGATTGGATTCCATCAATAGCTGTTGGCGTTCTCGAACCGCCGAATCGAGAACGGCACTGGTCATTCCCTGATTTGACCCGCCCGATGGCAATGGATTATAATCGATCGCCGAGGGACGCGACCAGAAATAACGATCGGCGGTGAATTTCTGGCCGATTAACGCCGAGCCAATGGCCTGCCCATCATGCGACAAAATGCTGCCGTTGGCCTGCTTCGGAAAAATGGCGGTTCCCAACAAGGTGATGACCGCCGGGTAGATTATTCCCGTCAACAAGGTCAAGGCCAAGAAAAGCCTGAAAGCTTGATCGATAGTTTTCATAATCATCTCCTATTTTGCCAGCCCCAGGGCTACTATGACCAGGTCCAGGGCCTTTATCCCCAAAAACGGGGCAATCAATCCGCCCAGGCCATAGACGAATATATTCTTGCGCAAAAGCGCCGACGCGCTCTGAGCCTTATAATGCACGCCCCGTAACGCCAGAGGTATCAACGCCACGATTATAAGGGCGTTGAAGATGACCGCGCTGAGGATGGCGCTATGAGGCGAATGGAGTCGCATGATATTCAAAGCGGAAAGCGGCCCGAAAGCCTGGCCCGACAGCGCGTAAAGAGTTCCGAACATGGCCGGGATGATGGCGAAATACTTGGCCACGTCGTTGGCGATGGAAAATGTGGTCAGAGATCCCCGAGTCATCAATAGCTGCTTGCCGACTTCCACGATCTGAATCAGCTTCGTGGGGTTGCTGTCGAGGTCAACCATATTGCCGGCTTCGCGGGCGGCCTGGGTTCCGGTGTTCATGGCCACGGCCACGTCCGCCTGGGCCAGGGCCGGAGCGTCGTTGGTGCCATCGCCGGTCATCGCCACTAAATGCCCGGCTGCCTGTTCCGACCGGATTCGGGCGAGTTTAGATTCCGGAGTAGCCTGCGCGATAAAATCATCTACGCCCGCTTCCGCCGCGATCGCTGCCGCTGTCAGAGGATTATCGCCGGTGATCATTACGGTCTTAATCCCCATGTTCCGCAGTTCGGCAAATCGCTCTCTGATGCCGCCTTTGACCACGTCTTTGAGATGGACAATGCCGAGGAGCTGCTGACTATCGGCCACGGCCAGGGGCGTGCCGCCGGTGCGGGCAATCTTATCGATTTCCTGTTTGAGGGGATTGTCAACGGGACCATTATTGGCTTCAATGAAGCTATCGATAGCATCAACGGCCCCCTTGCGAATGGAGAGAGCGACCGCGCCGTCCCCATTAAAAATATCGACGCCGCTCATCCTCGTCTGCGCCGAAAATGGCACGAACCTCGCCTGGCTGGGGGTGAGCGTCTGTCCGCGTAAGCCGAACCTCTCTTTTGCCAGCACCACGATGGAGCGCCCCTCCGGGGTTTCGTCGGCCAGGGAGGCCAATTGGGCCGCCTGCGCCAGGTGGTCGGTGGAGATCATGGGCGCCGGGATGAAGTCAACCGCCATGCGGTTACCAAACGTAATCGTGCCGGTTTTATCGAGCAAAAGCGTGTCGATGTCACCGGAGGCTTCAATCGCGCGGCCGCTGCGGGCGATAACGTTGTGCCGGATCAGACGGCCCATGCCGGCGATGCCGATGGCGCTCAAGAGGCCACCGATGGTCGTCGGAATGAGACACACCAGAAGCGCAATCAAAACCGGGACAGTGACGATCCCGGACAGGTCCTGGCCGGCCGCATTACCGCTGAAGTCGGCAAAGAATTTTAAGGTGGCGACGGCCAGCAAGAAAATTATGGTCAATCCGGCCAGTACGATATTCAAGGCGATTTCATTAGGCGTTTTTTGACGCCTGGCGCCCTCGATAAGTGCAATTATCCGATCGATGAACGTATCACCTTGAGAGGCGGTGATCCGAACAATGATGCGGTCGCTGATGACGCGTGTGCCATCCGTCACCGCGCTGCGATCTCCGCCGCTTTCTCGAATCACCGGAGCCGATTCACCCGTGATGGCCGATTCATCGACACTGGCGATCCCTTCGATCACCTCGCCATCGGCAGGAATGGTATCATTGGCTTCGCAAATGACGATGTCGCCCTTTTTCAGATCGGAGGCTGGAATCCGGTTTTCATGCCCATCTGTCCGCAGGCGAGCATAAACCTCGACCCGCGACTTCTTGAGGCTTTCAGCCATCGCCTTGCCCTGGCCCTCCGCCAGGGCCTCAGCGAAATTGGCAAAGAGCACGGTAAACCACAGCCAGAGCGCTATCTGGAATTCAAAGCCGGAGAACATTCCCCTGAATAGATTCAGACCGAAGATGATCGTAGTTATCAGGGCGCCGATCAGCGTGACAAACATCACGGGATTTCTGATCTCGTCCCGGGGATTGAGCTTCTTAAAGGCGTCGGCAATCGACGCGATAATCAACCTTTTATCGAATACATTCATTGTTCTTGCAGTCATTTTTTTCTCCTAAAAGACCCTGCCCGCGTACATCAGGAAATGCTCGACAATCGGCCCCAGCGAAAGGGCCGGGAAAAAGGTCAGCGCGCCCACGATCAGGATCACCGAGGTCAGCAGCACTCCGAAAATGGGCTGGTCAGTGCTAAACGTCCCGATCGATTTGGCCATTTCCTTTTTTTCAGATAGGTTGCCGGCGATAACCAGGGCCGGCACTATGACCGCGAAACGTCCGATCAGCATCGTGAACCCCAGCGCCAGGTTGTAGAACACCGTATTAGCGTTGAGTCCCGCAAAGGCGCTGCCGTTGTTGCCGGCCGCCGACGAAAACGCATAGAGAATTTCACTCAAGCCGTGCGGGCCCTTATTGGCCAAGCTGGAAAGTCCGGCGGGTAAAACCGACGCTACGCCTGCGCCGATCAGGATGGCCGCTCCGGGCGCCAGAATTCCGATCAGGGTCATCTGCATCTCCCGGGCCTCGATTTTCTTGCCGAAATATTCGGGCGTCCTGCCTACCATGAGGCCCGCCAGAAATACCGTAAGCAGGACGAAAAGAAGCATGCCATACATGCCGGCGCCAACCCCGCCGAAGACAACCTCACCCAGCATGATATTGAATAACGCCACGCCGCCGGCCAACGGCGAAAGGCTATCGTGCATGGCGTTCACCGAACCATTCGATGCGGAGGTTGTGGCGGTTGACCAGAGGAGGCTGTTGACTACGCCGAACCGGGTTTCTTTCCCCTCCATTGCCAGAGCCCCGCCCAATTGCTGATTGCCACTGTATTCGGAGTAGAGAGAAATCCCGAGCCCCGCCAGATACAGGACGAGCATGACTGCGAAAATCACCCAGCCATGCCGCCGGTTTTTAACTATCGAGCCAAACGTGTAGGTCAAGGCCACCGGGATTAATAAGATCGCCAGCATCTCCAGAAAATTGGCTAACGGCGTGGGATTTTCAAATGGATGAGAGCTGTTGGAGTTGAAAAAACCGCCGCCGTTGGTGCCGAGCTGCTTAATAGCAATCTGCGAAGCCGCGGGTCCCATAGGCAGCGATTGCGTTGTCCCTTCAACCGTGGCAACTTCCTGGTAGTGATTGAAATTCTGCACCACGCCCTGGCCGACCAGGATGACCGCAAGGATAATCGACAATGGAAGCAGAACATATAACGTCGCCCGCGTGAGATCCTGCCAGAAATTGCCGATATTCGCCGTGGTCTTGCGAATTATCCCTCGCGCAAGCGCCAGGAAAACGGCTATGCCGGTCGCCGCGCTCAGGAAATTTTGCACCGCCAGACCGAGCATCTGGGTCAAGTAGCTCAGGGTGGTCTCCCCGGCGTACCCCTGCCAATTGGTGTTGGTCATAAAACTGACCGCCGTATTGAATGACGAATGCCAGGAGACGTTGCCCAGGCCCTGCGGGTTGAACGGCAGTTTCGCTTGCAGTATCTGCAGGAGGAATACGGCCAAAAAGCCGAGCGCGTTAAACACCAAAAGCGCGCCGGCGTACTGCTTCCAGTTCATCGCCTCGAGCGGGTTTATCCTGCAGATTTTGTAAATCGCCTTTTCGGCCCCACCCAACAGGCGGCCCAGAATGTGCCTTTCGCCCAAAAACACCCTGGCCATGTATGAGCCCAAAATCGGTGTAAGCACGATCAGCATGCCGATGAACAATGCAACTTGCATGAAATCACTGGTTGACATAATCGCCTCTATTTGAGTTTATCCGGATTGAAGATCACGTAAACCAGATATACAAGAAGCCCGATAGAGATTATTCCAGCGACAATGAAAGCCATATACCTTTCCTTTGCTTTGGTGTCGGCTATCCGCAGTTTAAGATGCGAACACGATCGATTTTCTTCATTGCGTGGATATATACTTTCGAAACCCGTAAAGAACCCGTAAATAGTCAAGAGAGTGATATATGGATTTCGTAAAGGGCTGCGAAGATAGCCATTGACTCTTCAAAGTGCCACATGATAAATTAATAGAGAAAGCTTAGACTCATCATCGGTGTTATGCCACAAAGGCTATTCGAAAGGGGTTATGTATGCGGCTAATTACAATTCTGCTTGTGGCCATGCTGTGTCTGGTACTCGCAGGAACGACATTTGCCAGGAATGCCGAATACCTATATTGGATACATTGGGCTCACCAGCATGATGTAAAAGTTATTGATACATTAGTTTTTTGCGCTGTTAATAATGCGCTTGTCGTTTTAGATTTGGACTACCCAGGAC
>Ga0299912_10000789_pt1 | contig 25923 bp, 26 predicted proteins | sample RVTome_2_FD_207667 | JGI IMG/M metagenome (GOLD analysis project Ga0299912, IMG submission 207667) | Soil microbial communities from uranium-contaminated site in the Upper Colorado River Basin, Wyoming, United States - RVT95D214 (version 2) ... | reverse complement strand
CCAAGAAGGTCATTAAAAAAGATAAAAGTTTTGCAGTGAAAACTCCAACATCCTCTGTAGCGCCAAGCCTTCCCCAAGCAAGAAGAGAAGGATACCCTATGGGATGGGCAAAGGGAGCGATTAACCCTCTGGGCTCAATACCCAAAGTGCTGGGGTAAAATCCAATATCTTTTTTGAGGTCTATTAAATAGCTAAGAAAGAAATACTCTAAGGGATCATTAGCATCTAGGGGTTGTATTAAATACCAAACGATGATGAAACTTAGCGATAAAGTAATTATACAGAAAACCAATCTCTCTTTAAAAATTGGCTTAAATATGGAAAACTCTTTAAAAAAATTTATAATTATATGTTTTTGAAAAAAAACTATAAGAACCGGAATCGTTGTCAGAAGTAAATAAAAGGCGCTTGATTGGCCTGGTAAAAAACGCAAAAGCAGTGTATACAACCATGCTACCACTGCTGGAGAAAGCCCTATAGAAAATGCAAGATTATAATTTCCTTTAGGGTAAAAGTGATAAAACAATCCATATAATGCCATGGGGAAAAAAAGTATAATAAAACTTAACTTAAATACTAATAATGTAAGATCCATGGCTGATCAACTCGTAATTTCGAATCAACTTCATATCACCATAGAGCAGGAATGTCTAGGGTTACACTATCTCTTTGTTAGAAAAGATCTATCGTGAAAAATACGCCCTCATGATTATTCGTCATCCCCTCTTCCTCTCACCTGAAGCTGGCGTAACTTTCGATGAAGCGCGGAACGCTCCATCCCAACAAAGGTTGCTGTACGTGAGATATTGCCTGCAAACTTCTGAACTTGGGCAAGAAGGTATTCCCGCTCAAAATACTCCCGTGCCTCTCTCAATGGCATAGAAAGAAAATCAGGAGCGCTTTGTGCCGTGAGAGACGTAAGTTCATCTCCTCTCACCTCAGGAGGAAGCTCATCGGGTGTGACAACAGCATCATTTGCAGCTGGTGACATAATGAGTGCCCTTTCAACTACATTGCGTAATTCAGATACGTTCCCAGGCCATCCATAGGTTTTCATTAAGGCAAGGGTCGATTCAGAAAACTGACGTTTAGGAACACCCGCCTGACGTGAAAGGCGCCCCACAAAATAAGAAACCAGCTCTGATATATCTTCGAATCGATCTTTTAAAGGCGGTAAATGGAGCGAAATGACATTAAGGCGATAATAAAGGTCTTCACGAAAACGCCCTTCTTCAATTGCAGCTTTTATGTCGTACTTCGAACCAGCTATAATACGCACATCAACAACAACCTTATGTTCTCCCTTCACCCGTTTGAAAGTTTGCTCGTGCAAAAAGCGGACTAATTTGGCTTGGACATCAAGGGAAAGTTCAGTTACTTCGTCCAAAAAGAGTGAACCACTATGGGCTTGCTCGAACGCTCCAAGTTGACGTTGAGAGGAGGACGTAGCTTCCGTACCAAAAAGTTGTTCTTCTATAAATTCTCCAGAATTTGCCTTACAATGAAAGACTAAGAAAGGGCCTGATGCGCGTTTAGATTGGGCATGAACTTCACGCGCGACAAGCTCTTTCCCCACACCTGCGGAGCCAATTAACAAAATACGACCGTTGGTTGGAGCTACTTTTTCAATCGTTTTACGTATAATTTGAATGGCAGGTGAATTCCCTATCATTTGAGAAGGGATAATTTCTTCCTTAAGATGACGGTTTTCTCTCCGTAATGATGCCGCTTCCAAAGCTCGTGAAACGATTAATAACAGTCGGTCAGTCTTAAAAGGTTTTTCAATAAAATCATATGCGCCTAATTTAATAGCATTAACAGCCGTTTCCACAGTACCATGGCCACTAATCATAACAATGGGAAGCTCAGGATTCGTTTTTTTGATAAGTTCTAAGATTTTCAGCCCATCATATTTGGGATCTCCAAGCCATACATCAAGAATTAAAAGATTAGGCTGGCGAACGGAAATCTCTTCAAGCGCTTGCTCTCCAGTGGAAGCAACGCGGCATGTGAACCCCTCATCGCTAAGAACCCCCGACACAACATTTCTTATGTCTGGCTCATCATCCACAATCAGAATATCTTGGCCCATTCTTAATCTTTCCTAATTTAGAACCTGTTGCACTATATTCACACGTGTAAAAGAAACTTGAACGACAGCCCCCCCTTGTGGACCGTCTTGAAAGCTTAAGCTCCCTCCATGATCTTCTACGATTTTTTTTACAATCGCAAGCCCCAGTCCAGTCCCCTTATCACGAAAGGTTACATAAGGCTCAGTTAAGCGTTCTCGTCCTTCTGAGGGCAAACCAATCCCATTATCCACGACTGTTAGGATAATTTTCCGCCCCTCGACTTTCAACATTACCTTTACATATGCGCCCATCGGTTGATTTATTTCAATGGCATCAATAGCGTTCTGAAGAAGGTTGGTAAGAACTTGCCCCATTTGCCCCCGATCGCATGGAAAGAAAAAAGTATTAAAGGGTGAACTAAACTCAATTTTCAATTCAGGATGGCCTTGCTGCTGGAGAAAAATTTCTTCTTTACAAATCTGCACCAAATCTTCAGGCTTAATATCAGGGGCAGGCATACGCGCAAAAGAGGAAAACTCCCCTACCAGTTGTCCAATATGTCCCACCTGACGAATGATCGTATCCACACAATTTTGAAAGGTTTCAGGATCTTGGGAGATTTGTTTTGTATACCTTCGTTTTAACCGCTCTGCTGAGAGTTGAATAGGTGTCAAAGGATTTTTAATTTCATGGGCAATACGCCGTGCCATCTCTGACCAAGCAGCCTTTCGCTGAGCAGCCTGTAATTGGGTAATATCGTCAAAGGTCATAACATATCCTGTAAGTTTATCACCCATCCGATTAAGAGCAAGGCGAACCAAAAGTATATGGGCGTGCCCATCCCTATTGAGGGTAACTTGTTTTTCAACAAAGTCAGATCCGATTTCCTTAATTTCTTGAAAAAGAGGTACCATTTCTGGAATAACTTTAATGAGTTTTTTCCCTATTTGGCATTTTAAATCAATATCAAGAAGCTTGCTAGCTGACTGATTGGGCAAATGAATATTCCCCTTAGCGTCTAAACCAATAACTCCAGCAGAAACACCAGCTAATACAGTTTCAGTAAAACGCCGTCGATCGTCGAGTTGTTCATTAGCAACCATAAGCTCATCCCTCTGGGATTCGAGTTGACCTGTCATACGATTAAAAGCGGATGTCAAAGAAGAAAGCTCTTCAGTTTCGTCTTCTTCAGCTATGCGAACCGAAAGGTTGCCTTTGCATACCTCATCAGAGGCTCGTATTAAATGTCGAATCGGCCGTGCCAATTTATTAGCAAAAAGAAGCCCCCCAAGAACAGCCGCCAAGAGTAATAAAATGGCTACTCCCACGAAAATCCCAGCCAATTTTAAAGCGATATTTGATCCTTCAGCTTCAAGACGTTCGTATTCCCGTGCAGCTTTCGAAGCATTTTCAATGCGGTTTAAAACAGTTGGAGAAACACGTCTTCCAACTAACAAATAAGTATTCGTCGAAGAATCAATCGCCACAAGGGCGCGCACTCTGTCATTTTCTTCACTTGTGTGAATAACAGGTGCTGTTTTGGCATATTCGAGATCGCTCCCAGGAATTGACTCAAAATCTAAGGAAAAAGAAAAGCGAGAACGTCCTAATACCCGCATTTTGTCATTAAAAACGATGGCCTCATCCAGAGAACGTAGTTGGGTTTGGTCTGTTAGTTTTTGACCAAGGTCTTCCGGTCCAGGGGGTAAGTATTGTACTAAGGGGGCAAGTTCAGCTGCCATTGCTTGAGCGTTGGCACTGATAACTTTTTGATGTTCGCCTAAATAAGCTCCAGCAATAGCAATGGATTCGCCAATTGCAGTTTCCACACGTTGATTGAACCAGCTTTGAATAACAATATTGAAAAAAATAGCTGAAAATCCAGCAACAAGAATTGTGGGAGCAATAGCTAAAACGCTAAAAATCGCAACGATTCTGCCATGGAGCCTGGACCCAGCTGGATCACTTTTTCGTTCTGCCCATAATGCTGTTACATGTTTGGCCACAACTGCCGCAAGAATCATTAAAAAAACGAAATCAATACTCAAAAGGAAGACAAGAAACTTTCGACTTTTAAGAAAAGGAGGGGCTTTCGTGAGCATCACGTACGTAGCTATAACCGAAAGAATAGACCCCACAACCAAGAGGATGAGGAGCTTACGTCCTACATTGTGTCGAGTCATCCATTCTTTTAGTTGCCCATAAACCTGTCTAAATAGCATATTAGAGTGTCTCAAGAGAGATGCTAAGATCTTGTATCTTACGCCTAAGTGTATTGCGATTTATTCCTAGGAGTTTTGCTGCTTGGAATTGATTTCCTTTGAGACGTCTTAAGGTTTCTTCAATCAAAGGACGTTCCATTTCCTTAATCAAACAAGCATAAAGTCCTTTTATAGGTAAAATATCCCCATGAAGATCAAAATAGTGTTTTAAATATTTCTCAATAACTTCTTGAAGACCAAGATCATAAAGCTTTTTATCAAATTCACTCATAAACATTTTTCTAAATTCTTATTATAAAATGTTTCTAGAAGATTTCTCATTTCGTCAACCGTATGAGATTGATTGATAGCAACACGAAACTCTGCCGATTCCGTCAATCCTTTACTATACCAGCCAATATGTTTCCGAGCCATTAAAAGTCCTGTATGTTCTCCATAATGGGTCAGCATATCCTCAAGATGTTCTAAGACAAGATTCTTTTGTTCCTCTAAAGTAGGATCGGGTAGTTTTTCCCCTGTTTTAAGAAAATGACTTACCTGGTGCAAAAACCATGGGCGCCCGTAGGCTCCACGCCCAATCATGACGCCATCCGCCCCAGAGGCCTCTAAAAGATCCTTGGCATCCTCAACGGTTACCACATCTCCATTGCCAATGACTGGAATGCTCACCGCCTCTTTGACCTTTCGAATAAAAGGCCAATCGGCCTTACCATTGTAAAGCTGACAACGTGTCCTTCCATGGATCGTAATCATTTGAATGCCACAATCTTCTGCAATTTTTGCGAGACGCGGGGCGTTACGATTCTGATCATCCCATCCCGTACGCATTTTGAGCGTTACAGGAATTTTAACTGCCTTAACCGTTGCCTCTATAATTTTGGCAGCGTTTTCCTCATCCCTCATGAGAGCTGACCCCGCATGGCCATTTACAACCTTTTTAACTGGGCAACCCATATTAATATCAATAAGTGTTGCTCCACAGTCTACGTTCAGCTTCGCTGCCTCTGCCATAACCTCAGGTTCGCATCCAGCAAGTTGTACGGCCATAGGATATTCTTCAGACGTATGAGCCGCCATCAGCAAAGACTGGCGCGTTTGGCGTACCATAGCTTGGCTTGCAATCATTTCAGAAATAACAAGGGCTGCCCCGCGCCGTTTAACAAGACGACGGAAAGGCATATCGGTAACACCCGACATAGGAGCCAAAATAACCCCATCTTGTAGTTCTACTGTGCCCACGCGGAGTGCCATCTACTTCCTTTTTCGTAAGTCCTGGCAACACTACCTCTTTTCTTAAGATCGTTTCAAGAAAAATAAGAATTGAAATTAATAACTCAGAAAGAAAGTCTTAACGAAGATTTTAAACTTACTTGATATTATATCTTCATGTCTTAATGTAATGAGAGAAGCTGCAATACATGAAAGTAAAAAGTATCCATTACCATACGATAACCGCCAAGCAATTTTTTCTTCTCATGATTGCGCCTTTGATGATCGGTTTGTTGATTACCTTTACTTCATTCGCACACGCCGAGTGGAACCAAACAGAAGATCCTCTTCTTTCCCAGGCACCTAAAAAACAAGGCTGGGTGCAAATAGGAACGCAGGATTCATCCGCTAATTTAATGAAGTCTCAAAAGGAACCCGTTAAAACAGCATCTCGGTAATGGTTTCCCAGTCCCTCAGACACGCTCTAAATAAAGCAAACGCTAAGTTAATCAACCACTTGAGACTCTCAGAGCTCTCAGAGTATTAGATTATTCCTAAAAAATTTATTGAGAAGGGAGTTACCTCCCTTCAACAATCATTTCTTTTGAATTGCGATCTTGCGAACGTTTGGTTTTGTCGCCGTCGGCCGAGGAATTGTAAGGTTCAAGATCCCATCTTTAAAGGAAGCAGATATTTTCTTTTCTTCTGGTTCATAGGGAAGCCTTAAAGAACGCGAAAAAGATCCATAGGTGCGCTCTGTAATATGATAGGTTTCCCCCTCTTTTACTTCCTCTGATTTTTTTTCTCCACGTATGGTCAAAATTTCATCGGCGAGGGAGATATCAATATCCTTTTCAGAAACCCCCGGCAATTCAGCCGTCACTTCTAGACCTTGCTTGTTCTCTTTGACTTCAAACTCAGGCCTTATGCTCTGCACGCTTGTGCTTGTCTCGAAAAGCCGATCAATCTCTTGTCTCAAGAAATTAAAGGGATCGCTTACGATGTGCCTTCTATGAATTGGAACTAAATGCCTCTTCATCCTATCCTCCTTTTTTGCATTCTACTTAAATTTATTATTTTTTATTCTTATTAATATTCTTCTGGTCCATGCATTTCAGGCGCAGTGTCCCACTTTTTCCCCATTGGTGCAGCCTGCATCTCATAAAGCCGTGAATCCATCGAATGAGGACTTGAAGCAACTTCTTCAATGTTGCTTGTACTTTGAGCATTCGCTCCTGCAGTACTCATAAGTGCAAGGCATATGGCGATTGCATAAATTAATTTTTTCATAAACCCTCCCTCCATTCTCATTTATTTTGAAGACCACATTCGATCACCAATAAATAATAGTGAGTTTCTCTAAAAGAGAATAACAAAAGAAGGTTTAAAATTGATTAAATTTAATAATAGTGGCGTGTATTTATTTATAGATTCTTGTTTTTTTAAACTAAAAAAATCCGAGCCAGCCCTAAAAAGATTGCAAAGCCTAACAAATCGGTCGTTGTCGTTAAAAAGGGACCCGCACTAATTGCAGGGTCCATTCCCATTTCATCAATTAAAATAGGGAGAATGACTCCCCAAACTGCAGCCCACACCATATTAAAGACGAGTGCCCCCCCTAAAACCATCCCTAAAGCAGGATCAGCAAACCAAAAGGCTGCAATCGACCCCATCACACCTCCAAAAACCACCCCATTAATAAGTCCCACGATGGTCTCTTTCCAAATAGCCCGACGCATATTGGCCCCACCAAGCTCCCGCGTTGCAAGAGCCCGCACAGTCACAGTGACAACTTGCATACCCGCATTCCCACTCATAGCGGCATTAATGGGCATCAACACAGCAAGGGCCACCATTTTCTCAATCGTATGCTGGAATTGTGAGATCACCGTCACTGCCAACAATGTACTTAAAAGAGAAATCACAAGCCACCGAATGCGAGAATAAGAGGTGCTCAATAGCGGTTCATAAAAGTCAGATTCTGCCACACGGGAAAGAAGCATAATATCTTTTTCAGCTTCTTCCTCAATGACATCGACAACGTCATCGACCGTTATCATCCCAATAATACGCCCCCCTTCATCCACCACCGGTGCAGAAACAAGTCCATACTTTCGAAAGAGAAGAGCCACTTCTTCTTGATCCATAAACGCAGGGATGGGCTTAATATCAACCAACATAATATCTTTAATTTTTGTGGATGGCGGCTGACGCAGCAATAGGCTTAAGGAAACCTCTCCGAGAGGGGTATGTTTTGGATCAATAACAAAAATGTCGTAAAATTGCTCTGGAAGATTTTTTTCTTCTGCTATGTACTCTAGGGTTTCTTTGACAGTCCAAAACTCAGGTACACAAACCGTTTCGCGCTGCATGAGTCGAGCAGCACTGTCCTCAGGATAGGTGAGGACCTCTTCCAGAATAACCCGTTCAGCCTGAGGAATAGATTTAAGAATTTCTTTTCGCTGATCTTCATCCAAGTATTCTATAAGGGCAAGAGCATCATCGCTTTCAAGTTTTGAGATGGCTTTTGCGATGTCGGCCGTACCTAACTGTTCAACAACTTCTTCACGAATAGTTTCATTAAGTTGGGCCAGAATTTCAGGATCAAAGTGAGGCCGTAAAAATTCAATTAAGTTATGTCGCAATGTGGGGGAAAGGTATTCGATTACGATCGCCACATCTGCTGAGTGGAGCGGCGTAATTAAATGTCTAACTTGTTTTTTATCTTCTCCTTCAAGGGCTTCCTCGAACGCGCGAATCGTATCTTGAGAAACACCATAAAGGTCTTCATTTTCCTCATTCTCTTGGCTTTGAAGATGCTCCTTGTCCTTCATCTTCCCTTAGCCCTCAACAGGATAAATGTGGCTTGTTTTTTGCGCATCCACAACAGCTATAGCTGACAAGTTAAAGATTCCCCGGGTCGTTACAGATGGGGTGAGAATATGTATAGGCTTCGCAGGCCCCAATAAAACAGGCCCTATAGGTTGCCCATCAGCCAGAATTTTGATCATATTAAAGGCAATATTTGCCGTATCCAAGTTTGGCATAATAAGAAGGTTGGCCCGCCCTTTAAGGATAGACTCCGGAAACGTTCTCATCCGGATTGCTTCATTCAATGCTGCATCCGCATGCATTTCTCCTTCGACTTCTAATTCAGGGGCGATCGCTTTAATTTTATCTAACACCTTCCTCATCTTGAGGGCTGAGTCAGAATTAGAAGATCCAAAGTTAGAATGAGACAAAAGAGCAAGTTTGGGTGCTATCCCAAATTTACGTACTTGCTCAGCGGCCATAACGGCTACTTCCGCCAATTGGCAGGTCGTTGGATCCAAATTCACATAAGGGTCACAAAAGAAGAAAGATCCTGTTTCAAGAACCATAATACTCATCGCAGCGGCGACTTCTAACCCTGGCTGAAGGCCTACAATATCAAGGACGTGTTCTAAATGATGATTATAGCGCCCCACTGGACCACAAAGGGCGGAGTCAGCCTCCCCAAAGTGAACCATTAGGCTTGCAATGACAGATGCATTTGTCCGAAGAACAATTTTTGCAAAATCAGGGGTGACCCCCTTCCTTTCCATTAATCGATGATATTCAGTCCAGTATTGATGATAACGTGGGTCATTTTGAGGGTCCACGAGCTCAAAATCCCCCCCCATTTCGAGTCGCAAATTTAATCGCTTAATACGGCTCGTTACAACCTCTCGCCGTCCTATAATAATAGGATACGCAATGCCTTCTTCAACAACACGTTGGGCCGCTTGCAAAACTCTTTCATCCTCACCATCAGCATAAGCAAGACGAAGCGGCATGGATTTCGCTCGGCTAAAGATTGGTTTCATTATAAGACTGGAGCGATAAACAAATTCCGAGAGCTGTTGTTTATAAGCCTCTATATCTTGAAGGGGACGGGTTGCAACTCCTGTCTGCATAGCCGCTTGGGCAACTGCAGGGGGAAGTTCTGTTACAAGGCGCGGATCAAATGGCTTGGGAATGATATAATTAGGGCCAAACCTTAAATCTTCTTGGGCATAAATGGAAGTTACCACATCAGAAGGATCTTGGTGTGTCAGATCTGCAAGTGCTCGCACACAGGCAAGTTTCATTTCCTCATTAATAGTGGTCGCTCCCACATCAAGTGCGCCTCGAAAGATAAATGGAAAACATAAGACGTTATTAACTTGATTGGGGTAGTCTGACCGGCCTGTTGCTATAATAGCATCAGAACGAAACAATTTTACTTCTTCTGGTAAGATTTCCGGGACAGGATTTGCGAGCGCTAGAATAATAGGCTTATCAGCCATCGTGGCAACCATCTCACCCTTTAAGACGCCTGCTGCAGAAAGCCCTAAAAAGATGTCTGCACCTTGAATGGCTTCTGCAAGGTTCCGACTTTCTTGCTTCGTCGCATAATTCGCTTTAAAAGGGTCCATTTTTCCAGGGCGTCCCTCATAAATGACACCGGCTTGATCTGTTGCAATGATATGGTCTTTTTTAAGTCCCAAGCTCACAAGAATATCAAGGCACGCAATGGCCGCAGCCCCTGCGCCAGATGTGACAAGTTTTACGTCTTGAATTTTCTTATTTACTAATTTTAAGGCGTTAAGAATAGCGGCCCCTACAATAATAGCTGTTCCATGTTGATCATCATGAAAAACAGGGATTTGGAGGCGCTTTTTAAGCTCCTGCTCCACTTGAAAGCACTCAGGAGCTTTAATATCTTCCAGATTAATCCCGCCAAAGGTCGGCTCAAGACTTGCAATAATATCAATAAGTTTGTTTGGATCAGATTCATTAATTTCAATGTCAAAAACATCAATCCCAGCAAATTTCTTAAATAGAACCGCTTTTCCTTCCATGACAGGCTTTGCCGCCAAGGGGCCAATATTTCCAAGCCCTAGGACAGCTGTTCCATTAGTAATCACAGCCACAAGATTAGCTCGTGCCGTAAGGTTAGCTGCCTCCTGGGGATTTTCTTGAATCACCTCACTTACAGCGGCTACGCCAGGGGAATAGGCAAGGGCTAAATCTTCTTGAGTTGAGAGAGGTTTTGTCGCTACAACCTTCAGCTTACCAGCCGGTTTATAACGGTGATAATCAAGTGCCCGCTGATAAAGAGTTTCTTTCACATTGCGCTCCCCTTATCAGGTTTCAAGAACTTGGCGTCAGAAGTCAGGAAGGCATTGACCTTGCATGACTCACTCTATGATCCAAAATCTTCCTGACTCCTGACTTCTAATTCCAATTATTGGTGCGGTCGAGAAGACTCGAACTTCCACAGGGTTTCCCCCACAGCGACCTCAACGCTGCGCGTCTACCAATTCCGCCACGACCGCATGACTTTTAGCTTCCACCTTTTCAGACTCGATGGTAGATCTGGAATAACAAATCTATCATCTTGCTGCAAGCGTCTTTATACGGAAATGAAAATGAAGACAAGACTTACCTCTGCAAATATTTTTGAATGGAAATCCCAGGAAGGGTTTGTAGAGTACGCAGATGCCTTAAAATGGATGGAATTTCGGGTTAAAACCATACAAAATGAAAAATCCGAAGAATGCGTGTGGCTTTTAGAACATCCACCTCTTTATACACTAGGGACAAGTGGTCACGAAAAAGATATCCTCAAATCAACAACTCTTCCCGTAGTTAAAACAAGCAGAGGTGGGCAAGTCACCTATCATGGCCCTGGTCAACGGGTCGTATACCTTATGCTAAACTTAAAACCGCGCTATCAGGATGTTCGTCGTTATGTTTATGAGCTTGAAGAATGGGTTATCCAAACATTGGCCCCTTTTGGAGTGCAAGGAGAGCGGCGCACAGGTCGGATTGGGATTTGGATTCAAAAGGGTGGACGCGACTATAAACTTGCAGCGTTAGGCGTTAGAATTCAAAAATGGGTAACTTCTCACGGCTTTGCTTTGAACGTTAACCCCGATCTAAGCGCTTACGAAGACATTATTCCCTGTGGTCTCAGCCAATATGGTATGACTTCATTAAGAGATTTAGGCCTTTCCGTGACCATGGAAGAGGTGGATGAAACATTACGTAAAACCTTTCCATTTGGGCCATGCGCTTAATTGTTCACCTTACGCCGAAAGCCTCTCGCAATAAAATTGAAGGATGGTCTGTCGATGCCGAGGGACAAAAAGTATTGCGCATCAAAGTGACAGCCGTTCCTGAAGATGGCAAAGCCAATGATGCATTGATTAAGCTTCTTGCAAAAGCTCTCCATCTTTCAAAGTCAAAGATCTCTCTCATTCGTGGATCAACATCTCGCATAAAGCAGCTGGAGATTGAAATGGAGGAGGAAGGGGTGGAGAAGAAACTGAGTTTTACTTCATTTTAACGAATTAATCAGGAGATTTCTTCTTTCTAAAATAAATCCTCCCAAATAAAGTGACAAAGAATAATCCTCCTAAAACGAATAACCAATTTTCTAGATCTGAAAGAAACGCATGGATTTCATTAATATAATTTTGAAGGCCAGCTGAATTGTGAACTAATTTTATTTCTCTTTTTGTAATAGGAGAGATGTTCTCTGGCGGAGAATTTAAAAGATTCTTGCTCTCTAAATTTTTCATTTCCTCTAATGCCACATACAAATCACTCAAAACGCTTTCGCCACCAACCCGCATAAACAACTGAAAAGCAATTAATAATAATAAAATAACAAGGAGAGTGTTGAGTATTATTCTAATGTATTTAGATTTCATGTCAGAGAATCCCCTAAAACATTTTTCTTAACACCTGACGGAATTTTTACAGGTAAGATAAAACTGCCGTTTCCCGTCATTGCGCGGAGGGACGTAGTCCCGACAAAGCAATCCAGAAATAAGATCGTGGATCGCCCCGGCCCCTTTGGAGCCTCGCGATGACGACCTGGGAAATATTAACCCTACCCTTGCGAAGATGCAAGATGAACTTCCTACCCAATACTCCCTCTTGAGATTCTTTGAAATTCAGCATAGAACTCAGAGAGGAAAAACAATCGGAGATATTTATGACACTCGTTCGCGCTCTGTGGGGAATGATGGCTTTCTTACTGCTTGCAGGAGTAGTCGCGCTTTCCATGTGGGGAATTCCAGCTCCATCAACCCGCATTGAAAAAGTTATTCCGAATGAGAAGCTCCCTCAATAAAGCACTTTTCTGGGGAAGCGCTCTCATCCTTCTCAATGGCGGCTGGGTAACGGCTCAACCCATTCTGCTTATTCCTCAAAAAGAAGGTGCCATAGTAACGACGCCCTCTCTTCCCCCAATGCAAGAAGCTACTGGATTTTGGGAAGGAACCCCACCTTCTGTTATTGAGTCCTATTTTCCCAAATTACCTGTGCGTTTGGCTTCCCCTGTCTTACGTGCCTTACGGTCAGAGATCATCAAGGAAAAATATACGCCCCTTCTTAAAAATCCAATTTACGAAAAGAATCTTCTTTCTCTTTTCATAGAAACGGGTCAATTCGAACAGGCCAAGGACTCCCTCTTGGAAAGGGACTTCCCCAACAAAGAAAAAATATTCCTTGATCTTCAATGGCTTGAGGGAGAATCAAAAAAAGCCTGCGAGAAAATTTCAAACCTTATTCGAACGTCCTCCACTCCTGAATGGAAACTGCAAAATATTTACTGTCTTTACCTCAATGGAGAAAATGAGCGTGGAAAAATAGCGGCTGAGCTTTTGAGCGAATCAAACCCTCATGACTCTTTTCTTATCAATGCCCTTTTCGATGCCTCAACTCCCCCTTCCTTTGAACCATCAATAGCCAAATCCCCTTTCCTCCTTACGGTTTGGTGCACTATAGGGCAAGAAATCCCAGAAGAAGCCTTAAAAAGTTTTGCTCCTTCTTTTCTTCCTATTGTTGCCAGATCTGAGAAAATGCCCCTCAAGACCCGCCTGTTAGCAGCCGAAAAAGCCTTCCAAGAGGGTGCATTCAAAGGCGAGGCTATTTTACCCCTTCTCAAGGATGCCCCTCAAGAGGATTTTCTAGCAAAATTTGCTCATGAACTTAAAACCCCAAAAGTCGAAAGTTTACTCCCTCTTTTTCAGAAAGCTGGTCAGGAACAAAAGTTGGGGCTTATCGCGGACATCTTTAAATCTCCTCTTTCCAAAATTGATCCTTCACAAGAAACGCTTGCACTCGCGCCCTATATGATCCGCGGGTTTTTGGAAGCCGGAGAAAAAGACATGGCACAAAAATGGGGCCCTTTCTTTATGAGGGAATCTCCTGAGGAAGCCATTGCTGTTCTTCCCCTACTCCACCTCGCCTTCCCTCAAACCAAGTGGAACGAAACCCAGCTTCAGGCCTGGCAAGCATATCAAACTCGGGTTCATCCAGAAACAGCGGCTCAAAATTCTTACCTCCTAAGGCGTATTTTAGAAGCTTTGGGCGAAGCCCCTGGTCCTGCTATAAAGGGAGAGCCTACGCCCTCTTCTTGGCGGCAGGAAAAAACGCTTTTTGATGAAAAAGACTTAGCTCTTTTGGATTCCGCTGTTGAGAGTAAACGAAAAGGGGAAGTCCTACTTCTCACCCTTGCTATCATTGGAGAAACGCCCTTTAAGGAGCTTTCTGTCGATAAGTTTACACGCCTCCTTGGGCCCCTTCATAAGACCGGGTATTCACAGGAAGCCCGCTCCCTCGCCCTTGAATTCCTATTGGCGAAGGGGATTTAGGAAGCGTACTACTATATATGTAACGAACAGAACTCTTGACATCTTATGACTTTCGCTCCATCACTCTTGCATGTCATTCACTGAAATAAAGGCAATGATTTGAAAGCATTTCTTTTCCCGGGACAAGGATCTCAAAGTATCGGCATGGGGCGAGAGATTTACGATACTTTTCGCTGCGCGCAGGACGTCTTTCAAGAAGTTGATGAAGCCCTTCAGCAAAACCTTACAAAGATTATCTTTGAGGGGCCCGAATCCGACCTTATTCTTACCGAAAATGCCCAACCTGCGCTGATGACTGTTAGTATGGCTTTGATGCGTGTTTTGGAAAAAGAGGGAGGACTTAATCTCTCTCAAGCAGCTTCTTACGTTGCAGGTCATTCATTGGGTCAATATTCGGCTTTGTGTGCTGCTGGTTCTTTAAGCCTTTCTGACACAGCTCGCCTTTTGAAAATCCGCGGTCAAGCCATGCAAAAAGCTGTGCCGATCGGCGAAGGCGCCATGGCTGCTCTTTTAGGGCTTGAAATGCCAGATGTGGAAAAAATTGTGCAACAAGCCGCCCAAGGCCAAGTCTGCGAAGTGGCCAATGATAATAGTCCGGGCCAAGTCGTCATCAGCGGCCATCGGGAAGCGGTGGAGAGAGCTGTTGAACTTTCCAAGGAATACGGTGCAAAACGCAGTATCCTTTTGAATGTTAGTGCACCTTTCCATTGCGCCCTGATGAAGCCCGCTCAAGACCGAATGGAAGAAGCATTTCAAGAGGTTATTGTCAAAAACCCTTGTATTCCCATTATTGACAATATCACTGCTGATGCGATTGAGAAGGGAGAAGCCCTCCGTGACTCATTAATACGCCAAGTGACGGGCCGCGTCCGTTGGCGTGAAAGCATTGTAGCGATGGCTGAACGCGGCATAACCCTTACTATTGAAGTTGGAGCCGGGAAAGTACTTACGGGCCTTTCAAAGCGCATTGTACCTTCACTTGAAGCCCTTTCCCTCAATACACCGCATGATATAGAAACATTTTTAAAGCAAGACCTAGCAGCTTAAAGGAGTAAGCATGTTTGAACTTAAAGGAAAAAAAGCCCTTGTAACAGGGGCAACAGGCGGGCTTGGGGCAGAAATAGCGCGGGCTCTTCATAAGCAAGGCGTTCAGCTTGTTATTTCAGGAACTCGCAAGGAAAAACTTGAAGAACTTGCAAAAGAGCTTAAAGAACGCGTTCATGTGATCCCTTGTGACCTTTCAAGTGCTGAATCTACGCAACGTCTTATCCCGGAAGCCGAATCTGTTTTAGGTGGCCTTGATATCCTCGTAAACAATGCGGGGCTAACTCAAGATGGGCTCATGCTTCGTATGAGCGATGAACAATGGTCTAAGGTTATAGAGGTCAATCTTACCTCTGTTTTCCGTCTTTCCCGTGAAGCCATTAAAGGAATGATGAAGCAACGGATAGGACGCATTATTAATATCACTTCCATCGTTGGAGTTACAGGAAATGCGGGACAAGCCAATTATGCAGCCTCAAAGGCTGGAATCATTGGGCTTTCAAAATCTCTGGCTGCAGAAGTCGCCAGCCGGGGTATTACGGTAAATTGTATTGCCCCTGGATTCATTGAATCCCCCATGACCAACGTTTTAAATGACAAACAAAAAGAGAAAATTTTAAGCGAAATTCCTCAAGGAGGAATCGGCTCCCCCCAAGATATTGCCGCGGGAGTTGTCTATTTAGCGAGCGATGAAGCCAAGTATGTGACGGGTCAAACCCTTCATATTAATGGTGGAATGGCAATGGTTTAGAATTTTTTTACACTCTTGGCTAGTCAAACAGATAAGAGTATGGTAGCTAGCCATAGTTAAACGAGGTAAAATTTATTTTTACCTAATATTTTATTGACAACAACGTAAGGAAGAGAAGTTAGATGAGTGACGTTGCTGCACGCGTGAAGAAAATAGTCGTTGAACACTTAGGTGTTGATGAAGACAAAGTCACCGAAAGCGCAAGCTTTGTAGACGATTTGGGCGCAGATAGTTTGGATACTGTTGAGCTGGTCATGGCTTTTGAAGAGGAATTTGGCTGTGAAATTCCTGATGAAGCTGCTGAAAAAATCATGACCGTAAAAAACGCGATTGATTATGTTCAAGACCGCGCGTCTAAATAACAATTAGTGGTATAAATCTATGCGTCGTGTTGTTGTAACCGGTTTAGGTCTTGTAACTCCTCTTGGAAATGGTGTTAAAACCACCTGGGATCGGTTAATTCGAAGTGAATCAGGTATACGGCGCATAGACACCTTTAATACGGATGCCTTAGCTTCAAAAATTGCCGGCCTCATCCCCCTAGGGAATGCTGTCGGCCAATTTAACGCCGATGATTACTTACCTCCCAACGAACGGCGAAGAGTAGATGATTTTATTATCTATGGCATTGCAGCGGCAGAAGAAGCTTTAAAAGACTCGGGTTGGGTTGCCGAAACTGAAGAACAGCAAGAAATGACGGGAGTCATGATTGGCTCAGGCGTTGGTGGGCTTACTAAAATTTATGAGGCTTCCGTAACATTAAAAGAAGGAGGACCGCGGAAAATAAGTCCCTTCTTTATTCCCTCTTGTCTCATTAATCTTGTTTCCGGCCAAGTTTCTATTCGCCATCGATTCAAAGGTCCCAACCATGCTGTTGTAACGGCTTGCTCTACAGGCGCCCACGCCATTGGAGATGCTGCCCGGCTTATCCAATGGGGAGATGCCAACGTGATGGTCGCAGGAGGCGCGGAAGCTGCGGTGTGTGAAATTGGGATTGCCGGATTCGCTGCCTTGAGAGCTCTTTCGACAAACTTTAATGATGACCCCACGAAAGCTTCCCGTCCTTGGGATCAAGCAAGAGATGGTTTTGTCATGGGAGAAGGGGCCGGGATTGTTGTCTTAGAAGAATATGAGCACGCGAAAAAACGCGGTGCTAAAATTTATGCTGAAATTGTAGGTTATGGCCTTTCTGGAGATGCCCATCACATTACAGCTCCTGCTGAGGATGGCAGCGGTGGCTTTCGCGCCATGCGCAATGCCATGCGCCATGCGAAATTGAATCCAGAAGATGTCGGTTACGTCAATGCCCATGGAACTTCAACACCTGTTGGAGACCTGATCGAACTCAATGCAGTGAAGCGTTTCTTTGGTGAAAAAGCATCACAGATAAGCATGTCCTCAACCAAATCTGCTATTGGCCATTTGTTAGGTGCTGCTGGCGGCGTTGAAGCTATTTTCTCTATTCTTGCCTTACAGCACGGGATTTTGCCACCAACCCTGAACCTGGATAATCCTTCAGAAGGATGTGAAGAAATCGACCTTATTCCCCATAAAGCAAAAGAAAAAAAGATGCGTTACGTAATGTCCAATTCTTTTGGGTTTGGTGGTACGAATGCATCATTGGTGATGGGAACGGTGTAATATAATCGTCATCCCGGAATTTAGAAAAGCTTAGCGACCTCGAGGGAGCGCTAACTTTTCTTAATATCCGGGACCCAGTGCAGTAATTGAATCGAAAAGTTTCTGGGTCCCGGGTACTAAGTTTCTCTATCCCTCGGCTTTGCCTCAGAAAGAGAAACTAAGTCCCGGGATGACGATTTTTTATGAAAAAAAAGCCAAAATCTTTCTCATGAAAAAACTTCTTCCTCATCTCTTTTTAGGAACACTCACAACTGTCGTAATCCTGGCAATAACCATTGCCTACTGGTTCCAATATCCTCAAAAAAACCAACAAGCCGTTGTTTTGATTGAAAAAGGAAAAACCCTTTCTCAAATCACTGCACGCCTCCATCAGCAAAAAATTTTAAATTACCCCTTTCTCTTCAAAGGAATTCTTTATGGGACAGGAGGGTGGCGTTATCTTAAAGCGGGAGAATATTTGATTCCACCTTCGATTACACCTGCCCAGCTCATGCACATTTTAAGGTCAGGAAATGTGATCCTCCACCCCGTCACCCTTATTGAAGGAGAGACAAGCCATCACCTGACCCAAAGACTCTTAAACGACTCCCATTTCCAAGGTGTTTGTGAGCTACCCCCTGAAGGAAGTCTCCTCCCTGAAACCTATCATTTCCCAAGAGGAACAGACCGCCAGAAAATTGTGATCCAAATGCAAAAGGCGATGCAAACAGCCCTTGCACAAATATGGGCCAACCGATCTCCAGAACACCCCCTTCAATCCCCAGAAGAGCTCGTGGTATTAGCCTCAATCGTGGAAAAGGAAACCGCGCTGCCTCCCGAGCGCCCATTGGTTGCGGCCGTTTTCTTAAATCGCTTAAAACAAGGCATTCCCCTTCAAGCCGACCCCACAATTATTTATGGACTTACACATGGCAAAGAAAGCCTTGACCGAATTCTTTCTCGTGAAGACCTGAAGTTTGAAAGCCCCTACAATACTTACTTACATGCAGGCCTTCCCCCCTCGCCTATTGCAAATCCAAGCCTTGCCTGCTTAAAAGCTGTTGCTCATCCTGAAAATGTTTCTTATCTTTATTTTGTAGCTGATGGCTCAGGCGGGCATGTTTTTTCAACAACCCTTAAGGATCACCAAAAAAATCACGCCCAATGGCGGGAAGTACGGACTGAAAAATTAGCAGAAACACCATAAAATTCAGGTTGAAAAAGAGAGAGACATTTTGAGCAAAGTGCGTCTATAATTCCTAAAATTTTCCTGTGAAATAAAAAATGCTTCAAGAACTTATCCTAAGAGAAGCCGAAGAAAGAGATCTCCCTGAAATTATTCGCTTATTAAGCGAAGATGAACTCGAGTCCTCTCGAGAATTTCTTTCAAACCCTCTTCTCAAAAGTTATCAAGTTGCTTTTCAAGAGATTATGGAAGATAAACACCAAATGCTCTGTGTTCTTGAATATAGGGATCACATCATTGGAACATGCCATTTAACCGTCATTCCCTATCTTTCCTTCAAAGGGTCGAGACGATTAAACATTGAGGACTTCCACGTTGATAAACGCGTCCAAGGCCAAGGGATTGGAACCTGGATGATGCAGAAAGCGATTTCCATAGGCAGAGAAAAAAGGTGCAAGATAATTCAGCTTACAACGAACAAAAGCCGTTCAAATGCCATAACTTTTTGTAAAGACCTAGGGTTCAAAGCAACCCATGAGGGAATGAAGCTTTATCTTTAGGTTTCCTCTAACCTACAACTTCCCCATCCTATATTTAGGATCTCATATTGTTTTTTGAGAGTCAAATTTTCTAATTGTCCATTTGTCATTTCCTTCATATCTAAAACAAAACCATACGTTTAATGCGAAATTTAGCTGCCTTTTCTACTTTAGAAAAAAATTGATTTCCTCAAAAATAGAAAGACGACCAACGGTGAAAATTTAAAATAGGAGAAAAACCATGAATAAAGATAATTTCCAAGGAAAGTGGAACCGATTAAAAGGCTCTATTAAAGAAACTTGGGGAGACGTAACAGATAACGCTCTCGAGAAAGTTAATGGGCAAAGGGACAAACTCGTAGGACTTCTTCAAGAAAACTTTGGAGAAACCGAGGAAAACACCGAAAAGCAAATCGACGATCTTCTCAAAAAGATTCTGCAACTGAATTGTTTTTAAAAAACGACGGTTAGGCCACAAAAAAGTGGCCTAAATAAAACCGAAAATCGACATAAATGTAAGTTGGAGATAACATGATGAATAAGTATAAAATGATGACTATGATATTAGCTTTGTATGTAGCTCTTCTTTCTGATGCTTTTGCCTCAGAGATAAAGGTTATTAATAGCACAGACCATAACATACACATCTTCTTCCGAGGTAGTGAGAACCAAAAACACCCTTATGTTAAGACGATAACAGCCCGGGATAATGCTAGCTTCCAAATTTTAGATGAGCACATTGATGCCCAACCTGTATTTCAAGCAATTGCCTCAACTGAACGGAGAGGTAATCCAGATTGGAAACTTTTAGCAGGAACCTGTGACCAACTCCATAAAGATATGGATTACACACTTCTCATCGAAAAAACGAAAATGGGCCTTAAAACATCGTGTACTGCATTACCTCTCAGTAAATAATTTTCCAAAACGCCATAAAAGGGGGACCCCTTTTATGGCTGTTGTAAGAAAGAATCACCCCTCAAACTTGTTATAAACTTCATTAATTTCCGTAATCATTCCTTTGTCATCATACCGCAATATAGCATGCGTGATGTAAGTTCCTTCCTTCAAAGCTTACTATTCTCTGTTAAATAAAGCACTGGATAGGGCAATGAAATCTTTTGATAAAGTGGCCTTGCCAAAGAACATTTTGAATACGTTTTTAATAATTTTGAGCGGAGAAGAATAGAAAAGACGCCAGATGAAACTTAACCCCAGCTTACATTTATCATAGTTTGTTTTTTAAGAAGGTCAAACAATTTTAAAGAAATGGACAAAATTTTTTTACTTGTTTATGTTCAAATAGTTAGTAATTAATGATAAGTTTTTCATAAAATGGACAATTAAAGTTCTTGACCCCGCATCAACCCACATACTATGATAAATATAAGATGGGTGAAGTTTAGTCACCCCCTCATTTAATCCCCGCCTGCTTTGTCGACCCGGATTCCACCAATATGCAAGCGATTCGCGCTTATGAAAAGGCTGGATTTCAAATCGTCAAGAAACCCGCCCTTGGAGAAAGCCTGTGGATGCTGAAGGTCTTGGATGAAAGATGCTAAATTTTTTGTCACATTTTGTGAAACATAAGGCTTTTCTTTATATTGACCTGCTCCTAACTTCTTCTTAAAGTCAAGCTCATGGTCAGTATTTTAAAAACGGCCCCTTCTCTGCCACATGTAGCTGTGATCGGCTGTGGCGCTTGGGGAAAAAATTTAATTCGGAATTTTGCGGAGCTTGGTGTCCTTATAGCTGTGTGCGATAAAGACCCTCTGAAAGCCCAGTCCCTTGCCCATCAATATAGCATTGAATCACTCTCGGAAGAAGAAATCTGCACACACCCTGCGATTGATGCCGTTGTTATTGCTTCACTCGCCCCTTTGCATGCCCAACAGGCTGAACGTGCTCTTTTGGCTGGAAAACATGTATATATTGAAAAACCTATGGCTCTTTCCGTAGAGGATGCTAAAAAATTGTGCACGCTGGCACAGAAGCAACGGCGTATCCTTATGGTAGGACATATCCTTAACTACCATCCTGCATTTATGGCATTGAAGGATCATCTACATGAGCTTGGACCTTTAAAACACATCTATGCAAATCGCCTAGGGCTTGGACGATTTCGCCACCAAGAAAGCGTGCTGTGGGATTTAGCGAGCCATGATATATCCTTGATCCTTGCGCTCACCCAAGACATGCCAGAAACCGTAATGGCAACAGGGCAAGCCTTTCTCGCGCCCCACAAGCCAGCCACTGCCCTTCTCACATTAACATTTGCTGGCGGCCTTACGGCTCATATTCATGCCTCCTGGCTTTCTCCATTTAAGGAACAAAAAGTGGTTATTATTGGAGAAAATGCTATTGCTGTTTTTGACGATCGTAAACCCTGGGCTGAAAAGCTTCAGATTTCAAGAGATTGCTTTATCTGGCAAGAAGGTTACCCTCATGCGAATGACGACTTTCAAACAGAGGTAATCCCTCTTTCCGAAACGGAGCCTCTTAAAAATGAATGTCTTCATTTCTTAACATGTATTCAAAAAGGCGAGGAACCCCTCACGTCAGGTCTTGAGGGCTTACGCGTCACAGAAGTATTAGAAAAAGCAGAAACCTCATTACACGAAAGGAATAAACTATGATCCCCTTTATTGACCTTGCAGCCCAACAAAAACGTATCCGGCCACAACTCGAAGCAGGGCTGCTTCGCGTCCTCGATCACGGAACCTATATTATGGGCCCAGAAGTGAAAGAACTTGAAAAGCAACTTTCTGCCTTTTGTGGCGCACGTCATACCTTAACCTGTTCGAATGGTACGGATGCCCTTGCCCTTGTCTTAAGAGCCAAAAACGTAGGGCCTGGTGATGCCATTTTTGTCCCCACCTTTACCTTTGCCGCTACAGCCGAAGTTGTTGCCTGGATGGGTGCCACAGTTGTTTTTATCGACGTTTTAGAAGACACCTTTAATATGGACCCAACAAGTCTTGAAAAAGGGATTCAAAAAGCAAAGACATTGGGACTACAGCCACGTGGCATCATTGCTGTTGATCTTTTCGGCCAAGCTGCTGACTATGATGAAATTAACATTCTCGCAGAAAAGCACGAGCTCTGGGTTATGGCAGATGCGGCACAAAGCTTTGGTGGTACTTATAAAGGCCGGAAAATTGGAACCCTTGTCGAGTCTACAACGACAAGCTTTTTCCCTGCAAAACCTCTCGGTTGCTATGGAGATGGGGGCGCTGTTTTTACAGAGGACGAAGGCCTTTTAAAAATACTGCAATCCATGCGTGTTCATGGGCAAGGAGAAGACAAGTATCAAAATGTTCGCATCGGTATGAACGGTCGCTTGGATACTTTGCAGGCAGCAATTCTTATTGAAAAACTTGCTATTTTTCCTGAGGAAATTTCCCTTCGCCAAAAGGTAGCGGATCGATATTCTGAAAACCTTCAAGACGTTGCCGCAGTGCCTTTCGTACAGAAAGATTGCCAATCAGCTTGGGCTCAATATACGGTGAAAGTCGCTCCTGACAAACGCAAGGACATTATGGATGGACTTAAACAAGAAGGCGTTCCTTCTGTCATCTATTATCCTCTCCCCCTCCATCGACAAAAAGCCTATAGTTGCTATCCTTCCGCAACAGATACACTTTCAGTAAGTGATGCGTTAGCAGACTCAGTCTTAAGTTTGCCCATGCATCCCTATTTAGAGCCTGAGAGCCAAGATCATATTATCCGTACTTTTTGTGATGTTGTCACCCAAGTTGGAGCCAAAAAAGTGGCCTAAATGGAAAGCCCCCACTTCTAAACGAAAGAGACTTTCCTAAAACAAGGCCTGAGAATTTAAGGTTTACCTGGCCAAGATAAACGTAATGATGTGATTGATTGACCAATGTTTTGGAAAGCATTGATAAGATCTTGGTTTGTAAATGAGATGAAATACTTACTTGGATCACTTGCGCAAGATTGGAATGTCGCTTGTGTATTTGCATCACCAGCTGACCCATCGTGATCGAAGATAACGGCATAAATGACAACTCCATTGCTTTTAAGCGTAGAACACATATTAGCCATACTCGTGTTTAAAAGAGGTGTCGTATTCCCAAAGACAGTGGTTCCTGTACGCCCTTCAGCAAGCCGGCCGTACCCTGTATAATCCGCATCCGCAGCGTAGTTATGCGACGAGTCGGGGTGACCAGGCACTCCTCCAGGCCAATCATACCATTGATTCTGTCCATCTGTCATAAGAATAACAATTTTTAATACACCCGAATTATAAGCTTGAGGCAAAGTTGATGGGGTATTTGGCCACAAACCTGTCCAATTTGGCGAAAGCATCCACCAAGCCGATGCAAGTCCCACATTAATCATGGTTCCCCCGCGGAAAGTAGCTTTCATATTGTTAATTGTCTGTAAAACAGTGGTTTGAGAAGCCGTCAAGGGAAGCATAGGAATAGGGCACCCTAAGTTTGGCCCTACGCCCTTGTTTCCATCCCCTCCATGCCAGTTATAGTTATCTCCGAAAAAAAGACCGGAACCAGAAGGGACAGTCCCATTAAGTCTCCAATCATTATCACCTCGTGTGCTTCCCGCCGTTCCCCACGGTGGTGAGCCAGAAACAGCCAATGCAGTCGTGGATGTCGTTGTTGTTCCTCGCGTCAAGGCTGTGCCAAAAGCATACTTATGAGCCATCGTCGAAGGATAAAGAAAAGGCGTAAATTTTGTCGTATTAGAAGTTGGAGGCGTATCAGTTGAATCCAAGCCTGCAGCATAAATGGGAGGTGTACGAGCCTCTATGCATCCCATCCATAGCCCTCCAACACTTGTTGAGGTTGGAGCAATATTAGGGTAAAGGTTCCTGTTAGCGATTTGTATATTACCCGCAGCCGTTAACCAACTACTTGGGTTAAGTCCTGGCATATTTATATTTACGGTGGTTGTATAGGGAACCACACCAACGTAAAGACCAGAAACCGTATCATTGCCCGAACCACCATATATGGTATTTACGAGAAGTTGCGCAGCAGAAATTTCGCCTTGCATCGGAGCACCAGCCATTGACCCCGTATTATCAAGCGCTAAGACAACTTCAGTTCCCGAGCTTGAAGTACTCGCCTGAGAAGTTGCATCAATAGAAATGGTATTTTGTCCTAAAATCTGCATAAAAACAGTATCCAGTGTTGCTGTTGCAGAAACGGTTATTGTTTGTCCATTGGCCGAAATTTGGATATTTGGCCCCGTTACTGTTCCAGAAAAATTCTTCGGAATATTAGCATTAAATATCGCAGTTGCTTGTTGCGTCATATTAGCTGGACTACCGCCAGCTTTTGCTCCCGCAATTGCAGCCGCATCAACAGCCCCTGTCAAAAAGGAATGGGCGTAATAATCCCGGCCTAAATCAATAGCAAGCCCCAAAAAGCCAATCATTGGAATGAGTGCAAGTGCAAGAATAATAATGAGAGCACCTGCTTGATTGTGAAGAAAACTCTTTCCTAAAAGAAAAAATTTCTTTAGCCCTTTGAAAAAAAACACTTTGTTCCCCTTTATTTATTTTTATGTTTCTTACAAAAGAAAAAATTCTTTTTCAAAATATCATACAAAAGTTAACAAAAAATTAAGTCTCATCTCTCTCTGAAATTTCCGAGAGTCGTATTAACTTGTTGGGAGTGAGGTCATTTGCCCTTGACGAGGCACGGCTGCGGCGAGGGCATATACTTGTGTCTGGTTTGACTGAATAACGTATCCTGGAATAAGCGGCGAATATGTGAAAAAAACTTCCGTAAAAATGACTGTCTGACCCGTATTAAGTACTAAATCTCCCGGTAAACTTCCAAGGTTAATTTGACTCGCACCTGTCCCGCCAGGATAACTATCTTGCCACATAACTTGAGGTGGCTGGTTATCACTGAGTTTTGCAACCGAAGTTACAATAACATTTCCAGAGCTTGTAAAATCGAAGGGCTGAGCCATTAAGACACTGGCTTGTAATATGGAATCCAGTTGAGGCTTCGTCAAATTTCCTCGTGTGACAACATTGCTTATATCCTGTGCTGTTCGATTCATTTTATTATTGCAAAAAATTAAATTAGAAACATCAAAAAGCCCAACTAACACAAGGGCAAGAAAAGGAAAAACAAGGGCGAACTCAATAGAAGCTACCCCCCTATTGCCCATTCGAATTTTCTTTCTAAGCCACTTAAACATCCTCCACCTCAAAAAGGTTCATTTTCTACAACTGTAGAAGCAGTCAGTGTCATGCTTGTTCCGTTGGAAGATAATAATTGGCCAATGAAAGGGGTAAAAAACGGCCAGTCATAAGAAAGGGTATATAGGACAGGTTGATTTCCAGTCCCAAAGTTCTGAGTTCCGTTAGTTGGAAATTGAGATGGAGAAGGCATCGCAGAAAAGCTTGCATATGGCGTTACTGTGAGTTTTAATTTGGTTGCGTCTACAAGGCCTAAACTATAGGTTGCTGCTAAAGAGGTAGCTGTCTGTTGTTGCGTTTGTCCCGCCACGATAGCTCCCGTACGCCCAAAACGGGATACTTGTAAAATAGCTATTTCTAAAGATGACTTAACAAGCATTATTGCCCCTAGTTCGAAAATTCCTAAAAGAAGGGT
>Ga0299912_10000788_pt1 | contig 25928 bp, 29 predicted proteins | sample RVTome_2_FD_207667 | JGI IMG/M metagenome (GOLD analysis project Ga0299912, IMG submission 207667) | Soil microbial communities from uranium-contaminated site in the Upper Colorado River Basin, Wyoming, United States - RVT95D214 (version 2) ... | reverse complement strand
CAATAAGCCCATGCCCTCTTGCAACGAACATAGCCGCTGTTTCGTATATCGGAAGGCGGGTGGACAGGGCAGGATATGTATTATCCGCCGGGTTTTTGTATATGTTTGGCAGGATGATTACCTATGTCTTTTTAGGTGCTCTCCTGGTATCAGGCGCGCAGTCGATCCCGGTTGTCGCAACCTTTCTTCAAAGGTACATGACTATTCTTCTTGGTCCCATACTTATTATCATTGGAATAGTTCTGCTGGGGTTCATTAAGATTAATACGTTTGGCGTCGGGTTTTCTGAAAACGCCTTACAGGCGCGTATACATAACGCTGGCATTTGGGGCGCTGGGCTCCTGGGTATTGTGTTCGCCCTTGCTTTCTGCCCCGTGTCCGCGGCATTATTCTTTGGTAGTCTCTTTTCCCTTGCCGTTACTCACCACTCAAGGTTCATAATGCCGTCTCTTTATGGGATAGGAACCGCTATTCCTGTTTTAGGGTTTGCCTTTTTACTTGCCTTCTCGACCCAGCTGATAGGAAAAGCCTATCAAAAGATCGCCACCTTTGAATTATGGGCAAGAAAAATAACGGCCGGTTTATTCATCCTTATAGGCATATACTACTGCTTAAGGTATTTAGTGCATTGGCTCTAATAAAAAATGTGCGGTTGTTGCGGATAAAAGCATTTTCTCGTCACGAGGTATTCGCCGGGGACGAATAAACGTAATCTGCTGAATAATAAAATTTTACAATGAGGAGGTATATAGGTCTGATGCAGTAGTGAAGAAGTTATCATTTATCGACAGATTCCTGACTCTCTGGATTTTTATCGCTATCGGAGTGGGAATTGCCATTACGAAGGAGAAACTCTTATGGAACAATCGATTGCTAAACGGCTCTCATTACTCGATCGTTTTTTGACCCTCTGGATATTTCTGGCCATGTTCGTCGGGGTGGGAGGAGGATACCTCTACCCTGGCATCCGGGAGGTGGTCAACTACTTTCAGGTGGGTACCACCAATATCCCCATTGCCATTGGTTTGATCCTCATGATGTACCCGCCCCTGGCTAAGGTCAGGTATGAAAAACTCGGGGAGGTCTTCCGCAACTGGAAGGTGCTCGCCCTCTCCCTGGTTCAGAACTGGGTCATCGGCCCCATACTCATGTTCTTTTTGGCCGTTGCCTTCCTCTCCGGCCATCATGAGTACATGGTCGGCCTGATACTGATCGGCCTGGCGCGGTGCATTGCCATGGTCATCGTGTGGAATGATCTGGCTGGTGGGGACAGAGAATACGCCGCCGGTTTGGTAGCCTTCAATTCAATCTTTCAAGTCCTCTTGTACTCAGTGTACGCCTATATCTTTATCACGATCGTACCGCAGTGGCTCGGTTTAAAGGGTGCTGTCGTGGATATCTCCATGGGGCAGATAGCTGAGAGCGTGTTTATTTACCTCGGCATCCCCTTCATTGCCGGCGTGCTTTCACGTTTTATCGGATTGCAGACGAAAGGCCGGCAATGGTATGAAGAACGGTTTATCCCTAAAATCAGCCCCATCACGCTGATCGCCCTCCTCTTCACTATCCTGGTCATGTTTTCGCTCAAGGGTGAGTTTATCGTCCAACTTCCTTTGGACGTCGTTCGGGTTGCCATCCCCTTATGCATCTATTTTGTTGTCATGTTCCTCGTCTCCTTTTTCTTGTCCAAAAAGGCAGGAGCCACCTATGAACAGTCTGCGACCTTGAGTTTTACCGCTGCATCGAACAACTTCGAGCTGGCCATTGCGGTGGCCGTGGCGGTCTTCGGAATCAATTCTGGCCAGGCCTTTGCTGCGGTCATCGGCCCCCTGGTGGAAGTCCCCGTCTTGATCAGTCTTGTTAACGTTGCAATCTTTTTCAAAAAGAGGTATTTTCCCTATGCTGTAAAAACCCCCACGGGGATTTGTCATTTCAGTTGTAAACCATGAACGAGGAGGGATAGAAAAGATGGTTCCCCAGAAGAAAAGGAGCTCGCGAGCGTCACCAGAGACACGTTTCCGTATATGGTTCGTGTTCATGGTTATCATAAGCCTTTCTCTTTGGATCGGCGCTTGTGGCAGGGGCAGCCAGAAAGCGGTTGTTGCCGAGGTCAACGGGCAACGGATCACGGTGAAGGATTTTCAGGAGGAGCTGGCGAGGACACCTGAGGATATGCGTGTCGTCTACGAGCAGGACCCCGAGGAGGCCCTCGATCGCCTCATCTCCGTGACGCTGCTGCTCCAAGAGGCCAAGCGCAAGGGCCTGGTGGATTCGACGGATCTGCGGGGTCTGGATAAACCCAGCATCAAAGAGGGCATGCGGCGTCTTATGGAGCAGTCGATCAAGGGCGCGGATGCGGTCACGGATAAGGAGGTATCAGCCTTCTACCGGCAGTACCGGGATGAGATCGGCGGGAAACCCCTTTCCGATGTTCGAGAGGCGATCCGCGGTATGATCCTTGAACAGAAACAGCAGCAGAGGCTCAGCGCGTTGGTGGAGAAATTGCGCGCGACCGCCGCCATCACGACATTTCCTGAGCAACTGCCCCAGCCGCCACCGCCCGCCCTTGAGGCCTCAACAGCCGACGCGTTTCAGGCGGCCTTACAAAAAAGCGGGCGGCCCTCGGTGGTCGATTTCGGTTCGAAAAGCTGTACAGCGTGCATCCGCCTCAGGCCCGTGATGGGGGCGTTGAAAGATGCGCATACGGGACGCATTAATGTGCTATTTATGGAGGTCAGCGACCACCGGGACCTTGCTCGACACTATAAGGTGCGCCTGGTCCCCACCTTGATCTTTTTCGACGCGCAAGGCCGTGAGGTGCAGCGGAAGACGGGATTTATGGATCGTGAGGAAATAGAACAGGTCTTGAGCGACCTTAAGTTCTTGGGAGTCTAGATGGACGCCTTGTTGGCAGAGCTGATGCGGCTCGTGGAGACGAACGTGTGGATCGCACCGTTCGCCTCCTTTCTCGGAGGGTTTCTCACCGCCTCCAACCCGTGCGTGCTGGTCATGATCCCCCTTGCCATGGCCTACGTGGGGGGGTATGGCGCGTCTCGGGGCTGGCGATACAACCTTTTGCTCTCCATGGTCTTTGTCCTCGGCCTGAGCATAACCTTTACCGTTTTGGGACTCATCGCCGCCTTTATGGGGAGCCTTCTCGGCGATGTGGGAAGCTTCTGGCAGTATGTCGTGGCAGGGGTCTGTGTCGTCATGGGCCTTCACCTCTTGGGGGTATTCAACTTCGAGATTCCCCTGCCGAGTCGATTCAATACCCAAAAGAGAGGGATAATCGGGGCCTTTCTGCTGGGGCTGTTGTTCGGCGTGGTCTCGACGCCCTGCGCCACCCCTATCCTGGCGGTCCTGCTGGTCTATATCGCCTCCAAGGGGAGTTATGCCTATGGGGCCTTGCTCCTCTTTTTCTATGCCCTCGGTCATTGCCTCTTGATCATCATCGCCGGGACTTCCATGGGGATGGCAAAAGGGCTACTGGAATCACGGCACCTGCAGAAGGCGGGCAGCGTGCTGAGAAAGGCAGCCGGGGTCGTCATCATCCTGGTCGGGCTCTTCTTTCTCCGAAGCGCTCTGTGAACGCAGCGCGACAACTTTGGCGACCATGGAGCGCGTCCTCTCCTCGCTGCCGGAGGATGCAGAGGTTCGCAGCTCGATCGAGGCATCCGGTAGTACCAAAGATTAAACATGGCGGCAGTCACGAAAGTTCGCAACCCTAAGACGAGCAGCTTTAGACTGAGGCAAGACATCTGGCAGGGGCTCTTCTTGGTCTGCCTCGGCGCACTCATCGCCGCAGGGTTCAATGCAATCCGTCCCACTGGGCTCCCGTGGATAGGCAGATGGTCACCTGCGTCTATAGCCGCTTCTCAGCTCCAGGGTCTAGAGGAAATCGCCCTGGCAGAGGCATGGTCTCGCTATCAGGAGGGCAAGGCCTTGTTCTTGGATGCCCGCGATCCCGTGAGCTTCTACGAAGGGCACATTAAGGGGGCCTTGAATTGCCCCCCCGCAGAGGCGCAGACCTATCTGCAGGAAATCATCACCCGAGCCAAATCCGGCCGGGCAGTAATCGCCTACTGCGATGGCGTGGATTGCCCCCTGAGCCCGGAGTTGGCCCGGACCTTACAGGGGCTCGGCATCCCCTCGGCGAAGGTCCTTGTGGACGGCTGGGGCCTATGGCTTAAGGCGGGCTTTCCCATAGAGAAGGGGGGAAGATAGTGCGCGCAAGGATCATCTCCTGGTTTGCCTCGCCATACCTCTCCCTACTCTTTCGATTGTTCTTAGGCGTCCTCTTTTTGTACGCCGGGTTTATCAAGATCGTTGATCCTCCTGGCTTTGCCCAGGCCCTGTACAATTATCATATCCTCCCTGGATGGATAATCAACCCCCTGGCCATCTGCCTCCCCTGGGCAGAAATGATGGTCGGCGCCAGCCTTCTGGCGGGCATCATGATACAGGGGGGGGCGCTGGTAGTGTCCGGGCTTCTGGCAATCTTCGCCGTGGTCTTAGGCATCAGCCTTATCAGGGGGTTGGATGTCGCCTGCGGGTGTTTCAGCACCTCTTCCAGCGCCGAGCCCATCACCTGGCTCTATCTCGTGAGGGATCTCATCCTTTTGGGCATGGGGGTTCACATACTCCTTTTCGATCAAGGGTATGCATCCCTGGCTCGCCTCATCCAGAAGCGGATGGTCCGCTAGTGCACGTAATTGGGTGATACTCTACCTGAATATCTCTGCACCAGAAACAAGACCCATAATACCATCATTACATTCCTCACACTCAAATCCTCGCTCTAGGCCTGATTTTTGATCAAGGTTTTCATGAATCTTTACGCATGGGGGGAAACTTAATCTCGCTGCCAGGGCAGATGTATCGAGCACGACGTCAAAATAGGCCCATTCGCGGCAGTTTTTTGTCCATGCCTTGCCACGATATGTTTCTTTGATGTTCGCCCTGTTGAGCTCGTCTTCAAGCGGCGCTAAATGTTCGCAAACCATTTGACACCCCCCGACCACAAGCAGCGGTGACTGTACGCCATCCGCTGGAGTGTGTTGCTAGATGCTCGCTACTCTCTTTTTTATCAAATCAGGTTTCCTCTTGCCATGAATTACAGCAAGGATTATTATTTTTACTTCCTCTACAAGATAAATGATTTTGTACGGGAATCTTTTGATAACATGTTTCCTTGTGCTTTTATATTCTATTGGATGAATTTCTGGATTTCTATTAATGAAATTGATTCCAACATCAACCTGCAAAAGGAAGTCATAACCTAGCCCTGTCCGTTTATCCTCATACCAGGCGAATGCCTCTTTTAAGTCACCTTCGGCTTCGAGAGTGACAATGATCTTATATTTCATTGCCCGCTCACTATCCTTTTATAAACATCCTCCCAGGGAGATCCTACATCGGGGTTTCTATGATAGGCCTCCAATCGTTCATCAATTATTTTTTTCTCATCTTCTGTTAATTCAATGGCCTGGGCCTTGGCCGCTATCGTATCCCAAATATCTTCGACAAGTTGGATTCTCTCGGGTATTGACAGGGCAATAGTGTCTGTGGCTGTTATTTTCTTCATGGTTATATCACCTCTTTCCTTATTTGTTTTGCAAATATCTCATTATAGAGAGATGTTACCAAGATTGGAAATATTCGTTTTCCTTTACATTATTCTTTAATGCCTTGCTGACTGTAGTATAACGCTTTGCAAGATAATCAGCAATCTCTTTTAGTCTGCAGCCGTATATGACATGGGTGGCATGAATCAATCATCTTACATTCTGAGTCCTGACCCCCTATAGCTTCGGGCACAGCGGCGCGTCTTGCTCGCGTTACTTGATTCTGTAGTGGGCTGTATGCTTAAATTCGAACAACCTATCTTCCTCTTTTGCACCTGCGCCGATGTTGTGGATGATCAGGGGACGCCCTGATATACTTTCTTTATCACTGACAATCATAATGTGGGGTAAATTGGGCGGCACAATACAGGTGACCAAATCTCCGGGTTTATAGTTCTCTGCCTTATGCGAAACTGCCATAGACCATCCCCTTCTCTTGAAATATGTCTGGAGGTTTTCAACGCGACGATGGTCAATATTTTTATCCGGCGATTCCAATCTCCAATTGCGTGGATATTTTTTGAAATTATCTTTCATATCCTCATGAACCAATTTCTGAAGATCCAGACCAAGGCCGGCCCGGAAGGCACGCACGATGACATCGGTGCAAACGCCTCTCTCTATCGGTAGGTCTCCCTTCGGATATTGAATAGGTTGATATCCCGGATCATAGAGAACGGTCTTCCCAATTTGCTCGCGGGCAGCACTTACTAAACGCATCCCAACATCATAACCGGCTGCGACTGGAGCTGTTCCTGCAAGAAACATCAAGACGATACTTGTTAGTACTCTATTCATATAAGTCGAACATCAAAATCAGTCGCGAGTGAAACGAGTCGGCTAGATTGTTTTGTTGTCCGGGTTTCTAATGAATATCCAGTTGGATTTTGATGGCTTCCTCGACCTTGCACATATCCTCTTGAGAAAGAACGCCGGCTCGTCGAAAAAGTCTTTCCCTGCTGACTGTCGCCAACTGATCTGCCATGGCCTTGCTTGCTTTTCCTTCAAAGATGATTGCAGCTTCGCTGGGATAGAGGCGATCTACGTTACTGGTTAGAGGGACGACTTGAACTCGGTTAAGGAATCTATTCGACGCGTCATTACTTACAATTACGGCAGGTCGCTTCTTTCTGATCTCTCCGCCGATTGAAGGGTCGAAGTTGACCCACCACACCTCACGCCTTTTCATGAGCTATGTCCTTGAATGTAACCTCGGCCCATTCCACGGCCTCTTTCTCCCGCTTCTCATCCTTAGCCATTTCAGCATAGGCCGCCTCGAGATCCGGCCGTATAACGTGTGGCCGGACGATTTCCTCAATGAATTTGCTTATTTTGCGAGGACCAATTGTTTTGCGGAGACCGTAATAAACTACCTCATCAACGGTTATGGTTAGTTTTTTCTGCATCGCACGCCTCCTTATACGTGTACTATACGTGTAACAGAGGGAGATGTCAACAGTGTTCATAGGGTCGGTGCTGTTTTCTAAATATTGCCCTTTAAATTAAATAGAATCGGCCCTTTTTTTCTTACACGCGCTGATGCACGAGCCGCGCGCCCGGATAGGGGACTTCAAAATAGGGTATCGACGTGCCGTCAAGGCTCCCGACAAAGGCGGTCTTTCGCCCCTCCCAGCCGAAGCAGATGTTGCTCGGCCGATGGAGGACTTCTGCGTTACGGTCCTCCAGTACAATCTCCAGGTTTCCCTTTGAATCGATATAGCCGATGGCGTTCCACGACGGGAACGCGACCCATAAGTTGCCCGTTTCGTCAAAGGCGATGCCGTCCGGATACCCCCGATTGCCGAGGTCCCGGGGCCCATAGACCTCTGGTGCGCTTAGGGCACGGCTCGGATAAATCCGATAGCGCAGAATGCGCTTCATCATCGTTTCGGCAACATAGAGATATTTTTCTTCCGGATCAAGGGCGATTCCGTTTGCAAAGCAGATACCCTCTACCATAATCCGCGGGGTTCCGCCTTCGATGAGAACAACGCATCCGTCCGGCGCCGGGGATTGAAGCGCTGCTGCGATATCCTGGCGTGCCGTGGAGTTGGAGGCCCATATCCGCTCCCGGGAATCCATGAAAGGGAAATTGGGCGAGGACATCTTTTTACCATTAGCCTCCGTCATCAAAACTCTATGGCTGCCGTCGGGATTCAACGACTGCACCTCGCCGTTGCCTATGTTTGCGATGATGCAGCTCCCGTTTCTGTCAACGCACAGGCCGTTGGGCAGGCCTCCCACGTTTCCGAAAAACGAGGTGCGCCCGTCTTTTTCTATCCGTGCGCACCGCCCCCTGCCGTCCGCAGCATACAAGCTGCCGTCGTCCAGGGCCATGACCCCTTCAGGCCTCAGCAATCCGCTTCCGATCGTTTTTACTTTTTCCAGCGCGATGTTCATAAATCCCCCGCGGAGAATAGTTTATAGGGACGGTCCTGATTTCTAAATATCGCCCTTTAAATTAAATAGAACCGTCCCCTTTTTCCCTTCCGGTGGAACGACTCGTTATGCGTCATCACCTTTACACCCATTCAACCTTTGCAATTGTTATTTCGTTCTTAACGTTACCGGTATTGGCTACCCCCTCCGGCTCAATGAGGAGGGCCTTGTATCCGTCCTCAGAAGATGGCTTAGGGTCAAAAATGGGGACGTTGGTTCAAATACAACTTAGGCATGTCTCGTTAGTTCAAGAGAATCTTCGGAACTGGAAGCAGCATATCGATTCACCAACGAAGTCGTGACCCCCAAAAATCGTGCAACACTTGCCCCGGTATGCCCATATTTCTTCACAGCCATTTGACAAAATATCTTGATCGCTGCTGAAACCTTTCTCCCTCTTCTTAACTTCTTCAGTTCCTCCTCGTCCAGTCCTTCTCTACAAGCGACCTCTTTCAATAGTACGCTGAGCCCCGGAGCTCTCCGCCTCAACCTTAGCGTCTCTCTCTCCTGCCTCTCCGTCTCCGCTATCACTCGCTCAACAAACTCACCGCTCCCCAGTATCCGTTCATCCGATGCGAACCCCTGCCCCCGTCTCCTCATAGAGACTACTTCTGACCATCCCCCCACACTCCGTAGTAATCCTCCGCCAACCAGATCCACTCGCTTCCCCCGGGAGATCCCTTCCTCAACGAAAGCAGCATATTGCCTTACGGGCCCCTTTCCCTTTCCGAAGTACCTCAGAATCTCTCCCGTATCCTGCCACTTCCTCTTTGCGTTTCCCATGATCGCCGAGTGGCCGCTCCAGGGATATCTCTCCAGTTCCTTGATGCTTCTTACTATCCCAGCTCTTAACGGGTTAAGATGAATATAGCGGGTTAATTCTAAAAGGTACGGATCTTCCTCGCATACGATCGATTTGTATCTGTTTTGAAAGAGATGGCCTTGTCTCTCATGCCTCCGGTTAAATCTGACAACGTATCCAGTTAGCATCTTCCTCATACTCGCAAAAAGGGGGCGGTTACCCGTTTGAACAAGCAGGTGAAAATGGTTAGGAATAAGCGCCCAGGCATAGACTTTCAGGGCATCGGCTTCGCATTGCGCAGCCAGGCGATCCAGAAAGTCGCCCCGGTCCTTATCCGTCCTAAATATGTTGGTTCCTTCAATCCCCCGGGCCATCACATGATGCAACGTTCCCGGGGCATCAAGTCTCGCCTGTCTCGGCATATGCCCCGAGGCTACACCTTCCCCTGTTTGGTGTCAAGTTGTATTTGAACCAACGTCCCCGTGTTCCCCAAATGTGTAAGCCTGAACTCTACTTCTTACTCTGATTATCTAACCTATGTAGGTTTGTCCAGCAGTTATGATATGCTTTGTAGATAAATTGATCTTCGCCTCTGAACGATTTACGAAAGCCATCAAAGAATATCACTGCTAGCAGAAAAGGCAAAAGACTCAATGCCCATTGTCGATATAATAGACATGTGACCGTTAATATGATCAGCGGTATTACAATGCCACCCTTTAAATTAATCCTCGCTTCAATTTTCCTCGCTTGGACATATGCCTGAAAAGAATTCTCCAGGAGGTAGTCTTTACAATATGACATCAATGTACTCTTTGAATCCAAAGCATCCTCGCTAAACTTTGACTCGAAAAATGCTACCAAATCCTTTTCCTTGGTAACATCAAGCTGTTTCAAGTTCTGTAGAGGTGTTTCTCTGATCAAAATACGACGCAGTTTAAAGATAGGATATAAAGAGAGCTCACCAATGAGATGACAAGCGACAAGGAATATGAGGATTAAGAGGATGGAAAGAGAAGGAAATTCTTTGAGGTATTCTATTATCTGTTGAGGATATATAGGAATAAAGAGATTTCCGATGAGACATAAATCGATAGCTAGTATCATTCCTGGGATCAATCGACCGTAAATATCATTTAGGTCTATAAGTATATCCGCTAGCTTCACGTTAGAGCTCTCCGTACGATTTGTTGCTAAGTGTCACATCGCTTTCCGTGGGCTAAGGCGAAATTGCGTATATCTCGTTCATATCGGACCCAAACCCGCATATCCTGCTAGTTTGAGGATATGTTCGAAGTATTTCAAATATACTCCGAAATAGAGAAGAAAGCCTAACAATTATTATACTGAATCGGTTTATTCCATCGATTTGTGTTTAACGATACTAAGCCACGATAGGGGTAAGGTCTTGAATTATCAGTTTTCTTCTACATTTTTTAATGCCTTGCTGACTGTAGTATAATGAATTGCAAGATAATCGGCAATCTCTTTTAGTCTGTAACCGTATATGACATGGGTGGTATGAATCAATAATCTTGCATTTCAAGACCTGACCCACTAAGCTCTGAGTACCGCGGTCAACTCCAGCGATTTGTTATGTCCAATCAGGATCTTTTTGTTAACTCTTTCGCACAGCACAAATTATGTATGATATTCCAAATACAACTCCAACAGTAAGGGGTAGAATTACTTGTAATAGAGATAAATGTACACCAAATAAATATATAATGCTGAATATCGTGAGTGAAATCCCCTCAAGGAGACCCATTAGAAGCATTACTCGATGATATGTCGGCCTTGCTGAAGCCCATATACGAGTTAGACCAAGTGCCAGCGTAGCGATCCCCCATCCACCAGCCATGTAAGCGCCTTGTGAATCAAAGACTTGATAGCCCAATATAGGTTTATGAAGCGATGGAAGTATCAATAGAATTGCTGCGCAAAGAAGATCTACAATACCATTGATAAGAAGAACTGGCCCCAGGAGTATCTCTCTATTTTTCACGAAACACCTCCCATTCTGTTTCTCACTCAAAGGGAAAAGAGGGACGTTGGTGCGCGGACAACTTTCTCTTTCTATCTTTGCCAAGTATCTTATGCACCTACCTCCCCTTATTTCTTATTGATGAATCCTATTTCATTATCGATACAATTATTTGAGTTATAGAAGATATTAAGGAAACTATTGCTAACACCATGAACCAGAAAGTAATGTTTTTATTTCTTTTTTCCTGTTCTTGTAGAAGACGATGTAGAAGGATGTTTTGGATTGCGGCGGAAATAATGACATGGTGATGCCGGATTGCTTCGTTTGCTTCTGCCTCTATTGCGAGTCCTCTGAGACAGCGATTAAGTTCGTCTGGTTCTTTTTTCCAGAGTTCTCCAGAACAGAAGAACTCTCGAACTTTCTCAAATGAGATTGGTCTATCATTATCATTCATTTTTTGACTCCTAACAATTATTAGGAGGGAAAAGGGGTCGGTTCTATTTATTGATGCTTCTTGAAACCGCTCAATAATAGAACCGTCCCAATTATCCCTTATCACCCCGCCAACGCATGGCTCGCCTAAACCCTTGGTCTTCAGCGGCAGCAACCGTTGCGCAATAGAACTCGCCAGATCTGCATATTTTGGTGGTATCATACTGTTGATCGAAGGGGAGATGATAAATGCGCTCCTTGGTGGTCGGATTAATATTGCATTTAATGCAGGGATAACTCTGGTCAAACGCGAATTCCTCCTTCAACTGTATTCCAAGCTCTTGTGCGAAGCGTCTCGCAAGCTGTGATACCTGAGTTGTGGTATAGAAGAAGCCAAAGACAGATGTGTTCTTTGTTTCGTATTTGAATTGGAATACTGTGCCGAAAAACTGAAAAATGTGCTTTTCATAGATGGTCTTGAATTGCGACCAGTACTTGCATTGGGCTATCACCGTCTCGTCGCCTTTAGTGCAGATCAAATCTCGACCAAGGTCCTCATAGCCCTTGCATATTCCGGTATATTCAACATCCCAACCGTTTCTTTCATACAAGTGACCAATAAATCGTTCATATATCCTGCCTATGTGGACCTTAGACTTGGGTCGTTGCCAATAGCGGTCTAGAGCAAGCTGGTTCCGTTCGGCCGACGTTAATCGCCGGTATTCTTCCTTGGATACATACCTAATGACGGGATCCTCCTTCTCCTCGTCAGTATAGTCATATGAGAAAGCATCTTTATCATCTTCATAGATATCGTCCTTAAGGTCTACTAAGAACGGGGCCATGTTTTCGTAGTATTCAAGAATGAATTTGGTAACTCTCATATTGTGCTCTGCATCGCGCCTACGTCTAGAATATTCAGCAACAATTTTAGCGGCCTTCACAGCTGGATGCTTTTTGCTCTCGAGGTATTTAGAAAGACCTTCGTCTTCGAGTGCTTCATACTCCTGAATGGCAGAAATAAGCGTCGGGAAGCCTTTGCTCTTTTCTTTTAGAGAGGCTTTCCAGACTTCCGACTCCTTGCGAATCGCATCCCTATGGGCTGCGATTGCCGCGATCTCTTTTGCGGCCTCTTCCTTAATTTTCTTCGCGTTAATCCCATGCTCCTTTTCTATCTCGGAGTGTGCCGTAAGAGAGCTTATTATAACAAGGAGCGTAATGGCCGGGACTAACACATAAGGGTTTTTAAGAAGCTCAAAAAAATTAAGATCAAAAAATGCACTGATGATTGCTAGCACAAATGCAGTTATCGCCACAAAACGGACAAAGTGGGAAGCCCATCGTGCTGCAAAGTCGTCATTCATAGAAAGTCCTCCAAGAACGACTATCGACAAGGCGCTCGGGACGATACCTTGTGCTTAGCTTAATTTTCGGGCGTTACCACCGTACCGTGAAGCCTCTGGTTAGCGATTCCTATTTACTATATGGCCTCTTCCTTTATCTGTGAGAACAAAGGTATCAGAGCCGGGATCAGGTCCTGCCGTATCTTGAAGGGCAAAATTTGCCTTAAATAATAAATCAAAGTGATATTGGACGATACCTAACTTTATATTTAAGCGCCGGGCTATGCTCTCCATCGAGATGCCATTAGAGTGTTCAAAAAGGATATTGAGAATATCCTCTGTGGTGTTGTCAAAACCTTCTGGGCTGAATATGCGGCTCTTATCTTTTTGCTCAATTGTATTCAAGCGTTTTTTGAGATCATAGTTCTCTGCTTTGAGAGCATTGTTTTCATTGGTTAGCGAATTAACCTTTTCATCAAGAAGTGTGATTTTTTCTTTTAGTAAATCAATGACGTCTTTACTTAGACCTGCCGTGGTTACAGCACGGATTGCATCTTTTGCTAAATCAGTTGCGCTCATATATTTTCTCCCGCTAACAATTAATATGCGACTTTCCGGTTTGCCCCCTCTGGGATACATTATAGCACATGTTAAGCCTGGGGGAGCTATCCGGCGGATTTCTTAAACAAATCCATGACCAGCTTCATTTCAGAGCAAGGGCATGTTTTTACTGGGGGGAAGCCCTTACCTGTCAAAACACCTGTAACACTCCAATATCATTGATTTATTGTAATTTTAGAGGAGATTTTGGGAAAGGGCTCCGGTTCTTTATGAATTGACAAAAAGAGGATGAATATAGTAACATTTCCTGATACGCGAGGGCCATTTATGAAGGATGCTATGAAAAAAGACGAAGAAATGACGCAGCGGTTGTGGGAGGATGATGAGGAGTTCCGCCAGCTCAAGGAGGAGCATAACTGGTTCCACCGCAAGGTGGAGGACCTGGACAAAAAGTCCTTCCTGACCCCTACAGAGCGGCAGCAGCGTGAGGAGCTGAAAAAGAAGAAGCTCGCTTTAAAAGACAAAATGGAAGGGATCATAGAAGCGTATCGTCGCCGGCAGGAGAAGAAGGGATGAAGAAGACCGGCTCCCAGATCCTCTTAGAGTGCCTCAAGCGCGAAGGGGTGGAGGTGATCTTCAACTACCCCGGAGGGGCCATCCTGCCTGTCAACGATGAGCTTTCCCGCTGGGATTTTAAGGTGGTTCTGGTCCGGCATGAGCAGGGGGCGGTCCATGCAGCTGATGGCTATGCCCGGGCCACCGGCAAGGTCGGCGTCTGTCTCGTTACCTCCGGGCCGGGGGCCACGAATACCGTCACGGGCCTTGCCACCGCCTATATGGATTCCATACCGATCGTCGCCATTACCGGACAGGTCTCCACCCCCTTGATCGGCAATGATGCCTTCCAGGAGGCGGACATCGTGGGGATTACGCGACCCTGCACAAAATACAACTATTTGGTCACCGATGTGCGCAATCTGGCCCGGATCGTGCGGGAGGCCTTTTATATAGCCAGGTCCGGCAGGCCAGGCCCGGTGCTCATCGATCTCCCGAAGGATGTGGCCTCGGCCCTTACCGAGTTCAAATATCCGCAGGAGGTCCACGTCAGGGGGTATCAGCCCACGCTGGACGGCCATATGCCGCAGATCACGAGGGCCCTGCACCTGATGCTCAAGGCGAAGAGGCCGGTGATCTATGCCGGCGGCGGAGTCATTACCTCCGGCGCTGCTCAAGAGTTGACTAAGCTGGCGGAGGTCTTTAATATTCCCGTTACCTTGACCTTGATGGGCCTGGGCGGTTTCCCGGGCACGCACCCCCTCTTTCTGGGGATGCTGGGGATGCACGGGACCTATCGGGCCAATATGGCGGTGACCGACTGCGATCTCCTCATAGCTGTCGGCGCCCGGTTCGACGACCGGGTGACCGGGCGGGTCGATGCCTTTGCCCCCAAGGCCGAAAAGATCCATATCGATATCGACCCCACGTCCATCAGCAAGAACGTCAGGGTGGATGTCCCCATTGTGGGTGATTGCAAGCGGGTCATGAACAAAATAATCGCCCTTGCCAAGGAGGAGAAGGGGCTGGAGGAGCACCGGAGGTCTCTCGCGCTGTGGCATGAGCAGATAGAAAAGTGGAAGAATACCCATCGGATCACTTACACGCAAAATGACGTCATCAAGCCGCAATACGTCGTCGAGCAAATATACGAGATGACCAAGGGCGAGGCCGTTATCACCACCGAGGTGGGACAGAATCAGATGTGGACCGCTCAATACTATATCTTTGACCACCCGCGCACCTTGCTCACCTCGGGTGGTCTGGGGACCATGGGCTACGGATTCCCCGCAGCCATCGGGGCGCAGGTGGCCTTCCCTGAGCGCACAATCATCGATATCGCCGGCGATGGGAGCATCCAGATGAATATCCAGGAGCTGGCGACTGCCGTGCAGTATAAGCTTCCGGTCAAGGTGGCCATCCTCAACAACGGTTATTTGGGGATGGTGAGGCAGTGGCAAGAGCTCTTCTATGAGCGCAGATATTCCATGACCCATATTCGGGACATCAGCCCTGATTTCGTCAAGCTTGCCGAGGCCTATGGGGCCATGGGGCTGCGGGCCACGAGACCCGACGAGGTGGTCCCCGTCATTCGAGAGGCCCTGCGTACCCCGCTGCCTGTGATTATGGACTTCGTGGTGGAGCCGGAGGAGGGGGTCTATCCCATGGTGCCTGCCGGCGAGGCCATAGATCGGATGCTCTTGGTATGAGGAGGGGAGATGCTGCATACGATTAACGTCCTGGTGGAAAATGAATTCGGCGTCCTGGCCCGGATAGCGGGTCTCTTCAGCGGGAGGGGGTTTAATATCGAGAGCCTCTCGGTGGCGGAGACCATGGACCCCAAGGTGTCGGCGATGACCATCGTGACCCGGGGGGACGATCAGGTCCTTGAGCAGATCACCAAACAGCTCAACAAACTGGTGTGCGTGATCAAGGTGACGGATCTGATGGGCAAGGAGTATGTGGCCAGGGAGATGATTCTCATCAAGGTCGCGGCGAAGTCGGAAACGCGCGCAGAGATCTTGAGCATCACCGACATCTTCCGGGGGAAGGTGGTGGATGTGAGTCCCAAGAGCTATACCATCGAGGTGACCGGGGATGAGGAGAAGATCAAGGCCTTTCTCGAACTCCTCAGGCCCATGGGGATCAAAGAGATGGCCCGCACGGGCCGTGTGGCCCTGGTACGGGGTTAACGCCAACAAGATATAAGGGGGAAGCGATGGCACGGATATACTATGATAAAGACGCCGATTTAAAGGTCCTCAAGGGAAAGCGGATCGCGATCATCGGATACGGCAGCCAGGGGCACGCCCAGGCCCAAAATCTCCGGGACAGCGGCGTGGAGGTGGTGGTGGCCGAGCTGGAAGGGACAGCCAACTACCGCCTGGCCAAGGAACATGGATTCACCCCAGTCTCGGCCAAGGAGGCTGCCAAGCAAGCTGACATCATCCAGATCCTGGCGCCTGACACGGCGCAGTCCCGCATATACCAGGATGAAATCGAGAGAGAGCTCAAGAAGGGAAAGACCTTGGTCTTCTCCCATGGGTTCAACATCCATTATGGGCAGATCATGCCGCCTCCTGTCGTGGATGTCATCATGATAGCGCCCAAAGGGCCGGGACACCTCGTGCGGAGACAGTTTGTGGAGGGGAAGGGGGTGCCCGCGCTGGTGGCGGTGGAGCAGGATGCCTCGGGAGAGGCGTTGAAAACGGCCCTGGCCTATGCCAAGGGGATCGGGGCGACCAGGGCCGGGGTGATCCAGACCACCTTTAAGGAGGAGACCGAGACGGATCTCTTCGGTGAGCAGGTGGTCCTGTGCGGCGGTGCCACGGAGCTGGTGCGGGCCGGGTTCGATACGCTGGTGGCAGCCGGCTACCAGCCGGAGATCGCCTACTTCGAATGCCTCCACGAGCTCAAGCTCATCGTCGACCTGATGTACGAGGGGGGGATCAGCTACATGCGGTACTCCATCAGCGATACAGCCGAGTACGGAGACCTGACCAGGGGCAGGAGGATCATCGACGAGGAGACCCGCCTGATCATGGAGGAGATCCTGGAGGAGATACAGGACGGTTCCTTTGCCCGTGAGTGGATCCTGGAAAATGAGGCCCGCCGTCCCGTATTCAATGCCCTGCGCAAGAGGGACCAGGAGCATTTGATAGAAAAGGTGGGAAGGGAATTGCGGGGAATGATGAGCTGGATAGAGAGCAAGGATGCGCCTTAACAGGGAAACGTTCCCCCTGGTCGTTGAGGGGATACCGTTTATCATCCTCGCCGCCGTGATCACGGCGATCGGGGGATTGTGGGGCAAGATCTATCTTTTTTTCCCCTTTCTCGTGGTGACTGGCTTTCTGTGTTCGTTCTTTCGGAACCCGCGCCGCTGCATCCCTCGTGGAGAAGGGCTGATCCTCTCACCGGCTGATGGCAGGATAGTGGTCGTTAAAAAAGAGGCAGAGGGGGCCAAGGTAAGTATCTTTATGTCCGTCTTTAACTGCCATGTGAACCGTGCGCCAGCTGCCGGCAGGATCACGGAGATCAGCTACAAGCCGGGCAAATTTCTGCCGGCCAACAAGGGGGAGGCCTCGCGCAAGAACGAGCAGAACGCCCTCCAATTGCAGAGCGGCGAAGGGCTGACAATGCGCTTTGTCCAGGTGGCCGGCATTTTAGCCCGCAGGATCGTCTGCTATGTGCGCAAAGGCGATGCGGTGCGGCGAGGGGAGATCTTTGGGACGATCCTCTTCGGCTCCCGGGTGGATCTCTACCTCCCCCGCGGTGTCGTTGTTCGGGTTCAGGTGGGAGAACGCGTCACAGGGGGAGAGAGCATAGTGGGGGTGATCCAATGAAAAGAAAAAGACATAAAAAAAGGAGAGAGGGGGCAAGGCGAGGGGTCTATATATTGCCCAACCTGCTCACCTCAGGATGTCTTGTCGGCGGCTTCTATGCCATCGTTGCCGCCTTTAATGGGGCGTATATCATTGCGGCGGTGGCCATCATGGTCGCCTTCTTCTTTGATGGCGTCGACGGCAGGGTGGCCCGCCTGACGCGAACCACCAGCCGTTTTGGGGTGGAGTATGACTCCCTCGCCGATCTGGTGGCCTTTGGTGTGGCCCCGGCTATCCTGGTCTTCTCGTGGGCCCTGCAGCCCTATGGGAGGTGGGGGTGGTTGGCTGCCTTTCTCTATGTGGCCTGCGGCGCCCTCAGATTGGCCCGGTTTAATGCCCAGTTCGACACAGCGGAGCCTCGATCGTTCCGGGGGCTCCCGATCCCGATGGCGGCAAGTCTCATCGCAGCCAGCGTCTTTTTGCTCCATGACTTGGGTGAAGAAGGGGAGACAAAACATCTATCCCTTCTCCTCTTGATCTACGCGCTCGCCTTCCTCATGGTGAGCAACATCCGCTATCCCAGCTTCAAGAACTTGGCGTTGCTCAAGAGGAAGCCCTTCAGCACACTCGTTGCCATGATCTTGACCATCGTGGTGGTGGTGGCTGAGCCGGCGATCATGCTCTTCATCTTTTCCTCCCTCTATCTCCTGATTGGCCCGGCGAATGTCGTGCGAGATTGGTACAAGAAGCGGGTGGGAGGGTTGAGGAAGGAGAAGACGGAGCCTTTGACAAGATAGCGGGGAAGCCGGGTGGCGGGCTGGAGGTCCTTTATTGCCGTAGAGCTCAGCACAGAGATAGCGGCAGGGGTGCGAAGGGTCCAAGGGGGGATGAGGGAGCGTGCCGCGGGTGTGAGCTGGGCCAGGCCGGAGGGCATCCATCTTACCCTCCGGTTCCTCGGTGAGGTAGATCCGAATCGCATCGAGGGGATCGCGAGCAAGGCAGAGGAATGCGTCAAGGGAAGAGGACCCTTCACCATCGGCATCAGGGGGTGCGGAGGGTTCCCTCATGCGAAGAATGCCCGTGTCATCTGGATTGGGATTGATGATCAGAGCGGCGAGCTCAAGGGGCTACAGGCCAGGGTGGAAAAGGGCATGGAGGAGATGGGTTTTACAAAGGAGGGCAGGGGGAGGGGGTACACCCCCCACCTGACCATAGGGCGTCTGCGCTCAGGCAAGGGCAGGGGGGCTGTGGCCCAGGCCCTCGAGGCAATGAAAGAGAGCGACTTGGGGACCATGGAGGTTCGGGAGATCTGCCTCTTCCGGAGCCACTTAAAACCGACAGGTGCGGAGTATACCAAGCTGAAGACCATCCCGTTAAAGGTCCCTTAACCCCCTAGCGGGAAAAGCGATCCCCCACCCCTGCTCCTTAAATTTTAAGTCTAAGGAAAGCAGGATGTCGCAAAGTGACACATTCGGATAGTTTTAAAGAGGGGATGTCGCTCCCGCTCTCCGATATAGAGATAAGGATACGGGATCCCGAAGCGGGAAACGCGACACACACAGAGAGCGTCTTACAAGCAGGGAGGTGAATGATGGAGCTCGATAAAGAAAAGGACAAGGCAGTCAATGTGGCTGTCACGCAGATTGAGAAACAGTTCGGCAAGGGGGCCATCATGCGCCTTGGAGCCGAGGTACAACCGGCGGAGATTCAGGTCATATCCACCGGTTCTCTGGGCCTGGATCTGGCCCTCGGGGTAGGGGGGCTCCCCCGCGGCAGGGTGGTGGAGATCTTCGGTCCCGAGTCCTCAGGGAAGACCACCTTGGGCCTCCACGTGGTTGCCGAGGCCCAGAAGGCGGGGATAGCGGCCTTTATCGATGCGGAACACGCCCTGGACCTCAACTATGCCCAGCAATTGGGGGTGAAGGTGGAGGATCTCCTCGTGTCCCAGCCCGATACCGGGGAGCAGGCCCTCGAGATCGTGGAGATCTTGGTGCGCAGCGGGGCCGTGGATGTGATCGTCATCGATTCAGTGGCGGCCTTGGTCCCACGGGCGGAGATAGAAGGGGATATGGGAGACGCCCACATGGGCTTGCAGGCGAGGCTCATGTCCCAGGCCCTGCGGAAGCTGGCGGCCACCATCGACAGATCAAAGGCCCTCGTGATCTTTATCAATCAGATCCGGATGAAGATCGGGGTGATGTTCGGCAATCCGGAGACCACCCCCGGAGGGAACGCCCTCAAGTTCTACACCTCGGTGAGGCTGGATATCAGGAAGATAGCCTCCATCAAACAAGGCCAGGATGTGGTGGGAAATCGAACCAGGGTCAGGGTGGTGAAGAATAAAGTGGCCCCTCCTTTCAAGGAGGTGCAGTTTGATATCATCTACGGAGAGGGGATCTCCCGAGAGGGGGAGATCGTGGATCTCGCCACCGATCTCAATATCCTGGAGAAGATGGGCACGTGGTACTCCTACGGCGACACGAGGATCGGCCAGGGTAGGGAGAATGCCAAGACCTATCTCAAGGAGAACCCCGAGATGAGAGAGGAGATCGTGGGGAAGGTCCAGGCGCAGAACAAGCTCCCCAAAGCGCACAAGGAGGTTGGTGATGGAGCTGAGTGAGGTTCTTCTCGTCGCCCTGAACAACCGGGCCTCGGATATCCACTTTAAGGTCGGTCAGCCCCCTATCCTGAGGATCGACGGGGAATTGGTCCCGCTCAAGGACTACTCAGCGATGGACGCCAGCGAAATAGCCAAGACGGCCTACCAGATCATGAACGAGCGACAGCGGGAGCGATTCTTGCGGGAGATGGAGATCGACATGGGTTACGGCATCTCCGGCATGGGAAGGTTTCGGGTCAACATCTTTCAGCAGCGCGGCACCATCGCCATCGCCCTGCGGGTGATCCCCTTCGGGATCAAGGGGTTTGAGGAGCTCAACCTGCCGGTGGAGGTGATGGAGCGGGTCTCCAGGGAGGTGAGGGGATTGGTCCTCCTGACGGGCACCACCGGCTGTGGCAAGTCGACCACCCTGGCGGCCCTGATAGACCAGATAAACTCCAACCGACGCAGTCACATCATTACCATCGAGGACCCCATCGAGTTCCTCCATCGCGACCAAAAAGGGATCGTCAGCCAGAGGGAGATCGGCACGGATACCGATAACTTTGCCCAGGCCCTGAAGATGGCCTTGCGCCAGGACCCGGACGTGATCCTCGTGGGGGAGATGCGGGACTTTGAGACCATTGAGACGGCCATCCTGGCGGCCGAGACCGGACACCTCGTCCTCAGCACCCTCCACACCCTCGATGCCGCGGAGACGGTGAACAGGATCGTCGCCGTCTACCCCCCGTATCAGCAGAAACAGATCCGGCTCCAGTTGGCCGGGATCCTCAAAGCGGTTGTCTCCCAGCGGCTTTTGCCCCGGGCCGATGGGATGGGCAGGGTCCCCGCGGTGGAGATCATGCTTTCCACCGCGCGCATCCGGGAGTGCATCGTGGATAAGGATAAGACCCAGGATATCCATGAGGCCATCGCTCAAGGGTACGCCACCTATCACATGCAGACCTTCGATCAATCCCTCATGTCGCTGCTCAAGCGGGAATTGATTACCTACGAGGAGGCCCTGCGCCACAGCAGCAATCCCGAAGACTTTGCCCTCAGGGTCAAAGGGATTCTGGCCACCAGCGATATGACCTGGGATGAATTTGAGAAGGCGGATAAAGGCGGGGAGGAAGAGAAGGAGTCGGAGGTCGAAAAGTTTTAGATGATGCGAGGGGACGAAGTACGGGCCGCCTTTTTACACTATTTTGAGCAGCGGGGTCATAGGGTCATCAAGAGCTCTCCGTTGGTGCCTTATGACGATCCCACCCTCCTGTTTACCAACGCCGGCATGGTCCAGTTCAAACGGGTCTTCCTCCAGGAGGAGACCAGAGAGTATAACCGAGCCGCCACCGCGCAGAAGTGTCTGCGCGCAGGGGGAAAACACAATGACATGGAGAATGTGGGCAGGACGGCCCGCCACCATACCTTCTTTGAGATGTTGGGGAATTTTTCCTTCGGCGACTACTTCAAAGAAGGGGCCATCGAGATGGGGTGGGAGTTCCTCACCCAGGACCTGCACCTCCCCACCGAGCAGTTGTGGGTCTCGGTCTTCAAGGATGATGACGAAGCCGCCGGCATATGGCAGGAGCGGATCGGTCTGCCTGCGGAGCGGATCGTGCCCCTGGGTGAGAAGGACAACTTCTGGGCCATGGGGGATACCGGCCCCTGCGGGCCCTGTTCGGAGATCATCATCGATCAGGGAGCGGGCATGGGGTGTGGTTCTCCGGACTGCAAGGTGGGTTGCGATTGCGATCGGTTTCTGGAGCTCTGGAACCTCGTCTTCATGCAATACTCGCGAGAGCAGGATGGCCGCTTAAGCCCCCTGCCCAAGCCGAGCATCGATACGGGGATGGGGCTGGAGCGGATAGCGGCGGCAGTCCAGGGCGTGAAGAGCAATTATGACAGCGACCTCTTTCAGGGGATCATAGGGCGCGTTGAGGAGATCAGCGGGGCGAGATACGGGGCCGATGCGGCAAAGGATGTGTCCACTAAGGTAATCGCCGACCACGCCAGGGCAGTAACCTTTCTCCTCGCCGATGGGGTCCTTCCGGCCAACGAGGGCAGGGGATACGTTCTGCGCAGGATCATCCGTCGTGCCCTGCGCCATGGTAAGCTTCTGGGTATCACGAGCCCTTTGCTCGTCGCCATGGCGGACAGGGTGACAGAGGTGATGGGGGAGGCCTATCCGGAGATCAAGGCGGGTAAAAAGCATCTCACCCAGCTCCTGCAGCGCGAAGAGGAGCGGTTCTCGGAGACCCTGGACAATGGGCTCAAGATCTTGCAGGAGGAGATGGAACAACTGAAGGCGAAAAAGAAGAAGGTCCTGCCCGGGGCAATTGCCTTCAAGCTCTATGATACTTTTGGATTTCCCATCGATTTGACCGAGGACATCGTCAGGGAGAAGGGGATGACCATCGATCTCAAGGGATTTGAGCAATCCATGGATGATCAAAAGAGGCGGGCGCGGGAGCAATGGAAGGGGGAGATGGGGGAGGGTATCCCCCCCCTCTATCAAGGGCTGATTGCCGAGGGTGTTGCGACCCGGTTTGTCGGCTCTGAGACCCTGCAGGTTCCCTCGGAGGTGGCCCGGATCATTAAACAGGACCAGTTCGTCCCCTCCGCTTGCCAAGGGGAAGAGGTGGAGATCATCAGTGCCCAAACCCCCTTTTATGGCGAGTCAGGGGGACAGGTGGGCGATCAGGGGGTCATCCAGGGCAAGGGATTTTTGATGGAGGTGCGCCATACCAGCCGTCCCCTGCCCGAGCTCATCCTGCACAAGGGGTTGATCAAGGAGGGGGAGATCAAGGTTGGTGCAAGGATCACCCTGCAGGTGGATGGCGAGCGCAGAAGGGCCACGGCCCGCAACCACACCGCTACCCATATCTTACAGGCGGCCCTAAGGAAGATTGTCGGTGGGCACATCAATCAGGCCGGCTCGCTGGTCTCGCCCGAGCGCTTGCGCTTCGATTTTACCCACTATGAGGCGATCGATCCAGATACCCTGGAGCGGATCGAGGCGTTGGTAAACCGATGGATATGGGAGGATAAGCCGGTCGCCGTCGAGGTCATGGCCACGGAAGAGGCCATCGAAAAAGGCGCTACAGCCCTGTTCGGCGAGAAGTACGGGGAACAGGCGCGCGTGATATCCCTCGGGGATTACAGCCAGGAGCTGTGCGGGGGGAGCCATGTGACGAGGACCGGGGAGATAGGGATCTTTAAACTGCTCTCAGAGAGCGGGGTGGCTGCCGGGGTGAGGAGGATAGAAGCCTTGACCGGCCAAGGGGCCTTTGACCATCTCCGATCGCAAGAGGGGGAGCTCAAGGAGGCGGCCCAGCTCCTCAAGGCGAGGCCCGGTGAGGTAGCTGCCAAGGTGGAGCGGCTTCTGGCAGGACAGCGGAGCTTGGAGCGGGAGATCGAGACCCTGCGCCGCAGGTTTGCCACGGCCGGGACTACGGGCGGACCTGAGGTCAAAGAGGTAAAGGGTATAAAAGTAGTCGCCTTTCAAGCGAATGGGGTGGATCACAAGGGCCTCCGGGAGATGGGGGACGGGATCAAGGACAAGATCGGTTCGGGGATCGTCCTTGTGGGGGGTGAGCACGAAGGGAAGATAACGCTGGTGCTTATGGTCACCAAGGACTTGGCCGAACGATTACGCGCCGACGAGCTGATTCAGGGGATAGCCGAGATGATAGGGGGCAAAGGGGGGGGGAACCCCACCCTTGCCCGGACCGGGAGCGCCAGGGTTGAAAAACTGGCAGATGCCTTGAAAGCGATCTATAAGATCGTGGAAAAGAGGGCATGATGAGGGCGCTGCAATTTTTTCTGGCATACCGCGTACCGTCTTAGGCCTCTTGAGCTTTAGTTAGAAAATAACCCTTTAAAATTTCCTCTCCCCAGCAGGCTGTGTCGTAATTACATTTTGGCGCCAAATATCCCTTCTCCCCTTTATTTAGTAAGGGGAGAAGGTGCAGGATGAGGGGTTACAATAAAAACAATATTTTAAATGCTTTTTAGTTGAGCCCCTCACCCCCACCCTCTCCCCACTGACGTGGGGCGAGGGAAATATTTGAATTGCGACACCGTCTCCAGCGGGAGAGGGGGATAGAAGATTTTTCCCGTCATGGCAAGGCGTGGCGGGATTCGTGCGTGACGTAGTGGTTATGGGAAATTACTCTTTTTTTTTGACCACACTGTTAACCCACTCAAAAAATTTTTGCATGGAGGAGCAATGCAACTCGATGATCTTCAGGATCTAGCCATCCGCGCCGTCCGAGAGTCGGGCAAGATCCAAAAGGAGTGGCTGCGCAAAGACAAAAGGATCGAGCTCAAGGGCGTGATCAACCTCGTCACCGAGGTGGACAGGAGGTGCGAGCAGAGGATCATCGAGATTATTAAAAAGACTTTTCCCCAGCACAATATCCTGACGGAAGAGACCCCTATGCCTGAGTTGCCCTCGCCCTTTCGGTGGATCATCGACCCCCTCGATGGGACCACCAACTATGCCCATGGATATCCGCGCTTCTGCACCTCCATCGCCCTGGAGCTGGAAGGGGAGGTCGTCCTGGGGGCGGTATACGATCCCCTGTTAGATGAGCTCTTTACCGCCCAGCGGGGAAAGGGGGCCTTTTTGAATGGCGAGAGGATCGCCATCTCCGCAACCGAGCAACTCACCAATGCCCTCATCTGCACGGGCTTTCCCTATGACCTCAGGGAAAGCGCAGTGAACAACCTGGATCACTTCAACAACTTCATCATGGAGGCCCGGGCCATCAGGAGGGACGGCTCGGCTGCCCTGGACCTCTACTACGTGGCAGCGGGGAGGTTTGACGGGTTTTGGGAATTGAAGCTCTATGCCTGGGATGTGGCAGCGGGCAAGCTTTTAGTAGAGGAGGCCGGGGGAACGGTGTCTGATTTTCGCGGAGGCCCCTTAGCAATCTACGGCCAGCAGATCCTCGCCAGCAACGGAAAGATACATGAGGAGATGATAGGGGTGTTACAGAGACGGGGGTAAAACAGGTGCCCGTAAGGCACCTTTATTACCATCACATCATATCGAGAGGAGGACGTTGGTTCCAAAACAACTCCTCAAGGCAAAAAGCAAGACCCACCCCTTTTTGCCTTTGCAGAAAGTTTATCAAGTCCCCTCTACGGTCCCATTTATTGCTACTGTTCGGTGGATGAAAACGACGGGATTGAATGTTTCTTCCGGGTGAGATAATATATAGTCTAGGGTGATTGCATGAAGATCGAGATCGAGAGAGAAGATGATGGCCGCTGGATTGCGGAAATCCCTGAGCTTCCTGGAGTTATGGCATACGGAAATAGCCGGGATGAAGCCATCTCAAAAGCAGAGGCATTGGCCTTGCGAGTGCTGGCTGACAGACTTGAACATGGGGAAGAAATTTCGGGGAGAGCGAGGGGGAACGATGGTCCGTTAGTTCCATTATCATAATGGGTGTGTTTTTTTAACCTTCTATCACCTTTTTACACACCTCTCAAAACACTCGATGAGGAGATCCTCGCAATCGACGCCACCTTGCTCGGTGATATCGACTTTGGTCAGCGGCGGCTATTAGCCGTCCGCGGGGTTGTCTTGTCCTCTGAAGGTTTTCGTTTCTTTCCCACCCAATTCGGCAGTGGTGTCCCGGTGGCCTCTGCATAGAGCGTCTCTGGCGCTACGTCTATCTCATCCTGCCAGGTGAGAACCCCGAGTTCTTGGTTTATTTTAAAATTCCTAAAGAAATTAATATCCTTAAAACGGC
>Ga0299912_10000787_pt1 | contig 25932 bp, 21 predicted proteins | sample RVTome_2_FD_207667 | JGI IMG/M metagenome (GOLD analysis project Ga0299912, IMG submission 207667) | Soil microbial communities from uranium-contaminated site in the Upper Colorado River Basin, Wyoming, United States - RVT95D214 (version 2) ... | reverse complement strand
CGAGCATAACCGCCTCGGCTTCGATGCCCCCGACTCCCCAGCCCACGACTCCCAGGCCATTGATCATCGTGGTATGCGAATCCGTACCCACCAGCGAATCGGGGAATATAAAGGTTAAATCGCCGATATTGCGTGTCTGAACGACCCTGGCCAGATATTCGAGATTGACCTGGTGGCATATGCCACTGGCCGGGGGGATCACGCGGAAGTTTTTAAACGATTGCTGGCCCCAGCGCAAAAATTCATACCGTTCACGATTGCGTTCGAATTCGATGCGGGCGTTTTCTTCAAGGGCAGCGGGCGAATTGAAGACATCGACTTGCACGCTGTGGTCGATCACGAGGTCAACCGGAATTTGCGGATTGATGCGCTGCGGATCGCCCCCCAGGCGGGCCATGGCGCTGCGCAGGGCTGCCAGATCGACGACACTGGGCACGCCGGTAAAGTCCTGAAGGAGCACGCGGGCCGGTTTGAACGGCAGCTCCGTTTTGGCCGGCCGGGCGGGATCGTAAGCAGCAATTTTCTCCACGTCCTCCGTAAGCACGTCTTTACCATTTTCAGAACGGAGGACAGATTCCAGCAAGACCTTGACCGAAAATGGCAGCCTCGAAATACCGGCAAAGCCCTGCTTGCCCAGTTTTTCCAAACTGAAAAATGACAGTCTGCCTGCCTTTGATTCTAACTCGGTCAGCGTATCGAATGAATTTTTATATTCCTGAACAGCCATCTTAACTCCTTGCACCGATCGACTACATGCCATCTCGGGGGATAAATCGCGCTCGACACCACGAGCATCGATTTATGGTTAATTACGGGAAGTTATTTGTATTCTTCCATCAACTTTTTAATCTTGAGGGCGTGTCCCTTCTCGAATTTTGCCAGGAATTCAAACATCTCTTTGCCTTTCGGATCACCCACGCGCCGCGCCATGTCGGTATATAAATTTATGGCACGCTCTTCGAGGATCAAGGCTATATCCAGCACTTCGATCGGCCTGGTCGATTCGCTGATATCGTCAATCAGGTTTTCATGCACCTGTTCCATTTTTTCGTCGATATCAGGCAGCCCTTCCTGGCGAAGCACGTCGGAAATGGTATTCCACATTTCGGAGCGGACCAGGTTGTCATACTGGCCTTCGAGGATACGATAATGGTCTTTTTCGTCGCCAGCCAGCTGGCCGAGCAGATCACGCAACTTATCATCAGCCATCAACTTCATCGCTTTTTTGTAGAAGACATAAGCTGCCAGCTCAGCCTGAATTCCTTTTGACAGACCATCCAGAATTACCTTTGCGACCGGGGACATTTTTGCTCCTTATCCTGATTTACGAAGGCCCTTCGACATTTTCAAACCTTAAATTTAATGATACCATCAATTAATGTCAATGTTTCCTTCGTCGTCCAGCGACCGTCCGGTCTGGAATTGCGCTCCGCACATGCTGGCTATTTGGCCGTGACCGGGGCACTTACTTTTCATATTTATTGTTCATAGTGACGCGATGGAAAAAATAGCCGGAACATGTCATGCGTCACCGGCTGACGTGGATCCAATCGCAGGCAATCCGGGCGGCAAAAACGGCCCACCTTGGGCTAATCCGGCCGGCCGTGATATTTTAATTGCCCGGATGCTTTTTGATGATTATGCTTAATGTCATCATGCTTACTAAAATTGATTCAATGGCTATAATGATTGGCAGTTTAATTTATCCCCGGAGGAACAATGATCATGAAATTGAGGTTGCCGCTGGCGATTATGGCGGTAGTGCTCGCCACCGTGACAATAGCCAGACCTGAGACAAAAAAGCAAAACGACAAAGAACCGGAAAAGGATAAGGGCAAACCGTTCGAAACGATTATCAAGGACTATCAGAAGATAGAGGGGCTATTTACATTTTATGTCAAGGCCGACGAAGGCAAAGTCTATATGGAAATCAAGCCCGACCAGCTGGATGTCGAATACTTGTGCAGTATGACCAGGTCGGCGGGGGATGGCACTTATTATGATAATGGCGCCGACCGCGGCGATTTTCCGTACTTTTTCAAGCGCGTGGGTACCAAAATCTACATGATGCAGAAAAACCTGCGCTACCGCGCCGACCCGGCGTCGCCGCTGGCGCGGGCCATAGATAGAGGGGTAAGCAATTCAATTTTCGGCGTGGCCAAGATTGAATCGCTGCCACAGGCGGAAACCAAAGCGCTCCTGGTCGATCCGACCGGCTTTTTTATTCAGGATATCAGCAATACGGGATATTTCCTTGGCAAAGAACGCAAGCTGGAATATTCTTTCGACAAGGACAACAGCTATTTAGGCGAGATAAAGTCATTTCCATTCAATAGTGAAATTGATGCGATCTATCATTTCAAAACGGCCAAGCCTAATGACGCAGAGACATTCCCGAGCCCATATAGCATGCTGCATACATATCATTTTTCGCTTTCCACCTTGCCTAAAACCGATTACCGACCTCGCCTGGCTGATGACCGGGTGGGCTATTTTCAGACTCTCTACCAGGATTATTCGCGACTCGATACGGAAACCCCATATGTTCGATATATAAGCCGTTGGTTTCTGGAAAAAGCCTATCCCGATTCGCAACTTTCCCCGCCCAAAGAACCGATCGTTTTCTGGCTGGAAAATACCATTCCCGATGAATACCGGCCTTACGTCACACAGGGAGTGTTGCTCTGGAATAAAGCCTTTGAAAAGGTCGGCTTCAAGGATGCGATCGTTGTCAAGCAGATGCCGGATACCGCTTCCTGGGATCCCGCCGACGTGCGGTACAATACCGTGCGCTGGGTTATTTACCCCGGGCAAACTTACGCGGTGGGGCCGTCCCGCACCAACCCATATACGGGCCAAATCTACGATGCCGATATCCGGGTTTGCGTCGATTTCATTCGCTGGATGTATATTTATTCCGAATACTTCGTTGATCCCATAGCTGAAACCAAGGGGAATTCCTCGCAATGGCACGATGGATTCACGGATCAGCGTTATTATTGCAATTACGGGGAAGAGTCAGCAAAAGACGCGGCGTTTGCCATGAGCCTATTAGATGCACGCAGCGACTTTGATGATCAGAGCGAGGTTACCAAGGAGTTCGTCAGGTCTTATATCGTCGATCTTGTCTGCCATGAGGTCGGCCATACCCTGGGGCTTCGGCATAATTTCAAAGCCTCGATTATCCATACCAACCAGGAACGTAATAATCGCGCGATCACCGAAAGCATGGGCATTACCGCGTCGGTGATGGATTATAATCCGGCGAATATAGCGCCCCCTGGAGTGGAGCAAGGCGAATACTGGCATTCGACTCCCGGCACGTACGATTTTTGGGCGATTGAATACGGCTACAGGCCCATAGCCGCGGCGAGCATCGAGGGGGAAAAAGCGGAGCTTGGAAAAATCGCCGGGCGCTGCGCTGATCCGCTTTTGCCCTACGGGACCGACGAGGACGTTTTTGGCAATTCCATGGTTGGTATCGATCCGATGTGCAGCCAGCGCGATCTGAGTGACGATCCAATCGCTTTCTACAGGGATGAGATCGCACTCGCCCAGGAACTCTGGAGCAAGCTCGAGGAGAAATTCGAAGTGCCGGGGAATAGATATCAGAAACTGATGGCAGCATTCGATCGCGGGTGGCGGCCTTATTTTTATGCGTCCTCGCTTATGCCCAAATTCATCGGCGGGATATATCATAACAACTACCACGTCGGCGATGCCCCGGGCACGCTGCCATTCGAACCGGTGCCGGCAGTCAGGCAGAAAGAGGCGATGGAGTTTCTGAAAAAACATATATTTGCCGCCGATGCCTTTGCTTTCCCCGCTTCGCTTTTGAATAAACTGCAGCTCGAACGGCTGGAGGATTTTAATTATACTGCCGGCAAGGTTAAACGAGTCGATTATCCGATCCATGATCGGGTCTTTGCCTATCAAAAATCGGCGGTCGACCGGATTTTCGATCCGATCGCTCTATCGCGCATGCAGGACAGCGAATTGAGGTCCGGGCCAGCGGACACCAAATATACCATGGCCGACGTATTCACCGATCTGCGCCGGGCGATCTGGACTGAAGTAGTGACAAAAGAAAATATCAACAGCTTCAGGCGCCGTCTGCAACGCTACCATCTCGATAAAGTGATCGGCATGGCGGTCGAGGATCAAGAAGGTATTCCGGAAGATGCCCGGACGCTTGCCAGAAATGATTTGAAAGTTTTACAGGGAGCGATTCCCGCCGCCCTGGCTGCATCAACCCTGGATCTATACACGCGAGGCCATCTGGAGGAATCCAGGGCCCGCATAGAGGCTGCTCTTGATGCCGGCTTGCAACGAAAAATGCAGGCGGCGGCCAAAAAACCCGAATAGATAGGCGGTAACTGATCGGCCGACTTTTTGGATTAATCCTTCGCACTTTGTGGCTAAAAATGAAGAGCCGGTCGGGTTCGCAAAGCCAAGTGGACCGCCCTATTTAGGAAGTTATCCCGGGAACATTCGGGCCAGGAACTTGCTAAAATTGGTGGTTTTGCCGGAAGTGCTTTTGACGATATATTAAGAAATCGATTAAAATTCTCGAGAGTCTTGAAATATCTCCGATTCGCAGCGCAACGAATTGGCGTGACAGGGATTAGCCGGTGCCAGAGAGAATGCTTGACTTTCGGGCGCGATATCACTATCACTTAATAATCGATGTCTATGGATTGCATCGGCTTGAAGGGTAGTGCACGAGAGAATTTGACAGAGCGTTTTGATGGAAAAAAACATATCGGAAACTTTGATAACGCGCCGCAAAAGCGAACATCTTAAAATAGTAGCCCATAGCGACGTAATTCATAGCCAGGGGACGCTGCTTGAGGATATCAGGCTGCTCCACCAATCTTTGCCCGAACTCAACCTCGATGAAATAGATACTTCAACGGAATTTTTCGGGAAAAAATTGCAGGCCCCGCTAATGATTACCAGCATGACCGGCGGGGCGGAATACGCGGGCAAAATGAACCGTTCCTTTGCCCGGGCTGCTCAAAACCAGGGAATCGCTTTTGCCGTGGGCAGTCAGCGGGTAATGTTGCGGCATCCCGATGTGACGGCCGATTTCGCCGTTAGAGAATATATACCCGAGGGGGTTTTTCTGGGCAATATCGGCGCGGTTCAGTTGCTGGAATATACGCCCCGCGAGCTCGCGGGACTTATCGATGCCATCGAGGCCGACGGCATATGCGTGCACCTCAACGCGGCTCAGGAATTGGTGCAAAGCGACCATGAAGGCCATCGGAACTTCCGGGGCATTCTGGATAAGCTGGCGCAGCTGATAGACCAGCTGGAGGGGCGAGTCCTGGTCAAAGAAACCGGAGCCGGCATGTCGCCGGAAACGTTAACACAGCTTAAAACCATCGGGGCGCGCTATATCGATGTATCCGGTGCCGGGGGCACATCCTGGACAAAGGTTGAAATGCACCGGGCCGCTGATAATCAATTGAAACAGATCGGTCGGACATTTTCAGATTGGGGCGTACCGACAGCTTTTAGTATAATCGCCGCCAGAAAAATTTTGCAGGATAAAGCGTGTTTGATAGCCTCAGGCGGAATCTTCACCGGCCTTGACGTGGCGCGAGCGATTGCCGCCGGCGCCGACCTGGCTGGTTTCGCCCGTACAGCATTGTTGTCATTTCTGGCTGAAGGCACGGAGGGAGTCATCGAATTGATCGAAAGAATTAAAAAAGAGCTGGTCAGGACAATGCTCTTAACCGGATCGAAAAATATCGAGATGTTAAGAGAAGCACCGCGGATTTATGCGGCGGAGCTGAAAAACTGGCTCGAGGCCTATGACTGGTTCGGAGGGAAAGGGAATTGAAGATCAACAGGCGGACCATTCGCAAGCAAAGACAAATCACCGGCACGCAATCGATATCATCTCGAGTCCCTGGTTTTTACAGGCTGCCGGTGGAACAGCGACTGGCCTTTCTGGCCCGCAGTTTTAACTTATCTGAGAAAGAGATTTCGGAATTGCGCAACGGCGATTCTCTTCGTATAGAACATGCCGTAAATCTCGTCGAAAACGCGGTGGGCGTATTCGGCGTGCCCCTGGGTCTTGGCTTGAATTTCTTCATCGACGGACATGAGCATATAATTCCACTGGCCATCGAGGAGGCTTCGATAATTGCGGCCGCCTCACGAGCTGCCCTGATGATCCGGGCCGGTGGCGGCTTTTCGACTGAGGTGGATGAGCCGATCGCTATCGGCCAGGTGCAGGTGCTTGACCTTGACGACCCGAAGCGAGCGGCCGGAGCAATTGACCGAAACAAACAGCGGATTATCGATGCTGCCAATATCTCTCAGCCCCGGATGGTTGCCCGTGGGGGAGGCATGCGGAATCTTGAACCGCGGATTATCGACGGTGGCGACGTCGGCAAAATGCTGGTAATCCATCTGCATATAGACGTACGAGAGGCGATGGGTGCAAATGCCGTGAGCGCCGTTTGTGAAACGGTTGCGCCTCTTATCCAGGAAATAACCGGCGGCCGGGTCAATTTACGGATTCTGTCGAATCTCGCCGACAGAAGACTGGCCCGCGCCCGATTTGCGATTCCTTTTGAGCATCTGGCGACCGGTGCATACACCGGTGAACGGGTAGCCAGGTTCATGGTTGAGGCGGATAGGCTCGCTCACGTCGATCCCTATCGGGCCGCCACTCATAATAAGGGTATTTTTAATGGCATCTGCGCGGCCGCATTGGCCCTGGGTCAGGATTGGCGGGCCATTGAGGCGGGCGGTCATGCCTATGCCGCTCGTGACGGTCAATATCGCGGCCTGACCGCATATGCTGTCGAAAATAAGTGCCTCGTCGGCTCGATCGAATTGCCGCTGCAGGTAGGCTGGGTCGGCGGAGCGATTAAATCGCACCCCGGCGTCCGCACGATGCAGAAAATAAGCGGAATTACTTCCTCAAAACAGCTTGCCGGCGTACTGGCTGCGGTCGGGCTCGGCCAGAATTTCGCCGCTCTGCACGCGCTCTGTACGGATGGAATTCAAAAAGGTCATATGGCACTGCACGCACGCAGCGTAGCCTTGAGTGTCGGTGTGCCTTCCGACGAGGTCGAAATGGTTGCTGGCGAAATGATTCGCAGAGGCGAAATCAAGGTTGCGGCCGCCGAAACGATATATAACGAAATGCATAACGCGGCCCGGCCCCGGCTTCAGGACGAGTCATTGCCGGTGGAAGTTTTCGCTCCAGGCAAGGTAGTCCTTTTCGGCGAGCACGCCACGGTATATAATTATCCGGGCATCACCTGCGCCCTCGATATCGGGATGAAAATCCGCATTAAGCGCGACCCCGACGGGCCAAGGTTCTTGAAGCCTCATTACAAGCAGGTGTTTCCGGTGGAAGGCACTGACATTGAAGTCCGCCGGTTTTCGCGGGCGGTCGAGCTGGCCCTTTCGATTTATGGTTTGCAAAAAGAACCCATCGCCATCGAGGTTGAGTCCGATTTGGTGCCCGGCATGGGGCTGGGATCGTCGGCGGCGTTTTCGACTTCGCTTTGTCGAGCCTTGAGCAAATATAAGGGAGAAGATACATCCGGCTTTTTCGATCCTGAATTATTTAAAAAAGTCCAACAGCTCGAAGCGATCTTCCACGGCCATCCCAGCGGCATGGACGCCGCGACGGTATTATCAGGCGGTGTGCTCTGGTTCCGTAAGGGTCCGCCCCGGGAGATTTTGCCGATCAGAATGGCGCATTATATGACAGGTCTCATTTGCCTGGTTGAACCGGGCGCTTCAACGATTGAGCTGGTCCAGAAAGTGAAGGATAGAAGGCGGCGCGATCCTGAGACTATCGATGGCATCTTGAAGCAAATCGGTGAACTAACGGTCGATGCAGGCATCGCGCTGGGCACCGGAGATAGCGTTGAGTTGGGCCGATTGATGTTTAAAAACCATGAGTTACTCGCCAGATTGGGGGTTTCGACGCCGGCCCTGGATCAAGCCATCGAAATCCTCCTTGATCACAACGTTCTGGGCGCCAAACTAACCGGCAGCGGTGGCGGGGGTGCAGTTATCGCGTTGGTCGATCCACACCGGCAATATGAATTGATGGACAAACTGGCGGATGAATTTGCCAGGGTCATGCCGTTTGCCCTGGGAATTCCTTCATGACCCACCGGGCCGTGGTCCGGGCTTTTGCGAATATCGCTTTAATAAAATACTGGGGCAAACGGCCCGGCCTGAATAATGTCCCCGCCACGCCATCGATTTCGCTGGCCATCGAGGCTCTCAAGACCGAAACTACGGTCAGCCGATCAAATATGCCGGCCGACGAGTTCATTTTAAATTCTGCGCCGATGGATCGCCAGGCCTCCTTGCGAATGAAAAATTATCTTGATTATTGGCGTTCGAGCAAATTGCTGCGCGGCCGCTTTGTCGTAGAATCGAAAAATTATTTTCCAACGCAATCAGGGCTGGCTTCGAGTTCATCCGGGTACGCGGCGTTGGCGTTCGCCCTGAGTGTTCTTGCAGAACGGAAGATCAGTCCGTTTGCCTTGACGAAGCTGGCCAGGATCGGCAGCGGCTCAGCCGCCAGGTCCGTGGCCGGGGGGCTGGCGGTGTTGCCCCCAGGCGTGAACCCGGGCGCAAAAACCCTGATCGCGGCCGAGCGCGTGCCCTGGGGAATGGTTATCGTAAATGTGGAAGGTGAAGAAAAGCTAATCGGTTCGCGGGCGGGCATGGAACATTGCCGCCGAACCAGCCCTTATTACCAAGCCTGGGTCAGGGTTGCCATCAAAGATTTCAAGCTGATGCTCAAGGCCATAACTAATAATGATTTCACACAGGTGGGCGAAATTACGGAAAGCAATGCACTGGCAATGCATGCGGCAATCATGGCTTCACGACCGGGCCTTGTTTATCTTGCCCCGGCCAGTCTGGAAGTGATACAGGCAGTCCGGAGGTGGCGAAGAAACGGCTTTGAATCATATGTTACGATAGATGCCGGCAGGCACCCGGTAATACTCGGCAGGAACTCAGATTTGACGAAGATTGCCCGCCGAATTAAGCAAATAAAAGGCGTCAAGTCCGCGACAATCGGGCGGCCCGCTCCTGGAGCCAAGGTGATAGATTTTGAATAAAATTCGAGTTCCGGGGAAGGTAATGCTTTCCGGGGAATATGCAGTTTTATATGGAGCAAAGGCCATGATGATGCCGGTACCGCGCTTTTTGGAGATTGCCGAAACCGATAGGCCGCATGAAGGCTGTCTATCGCCGGTTACAGAAATGGCTATCCGGCTTCATATCCCCGAAATCGCCGAATATGAGGCGGCTCATGGGATTCTCCAGTTTGAGCTCGATACCCGGAGCTTTTACAACAAAGATGTGCAGGGGAAAACCGCCAAACTCGGTCTTGGCTGTTCCGCGGCTGAATCTGTCGCAGTCATATCGATTAGGTACCTCAAGGCTGGCAGATCACCGGCGCATCATAAGGAAGAAATTCTCAAATATGCTCTGGCGGCACACAAAGCCGCCCAACACGGCCTCGGCAGCGGCGCGGACGTTGCCGTTTGCACCTACAATGAGCCGGTCCGCTATAGTCTTTCCGAACAAGAATACAGTCTGGAGTTTGTCAAAGTGAAGCAGTCCGAGATGGCGCTTCAGCTCAATCTGGCCTGGACCGGACAGCCCGCCGATACTCGCAGCATGGTGGCAAGATTTCAAAGCTGGTATCGGAACGGTGGTCGCCGCGCAAAAGATTTGGCTTATCGACTGATAAAAACCAGCGATGCCCTCGCATCGAGCTGGTTCAATTCATCCAAAAATGAGCTGTTCCAACTGCTTGATGAATTTAACGACGCCATTGCCCGATGCGCGAGAGCTGCGGGTATACCATATTTCCTGCCGATCCACGAGGAGATCGGGGAATGGGCCGAAAGGCATGGAGGGCGAGCCAAACCTACAGGCGCTGGCGGTGGGGATATGATTTTGCTGATCGGCGAATTGCCTGTGGGCGAACTCAAACGACTCTTTATCCCCCTGCAAATTGGGCGGATGGCAACGGAGGCGTAGGGCCGGCGACGATTGCAGACGAATGAGAATTCGTGATGATGGCTGAAAAATTGGAGGAAATTTGATGCAGGACTTGACATTGCGCAAAAGCATTGAACTTGCGGTTACAGTCGAACAGATGGGCGCCGATTTTTATGCCCGTATGGAGAGGAAATTTGTCCAGCAAAAAGAGCTGAGGGAAATCTTCGCCCAGCTTGTCAAAGACGAAAAAGCGCATGAGGTTCAATTCAAAACAATCCTTAAAGGAATTCCAGAGGAGCCGATAGAGCAACAGCAGTATGAACTATATCAGTTTTTGAGGGCAACGGCCACCTCGGAATTTTTCAGGGATGATGCATTCAAAAACCTGGAGTTGATCAAGACGCCGGCTGACGCTCTGGGCCGATCGTTATCGTTTGAAAAATCAACATTGCAATATTACCAGGCGATACGTGAAATCCTGGGCAAAAATTCGGCCCTTGACGAGATAATCAGCGCCGAAAGATCGCACGTGATCGCACTCGTTAAAGTGCTCACCGCTGACGCCAAATTCCGCGGCCTCGGAGACAAATGGTAAGGATTATCGAATTTCCATAAATCAGGGGCATGATTGATCTCTCAAAAAAGAGCTGTGTTCCTTGCAATGCCGGAACACCCAAGCTAAAAGCCGCGGAAATTCGGGGGTTGATTCCGAAACTGAGGCCGGACTGGAAAGTAATTGATGACCACCATCTGGAACGAACGCTTTTATTTAAAAATTTCAGGGAGGCGCTCGCTTTTACGAATTCGGTGGGGGAGATTGCGGAAAAAGAGCAACATCATCCCGATATCTATTTGGCCTGGGGTAAAGTCAAAATTACACTCTGGACACACAAAATAAACGGTTTGAGCGAAAATGACTTCATCTTGGCCGCCAGAATCGATAAATTGCAATAGATTAATCGATAACGAAAAAATTAGGCCGGAGGGATTGATTGCCTTCCGGCCTTTGCTGTTGTCATTTTGATATTGTAGAAGATTTAGCTGCTGCCCGTTACTTCCGCCCTAAAGCTCTCCAGAGTTTTCGACCATTGACTGTTGTCCGGCTCTTCGGCCACCGCCATTTCCATAAATTTGATGGCTTCCTCGAGGTTGCCGCGGGCTCTGCATATTTGCGCAGCGGTATCTAAAATCATGGCCTTGTCTCTGCCTGGTTCGGCCAGCGCTACGGCTTTGCGGGCCAGGGTATCGGCCTCCGCAAGATTTACGGAATTTTCGAAGCACCACCAAGCAAAGCTGTTGAGCCCATCTGCCTCATTCTGCCAGTTGTCGCCCAGGGTCAGCTTTTTATATCTGACCGCCTCCGCGCTGTCGCAGGCGACTTTTAAATTGTAATCGACGAGCAGCTCGTTACGACTGGATTGCAGACCGGGATCATTGGATTTCGAGGCTATATCTATGCCTATTTGCAGATATTTGGCCAGATCTCCCGGTTTTTCGCCCTGGCCGGCAAGCCGACTCATTGTCCTGGCTGCATTGACTTTGTTTTCCGGGTCAGCGCTTGCCAGAATACTCTCAAACGCTTTTGCCGCGTCTTCATAGCTGAACTGGTCCTTAGCGATTCCCCTGGTCGTGTTGATGAAGATATCGTTTGAAAAATCCTCAGAATCGCCGGCCAGTTGCTGGGCCTGGCGATAGTATTCGACGGCCTTGCTAAATTCGCTTATCGACGAATTGTAGCGGCCCAGGGTTACGGCGTCGTTCAAGGTGGGGGCAGATTCCAAACGGGCCGTTTTTTCAGCGATCGTTGATAGATCCGCGAGGGCCTTATTCATTGTCTCGATGAAGTATTCCTTGCTGTAACCCATCCAGCGATCGACTGTTTTCCCTTCGGTGTTCAAAACCACGAACGTCGGATAGCCCCGCACGGAATATTCCTCGGATAGTTCCACGCCCTCGCCTTTCTCCGCATCGACCTGGAAAAGCACCACCTTTTGCAGCTCGCTCATAACATCCTGATCTTCTTTCGCTTCCCGAGCGAATTTTTTGCAGGCGCTTCACCATTCGGTGGCAAAATCGATCAGCAATGGCTTACCGGCGCCGGCCGCCAAGGCCTGGGCCTCGGACAAGGTCATCGGTTTTTTTTCACAGGCAAGACCGGCAACCGCCACGGCAACCGCCATCAACAAAACTTGAGGTCTGTTCATAACTTGCATCCTTCTTCTATTTAGATTTGATTATCTTCCTCATATCTTTATTAAGGCTTTTATTTTAGCATCAGTTCCCGAAATCGTCAATAGTGGTTGGTCCGGTTCGCATATAATGCTGTTGCATACGAGAGGTCGGTTGTTATAGAATTAATAAAAGTGACCAGGAGGCAGGAATGACTATTCGCCGAAGCCGTCGAAGAAAGAAAACCAAAGCAAAAAGTGGGCAATCTGTCAGACGACAGGTCGAGTTATTGGCGGAAATAAAAAATTGGTTCGATTCAGAGTCCACCGCGGCCAAGCGGGCAGCCATTCAATCGGTATCAAAACAGAAATTGCTCGATTCCGGCCTGATCGAATCCTATCACGATAGTCTTTGTTTTCTGCGAGCTTATTCGGATAACGCGAAGATATCGCAGGTGGTCGAAAGAGAATTGCGGCGCTTCGAAGGTCGGATAATTCGCTACAGGAGAAATTCACGCGACAAAAACGCCGAAGAGCTCGCCGATACCGGCATAAGCGGGACCTCGCTCAGCCATGAATTCAGCTATGAATTGACCTCGGCGCTTGCCGCCTGGTATGGGGCAAATGTTGAAATCGACTGGGGAAGTTACGCCGAAAAAGAAGATGATAGCATATCGGCCGTGCTGCCCATGCTGGTAGCCTGGCAGGAAAACGATACTCTGGATAACGATCTGGATACGGAAACCGCCCGGTGGCTCCGGATTGCATCCAGCCGGAACGATAAATCGCGCCTGGCGACTCTACTGAAGCTGTTCAGTCACTCCGGCCTGAGTCGCATAATGCAAAGGCACCTGTTTGAGGCCGCGGCCATACCGGTCAAGTGGGATTTGAATAGATGTCCGGCCTCGCGCACGCTTAAACGAATTCCCTGGCGGAATATCTATTATCAAAGCGCCCCGATTCTCGGCAGAACGCGCGACCTGAGGGAGAGATTAGGGGAGAAGTCAACCCCGCTGAGGCTTAGCGGAAAAATGGAAGGCCAAAAGTACGTTGACCATATTAAAGAGGTCCTCGGCGTGCGCTGCCGGGAGCTCTTTCCCCTGATGCATTCGAATCCAGATGAAGTCTATATCAACGAGCCGGGGCGGGGCGTTCAGCTTGTTATTTACGGCAACATCATGGATATCAGGTTGCCTCTGGAATCGAATTTCGGGGCTATGCTGGTGCGGAACGGGATGCCGATCGGCTACGGTATCGGCTGCATGCTCTTTGATCGCGTGGAGATCGCCATCAATATTTTCCCGGCCTATCGCACCGGGGAGTCATCCTTCGTAATCGAGGAATTTTTCCGTCTTTTTTATCATCAGTTCGGCGCGCGGCTGTTTTTAGTGCGCAGCTACCAAGTCGGCGATGATAACGATGAGGCGCTCGAATCCGGCTCATTCTGGTTCTATTACAAGCTCGGTTTTCGGCCCGTGAAACGAGCGGTGCGAAATCTGGCAGCGCGAGAATATGCCAAAATCGCCGCCGATAAATCTTACCGCACGTCCCTGCGAACGCTTAAACGACTGGCCAGAAGCGACGTTTTTTTCCATATCGACGAGCGACTGATGCGAAGTTTCAGAGAATTGCCGCTGGCAGGCCCCGGCTATCGCGTTACCGAATATATCGCCAGGCATTACGATTGCCGGCGTGATGACGCCATAGAAAAATCTGTTTCGGCTGTCGCGAAATTGCTGGGCCTGAAAGATTGGAGGCGCTGGCGACCCGACGAGATAACGGCCCTCCGCCGCCTCGCCCCATTGATCATCTGTTTCCCGCAAATCCGAGGATGGACCGCGCGAGAGAAAGCCGATCTCGGCAGGCTGATCCGGGCCAAAGGCGGAATAAGGGAGCGCGATTATGTCAGGCTGTCTAATGAGCATCCACGTTTCCGATCGGCAGTCGAACAACTGGCATTTGCCAAGCGGGCTAACAAAAGGGCATGAGCTTCAGCAGGGTTTTGTCCGTTGACTCCGGCAAATTCATTTCACCTTGCCTTTAATTGATTCGCGCTATGATCAAGTATTTCAAGGGTAAATATAAAACCGATTGGCGGTTTTCATTCGCGGTTCTGGGTTTTGTCCTGTTGCTTTTTATGCTGTTCGAAATCAAAAACGGTCGCTTCGATATGAAGGATCTTCATGTTTATTACGTCGCGGCGGAGCGCTTAATGTCGGGTGAAAATTTATATCGGCCAATCGAGGACGGCCATTTTCATTATAAATATTCCCCGGAGGCGGCCATTTTCTTCATCCCTCTGGTGATTTTTCCATATGGCGCAGCCAAAGTAATTTTCTGGCTTTTTCTCTCCGCGATTAGTTGCGCAAATCTATATTTGGCTATGCTGCTTATCAGGCCGGATTTCAAAAATGGCGAGGCGAGCTTAGCCAATGCCATAGTTTTCCTGGCGGCCCTCATTCTGGGGGTGCACGTCCAGCGGGAACTCCACCTGGGGCAGGTCAATCAAATATTACTATTTATGTATCTTGCCCTGGCGCAACTGGTGAGAGGCAATAAAAATGTTCTGGCGGCGGCTCTCTGGGCCGTCACTATGTTCTTGAAACCTTATGGCCTGATGTTTTTGCCCTATTTTTTAATCAAAAAGAAATTCAGGCTGATTTTTGCTCTGCCGGTGTTTGTGGCCGCGATAGCTCTGGCGCCTGCAGCATTTTTTGGCTGGCACGGCTCGATCGGCCAGCATGCTCTCTGGCTTCACGAACTATCGGTCGAACTTTCGGACAAGCAGGAGCTTCTGGCGGCCGCTAATCACACGATATTTTCAATATTGGTCCGCTACACGCCTCTTGGGTGGATTCATTTCGACAACGGATCCGCCTTGATATATCAAATCGCGGTAACGAGTCTTCTGGCAGGGTTATATTTGCACCTGATGCAACGGGGCAAAGGTTTGGCCGATTCCTTCATGCTCGAATGGGGAATCCTGATTGCCCTGATTCCTTTACTGGCGGCCACGTCCCACAATGCTTATGGTTTTTTTGGGTTAGTGGTCGTGTTTAGCCTTTTAAAATGGCATGATTTAAATTTGATCGAGAAATCCCTGTCGATAGCCGGGTTCATTTTTACGGGGGGCAATATTTACGACATAGTCGGCTTACGAGCGTGGCATGCCATCAACAATTTATCGATAATCTCCATTGGCGGCATACTGCTTCTGGTGGTCGTTTTTTTGATGCGTCAAAGGCGTTTGGCTTAAGATATTATCGATGGCATGTCCGGCCGCTAATTTGGCCAATCCAGGGCCTAAGCTGGTGGATATTCAGGCCCGGATAGCCCGCCATTCAGGTCTATCCTTCCACGTGCCACTTTTCCTGTCGATGGAACCACTCGTCCGGATTTTCAAGGTAGGCCATGGAATCATCGACCATTTGAAAATGACGCAATTCTTCTTCGACAAGGAAATTGAACAATTTTTTGACCTGGGCGTTGGTGGCTCCGGCTGCCGCCTTGCGGTAGAATTTTTCGCCGCGCTTTTCGAAATCCCGGGCGAATCTGAAGGCTTCGAGGTCCGGCTTATCGACGGGGACGGTCTTATCCAGTCCCTTGAAAAGCCTGGCAATGGCCGTCCTGGCCGCATCCGGAGTCCGTTTCCCGATAGCCGATTCGAAATCGGTTTTGGAGCCGGCGATTTCCGCTTTGTAAAATTGCTCGATCGCCTTTATATGATTTAATTCCTCATTCGCCAGAAACTTAAATACGTCCTGTGTCAATTTGTCAGTAGCCCGGGCAGCAGTCTTTTCATAAAAAGACTGCCCTTCCTTTTCCATTTCAATGGCCATCGCCAGAGCTTCCTTCTGACTTTTAAAATTGTCCCTCACTCGAACCTCCATTTACGTTATTAAAATTCTCTGCGGGCGCCTGGTGCTTTGATTTGCCCGTCATAGTCGTGACTTATAGTTTTTAATATGGCGAATTGCGGCAGGCTGCGAAATAAAAAAAGCGAGGCCAAGAGGCCCCGCCTTGCGAAAACCCTGGAATTTAAATCTTCATCTTGATTGAGAAGGGTGTGGCGAAAAACTATTTATTGAGGAGATCCAGCACCAAATTTGGCACCTGATTTTGATGCGCCAGCATCGCCAGGCCGGCCTTTAGACTCATCTCCTTGCTGATCGCCTGAGCATATTCGCGCGCCATATCGACATCTCTGATAGATGATTCGGCCGCGGTCAGGTTGGTAAGTTCTATTTCTAAATTATTGCGTCTGGCGTCAAGATCGTTTTTCTGCGACGCTCCAATTTCCCCTCGTATTTCGGTCAGCTCGTCCATTTTCTTGTCAATTTCCTCGATCGCCTGTTCGGCGCTTGCCGCCGATGAGATGTTAATATTGGGCAAGGGCTTTATATCAGCCACTGAGCCGTCCGAGCCATCAAGGAGCTTCTGTGTGCCATAACTGGATGACGTCTGGATTTCACGATACGATTTAGCCGCATCGTCGACAGCTCTTTGATAAGCCTCCTGAGCTTCCTGTGAGTTTCCGCCTTCGTTAGCGGCTGCTACTGCAATATCTCGCAGATCCCGCAGGCTATTCTGCAGGCTATCGATACTGCCGTCGGCAACAGCATATTTATTGCGGTCATTTTCAATATTGCGGAGTTCCTGTTCGATCGAGGCGATTTGAGACCTCATTTCCTCGGAGATTGCCAGACCGGCCGGATCGTCCGAGGCGCGATTAATTCTTCGTCCGGAGGCAAGTTTTTCGGCTGATTTTTTTAATTCATCGCTGCTATGCTGAATATTGCGCAGCGAATTTAAATAAGGGGCATTGGAATTTATACGCACAAACACCTCCTTGTGTCATCCTGACAGAAGGGGATGCAAGAGCAATGCCAGAAAACGTCGAACGGCGATATTTTTCGCCATGTATAAGTTTATGGTTTATTGTGAGTTAGAATGTAATCCACATTTGGGCAGGTGTAAAATTTCACCTTTGTATCGGGTTAAGCCGATAATGTGGTGGGTTTATAAGCCATTCTGCATCAGAAAAGTCTTTCACATGGAAAAACGGCGATGGTGCCGCATTTCGGGCTATTGCATTGCCCAAGCAGCCGCGATCAGGCCAAGATGCGGCTCTGAGGCCATGAATTTGCCGCAGTTGCCGGATGATATTTTTTTAATAAGGTTTGGATATCACTAAATGAAGCCATGGCCGTTTTTATTTGCTTTTTGGTATGGCTGGCGATCTTGTCAACTGCGATGCCATTACAAGGGTCATCGGTGACAACAGTTAACACGTTGTTGGACAGAAAGATCGGGATGACGCCGCATTTGCTTGCCAGGTCGTAAGGAACCAGTCTCAGGATTGCGGGATTGATTTCCACGCCGACCAGCGAGAGGTTTGGGATATTCAGGGCGGCGGAGACGGTATTCTTAAGTCCGCTTTCGGAAATATATCCGAGTTCCACCAAAGATTGAGTGATGCGATTGCCGGTTCGTTTCAGATGATCGAAGGCCGCTTCAAGTTGATCTTTGGTGATTGATCCGGTCTGCAGCAGAACCTGGCCTATGCACCTGGGGGATTTTTTTGATTCAAGCCTCATAAGATTGGAACCCTCCTGCTGGTTCTCTGGTTACATCGGTTGTTTCTTCAGTGAAAGTGAGAGCTGTGTGGTATTTGCCAAAAATATATTCCAGGCACCATTTATAATTGTAACAGCACATTCGTCAATATACGCCCGAATGGGAGACCCACAAAATCATTGACTCGCTAATTCCATAATTATAAATTAAACCAAAATATTAGTTGATGTATCTAAGACTTCAGAAATGTTTTGCCACATGAATCAAATCTTTTAACCCGAAAGAACCAAGGAGTAGGCATGAAGAGGTTTTTGACCATCTGCGTTTTGGCGCTGGCATTCATCTTTATATCGAGCCAGACGGGCATCGCGCAAATGGAGGATTGGGGCACGATCGGCGGTTCGGTCACTATTCAAGATTCGGATCAGCCGCTGGACAGGGCTGTTGTAAAGGCCTTCGCCGTGGAAGGGCATAATTGGCCGGTAGGTCTGGCCCTGACCGATGAATCGGGCGCATATGAATTGGCCGTTCCTTTTGGCGAATATGTTGTCTTCGCTTCAAAATGGGACTATCTGTCGGAATGGTGGCAGGAAGTAGAACACCGGGAGGATGCCACTCCAGTAGTGGTTGGCGAGGACAATAATCCCACGGGCATCAATTTCACTCTGGCCGAGGTTTCTTCACAATTCGGCTCTATTGCGGGGATGGTCACCGATGCCGAGAGCGGCGAACCGATTGCCGACGCCCTGATTACTATTCGTCGATCCGACCAGAATCATTTCCATAGGATTGCTCATTCCGGCGATGATGGCTCATATCTTGCCGATGATATTCCCCCGGGCACATTTAATATCGAATGTTTCAAGGAGGGTTATCTGCCAGCCGAGTATCCGGAGCCGGTAGTGGTTAACGCCGATGATATCACCGGCATAGATTTCGCACTTGAGCCATTGGTCTTCGGCTCAATCGCCGGCACGGTAACCGATGCTGATAGTGGTGAACCTATCGCAGGCGCCCGTGTGATGGCCCGTCTTCCGGATGACCATCATTTCTTCAGAATCGCCTTCTCCGGCGACGACGGCACTTACTTGATTGAAGAACTGATACCTGGAGAATATAACCTCGAATGTGACAAGGGCGGCTACCAGCAGGCCGATTACCCCGAGCCGGTCGTAATCGATAGCGATGACGTGACGGGCATCGATTTTGCCCTGGAACCTCTGGTCTTTGGTGGGATCTCAGGGACCGTTACGGACGCCGGCACTGGCGAACCCATACAATGGGCGTTTGTTACGGCCATAAGGGACGACCACCCGCATTTTCATCGTTGGGCGTTTACCGATGAAAACGGGCAGTATGAAATGGAGTTGCTATCCGGAACCTATCACGTCGAAGCATGGGCCTGGGGCTACCTTCGGGCCGAACTGGATGAGCCGATCGTCGTAGAGGATGAAATCATAACCGGCGTCGATTTCGCTTTAAGCTCGGTCGAATTCGGCACTATTGCCGGGACCGTGCTCAATACCGATGGTGAACCGGTCGCTGATGCGTTCGTAAGCGCCCACATGGTCAATGGCTTCTGGAGAGCTTTTGGCAGGGCTGACGAGGACGGCAATTACCTTCTTGAAGATGTTTTCCCCGGGACTTACCGGATGAGAGCCTTCGCGCACGGGTACTTCCACCAAACGCTCGATGACGAGGTTGAAGTCGGCAATGGCGAAGACGTCGTCGACATCGATTTCAGCCTGGAACCATTCGACCCTCCGTTCGATGGCTTTATCTCAGGCACGGTGACCGATGAAGGGACCTCGGAGCCAATCGAAGGGGCCCTGGTGGTCGCCGTCGGCCGCGGCAACGGTCATCACTGGACCACGCGACGATTCGCTCATACCGATGAGAATGGCGCGTATATTTTCGATAATCTGCCGCCTTTCGAATTCAAACTTTTGTGCCTGGCCGAAGATTACACCGCTGAATTCTACGACAATCAGCAAAACTGGCAGGATGCCGACCCGGTTACCCCCGATGCCGATAATATCAATTTTGCTTTGGCGCCCGCTGGAGATGGCTTGCGCATGATCGGAGGCAGGGTGATCGAGGACGGCGTGCCGGCTGAAGCCGCAATCGTCATGGCCAAAATGAATGACCAAGTCGTCGGTTTGGGCGTTACCTTCTCGGACGGGTACTACTATATCGAAAATCTCCAACCGGATGACTATGAGCTTGAGGTTATCAGCCCGACGCTGGCCGAAGCAACCCTGGAGGACATTTCGGTCTTATACTCGAACTACTATGACGCCGATTTTATCCTGACGCCTACCTCCGCTGACGAGAACGTCAATTTGCCGAAAGTTACCAAGCTCGACCAGAATTATCCTAATCCATTTAATGCTTCGACTAATGTCAGCTTCAATCTACCGGCCACGGGAGCCGTGGATCTGGCCGTGTATGATCTTCTTGGCCGCCGCGTGGCGACGCTGGTTTCCGGCAACCTGCCGGCGGGACAGCACACTTTCACATGGCAAGCCGAGGATAGCGATGGAAAACAGGTTGCATCCGGCATGTATCTATATGTCCTGAAAACCGCCGATGAAACATTAAGCAGCAGAATGGTGCTTCTGAAATAGCCTGTTAAGTCAGCACTAATTTATCGGGTAAGGGCACGGCATGCCGTGCCCTTACTTTTTTTGGGCGAGACTATAGGGCACGGGACTGCGGCGTCCGGGGTGGCAACGCGCGCTTGCCGTGATTCGCTGCTTGGTTGATTCCCTGAAGAAGGACGATTGCAGGTTACGGCAATAGCTCAAGCGACTTCATAGTATCGAGGAAGGCTTTGACGATTTGAGGATCGAATTGGGTGCCCGAGTTAGCCTTGATTTCTTCAATCGCCTCCGCGATAGTTCGGCCCTTCCGGTAGGGGCGATCGTTGGTGATGGCGTCATAGGTATCGACCACAGCCAGCAATCGACCCTGGATCGGGATAGTGTCCCCTTTGAGGCCATGGGGATAGCCGCTCCCGTCAAAGCGTTCGTGATGATAAAGTATATACGGTAGGGCAGGTTTCAGAAAGGCAACTTCCCTGATGATATGCGCGCCCAGCTCAGGATGTGATTTCATCACCGCCTGTTCCTCGGGTGTCAGAGGGCCGGGTTTGTTCAATATGGCATCGGGCACGCCGATTTTGCCGATGTCATGCAGCAGGGCGCCCATTTTCAATTCTTTAATGCGATTGGCCTCCCAGTTGGCGGTTCGGGCTATGCCAAGGGTTATTTGCCAGACGCGATCGGTATGGCCTGCCGTGGATTTATCCCGGGCCTCGATGGCGCTGGCGAGAGCTTCAACAGTATCAAAATAGGAATCTTCGAGGTCTTTATAGAGCCTGGAATTTTCCAGCGACAGGGCTGCCTTGGCGGCAAAAAGCGATAATGTGGTCAGTTGCCCCGTCGTAAATTGATGGATATCCCGCGTGCGAACCAAACTTAACGTGCCGATAGTTTTGCCCTTGGCCATGAGGGGCTGGCAGATAGACGACTTGATGGCTCGCAAGCCGGACCGCGCGTAGGCGTCGATTTCATTGACGATAATAGGCTTATTTCTATTGTAGACTTCCCAGGCCAGATCCTGGCTGAATTGGTTCAGGGCGGCGCTTATATTAATATCCTTGCAAACGGTTTTTTCCAATCTTAGTTCGCCATCCGTAGTCGCCAGATGCAGTGAAGCGAAATCAGCCGTAAATTCTCTCACCGCCGTATCCAGGATTAAATTGAGCAAACGGTCAGGGTCGATTTCCGAGCCCATCGCCTCGGATATGGCATAGAACGACATGATTTCATTGAGCCGGACGTTTTCGCGTTCCAGTTTTAGTTGATCCACCGCCCGTTTGACTGTCGATAGCAGCGTCTGCATATCGAACGGCTTAACGAGATAATCGAATGCCCCTTTCTTCAGGACGGATATCGCATTCTGGATGGTCGGCTTGCCGGTCATCAGTAATATTTTGGCATCCGGCTGATTTTTCTGCGCGTACAACATGACATCGACACCGGAGCCATCAGGCAGAACGAGGTCGGTCAGGACAATCGACATTTCTTTATCTTTTATCAGGCGGGAAGCTTCCATGACTGTGGGGGCAAGGTAGATTTCATAGTTCTGACTGGACAACATTTCGCTGACGATTTGGAGTATATTCTCCTCGTCATCTACGACCAGTATCGGTTCGGCGGCATTTTGCCCTTTTTTTATCGAATCGAGGATTTCGTTGACGCGCAAGTGTATTTCCCCTTCTTCCACTATGCTTATCGTCAGTTAATTAAGGCAAATTTCGCACATTTACAAAGTTGTTGCTGCGGCCGGATGCGTATAGATTAAAAATAAAACAAGACCCGTTTGGCTGAGCAACGCCTTGCTCATGCGCAAGTTGATATATGAAACGAATTTCACCCTAAACAGATGCATCTTGATCGAAACGCAATATTCTCTGCAAAAATGTGCGAACGGGGAAATTATATGGGGTGTTGGCCGGAGCGCACCGGGGATTTTATGATGTGCAAAAACCGGATAGGCACATTTTCAGAGCCGGGGAATGGCTTTATATGTTTCGGTCTGGCGGTGGGCCATATACGAACTCCGCACAAGTGGCCCCGCCTCGATATGGGGAATCCCGCAATTTTTGCCGAGAGATTTTATTTTGGCGAATTCATCGGGGTGATAATATTTTCTCACAGGCAAATGATCCGGCGAGGGGGACAGGTATTGCCCGACCGTGAATATTTGACACCCGGCCAATGAGGCATCCGCCATTACATATTCAATCTGGCTGAGAGTTTCACCGAGGCCGACCATGATGCCCGATTTGACTATCGGCCCGTTCTCGTAATCCGCCGCGAGGCGCAATATTCGCAGCGAGCGTCGATAATCAGCGCCAGGCCGCACTATGCCATAAAACTCGGGCACGGTCTCTAAATTATGGGCCAGAACCTCTGGCCTGGCATCGAGAATAATTTTTAGGGCTGCCGCGTCGCCCTGAAAATCAGGGATTAAAAGTTCAACCTGGCATTCGGGATTTATCAGGCGTATCTGCCTGACAGCTTCCCCGAAAATCGCCGCCCCGCCATCGGGAAGATCATCGCGGGTCACCGACGTGACAACCGCGTACTGCAGTTCCAATTTCTGGATTGCCAGCGCCAGGTTCCGCGGTTCATCGCAATCAGCCGGCAGGGGAGGCCCGGATGCCACGTTGCAGAACCGGCAATTGCGGGTGCATTTATCGCCGAGGATAATAAAAGTAGCCGTGCCCGCGCTGAAACATTCGCCTATATTAGGACAGTTTGCCTCCCGGCAAACGGTATGCAGCTTCAAGTCATCGAGAATTGCCTTGACCCGAATATATTCAGGGCCAAATCTGGGCCTGATCTTCAGCCAGGCGGGCTTGCGTGACGGCGGGCTGGTTTGAGACATTACTTGATCCTGTCTAGCCGCTCCGCCGAAAAATCTGTCGTCATAATATGAAGGTTGGGCCATTCATGCTATGGTTCACAGGATCTGGACAGCGGAAAACATTTTCAACCATAAATTGATTCCCGCTTTCGGGAGTGTTGAAAAACCCTCAAAGACTGTCATTGCGATCCCGCCGTAGGCGGGAGAAGCAATCCGTCGGCTTTGGTATATAATAAGTTACAGATTGCCGCGTCGCCCTTTGGGTTCCTCGCAATGACTTTTTCAACAGGCCCTTTCGCGGGAATAACGCCAAGGCACTCGAGCCTTAAGGAACGTTGAGTTCTTCATTACCCTGATTTTGTAACAGAACAAGCGCATCTGACTGACAGATATCCATTACGCCTCCACAAGGTTATTTTCAATTTCGATTTTCGAAACCAGCGTCTTATGGACCGGGCATCTCCTGGCGATTTCGAGAAGACGCTGCCGGTGGTCATCCGTCAGGTCGCCGAAGAGCTTGATATGCGGTGTGATCTTATGCAAATATTTTTCATCGGCAGCACAGTCTTTGCAATCGTTATCGTAGATTCTCGAATAGCTCAGATTGACCTCGACGCTGTCAAGCGGGATGTTCTTGTGCCTGGCGTAAAGTTTCAGCGTCATCGACGTGCAGCTGCCGAGGGCCGCCAGCAAAAGATCGTAAGGGTTCGGGCCGAGGCCATCGCCCTTTAGCTTTACCGGCTCATCGGAAATGAACGAATGGCCGTCGGTAATCACCTGCTGCTGGAGGTTTTGCAAATGTTTGACAGTGACTTCGCCCATCACGCCCTTCAATCGTTCCAGGTTTCGAGGTATTTATCGGCTGCGACTGCCGCCGTCGTGCCATCGCCGACCGCGTTGGTTACCTGCTTGCAAAGCTGTTTACGCACGTCGCCGATCGCGTAGAGGCCCGCGACGTTGGTTTGCATGTTTTCGTTGGTGATAATATAACCGCCGGCATCTTTTTTTACCTCGAAATCGAAGATATCCGAGTTCGGGACAAAACCTATAAAGGGGAAGAGAGCGCCGACTTTGAGATTCTGAACCTGGTTGGTTTTTAGATTTTTGATATCAATTGATTCGATTTTATCTTGGCCAATAACCCTGGTAACGGCGCTGTCCCAGATAAATTCAACTTTGGCATTGGCGAAAGCCCGCTTCTGGATTATTTTCTGCGCCCGCAATTGATCGCGGCGGTGAATGATATATACTCTGGTACCGTATTTGGTCAGGAACATCCCTTCCTCGACCGCGGCATCGCCGCCGCCGACCACCGCGATGACCTCGCCTTTGAAGAAGGCGCCATCGCAGATTGCGCAATAGGAGACGCCATGGCCCGCGAATTCCTTTTCACCCGGCACGCCCAGAAGACGCGGCTGCCCGCCGGTGGCCACGATCACCGCTTTGGTCCGATAGGTGTCGTTATCGCCTTGGATAATTTTGAATTTGCCGTCGAGTTTAATTTTATTGGCGGAATCGAATTCTATTTTCAGGCCGAATTTGCGCGCATGTTTTTCCATCTTCTGCGCCAGCTCCTGGCCGGTTATCGATTCGAAACCGGGATAATCCTCGACCAGTTCCGTGTTGGCGATCTGGCCGCCCGGCATCAGTTTTTCCAATAACAACGTATCGAGTTCCGCGCGCGCAGAATACATCCCTGCCGTCAAGCCGCCCGGTCCGCCCCCGATTATAATCACCTCGTGTTCTCGCATCACCAACTCTCCCTGCTAATAATCTATCCCTTTTTGCGCCAGAATGCCCTTCTGATAGGGATGTTTGATTTCCTTCATTTCGGTTACCAGGTCTGCCCGATCGATCAATTCCTGCCGGGCGTCGCGACCGGTAATGATAATATCCATCTTTAGCGGTTTTTTATCGAGCAGCGCTAAGACGTCTTCGACCTTGACCAGCCCCAGCGAAACGGCCACGTTTAGTTCGTCCAGGATAAGAATGTCATATTTGCCCGACAGCATCAACGATTCGGCGAACTTGAGCGCCTCGGCCGCCGCTTTCTCATGTTCTTCGCGGGGCAGCTTATCGTCGATAATGCCAACGAATCCCTTGCCGCCCTGATATAACTCGACATTGGGAGCCAGCCGCTTGATGCCATCAAGTTCACCGTAATGCCAGCTGCCTTTGATAAATTGCATAATTGCGATTTTCAGGTCATAGCCGACCGCCCTGATACAGATCCCCAGGGCAGCGGTGGTTTTGCCTTTGCCGTTGCCCGTGTTGATGATGATCAATCCCTTTTTTTCTATTTTCTCCGGCATTATTGTCCTCCTCTGCCAGACCGAAACGCTGACGGCAGGCGTTTGGTTTCAAAGCAAAAGCCGGCCTCGATTGCGGCGCTTGTTTCTCCATATAAATTATGCCGGCGATGCGGCCAAGTCAAGCGGGCTGTCAGGCACTGTAATCGATCCAAATATTGGCTTGACAGTCCTTTAAGATGGTTTATATTGGGCGGTCGAAGTCCCCATCGTCTAGTCGGTCTAGGACAACGCCCTTTCACGGCGTAAACAGGGGTTCGAATCCCCTTGGGGACGGCTGATTGACTGATAAAATCCATTGGCAAGGAATATTTAAAACTATCAATCGCTTATCGGTTGCGCGGCGGGATAATTGGCTTTCATGCATTGCCTGAGTGCTGGCATTATTTCAAATAAATGATCCTACGCACATGCGAAGATAGTCCGTCATTTTT
>Ga0299912_10000786_pt1 | contig 25932 bp, 25 predicted proteins | sample RVTome_2_FD_207667 | JGI IMG/M metagenome (GOLD analysis project Ga0299912, IMG submission 207667) | Soil microbial communities from uranium-contaminated site in the Upper Colorado River Basin, Wyoming, United States - RVT95D214 (version 2) ... | reverse complement strand
ATCCGAGATCAAGACACTCGCCGCCACCAAGACCTGGGGCCGCGGGCGCGTATACGATTCGATCGCCGAGACCATCGGGCACACGCCGCTGGTGCGGCTGGGCAAGATCGCCGCTGCCGCCAAGGTGAAGGCCGACATTCTCTTGAAGCTCGAGTTCTTCAATCCGCTGTCCTCGGTCAAGGACCGCATCGGCGTGGCGATGATCGACGTGCTGGAGGCGGAGGGGCGCATCACGCCCGGCAAGACGGTGCTCGTCGAGCCGACCTCGGGCAACACCGGCATCGGGCTCGCCTTCGTCGCCGCCGCGCGCGGCTATCGGCTGATCCTCGTCATGCCGGAGACCATGTCGATCGAGCGGCGCAAGATCCTCACGCATCTGGGTGCGGAGCTGGAATTAACCCCCGGCCCCGGCGGCATGCCGGTGGCGGTGGAGCGCGCCAACGAGCTCGCCAAGTCGATTCCCAACGCCGTCATTCCCGGCCAGTTCGACAACCCGGCCAACCCGCTGGTGCACGAGAAGACCACCGCCGAGGAGATCTGGAACGACACGCACGGCAAGGTCGACGCCCTCGTCATCGGCGTCGGCACGGGCGGCACGCTGACGGGCTGCGCGCGCGCCTTGAAACCCCGCAAGCCCAGCCTGAAGATCATCGCCGTGGAGCCCACCACCAGCCCGGTGTTGTCGGGCAAGCCGCGCGGGCCGCACAAGATCCAGGGCATCGGCGCCGGCTTTATTCCTTCGATCCTCGATACGGGGCTGATCGACGAGATCGTCACCGTGTCGAGCGAGCAGGCGTTCGAGGTATCGCGTCTCGTGGCCAAGGTCGAGGGCATCCCCGGTGGCATCTCGACGGGCGCCAACGTCGCCGCTGCACTGTCGGTCGCCGCGCGCCCCGAGTACGTCGGCAAGACGATCGTCACCTTCGCGCCGTCCTCGGCCGAGCGCTACTACTCCAGCGACCTGTTCCTCGATCCGGCAAAACCGGCGAGCTAGCCCGGCCTTTATCCGGTCACCGCGCGCGCGCCGTGGCGCCACACGGGGATCGAGGTCGGGCCGCAAATCTCTCCTAAGAGGACAACGCTCTTCTGGCCCATTCCGGAAAGGGAGTTGTCATGCAAATCGTTTCCTTCTCTGCGGCGAGCCTCGCCGTGTTGGGTATTGCCATTGCGGCGCCGCGTTCGGCGTCTGCCGATCCCGCGCCGGTCATCTCCGGCCCGCAAGTACACGAAAATTTCGCCGTCTATTTCATTCACGGTCCAAGCGCACCGGGCCCCGTTCCGCTCACGCTGCAGGAAGCGCTGGCAAAAGGCAGCGTGCGCGTGCTCGAAACGGGCGAGGTGAACGAGCTCAAGATCGAGAACACCGGCGGCGAGGACGTCTTCATCCAGTCGGGCGACATCGTGAAGGGTGGCCGCCAGGACCGCGTGCTGACGATGAGCTTCGTGCTGTCGCCGAAGTCCGGCGAGGTCGCGCTTGCCGCCTTCTGCGTCGAGCACGGCCGCTGGTCGGCACGCGGCGGTGAAGATTCGACCGCCTTCGCCAGCGCCAACGAAGCAATGCCTTCGCGTAAAGCCAAGCTCGCCATGCGCGCCCCGCGCGAGACACTTGCGGCCGCTCCCGAGCCCGGGCTCGAGGATTCCGCGCGCCAGGGCTCAGCCATGGGCGTCTACTCGCGCCAGCAGGAGGTATGGGCTTCCGTCGCCAGCACGCAAAGCAACCTGTCGCAGAACTTGAGTGCCGCGGTTGCTTCACCGAGCTCCGAGACCAGCCTGCAACTCTCGCTCGAGAATGAGAAGCTGCAGAAGGCACGCGCCGCCTACGTCGAAGCCCTGCAAGCCGCGGGCGAAGGCAAGGACGACATCGTCGGCTACGTATTCGCCATCAACGGTCGCATCGGCGGCGCCGACGTTTATCCCTCCAACGCGCTGTTCCGGAAGATGTGGCCGAAGCAGCTGGCCGCAGGCGTGACGGAGGCGATCGGCGAGGCCGGCGCCAGCCGCACCGACGCGCCCGCCCCTGAGGCGGCCGCCCAGTTTCTCCAGGGCGCCGAGAAAGGCAGCTCGCGCGAGGAGGTGGTAAACAACCTTTCGCGCCAGGAGATCCACGACGCCGATGAGGCCCTGTACATCGAGGCGCGGCGGGGCGACGGCGTCTGGGTGCACCGCAACTACCTGGCGAAGTGACCATGTCTACGGCGCCGTCCTCTTTCCCGCGCGACGGCGCGGCTCGTCGGCCTCGGGGAGATCCATCAGATCTACCGTGAGCGTTCCATTGGGCCTCAACCGCCATTCATAGGGACGGTCGTGGACAACAATGAGCTTGCTCTCGTCGACAAGCCCTATCCCTTCTGGCCGCTCGCAAGGATGCACGCGGCCCGCCTCTGCAAGACGCTTTGCCGGCTCGAAATCGAACAGAAACTCCAAATGCCCGGTGCCAATCTTGACCTTCTCATCCTTTGAGGAAGCGCGGGCGAAGGCGCCGCGCCAGCGGTAGAGCGCGAACGGAGCGTCGAGATCCATGCTCGGCCCCGCGAGCACGAGCACGTCGTCGCCCTTCCGGACGAGATCGCGGATGCCGAGACCGTTGAGCTGCAGAAAGCTCAACCGGTAGCGCTGCCCGTTTCGTTTGCGCAGCGAGAGGGCTTTGTTACCGATCTCGACCGAGAGGCGCATAATGATCGCGAAGCCGCCGGCCGCGGGTCCGCGCAGCCCGAGCAGGATATCGGTGTCGTCGACGGCTATGCCTTCGATATCCAAACCGTTCTCCTTGGCGGGCCACTTGAGCGCGTCTGCGAGGTAATCGCCTTCGCCCTCGATGGCGGCGCGAAGGCTGCCCTTCTCTCCGCCCAGCGGCAAAGCAAGCCCGCTGTTCGACGCGGGCCGGCCATCGTCGCACAGAGGCACGAATCCCAGCAGCGTGCGCAGCGGCGCCGTATCCAATGCCCGGCCAACGCGCTTACGCAGTTGCGCGGGCTTGACCTTGTCCAGACTTCCTCGACTGCGGCAGTGCGAGCCGACCAGCCACAGGCGCCGACTGTCCTCATCCCAGGCGAGCCCCTCCAAGTCGGCCTCGGGCCTTTTGGCGGCGCCTTCGCGCCCGCTGATTTTCTCGTTTGCGGCTTTGAACGCGGGGAACAGCTTGACCAAGTCGAAGTTCTCGGCGCGGGAAAATCGGGCCGTCCCGCGTGTCAATCGTTCGATTGACGCCCCTTCGTCGGATGCGGTCCACAAATCATTGTCCACTGGCGCGATCGCCGAGATGTTGGCAATCCGCGATTTGTCCTTTGCGCCCTCCTTGGCCGGGCGATCATCGGTCATCTTCGCGGCGATGGCCCCGTAGTCGAGTACAAGGCGATTCTTCGCGCTCGCCCACATCGTCCCCTCCCGCGTCGAACCCACGAGCTTGCCGATCCTACACGCTTCAGTTGGCCAATTTTCTAGGGTATTGGCTGGTATTCAAACCGACCCCTTACGCCGCACCCGGCTTCCTGGACGGCTGATAGTGAGCCGCGATAAGCTTGGAGCCAAATGCCGGAGAAGCCCACACACAAATTTTCGGCGCAAGAGATCGAGCGCTACAAGCGCCACCTCGTCTTGAAGGAGGTGGGCGGCCAGGGCCAACACAAGCTCAAGGCCGCGCGCGTCCTCGTTGTAGGAGCGGGCGGCCTCGGTTCACCCATCGTTCTCTACCTCGCCGCGGCCGGCGTCGGCACCATCGGCATCATCGACGACGACCGCGTATCCCTCGACAACCTGCAGCGACAGATCGCCCACGACACCGGCCGCGTCGGCCAGACGAAGGTTGCCAGCGCACGCGACGCTGTCGGCCGGCTTAATCCGCACGTCACGGTCGAGGCCTTCGAGGTGCGTCTCGATGCCGGAAACGCTGCATCGCTGATCGGCGGCTACGACATCGTGGCGGACGGCTCCGACAACGCGGAGACGCGCTATCTCGTCTCCGACGCCTGCTACTTCGCCAAGCGCACGCTGGTGTTCGGCGCCGTCGGCCCGTTCGACGGTTACGTGTCCACCTTCAAGCCGCACAAACGCGCGAGCGATGGCACGCCCTACCCCAGCTACCGCTGCCTGTTTCCCGAGGCGCCACCGCCCGGCACACTGCCCAGTTGCGCCGAAGCCGGCGTGCTCGGCGCCGTGGTCGGCGTCATCGGCACCTTGCAGGCAACCGAGGTTTTGAAGGAGATCCTGGGGATCGGCACGAGCCTCGCCGGTCGGCTCTTGATCTATGATGCACTCGCCGCCCGCTTCGAGATGCTCAACGTCGCCTGGGACCCCGACAATCCGCTCAGTGGCCGCAAGCCGACGATCACCGATCTATCGGTCCACGCCGCGACAAACCCAGGCTCAACATGCGCAGCGTGAGAGGATAGTCTGCCAGTGCCGCCCGCCAGCTTGAGGCCCGCACCTCGCACCCGAAGGCGGCTGCTCGCTGCCGCTCTCGTAGCGGTATCTGCCTTTGCTTTCGAAGCACACGCACAGGATGAAAAGCCTGTGCTGTCTATGGCCCCCGGGCCGTGGACGGACAAGACGACCGAGTTCGGCGCCATCGCCTTCACTCCGGACGGCTCCTACACCTCGACCTGGAAGCGCGCCACCAAGGTGGAGGCCGAGAACAAAGTGCGCGCCGAGTGCTCCGGTCTCGGCCGCGGCAAATGCGAGGTGCTGAGCTTCGGTGCGGACGTGTGCGCCGCGCTCGCCTCGGGTCAGATCAGTAAGCAGCGCAAGGTCACCTATTCGGGCGGCGGCATGACCCGGGCGGCTGCGGAGAAGGCGGCGCTCAATCGCTGCAACGCCGACCGGCGCGCGCGCGGTAGCTGCGAGATGCGCACGACGCTCTGCGGCGACGGTCGGTGAAGGGTGGCGGCCATTGGGCTGCGTCGGCCTCTAGAACATCGCCGGGTGCACGCGATCGGGCGGAGCGTGCCCATCAAGGAAGGCCTTGATGTTGATGATGACCTTCTCGCCCATGTCGATGCGCCCCTCGATCGTCGCGGAGCTCATGTGCGGCAGCGCCACGACCCGCTCCGAACTGAGGATCTTGGGATTGACCGCAGGCTCGTGCTCGAATACGTCGAGCCCCGCGCCCGCGATGGCACCGGCCTCGATCAAACGCGCCAGCTCATTCTCGTCGATCACCTCGCCGCGCGCCGTGTTGACGATATAGGCTGACGGCTTGAGCAGCCGCAGCCGGCGTGCCGACAGGAGGTGATAGGTGCCCGGTGTGTGCGGGCAGTTGACGGACACGATGTCGACCCGCGTCAGCATCTGGTCGAGGCTTTCCCAGTACGTCGCCTCGAGCTCCTTCTCCACGTCCTGCGAGACGCGGCGGCGATTGTGGTAGTGGATCTGCAGGCCGAACGCCTTGGCGCGGCGGGCGACCGCCTGACCGATGCGGCCCATGCCGATGATGCCGAGCCGCTTGCCGTAGATGCGGTGGCCGAGCATCCAGGTGGGCGACCAGCCTGTCCAGGCGTTCTTCTGGTCCTTCAGGTAGGCGGCGCCCTCGACCAGCCGGCGCGGCACGGCAAGGATCAGCGCCATGGTCATATCCGCGGTGTCCTCCGTCAGCACGCCTGGCGTATTGGTGACGGTGATGCCGCGATTGCGCGCCGTGTCGAGGTCGATATTGTCGACGCCGGTTCCGAAGTTGGCGATCAGGCGCAGCTGCGGGCCTGCCTGAGAAATGACGGCCCGGTCGACGTGGTCGGTTACGGTCGGTACGAGAACGTCGGCGATCTTCAGCGCCTCGGCGATTTGCGCCTGCGTCAGCGGCGCATCATCGACGTTCAGCCGGGCATCGAATAGCTCGCGCATGCGCGTTTCGACCACGTCGGGCAGTTTGCGCGTGACAATGACGATCGGCTTCCTGGCGCTGTTCGGCATTGGGGATCCGCTGTTGCCTCGTTGGACGGCCGGGGGGACGCTCTGGGAGGGGCCAGGACGTGACGGCTACTGGTTTAAGGCAGTGTCTAACAGAACGTCATTGCGATGACAAAGTGCGGGATTTTCTCTCCGCGTGAGCGGGGGCAGACTGCCTTGAGGCGTACCCTTAATGATGTTGCAGTGATTCTCGATACTGAGGTTTTGCGTGGCGGGCGACGTGGCGGGTGAAGAGGAAGGCTGGATGCGCAAGGCTGCAGCGGGAGGCTTTCCACGCGCGCTGATGACACTATTGGCGTTAGCTGCGGCGATGACGATGGCTGCCGGTGCACGATCGGAAAATGCCGCATCGAGCTTTCCTGGCAGCAGCGGGCTGCCAGTGCCGCGCTACGTCAGCCTCAAGTCCGACCGGGTCAACCTGCGCAAGGGCCCCGGCACCGATTACCCCACCGCTTGGGTGTACCGCCGCGCCGGCCTGCCGCTCGAGGTCATCAAGGAATTCGAGGGCTGGCGCCAGGTGCGCGACGCCGACGGCGCCACCGGCTGGGTCTTGCAATCGTTCCTGTCCGGTAGGCGCACGGCACTGGTACTGCCCTGGGAGATCAAGCCGGGGGCCCCGGAACCGAAGGTCGAGCTGCGCCGCGACGACAGCGTGCGGGCGCGCGCCGTGGCCATGGTTGAGGCGGGTGTCATCGCCAACCTCACCGCTTGCGACGGGCGCTGGTGCCGCGTCAGCATCGACAAGTTTCAGGGCTATATCGAGCAGAAGAAGCTGTGGGGCGTGTACGAGGGCGAGGTCATCAAGTAGCCCCCACCCGGGCGCTAAGTTCGCCGCCGATCAGGCCTTCTTCGGAACGAGGCGCACCACCACGTCGATGTGGGTGATGCTCATGCCGCCGGGCGGCTCCGGCACGCCGTCGACGCGGATCGCATCGCCGGGGATATCGTGCAGCTCGCCGTCGGCCTCGACGAAAAAGTGATTGTGATTGGACATGTTGGTGTCGAAGTAGGCCTTGGCCCCGTTGATCGCCAACTCGCGCAGCAGGCCTGCGCGCTTGAATTGGTGCAGCGTGTTATAGACGGTCGCCAGCGACACGTGATGGCCGACCGCGGACGCCTCGGCGTGCAATAGTTCGGCCGTGACGTGGCGATCCTCACCTTCAAACAGAAGCGCGCCAAGCGCCAAGCGTTGGCGCGTCGGCCTCAGTCCCGCCTGCCGCAGGAGCTGGGCGACAGTCTGAGTTGGCTTTCCGTCTTTGTGCGAGTGGGTGGCCGAGTTGGTCATGCGGTCGGGCGATATGCCAAGTCTGTGGATGTGAAGTGCCTGCATTCACTGGGCGCCCGGGCTGACCGCGACCCTCCGGCAGAAGAGTACGACAAACCCAAGCCTACGCCAGCCGTATACTATAGGCAGCAGGAGGCATGCCTGCAACTCGCGCCTCACGCCCCGAAGACGGCAGATCGTCGCCCGAACACCGCCCCTCTCCCTTTTGAAGGCCAATTGACTGTGTTAGGAAGCCCGCGGCTGCGGCCGAACTCCGCCTCCAGGGTTCCGGCAACCGGGAATTGAGCGAAGGAATCATGACAGAACGCCGCACAAGCTTCGAATACGACGATCTTCTATCGTGTGGGCGTGGAGAGCTGTTTGGCCCCGGCAACGCCCAGTTGCCACTGCCCCCCATGTTGATGTTCGACCGCATCCCGACCATCTCCGAGACAGGGGGGGCTCACGGCAAGGGCCAAGTAGCCGCCGAGCTGGCGGTGGCAGGCAATAGCCGTCTGGACTGGTTTTTCCGCTGCCATTTCCAGGGCGACCCAGTCATGCCGGGGTGCCTTGGGCTCGACGCCCTATGGCAGCTCACGGGCTTCTTCCTCGGCTGGCTCGGCGCTCCGGGCAAAGGCCGCGCGCTCGGCGTCGGCGAGGTCAAATTCACCGGCATGGTCGTACCGACGGTGGGCAAGGTCGAATATATCGTCGACATGAAACGCGTGATCCTGCGCAGGCTGAAGCTCGCCATTGCCGACGGTGTCATGAAGGCCGACGGGCAGGTGATCTACACAGCAACCGACCTTCGTGTCGGGCTGTTCGAAGCAGGCGAGACGACCGCCGCGCTCAGTCCTTGATCTTGATGGGTTTTCGTGCACGCTTCCGCCGGAGCCGACGAGCAAGCGAAGCGGCGAGCTTCCCGGATGCGGCGGAGAGGATTGGCGGATGAGACGTGTGGTCGTCACCGGCATGGGCATTGTTTCCTCGATTGGAAACAGTTGCCAAGAGGTGCTGGCATCCCTCCGCGAGGCGAAGTCCGGTATCGTGCGCGCTGAGAAGTATGCCGAGCTCGGATTCCGCTGCCAGGTGCACGGCGCTCCCAACCTCGATTGGGAAGCACAAGTCCCGCGCAAGCCGCGCCGCTTCATGGGAGACGGCGTCGGCTGGAATTACGTGGCCATGGACCAGGCGATCCGCGACGCGGGCCTCGATGAGAAGGATGTCATCAACGAGCGCACCGGCATCATCGTCGGCTCTGGCGGTCCGTCAACGCGGGCCATCGTCGCCGCCGCCGACGTCACCCGTGAAAAGGACCCGCGCAAGGTCGGCCCGTTCGAGGTGCCGAAAGCCATGTGCTCCGGCCCGTCTGCGGCGCTCGCCACGAGCTTCCAGATCAAAGGCGTCAACTACTCGATCTCGTCGGCCTGCTCCACCTCCGCCCACTGCATCGGCAATGCGGCCGAGCTCATTCAGTGGGGCAAGCAGGACGTGATGTTCGCCGGCGGCTGCGAGGAGCTCGACTGGACGCTGTCGGTGCTGTTCGACGCCATGGGCGCCATGTCGACCAAGTTCAACGACACGCCCGCGAGGGCGAGCCGCGCCTACGACAAGAACCGCGACGGCTTCGTCATCGCCGGCGGCGCGGGCGTTGTCGTGCTCGAGGAGCTGGAGCGCGCCAGGGCGCGTGGGGCACGCATCTACGGCGAGATCGCCGGCTACGGCGCCACCTCGGACGGCTACGACATGGTCGCGCCTTCGGGCGAAGGCGCCGTCCGCTGCATGCGTCTTGCCTTGAAGGGCTTCGACGGCAAGGGAATCGGCCACAAGATCGATTACATAAACCCGCACGGCACCGGCACGCCGATAGGCGACCTTCGCGAGATCGAAGCTATCCGCACCGTGTTTGACGGAGAGGTGCCGAAGATTGCCTCCACCAAGTCGCTCACCGGCCATTCGCTGGGCGCCGTCGGCGTCCAGGAGGCGATCTTCTCGCTGCTCATGATGAACAATGGATTCATCTGCGAAAGCGCCAATATCGACGAGATCGACCCCCAGCTTGCCGACATGCCCATCGTGCGCGAGCGCATCGACAACGTTAGCCTTAACTGCGTGATGTCCAACAGTTTCGGCTTCGGCGGCACCAATGCAACGCTCGTTTTTCGCCGCGTGAACGGCTAAAAAGCTGGGTAGAAAGACTGTTAAGCGGGGAACACTCGCCGCCATGGAATTTGTATAAGAACGGCAGCGGCTGTTTCTAAGAATACCGACGCTCACTCGGCAAACAACAGGGACTCCTATGCCTGAGACCGATATCGCAAAACCGGGCCCGTTGATGGCTGGCAAGCGAGGCCTCGTAATGGGCGTTGCCAATGAGCGCTCGATCGCGTGGGGAATTGCCCGCATCCTTGCCGGCCAAGGGGCCCAGCTCGCTTTCACCTATCAGGACGGCGCCTTCGGGCGCCGCGCGCTGCCGCTGGCCAAAAGTCTCGGCTCGGAAATCATCGAGCCCTGCAACGTCCTTGATCTCGACAGCGTCGACCGCGTCTTTGCGCGCATCAAGGAAGCCTGGGGCAGCCTCGACTTCGTCGTGCATGCGCTGGCCTACTCCGATCCGCGCGAGTTGTCTGGCCGCTATGTCAACACCACGCGCGAGAACTTCACCAACACCATGGTGATCTCCTGCTTTTCCTTCACCGAGGTCGCCAAGCGCGCCGTCCCGCTGATGCCCAACGGCGGCTCGCTTCTGACGCTGAGCTACGGCGGCGCCACCCGCTCGGTCCCCTCCTATAACGTCATGGGCGTCGCTAAAGCTGCGCTCGAAGCCTCCATGCGCTATCTCGCCGCCGACCTTGGCCCGCAGGGCATCCGCGTCAACGCGCTGTCCGCCGGTCCGATGCGCACGCTGTCGGGTGCCGGCGTCTCGGATGCGCGCGTCATCTTCAACTACCAGAAGGAGCACGCGCCGCTGAAGCGCACGCCGACATTGAACGAGGTCGGCGGCTCGGCGCTCTATCTCCTTTCCGACATGTCGGGAGCGGTGACCGGAGAGGTGCACTTCGTCGACTGCGGCTACTCCACCGTCGCCATGCCGAGCCTCGACGCCTTGAAGGCGCTCGATTCCGACGCCGCCGCACCGCCATCCGGCGGCCGCTCACCGTCGGAAGCCGCTGAGTAAGCAGCGATATTGCGAGCGCGCGATAAGGGCTTTCCCCTCGCCGGCAACCTCGGTAAGGTCGCCCGGCTAACACTCAAAAATTCATGCGACATGAGCTAGCGGAGGGTACCTATGTATCGTTATGGCATGTTCGCAGCGCTCGCTTTCGGAGCAGTCGCCTTAATGAGCGGGACGACATCGGCTGGTGTCGCCACGGGCGCGCTGCAGGTGAAGCCATCCACGTCCATCGTGCAGCAGGTTGGTCATCGTCATCGCCACCGTCACTGCCGCCGTCGCTGCCATTGGGTAGGCCCGATAAAGGTGTGCAAGCGCCGGTGCCATTGGAACTAGCTCGACAACGACCGTGCGCTCGGCCGCAGTCCGGCCGAGCCTCGGTCATCTGTTTGGCGCCCGGCTTTGCGGTCCGTTCTGCGGGCACCCACGCCGGGCGCTTTCGTTTCCGGAAGCTCCTGTCTTGACGGCCTGACGATGCCGGCCCACACACACGCATGATCGGCGTCTTCGATTCAGGCCTCGGCGGGCTAACCGTGCTGCGCGCGCTCGTGGCCCGCTTCCCCGCTACACCATTCGTTTATCTGGGCGACCACGCCCACGTTCCCTACGGCGACCGTTCCTCGACCGAGGTCATCGAACTCACCCGCACCGGCGTCGAAGCCCTGTTTGCGCAGGGCTGCAAGCTCGTGCTTCTGGGTTGCAACACGGCAACTGCCGTCGCCGCGCGCCATCTGCAGCAGGCGTGGCTGCCATCGAGCCAATGGCGCGGACGCAACGTTCTTGGCATCGTGGCGCCGACGGTGGAAGGCGCCACGCAGACGCCGTGGGCCGTCTCCACGCCGCAGTACCCGCAGAAGTACAACACCGATCTCATCGCCGTGTTCGGCACAACGCGCACCATCGCCTCCGGCGTCTACCCTGAGGAGATCCGCAAGCGCTGCCCGCGCGTCGTCGTCGTGCAGCAGATCTGCGCGCGTCTGGCTGGCGCCATCGAAGAGGAAGCGCCCGAGGCCGAGCTGGAGCGCCTCGTCGAGGAGGGCATTGCCGGCATGCTCGAGCAGACCGGCGGCACGCCCCCGCACCGCGCGATCCTCGGCTGCACACACTTCCCGCTCGTCGAGCACCTGTTCCGCCGCCATTTGCCGCCGTTCGCCCGCATCCTCTCGCAGCCTGAGGTCGTCGCCGACAGCCTCGAGGACTACCTCACTCGCCATCCGCACTACATCGCCTCCGACCGCGGCGGCTCGCTTACCCTGCTGACGACCGGTAACCCGGCGGAAACCAGCGCCCACGCCAGGGTCTTCTGGCCTGACGTCGCCGCCTTCGCGCCGTCCACGGCCTCAGAGCCATCTCGCTAGTGGCCCAAGCGTGCCTATATTAGGGCTCCCGCCGACGAGGACCGCTCCGCGATGGACGAAAAGCACCCTCCCGCTTCCGGCACGTCTCACGAGCATTCCCATTCCCATGCGCATGAGGGCGGCTGCTGCTCGCACAAGAACAACGCCGCGGAGGGGGCCAAGAACCTGTCCAAGGATCCCGTCTGTGGCATGGACGTCGATCCCCACAGCGCCAAGCATCGCGCCGAGCACGCCGGCCGCACCTACTACTTCTGCTGCGCCGGCTGCCGCACGAAGTTCGTGGCCGATCCGCAGCGCTACCTCGCGCGCGCCGAGACGCCGTCGGCGCCCGTCGCTCCGGGCACGATCTATACCTGCCCCATGCACCCGCAGATCCGCCAGATCGGGCCGGGCTCGTGCCCGATCTGCGGTATGGCACTCGAGCCGGTGGACATTACCGCCGAACAGGGGCCGAACCCCGAGCTCGTCGATATGCAGCGGCGGTTCTTGATCGGGCTCGTGCTGTCGCTGCCGGTGCTCGCACTCGAGATGGGCGGCCACCTCACCGGCCTGCACATGCTGCTCAGCAAGACGACGTCGAACTGGCTGCAGCTCGCGTTCGCGACACCGGTCGTACTGTGGGCGGGCTGGCCGTTCTTCGTGCGCGGCTGGCAATCGGTCCTGACGCGTAACCTCAACATGTTCACGCTCATCGCCATGGGCACCGGCGTCGCCTGGGTCTACAGCGTGATCGCGACTCTCGCGCCGCAGGTCTTCCCGCCCGCGTTCCGCGAGGGCGGCGGCGCGGTCGCGGTCTATTTCGAGGCCGCCGCCGTGATCACCGTCCTTGTGCTGCTCGGCCAAGTGCTCGAGCTGCGCGCCCGCGAGCAGACGTCGGGCGCGATTCGCGCCCTGCTCGATCTCGCGCCGAAGACGGCGCGGCGCGTGAAAGACGACGGGTCGGACGAGAACGTATCGCTCGACGCCGTCGCCGTCGGCGACCGCCTGCGCGTACGGCCCGGCGAGAAGGTGCCGGTCGACGGCGTGCTGATCGAGGGCCGCTCCTCGCTCGATGAATCGATGGTGACCGGCGAGTCGATGCCGGTGACCAAGGAGCAAGGCGCCAAGGTCATCGGCGGCACGCTCAACCAGTCGGGCGGCTTCGTCATGCGTGCCGAAAAGGTCGGCCGTGACACGTTGCTCGCGCGCATCGTGCAGATGGTGGCGCAGGCGCAGCGCTCGCGCGCGCCGATCCAGCGCCTCGCCGATCAGGTCTCCGGCTGGTTCGTGCCGCTGGTGATCGCGATCGCAATGATCGCGTTCGCGGCCTGGGCCACGTTCGGGCCCGAGCCGCGCTTCGCCTACGGCCTCGTCGCCGCCGTCACCGTGCTCATCATCGCCTGCCCGTGCGCGCTCGGCCTCGCCACGCCCATGTCGATCATGGTCGGCGTCGGGCGCGGCGCCGAGGCCGGCGTGCTGATCAAGAACGCGGAGGCACTGGAGCGGCTGGAAAGGGTCGATACGCTTGTCGTCGACAAAACCGGGACGCTGACCGAGGGCAAGCCGGCGGTCACCGCCGTCGTATCGGCGCCCGGATTCGACGAGGCTGCGATCCTGCGCTTTGCCGCGAGCGTTGAACGCGCGAGCGAGCATCCGCTTGCCGCCGCCATCGTCGCCGCCGCCGAGGCGCGCAACATCCCCTTGCTCACCGCGAACGACTTCGATTCTCCCACCGGCAAGGGGGCGCTCGGCACGGTGGAAGGAAAGCGCATAGCGCTCGGCAACGCACACTTCATGAAGGAGCAAGGGGTCAATACCGCCGGGCTCGCCAGCGAAGCCGAGAGATTGCGCGCCGACGGCGCCACGTCGATCTTCGTCGGCATCGACGGCAAGCCGGCCGGCGTCATCGCCATCGCCGATCCCATCAAGGCATCGACGCCCGCCGCGCTCGATGCCTTGCGCGCCGACGGCGTGCGCGTCGTCATGTTGACGGGCGACAACCGCACGACCGCGCAGGCGATCGCCCGCCACCTCGGCATTACCGACATCGAGGCCGAGGTGCTGCCCGATCAGAAGAGCGCCGTCGTCGAGAAACTGAAGCGCAAGGGCCGGATCGTCGCCATGGCCGGCGACGGCGTCAACGATGCACCGGCACTGGCAGCCTCCGACGTCGGCATCGCCATGGGCTCGGGCACCGACGTCGCCATCGAGAGTGCCGGCATCACCCTCCTCAAAGGCGACCTGCGGGGCATCGTGCGCGCGCGCCGCCTGTCGGCGGCGACGATGAGCAACATCCGCCAGAACCTGTTCTTCGCCTTCATCTACAATGCCGCGGGTGTGCCCATCGCCGCCGGCGCGCTCTATCCGGCGTTTGGGATCCTGCTCTCGCCGGTCATCGCCGCCGCGGCCATGTCGCTGTCGTCCGTCAGCGTCATTGCCAACGCGCTGCGCCTGCGGAGCGTCAAGATAAGCTGAAAAACGACGAGGCCGCCAGCGAGTGGTCTCGCTGCCGGCCTCGCTTGTCGTCAGGAGCGCTTCTGCGCTCACGGCATCGTGTTGAAGCGCGCCTTCTGCTCGTCGCTGAGCGAGTCATAGAAGCCGACCAGCGCCGGGCGCACGTCGTTCATCGCCGTGACGGTCGCGCGCAGGCGCTTATCCATCGCCTCGAGCCGGGCCTCCGTAGTCCCCGGTATCTGCGCCGGGCACGTCGCCTGCAGCAGGCTGGCGGCCTTGGCCGAGACGTTGTCGAGCTGATCGAGCGCCGCCTTCTGGCGATCGTCGGGGTTGACGGTCGGCTCGATCTCCTGCGTCGGTACGTTGATAAACTCCTCGTTCAGCGTGCTGCACAGAGCAGCGGCGTTCGCCGCCTTGCCGCCGCCCATGGCATCGAGCTGCAGCTTCTGCTCAGGCGACAACGAACTGTCGAACTTGGTCAGCGGCACGCGCACAAGGTCGACGCCCTGCACCATCGCAGCAAGGCGCTTTTGCAGGGCGTCGAGGCGGCCGACCGGCGTCAGCGGCGGCTCGCTGGGACACGAGGCCTTGAGGATGCCTTCGGCCTTGCTGGACGCTGCTTCGAGCTCCTTCAGCACGGTTTGCTGCGCGCCAGTGGGCTTCACGTTCTGCTCGATCTTGTCGATCGGCAGGGAGCTCACGCCCGGGGCAAAGCCGCTGCAGGTCGCAAGATCGGCCTTCTGGCTGTCGTCCGTGGTCGCGGCGGCCTGCTTGGCATCTCCTCCGTCAGCGGGGCCGGCGCTGTAGATGTCCTGGTGCGATTGACGGGCGTACTGATAATTCTCATCCGTCTGCGAGTATGCGGTGGCGCTGTAGCCGCCCGACGGCCAGGCGTAAGCACCGTTCGGCCAGAACAGGCCACCCATGATGTAATCGACGCCGTAGTTCCAGAACGGTGCCGTCGCCGCATAGGGCCACCAGGCGAAGGAGAACATATCGCCGTAGGCGAACGGCCAGAACACCGGACCGACCCAGCCCCAGCGACAATTGTTGCAGTTGAAGTTGCGCGCGTTCCACTGGTTGTTCCAGAACTGATTGTGGTCCCAGCGCCCAACGTTTACCGGCTGGTGAATGTTGTTCCAGTGGTGGTCGAGGTCATTGCGAGCGGCGTCGCGGTTGAGGTCGTGGGCGTCGTCACGAGCGCGATCGGCCTCGTCGTGGTGCTCCTCTGGCCGATCCGCGGAGCGATGGTCCTCCTCGGGGCGGCGCTCTTCCATGCGTGGCTCGCGCATCTCAGGACGGGCCTCGGGACGGAAATCGCGCATGCCACCGCCGAAGTCGCGCATTCCGCCGCCAAAATGCCCGCCGCCGAAGTGGCCGCCACCGCCGCGTGCGAAAGCATCGCTTGCCAAACCGAGAGTGCCGAGTGAAACGCTTGCGAGAAGCGCAAGAACCGAGCTGCGAACCATGATGTCCCTCTATGCGGCAACGCCCATCGCCTGGCGCCGGGTTTCGCACCGGCGACCGATAGGCTCCAGATACCGCGCAAGGTATGACGAGAGGTCTGAGGCAGCTGGGCTTCCTGCTCCCAGAGGAAAGAAACGGTTCATGCGGACGAAGCAATATTTGCCGCCATCGCAAACTCTCGGCAGCTTCGTCTATTGTTCGTCAACGAAGGCCGGCGCTGGTCCGTTTGCGGCCCCTGAAATGGCTCGGCACTGGTTGCAGCGGCGTGTGCGCCTATATGTGTCTCCCCGGCGGGCCGTTCCGCCGCTAATGATCTGGAAGCGACCTTGACCGAGACCCCGCTGTCCGACATCTCCGAAACGACCATTGCCGTTCCCGCCGAATGGGCGACGCAAAAGGCAATCTGGACGGCCTGGCCGGCCGATGCGCGCGAATGGAACGGCGACCTCGAGACGCCGCGCCGCGACGTCGCAGCAATGGTGCGCGCGCTCGGCGAGACGGGCAACGTGCGCCTCCTTGTCAACGGGCCCGAAGCCGAGGCCTCCGCGCGCGCCGCGCTCGGCGGCGCCGCGCAATTCGTCCGCGCCCGCTACGGCGACATCTGGCTGCGCGACACGGGGCCCATCTTTGCGCGCACGCACCTCGGTCCCGTCGCGCTGCGCTTTGCGACCAACAGCTGGGGCGGCAAGTACGACCTTCCCGACGACGCAACCGTTGGCGACGATATTGCCCGCCTTGCGGAGACCCCTGTGCGCCGCTTCGATTTCGTCCTCGAGGGCGGTGCTGTCGATCACGACGGTGAAGGCACGATCCTGACCACGCGGCAAACGCTGCTCAACGCCAACCGCAACGCCTGGAGCCGGAAAGCCGCCGAAGCCGCGCTCAGCCAGGCTTTCGGCGCCAAGAAGATCATCTGGATCGACGAGGGTCTTAAGAACGACCACACCGACGGCCACATCGACAACATCGCCCGCTTCGCCGGCCCCGGCCGCGTCGTCTGCCAGGCCCCCGCCGGCGACGACGATCCCAATCGCGAAACGCTCGACGCCATTGCCCGCACGCTGGAAGCCGCAACCGATGCTAGCGGCCGCAAGCTGGAAGTGGCGCGCATCCCCGGTGTCGGCCGCTACCGCAACGCGTTGGGCGAAGTCGCGCCCGCTTCGCACATGAACTTCGTGATCGCCAACGGTCTCGTCGTCGTGCCGGTGTACGGAACGCCGACCGAAGCGGCCGCGCTCACCGGCTTGCAATCAGTCTTCCCGGACCACAAGGTCGTTGGCGTCCCATCGCGCGGGCTGCTCGGCTGCGGCACAGCGGGCGGCGGCTCCTTCCACTGCATCACTCAGCAGGAGCCTCTCTGATTGCTCAAGCGAGGTTCTCCCCTCACCCGGACGCTCGTTTCCTCGCGTCCGACCTCTCCCCGCCGGGGAGAGGCGGAAGGGGGGAAGCGCTAGTCTTCGCCTCTCCCCACTGGGGAGAGGCCGCGACGCAAAGCGGCGCGGGCGAGGGGGAAGCACCGGCTCGATCTTGCGCTTACGGGTACGAGCCCCATCTGTGGCAGACTGCCGGATGACCACCGCTTACGCAGCGATCCTTCGGGCCATGCAAGCCTGGTAACGGAAGACGAGATGACCAATCGTACGCTCACCGTCGCGGCCATCCAGACCTCCTACGGTGGCGACCTGCAGGAAAACATCGCCAAGACCGAAGACTTCGTACGCGAGGCAGCGCGGCGCGGCGCGCAGGTCGTGCTGCCCTCGGAGCTGTTCCAGGGCATCTACTTCCCGACGCGCCAGGATCCGAAGTGGTTCGCGACCGCCTTCCCGGCCGACGAGCATCCATGTGTCGTCGCCATGCGGAAGCTCGCCAGCGAGCTCGGCGTCGTCATCCCTATCTCGTTCTTCGAGAAGGACGGTCCGCGCTACTACAACAGCGTCGCCATCGCCGATACGAACGGCGCCATCCTGGGCGTCTACCGCAAGAGCCACATCCCTGACGGCCCCGGCTACCAGGAGAAGTACTATTTCCGCCCCGGCGACACGGGCTTCAAGACGTGGAAGACACGCTACGGCACCATCGGCGTCGGCATCTGCTGGGACCAGTGGTTCCCCGAATGCGCGCGCGCCATGGCGCTGGCTGGCGCCGAGGTGCTGCTCTATCCCACCGCCATCGGCTCGGAGCCGTACGATGCGGGCCTCGATACGCACGCGCAGTGGCAGCGGGTAATGCAAGGGCACGCCGTCGCCAACGCCGTTCCCGTCATCGCCGCCAACCGCATCGGGCTGGAGGACAACGACGGCGCCAAGCAGAAGTTCTACGGGCACTCGTTCATCGCCGACCACCGCGGCGAGATCGTCGAAAGCTTCGGCGCAACGGAAGAAGGCGTGCTCGTGCACACCTTCGATCTCACCGAGCTGGAAAGCTACCGCGCCGACTGGGGGTTCTTTCGCGACCGCCGCGCCGACCTCTACGCCAAGAGCATCGTCTGAACACCTGCGTTGCGACAGCTCAGGCGGTCTCGGCACTTTCAAGCAGCGCCGCGAAATAACTGCTGAGCAGGCGGTTGCCTGGATCGCGCGCGCGCCGCGCCTGGGCGAACTCAGTCCAGCGCTTGCCGTACGCCTTGCCCACCTGCATCGACGTCAGATGCTTCGTCTGATTGAGCAGCGGGTGCCCGCCCCGCGCGCTTGAGAACTCGTTGGACGCCTTGAGGAATGCGTCCCAGCCCGGCCCGCCTGTCGAAACCGGGTCGATACTCATGGCCGGCGCATCGTGCGTGAACGACAAAAGCGCATTGCGATCGGCCACCATGCGATAGCCCACCGCCGGCAGATCGCAGCGGAAGCCGGTGCGGGCCGCGTAGTCGCGGCAGAATTGGTAGTAGGCCTCGAGCGTATCGAAGAAGCCCGCCTCGTCGAACGACCACATGGAGAATACGAACTTGTAGCGACCGGGCTTGTCCTGGTGGCGGATGATCTGCGCGTGCGGGCGCGTGCGCGCGCCGCCGACGATCAGGCACGTCCAGCGCCGGATGATCCAATCGTAGCCGCCCCGCACCGCGTCCTCGATCCCCCTGTTCGGAGAGGCGCGGGCGATCAAGATGGTGAACATCGGACCGAGCTTGCGCCAGAAGGCATTGCGCAGCCACCAGCGGCCCGACGACGTCGGCTTGACACCCGGCAGCTCGCGTCGCAACTCGACCAGAATCTGGTCGCTGAAAGGATAGAAATACATCATCAGCGCGTAGCCCTCGGCGACGAGTTCGGGCATGGCTGCGCGCAGTTCGGCCAGCGAATAGATGCGGTGCTGGGCGAACACAGCGGTCATCGGCTTGATGCGCAGCGTCACCTCGACGATGACGCCTAAGAGCCCATAGCTCGAGCGCATGAGGCACATCTCGTCGGGGTGCTCGGCCTCTGTATAGCTGGCGATCGTGCCGTCCGGCTTCACGAGCTTCACGCCCGACACGAACGAGCTCACTTGTCCCCAGTGCGACGTGCCGATGAGCGAGCTGTCCTTCGTCGCCGCACAGGCAACGGCGCCGAGCGTGACGTTGCCGATCTCGGTGTTGATGTGGAACTGCATGTCGCGGCGGGCGAGCGCCTCGGCGACGTCGATGTATAACGCGCCGGCTTCCGCCGTCACGAAGTCGTGGCCGATCTCGAGAATCCGCGACATGCCCGTCATATCGAGCATGGTGCCACCGCTGTCGGCCGAGCACGGCGCGGGCGAATGCAGCTTGCCGACGGCGCGCACGGGCGAGGGATAGTGCACCGCGTCCTTCATGACGCGCACGACGTCGTCGATGTTCTGTGGGCGGACGACGGCGACGGGCCGGTAGGTGACGCCACCTTCCCAGTTGGTGATGCCTTCGGCCATAGGCTGCGGCTGGCGCCGCTCGGGCACGAAGGCGACTTGGCTTGCTATCTTGAGCGCCGCTGCGATGTGCGGTGCCAGCACAAGATGAGGCACGAACATCTTCATCAACGCCTCCGTACGCTCACGCCATAAAAATTAAGCGTAACTCGGCTTGTCCTCCAGGCCCACACACGGCTGCGCCCTTGCTTAACCTAGCGCTTCCGCGTCTTGCGAAATGTTCGCCCGATGGCGGTGTTTAGGACTTCGTAATGCGCTGGCCGATGATGATCAGCCGGGCGACCCGTTCGGCGGCGTCTTGCAGATATTGTCGTGATTTCTTGATCGCGACCTCGAGCGCCATGGCGTTGGGCGTCGCCGATTCCAATCCGTCGATGCCGTGTGCGAACACGCCGCTGGCGTCGTCGGCCAGCCCGCCGCCGATGGCCACGACGGGCACGCCATGCTTGCGCGCGGCCGCCGCCACGCCCGATGGCGTCTTGCCGAACGCGGTCTGGAAATCGACGCGGCCTTCGCCGGTAATCGCAAGATGCGCGCCTTGCATGTGATCCTCGAGCTTCGTGGCCGCGACGACCAACTCGATGCCGCGCTTCAGAGTGGCGTTGGTGAAGGCCATGAGACCCGCGCCGATGCCGCCGCCGGCGCCGGCGCCGGGCCGTTCGGCCACGTCGGCGCCGATGCTGCGCTTAATGACGTGCGCGAAGTGGGCGAGGTTCTTGTCGAGCAGCTCGACCATCTCAGGCGTGGCGCCCTTCTGCGGCCCGTAGACGCGCGAGGCGCCTTTCTCTCCGCACAGCGGGTTGGTCACGTCGCAGGCGACGCTGATGTGGATGCCGGCCAGCCCCGGATGGACCGACGACATGTCTACCGCCTGCACACTGTCGAGATCGCCGCCGGCGATGAGATCGCGGATCGGCGCCCCGCCGAAGTTCAGGAAGCGCACGCCGAGCGCCTGCGCCAGTCCGGCGCCGGCGTCGTTGGTCGCTGAGCCGCCGATGCCGAGGATGATCTCCGTCACGCCCCGCTTGATCGCATCGCCGATCAGCTCCCCGGTGCCGTAGGTCGTGGTGATCAGGGGGTTGCGCTTGTCCTTGGGAACGAGCGGCAGTCCCGATGCTTCCGCCATCTCGATGACGGCGGTCTTCCCATCGCCGAGCAGGCCGTAGGACGCCATGACCTTGTCGCCGAGCGGGCCCGAAACCTCGGCCTTGACGATCTGGCCGCCTGTCGCATCGACGAGGGACTGCACCGTGCCCTCGCCGCCGTCGGCCATGGGCACTTTGACGTAGACCGCGTCCGGCCAGACCCGCTTGAGGCCCGTCTCGATCTCGCTCGCCACTTCCAGGGAGGTCAGGTTTTCTTTGAAGGAATCAGGGGCGATAACGATCTTCATCGGACGCTTCTTCTCACGGAGGCTTGGCTGCCAACGGCTAATCGGCGGAAGGATACGGGGAAAGACTGCACTGTGTCGCGCCGCTGCTTAAAGTTGCTTTCTCTCCCAGGGGTTGCCCGCAAGCCATCATGGCTCATGGTTAAGGATAGCCAAGATATCGTTCGCGGCGCAGCGCGGCACGGAAACGGTCCGACCAGGCGCCCGGTGGCCCCTCAAACAGGCCGAGACCTAAGCGCCAAGCTCCTGGATAGCGTCGGATTCGACGATATGCACCCCGGGCGCGCCGCGCTCGGCGCACGTCAACATGGCCCTGGCGACCGTCTCGGTGCGCACCGCCCGGTATTTGCGGATAGGGCCGACCATCAGCGGGCCGACGATGGACAGGGCCAGGTTGCCGACGCGCTCGGCGAGGCGGAACTCGTCGCGCTCCCCGTCGAGCAGCGATGGCCGCAAGATATAGGTGGCGCTCACGCCGGCCCCGGCGACGCCGCTCTCCATCTGACCCTTCGTCTTCAGGTAGACGCTTCGCGCGGCCGCGTTTGCATCGACCGAGCTGATGCCGACGAATGTCACGGCGCGGTGGGCCGCCGCCCACCGGGCCAGCGCGATCGGGATGTCGCGGTCGACCTTCTGAAATGCCTCGATCGAGCCGGCCCTGTTCTGCGTGGTGCCGACGCAGCAAAAGACGGCGTCCAGATCCGCGTCCGGCGCGGGAATGTTCGTGAAATCGATGACTCGTTCCTCGACCTTGGCGAGCTTGGCGTATTGTGTCGGCCGGTGATGCAGGATGATGACCTTGTCGAAGCGGGGGGAAGCGATGAGCAGCGGGGTGAGCCGGCGCCCGATTGCCCCCGTGGCGCCGACGATGACCGCTGTCCGTTTTGACATGCCTCTCCGCTCCGCGATGGTTGCGCGCGAGACTAGTCGCGGCCAAAGCTGGCGTCCACGACCCCAAGGTGCTGTGGCATTATCCGGTGAGAAATCACGAGAGACAGGAAAGAATGGAGAGGTGCATGACCCAATTCACCGTCCGGCGCGGCCGGCGCTACAAGGCGACGATCTCGCTCGGGTGGGTCGAACAAATCGCCGGCAACGAAACGATTGCCGAGATGCTGCGCAGCGCCGGCTTCACCGAGGTGCACGTCGCTGGCGACGGGCGCACGCGCGTTGCCGAAGCGCTTTGGCCGAAGGACGACGCCACTGCGGCGATGCCCGCGCAGGTCAGCGCCGTTGCCGAAATCGAGGAGGCGTAGTGACACGCGTTCCTGCAATTCTCTTCTGGGGAAAGAATATTTCAATGCATGCAAGTCGCCGTCAAATCCGCAACGTAATTTGATTTTCCGCGCGCATGCATAGCTCGCGCATCCGGCTCTTACACGCTTGCGTTGCTTGACTGACATGGCAAGATGACTTGTCTGAGCAGGAAGCGGTCGCCATATCGAATGCAATTGGTGCAACTTCAGTTTTCGACAAACACGGTGCATCCTCGCGATCGTTTCGATTTCTGGCACGAGGTTGCCTGCAAATCGTACGTCGACTGCGAGTGCCGCGCCGAGCATCCCTCAAGATTCGAGGGCCATGTCGAAATCGCCCCGCTCGGCCATGCATCGTTGTCCACCTATAGCAATGCGCCGGTGCATATCTGGCGCACGCAGCGGCAGGTTTCCCGCGCCCAGGCCGACGACCTTTATCTTTGCCTGCAGCTCGACGGCGCCTGCCAGATTTCTCAGGATGGCCGCGACGCGATGCTCGAGCCGGGCGATTTTTGTCTCGCGGACACCGCGCGCACCTGCAGCTTCCGGTATCCGACAAAATCGCGTCAGCTCGTCCTCAAGATCGCGCGTCCCCAAATGGAGTCGCGCATCGGTAATTTGCGTTCGCTGACGGCCCTCACGGTGCGCGGTGTTGATGGCATCGGCGGTCTCGCGTCGGACTTCATGCGCATGCTGCCGCGTTATCGGCGCGCAATTTCAGGATTGGGCGACCTGCAGGTTGCCAATCAAGCGCTCGGCCTTACCGTCCTCGCTCTGTCGGAGATCGCCGGCAGGAGCGGCATCACCCTATCGTCGGCCGCCGCTGCCGCGCTTTTGCGCCTTAAGGGCGCCGTGGAGGCGTGCATCTCCCACCACGCGGTGCGCTGCCCGGATATTGCAGCGGCAGCCGGGATGAGCGTCAGGTATGCCAATCATCTGCTGCTCCAGGAAGGGGCCTCCCTGGAGCGTTACATCCAGTGCAGGCGACTGGAGAAGTGCCGCGAGGCTATGCTCGATCCCGCCCAGGAGCGCCGCTCGATCAGCGAAATCGCCTTCTCGTGGGGGTTCGCCGATGCTTCGCATTTCTCAAGATCCTTCAAAGCCGCCTATGGAGCATCGCCTCGCGACTACCGCCGCGAGGCCCGTTGAGCCCATGACAGTTGCGCGAATTACAATAGACGAACATAGAGCCAGACTGATCCTCGATATCGCGCACGCCGCGTGGAGCCGGGGCGATATCGAGGGCGTACTGAACCAGTACACCGACGATCTGACCTACTGGTCCAACACCGGGGCGCCGGATGGCGGTCCGCTCACCATCGTCGGCAAGGATGTCTTCAGGACGTTTTTGAATACCATTGCGGCCGTCAACGAAAGCGTATCGGTGTCGGAGTATTTTCGCTTCATCGACGGCATCGGGCGCGCCAAAATTGAATGCTATATCCGCCACAAGACGACGGGGCATACGCTGGTTGGCTCCTTTCGGCAGGTCGTCACCTACCGCGGCGACCGCATTTCGCGCCTGGATGAGTTCCACGATGCGGCCCGTATGGCCACATTCTGGCGCATGATCTCCGACGATGCCGAGATCGAGAATGCGCTGCGCGGCGCTGGCGCCGAAATCTGAGCTAGCCACTTTCGCTCGTACTTTGTCCGCGGTCGGCCTTGGCCGCGGCCTGCGGCTCAGCGCCATGCCGTAACGCGCGTTGCTTGTTACGTGGGGCACAGCCGTGGCGACGGCTCCCCCGCACACTCTTTCCAAGACGCCTCAACCGGGGAGAGCTGAATGGGAAGATTTCTCGCTATGAGCGCGGTGTGCACCGTGAGCGTGGTCGCCACCGCAGCACTCACTTGGTGGATCGCCAGAAAGGTCGGCTACATCGGCAAGAATGCCACGTTCAACGCCGCCGACATGAGCACCTGGACGTTTACGTTCGCGCTGTTCGAAGCCGTCATCTTCGGCCTCGTATTCGCCACCGTGATCCACTTGGTGGATGACAGCTCATACGGCGTCGGCATCGGCGGCGCGGGGGCCGCCTTCGTGTCGATCGGAGTGTGCCAGCTTATCGGCCGGCGCAGCTCCTGAGCGCGGTCGTAGTGCGACTTCGCTGGGTGCGAATGCACCGTGTCAAACCGCACAGAGCGGAGGCTCGCGCCTCCGCTCCGCGTCATCTCGATTAATAGCGCCGCCAGCGCCAATACCAGCGGGGATGCCACCGCCAGCGCCGCCAGCCCACCTGGTCGACAGTGGTCAGCGAGCGGGCCGAATTGGCAGGAGCGGTGCTGAGACCTGCGATAGGCGCGGCCTGGGCCGAGCTGGCTAAGGTGCCGAGCGCGATTGCGCCGGTGATGACGCATACAGAAAGGAAGCGTTGCATGTGTGTCTCCGCAGTGGTCGTCACCGACGGATACACTACGGACCGCCACCATCACCCTTAATCGGGCGAGCAAAATTCTCTAAATTCTGGCCGAAGTTGCGGACTTTCGCCTGGTCTGGGAACTTTTCTGTTATTCTTACGGTCCTAGACTAGAGGCCCTAGGTACCGGAGTCTCAAATGGCGGCGCGCGCTTACTGGAAGGGCTTCCTGCGCCTCTCCCTCGTCTCCATCGCCGTCGAGTTGTACAACGCGGTGGAAAGCAAATCCGAGATCAGCTTCCGGCAGATCCACAAGCCATCGGGCCGGCGCGTCAACTACACCAAGACGGTGCAGGGCATCGGCGAGGTCAACAACGCCGACATCGTCAAGGGCTACGAGGTCGACCACGATACCTACGTGACGCTGGAGCCCGAGGAGATCGAGGCGGTCAAGCTCGAGAGCAAGAAGACCATCGATCTCGTCAAGTTCGTCGACGCCGCCGACATCGATCCGCGCTATTTCGAGCGCCCCTATTTCGTGGCCCCCGCCGACAAGCACTCGGCCGAAGGTTACGTCGTCATCCGCGAGGCCTTGAAGAAAACCGGCAAGGCCGGATTGGCGCAGCTCACTATCGCCGGGCGCGAATGGCTCGTCGCCATCACGGCGTTCGAAGACGGGCTCCTCATGGAGATGCTGCGCTACGCCGACGAGCTCAAAGAGCCCACGGAATTCTTCGACGACCTGCCGACCGCCAAGCCGGACAAGGAGATGGTCGATCTCGCCGTCGAGCTCATCGAGCGCAAGGCGGGCAAATTCACGCCCGAGCAATTCGAGAACCACTACGCCACGGCGCTGCGCGAGCTCGTCCAGAAGAAGCTGAAAGGCCAGAAGATTCGGGCTCCGCACGAGGAAGTCTCGCCGGGCGGCGCCAAGGTCATTGATCTGATGTCGGCATTGCGCAAGTCGATCGGCGGCGACAAACCCGCCTTAAAGGGCAAAGGCGCGGCCGGTTCCACACGCCGCCGCACGCCGACGGGACGCGGCGGAACGTCCAAGAAGCGTGCGTGACATCCGATGAAGCCGACAAAATCTCGCCGCGGGTCACGCGCCACTGTAAAACCGGCGAGGAAATCACACGCCAGCGAACGGCCGCGCAGCAAGGCGCCGCCGCGCCCGGCGTGGGAGGCAGTGATGGTCGATGACGCCAAGGGCCCGCGCAAGCTCATCGAGTTCGATGCCGCGACGCTGCAGGCGCTGGAGCTGCTCGGGCGAGATTCGATGCGGGACCTGCAGGAATTGGCCGACGAAGCCTTCCGCGATCTGCTCAAGAAGCACGGCCGCCCGTCGAGCCTGAAGGACGCTCTGCGCCAGAGCACGCGGCAAGTTCCGGCCAATGATCAGGGGTCAGGCCGCGTCCGCAAGATGAAGTGATCCGGCCCGTACATCTCCACCATCGGTCAC
>Ga0299912_10000785_pt1 | contig 25952 bp, 29 predicted proteins | sample RVTome_2_FD_207667 | JGI IMG/M metagenome (GOLD analysis project Ga0299912, IMG submission 207667) | Soil microbial communities from uranium-contaminated site in the Upper Colorado River Basin, Wyoming, United States - RVT95D214 (version 2) ... | reverse complement strand
GCTTGGAGAACTTTCTTGCTGATTGGGATAAGCTAAAATCTGGAAATCCTGATATTAAAATTTAGTTAATATTTACTAAGGACAAAATATAAAAATTAAAAATTTAGGTAGTGCTATTCTGAACCTTTGTTTGTACTTTTTCTAGAACTTGTTCCTCTGCCTGTGCTTCTGGTCATACCTTCTGTTGAAGGTCTTGCTTTTGGATCAGGCATATCTCCTAGTTTTCTAGAGCCGGTTCCTCTACCTGTGTGAACCATTCTATTTGATGATGCTTTTTTCCTTGCCTCCTGGATTTTTCTAAATTCGTCTCCAGACCACTTTGTTGGATCATCATCAACTTCGATAGTTCCTGTACCTCTACCCGTTCTAACTCTAATTTTGGCCATAAATTAGATGAAATTATCTTGTATTTATCTAATCTCATTTTTCATGAGTGGATCTGCACTTTTTATTTTAACTGCTAATCCAGCCTAGTTTCTTGAAATATGCAAACATCATGATTGCAGGAATTGCTGATGCAATTATTATAGTTATGAAAGATGTGAACGGTCCTAAAATAATTGAGTTGCTTCCAATCCCTCCTGGCAAATTAACGTTCATTCCATAAAAGGTACCGATTACTGTTGCTGGAATTGCTAATGTGAAAATTATAGTCAATATTGCAAGCACTTTATTTGTTTTTTCGTTACTTAACACAAAATCTGTATCTTTGTAAATTTCCATGGTTTCTCTAGACTCTTCTAACGTTTCGATTACTTTGTCAATATGATCAATTACATCATCGTAGTATAATGCGAGTTCATCATCTTCACCGCCTGAAAATCGTTTAACATTTCTTGCTATTTCCAGCACAAATTTCTTTAATGGATTTGCTATTCTTCGTAATCTGTTGATTTCTCTTCTAAGTAAGGCGATACTTCTTGCTACAGGTTTTGCTTCATCGAAAACCCCATCTTCAATATCGTCTAGGTTTGCAATGATTTTTCTTGATGTGTGTAAAAGGTCATCTACCAACACATCCAAGATTTCATGAAGTAATGATCCTGATGATTCGCCCAGTAGCCTCTTTTTTCTTTTTTGATCAGAATCGGTCTTGCATATTTCTACCAACTCTACGAGGGGTTTCAGATCTCCTTGATGAACTGTGACTAAGAAATCTTTACCTACAAATATTGACAACTGACTGTTTTTGGATATCCCTGTCTTTTGTGCCAATGGCGGAAAATGAAGGATTACAAAAAAATGATTATCATAACTGTCTAATTTTGGAAGCTCAAACTTGGTCATGCAATCTTCAATGTTTAATTCGTTGAAATTGTATTTTTTAGCCAAATTTTCAATGTCATTCCTGTCTGGATTTTTAAAATCAATCCATACAAATTTCTCCCCCTGCATGGTCTCTATTTTGTTTTCAATAGGGATATCTGCTGATTTTTTGTTCGAACGTAACCTATTTGTGATGAAACCCTTTCTCATGTCGAAAAATACCCTGATACAACAAATTTAAAGCGATCGCTATGATTGAATGAAAACCATTTTTGAATTTGAGGCTAATCTAATTTAGGCGTTCATTGTACCCATGGAAGAAAATAGTTTGTACCTATCCAAACAAGTCCTATGGATATTGCCATTGCAATCCACCATTTTCGCATATTTTGATTTCAAACTAGTCAATAATAAAGATACATCTTAATTTTCAACATGATCTTAAAGATTATTACTGGTTGAACAAATTTCTTTCTTTGTGGCCTTCGTAGTACAGTGGTTAGTATAGAGGATTGTGGATCCTCGGACAGGAGTTCGATTCCCCTCGAGGGCCCATCTATTATTTTAAAAAATACCGAATTTACTGGATTCCATCTCTTCTTTGATGGCTAGTTTGAATCTGGGGGATTTGGTTTCAACATTTTTTGTTAACCATGTTAAAAATTTCTTTTCTGTTCCCTTCCCCTTTATTTTATCAAAATCAACACCCATCATTTCTGCTAGTTTTTCCACTAATGCCCTGTTTACACTTAAAACAAAAAAATGCCACCCAAATGCGAACTCTGAATCTGACATGACAAAATCATCTTGCCCGTGAACCATTTCTTCTAAAAGAGATAGTTGATGAGATAATGCTTTACTGGTTTTATCATAATCTACTGCCGAAACATTGATGTTAATTCTTTCTTCCATGTTTTGTCCAGGTAAAAACAAAATAAAAGGATTACACCGATTAGTCTTTTAATAGATATTCAAAATCAATGTCAAAATGCATTTTCATGATGTTGATGTACGTTTGAATCGATTCTGGAATCTCATCTCCGCATGCGACTCCTAGTTTTTTTGCATTAATCCAAATCACTAATGTCTGAATAATTGTTAAAAATCGATCATTTTTAATTTCTGGAGATCCAATTGACTTGGTATATCTTTCAGCAAATTCCCAGGCTGTAATAAAATCAACACATTTCACACCAAAAATTGCCAGTAATTGTTCCTGCATATTTTCTGTTTTTTTGAATGGAACTCTGTTGATGATGTATGGAAAATTTACTTTATCTGGAAGACACCCTGGCAGAGGCCCCCAAATTGTAACTATTTTTGTATCTTCTTTTAGGCTTTCAAACTTCTTTAACATATTGTTAATTATATTTTCATCCGTAAACCAGAACAAAATTACTGATGCGTCTGAAATATCTGAGTCTTCTATATTTTGGCAAATTAAATCTGCTTTGGTATTTTTTTCTTCAAGACTTTTTCTTACTTGCTTTATTTTTTCAGAATTGTTGTCAATACCCACTGCTTTTTTAACCCCAAATTCGTTAATGGCAATCTCAATCCCTTTCTCATCTTTGCAACCTAAATGATAAAAGACGTCCTTTTCACCCAAATTTACAAATTTGAAAATCTCTCGAAATGATTTTTCATGTAATTGAACATCTTCACCACTAAGCAAGTTTTCAGGAAGAGTTTCTAAATATTCTTCAATTTTCATTATGCTTGATACAATTGATGAGAATTTATTCTCTTATGCTTTCTAATTTTGAAACTGCTTGCCATAATTGGGTTCTAACGTATGATGGCATGTTAGGATCTTGTGTAATGTCATCTAATAGGCTGATGGAATTTGCTGCTCTAACTGACAGTGGATATTCCTGATTTTTTAGTTCTACAATTAAATCTGTGAGTGATTTCTTGACTGTTTTTGGAGTTGAATTGCTAGACGTAATTTGTTCTAGTGTTTCAATTGCTCCTTTCATCGATTCTTTATTTTGAGCGTCGTCAACCATTTTTTACACCTTTTCTTAAAAATTAGAAGTATATAGTTACATCTCTACAAAGACATTGTCTGATTCTACGACAACACTGTATGATGTTAAATCCCTGATTTTTGCTGGGAATTTAATTAATTTTCCAGTTTTACAATCAAATTCTGCTGCGTGCCATCCGCAAGTGATAGTACACCCATCTAATTTTCCTTCAGACAGACTAGAACCTGAATGAGTGCAGGAATCATCAGTAGCATAATATTCTCCGTCAATATTTGCAACTAGAATATCTCTACCGTCGATAGTCACTTTGATCATTTTTCCAGGTAAAATATCTGATGTTGTACCTGCAATAATTTTCCCCATTGAAGTTTTTATCTGTTCATTCTTAATAATTTTTTGTATATGACAAATCTGAGAATCAGGGAGGCAAATAATTCAGATAAAAGTTCAGTTTTAAAATTTTGCCAAAATACCTTTTCGTGGGGAGATTATGTGGGGCAAGTTTGGGATTTTTGGATATCTGAAGGCAGTTTATTTTTAGGTCAAAAACCGGAACCTGTTGGAATTTGCCATGCGTTTTACTCTGGTAATCAAGTTTGGATTGAAGGAATCCGAATTGAATCTGCTTTCCGTCGCCAAAATATAGCCTCTGAACTAGTAAAACATGCTGAAATTACAGGTTTGGCAAAAAATCTATCTTTTTCATACATGTTAATTGACACTGAAAACTCTGTTTCTGTTTCAATGGCACAGTCTCTTAATTATGAAATTTTTCAAACATGGAATTTTTACTCTGTTGAACCAAAAAACAATCCGAATTATAATGTCACTTTTGAAAAACCCATTGATGCTAAGTCTTTTCCCCATTATGTGAAATCCTGGAGGTGGCTTCCAATTGATGCTGTAACATTGGAATCGTTTTATGAACAAAATAGAATTATAAATTCATCAATTGACGATAAAAATTCCGTTGCAATAATAACCGAGTCTGAGCATTTTGACAGAACATTGATTGCTACTCTGTTCTCTAATTCTGACGAATCTGCATTTGAAATTCTCTCATTTTTACAAAATTTTGGTTGGGAGAACAACTATGAACGAATCCAAATTCTGACTAAAGAAAAATTACCCGATTTTGATTCATTGGAATCTAAAATTTCGTTTTATTTGATGAAGAAATCTTTGGTTTAATCTGATTTAACAAACCTTATTGTGTTGTTTAAAATTCCCAAGTTTTCTATTTCCATTTCCACTTTATCCCCATCTTTTAAAAACACTGCATTTGGTTTGTTTAACATAACTCCTGCGGGCGTTCCAGTAGATATGATGTCTCCTTTTTCCAGCGTCATTACTTTGGAAATTTTTGAAACAATCTCTGGGATTTTAATGAACATGTTATTTGACGAAGAATTTTGTCTCAATTCTCCGTTGATTTTGGTTGTCATTTTGAGATTTTGAGGATCTTTGATTTCATCTTTTGTTGTAATCCATGGCCCGCAAGGTGCAAAAGAATCAAAGCTTTTTCCTCTGGTGAATTGCTTGTCTTTGAACTGAATGTCTCTTGCTGAAACATCGTTGAATATCATGTATCCAAATATTGCATCAAACGCATCATCCACGCTAATATTTTTACAATTTTTACCAATAATCAGGGCTAATTCAACTTCATAATCTAACTGTGTGACAAAATCTGGACATACGATGTCTGAATTTGTACTGTTCAATGCAGTTCTTGGTTTTATCACCAATGCGGGATCTTCTGGCGCTTGCAATCCTTGTTCTTTAGCGTGATCTACATAGTTGAATGCTAAACAAATTATCTTGTTGGGGTTAGGAATAGGTGACAATAATTTGTATTTTGAAATATTTTCTTCATATGGCAGATCTTTGATTTTGTTTTTAATTTCATCATACCATCCATCAAAAAGAAAATCTTTGATATTTTGAGGAATTGGAACCCCTGTCAAGTAAGTAATTTCATCTTTAGTGGATACTTTATCTCCGTCAACAAAACCATATGTTTCCTTATTGTCTCGTAACAATCGTGCTATTTTCATACCGAATCACTTGTGAGTAAAAATTGCTTGATTTTGTGAATCTTTTCTACAATATCCAAATCTAACAAATTGAATTTCTTCCCCTTCTTTTAATTGTAGATAGTGCGGTTCTGTAAAAACGTCCAATTCTTCTAAACTGTCTTCGTTAAATTTATCTCCGATGAACAATGTTTTTGGAATAATCATCTTTATCGCATGTGCTGTTTTTTGTGGAACCCATTGGATTTTTGGGATGTCTGTTTTCTCTCCATTTTCAACAAATTCCCCCTCTATCTCTGTTCCTTGTTTGGTAATGAGCACATTTCCCAAGCCCAATAGACGAATCTGTGTACCTTCTTTGATGCTTTGTGCGTCATCTCCTGAAATGTAGAAATTTCCATCAATTTCAATTGTTCTTTTTCCCATGTCGTTTATTGGATGGTTTGGGATTTCAACAGAAGATATTGGCAAATTTTTCACTGTAAGTTTTTTTGCATTACTTACCATGAATAATCTGATGCTGTCTGCATCAACAAACTTTCTGTTAAAAGATTCCAGTGCATCAAACGGTGCTAGAGTATTTGCTTTGGTTAGTCCTAAGGACATGATAAATTTCCGTATTGCCTCTGGCTTGATTCCTCTCCTCCTCAATGCCTCTAAAGTTGGCAATCTTGGGTCATCATACCATGTGACTTTCCCTTCTTCAATCAACGGTTTGATGATTCTTTTTGATATTGGCATGCCTTTGAATTCTAATCTGGAAAAAAAGCCTTGGGCTGGTTTTCTCATCTTTAATGCATCTAAAATTGCATCAATTAGCTCTTCTCTAAGTTCAAATTCTTTAGAACGAAAGGCATGAGTGACCCCGTCAACACTATCTTCTATTGCAACTGCCATATCGTAACTTGGCCAAATTCTATACTTTTCTCCTAAAGTGTAATGTTTTCCTTCAATAATTCTAAACAAAACCGGATCTCGCATAACTGCATTATCTGCTTCCATATCTCCACGGAATCTGACAACTGCGTCTCCTGGTTTGAATTTATCCTTCATTTTTTCCCAATTTTTATTATTTTTTTCAATATCTCCCATGCTGCACTTGCATGCTTTTCTTTCTCTTCTGTTTTTACTGATGTCCTCTCTTTTACAAGTACAAATGTATGCTTTTCCTAAATTGATTAATTCAATTCCTTTTTCATAAAATAACTCCATGTCGTCTGATGTACTTTTTACTATGTCGAATTCTATTCCTAACCATTCTAATCCAACTTTGATTGCCGCATGATATTCCATTCTTTCGGCTTCAGGATTTGTATCATCCATTCTTAGAATGAATTTTCCTCCGTACATTTTTGCATATTCTGAATTAATGATAGCTGCTTTTGCATGTCCGATGTGGGGATATCCGTTAGGTTCTGGAGGAAACCTTGTAATGACTTTCCCTTGTTCGACACCTTTTAATCCTGGAAGGCCTTCTCTTTCTTGAATTTTTTCTTTAGGTGCTAAAAGTTCTGGAAAATTTTCTTTGATTTCAATTTCTTGCTCTTCCAATGACATATGATTGACTGACGAAACTATTTCAGTAATATCCGCAGAAATTTCTCTTACTTTATTCCTAAATTCTGGTTTTGTTCCAAGAATTTTTCCTAAGATTATTTTATCCCTTGTTTCTCCTCCGTGCTCAAAAGCATTTTGAAGAGCCATTTTTCTGATTTCTTTTTTTAATTCTTCATCCATGCCAGTTCCTACCTTTTACAACTACACACTACGTTTAACCACAAAATCTAGCAATGAAATTAACTCTGTTTTTGCAGGTCCTGAATAACTTCCCAATGATTTTTCGGCCTTTTCCGCATATTTTAGAGCCTGCTTTCTGACGTTTTCCTCTATTCCCAATGATCTGATGACCTCTACGGCTTTATCCAAATCATTTCTTGATATTTTTGAATTTCCAAATGCTTTTAGAATTACTTTTCTCTCATTGCCTTTTGCTGATTTTATCGCCATGAGAATCGGAAGTGATTTCTTCCCCTCTCTTAGATCATTTCCTACTGGCTTTTTTGTTATCTTGGAATCTCCCATCACTCCGATGAGGTCATCGGTTATTTGGAAAGCAATTCCTAAATTTCTTCCAAATGATGAGAGATTTGAGATGTCTTTCACTTTGTTTGTTGCACAAATTGCTCCCATTGCACAAGATACATCAAACAATGCTGCGGTTTTTTTACCGATCATCGTGATGTATTCTGCTTGTGATGGAATTTTTCTCTCTTCAGCCATTTTTACGTCTAATAATTGACCTTCACATACGTCTACGCACGCTTTAGCAAGTCTAGATACTAGTTGAATAGTCGCGTTAGGTGATAATTTTGAATCAGTAATGACTTGAAATGCTTTTGAAAACAAAACATCTCCTGCAAGTATTGCAATTGGCATGCCGAATTTTTTGTGTACTGTGGGAACACCATGACGCATTTCATCATTGTCCATTATGTCGTCATGAACTAATGTAAAATTATGAACCATCTCTACTGCGCTTGCAGCGGGCATTGCATTGGATACTTTACCTTTTAAAATTTGACAGCTTCTGATTACCATGTATGGTCTGAGTCTTTTTCCACCATTTACAATCAAATGCCCTGCCGCATCATAGAGTTTCTTTGGATTCCCCTTTAATTTTGAATTTAGATACTTGTTTACTATCTTGGCATTTTTTTCCATTTGTTTAGTTTTATCCATTTACTAGTCTCCATTTGTCATTTGGTAGATGAATTTTGATTGCTTTTTGTAATTCATCATGCACTTCACTGTTCATCCATGTAGATAAGATGCCTGCATGCTTTTCAAGCATGGATTTATCGGATTTTTCCAATAATTCCAATGCGATAAGCATCCATGGACAATAGATTTGTGGGTTTTTCTTTAATTCTGCAATTAGTTCTTTAGATGAAATCCATTTAATTTCATCAATCTCCCCTTCAATTTCTTTTAACTCTGTAGATTTGTCAATTATGCCAATTAGAGTTCCACATATCTCGTTTTCAGATCCTACATCTTTGTATGGAACATGATATTCAAATTTGTGTAAGTAGTCTAATGTGCCATCGATTCCTAGTTCTTCAGGCATTCTTCTTTCTCCTGATGAAACATAAGTTTCTGATTCTCTTGGATGGCTTGCGAATGTCCCATCCCAATCATTGGGCCATAACATTTTGTCTTTAGCTCTTTTTGTAAGAACCAACCTTCCATCATTATCAAACAGCAGTGCAGTAAATGCTCGATGTAATTTTCCGTTTGGCAAGTGGCACTTTACCTTTTCTTCACTTCCTACCGGATTGTCGTTTTCATCAACTAAAATTACAAATTCTTCAGACATTTCTTTTACCTCTAAACAATGTTCCTTCAAATATCCTATTTTTAACCGCTTTCACAATTCTTTCGGGTTTGTTACCGTTTGCAAAGAACACATTCATTCCCATCTTTGCAATTTTTGACGCCTCTTCAACCTTCCTAGTCATACCGCCAGTAACGTCCATTTTATTTTCAGAAATAGATGGGCGTTCACCCTGTAATTCATAAATCAGTTTTTTTGTTTTTAAATCTGAATACAATCCGTCTTCGTTTAACGCAAAAATACACAGTCTGGGTCTTAGAATTTTTGCAAGATGAGTCATGATCTTATCTCCGGATAAAATGTATGTTTTTCTTTGACCGTACCATAATGCATCTCCGTATGTGACTGGAATCAAGCCTGATTTTGCAATTTTTTCAATCTCTTTAATTTTTTTAGTAATGGGTTTGTTTCCGGACATAAAGTCAGTTGGAGGAAGACAATACGGGTTTAATTTGTTTTTTAGAAGTGAATCTAAAATGATCTTATTTAATTCGATCATTGAATTTTTAACAATTGCGACTCCTTTTGGATCATGTATTTTTGCTTTTGTGTGCATATCGTATTTTACAGACCAATAATGTCCATAAGATCCCCCTCCATGGACGATGATTACTGGTTCGTTGATTTTCCTCAAACTTTTAGAAAGAGTGTCTATTGTTTTTTTCCTTGCAGATAACGGTTTTTTTTTATTTGTAATGATGGAGCCGCCTAGTTTTATTAGAATCATGTTCTTCAAAATTATCTGATCAATTAAAAAGTATCCAGACCCTTAAAATCGATTTTGACTGAAAAACAATCATAATTCTTATCTTTGAATTGATTAACGGTGTGTTCCAGATTTGACTCATCTGTAAGTGCGTAGATGCATCCTCCCCCTCCAGCACCGGTAATTTTTGCACCAAATGATTCAGTTTGACCTACCTGGATCATTTCTCTTAATTTATCATTAGAAACTCCTATCGTTTCTAGGTATTCCTGATTTTCTCTAACTTTGGTTCCTAATTTTTCAACATTGTTTTCCGTCAATAGCTCTAAAACCTCTTCAACTAACTTTGATTCTTTTTTACACAGCGAGGAAAATCTAATTTCATCCTTTTCCTTAAATTGCCTTACTTCGCCAACTACTGATTCTGTGGAGTGTTCGATGTTTGAGTTGGCAATTACTAGGTGAAAATTGGGCTTGGATTCTATTTTATGAAATCCATTTTCTTTGTCGTACTCCATAATTCCACCATAGGTGCAGACGGTACAATCAGCTCCTGACGTATTTTCAAAAATTGTTTTTTCAGCTTCTATTGCTAGAGCAAGAATTTCTTCATTGGATGTTTTTCTAAATAATCTTGAAATCGAAGCAGCCCCCGCTACACAACAAGCAGACGATGAACCTAAACCTACTCCTAGCGGGATGTCTGATTCTACAATGATTTTGATCCCGGCATTTTCATTCTTTAACATTTTGTCTGCCAAATAATAAAATGGTTTTAACGGTGAATTAATTTCCGAAATGGGTTTTCCAGGATTAGATTCTAAATTTCCAATGTTTGACTGGATGGATATCTTTCCATCCTCCGTTTTTTCTGCAGTTACTGTGATTCTTTTATCAATTGCACACAGAATTGCTTTTACTCCATACACTACAAAATGTTCCCCAAAAAGAATTACTTTTCCTGGAGCAGAAGCTTTGGATTTCAATTATACACTTTAAAATTCTGAAAATTATTCGATTTCCTCTTCGGTAATCTTTGTTTCAAAATCATCTATTTCTTCTTTCATTAGTTCATTCTCTTTCAGTTCCCCTCTTTCAATTAGGATCTGACGCACCAATAGCCAGTAAACTGTAGCTAGAGCTTTTCTTCCTCTGTTGTTTGCTGGGATAATTACATCCAGATTAGATGTGATGTTGTCTGTATTTGCAATTCCGATAATTGGAATGCCTGCATTTGTTGCTTCAATAATTGCTTGCTCATCTACCTGTGGATCTGAAATTAAAACTAATTTTGGTTCAATGTAATATGGTAATGATGGGTTTGTCAGTGTTCCTGGCATGAATCTTCGAAGTAATTTTTTAGAGCCTAAACTTTCACAGAATTTCTCAATTGGCGTTTCTGCATATTGTCTGCCGGAGCACACTATGAGGTTTTCAGTACCCAATCTGTTGATGAATTTGGCTGCTGTCTTAATTTTTTCTAATGTGATATCTAAATCAAGCATGTATAGTCCTTCAGGGCTTGCTTTGGTGATGAACGATTTCATGAATTTGGTCTTGACTTGAGTGCCTACCCTAATTCCGGTAGCTAAAACCATCTTTTTGATGTCGATTCCTTCAGCTTGTTCACTCATGACGATTTTAAATCTCTGCCATACCGCGTATTAAATCATGCTCTGACAGTCGTAATAACTCATTAAGTTTTGCCACTCTTTCTCCTCCAACAACGCCCACTTTGAGCATTTTTGACTTTGTAGCGATACCGATGTGAGATATTTGAGAATCTGTAGACTCTCCAGATCGATGCGATGTGATTAGTTTGATGTTGTTCTTTGCTGCTTCCTTGAAAAATTCAAAGGCGTCAAAAAGACTCCCTGCTTGATTGACTTTTAAAATTGCTGCATTGCATGATTTTACTTCGATTGCTTTTTTTAGGATGTTTTTGTTTGTCACAGTCAAATCATCTCCAACTACCAGTATGTTTGGGAATTTTTTTGTTAATTCTGACATGTCCTCAAATGCCTCTTCGTGAACTGCATCTTCGGCATAAATTAATTTGAATTTCTCAATGATGTTTGCTGCAAAGTCAATTTGTTCCCCAGTTGAATTTTCAAAGCCTGCTCTGTCATAAACATACTTTTCTTTTTCATCATTCCATTGCGTTGAAGATGCAAAGTCTACCCCGAGTGATACTTCTTTTCCCAAGGTGAATCCTAAATTTTCACATGCTTTTGCAGAAATTTCCAATGCCTTTTGATTGTCTAATTTTGGTGCCCAACCGCCTTCATCCCCTCTACCATTTGTAAAGTTGGGATCTTCTTTTTCTAAAACCTGACGTAGTTCTTTGTGAACTGATAAATTAGTTTCAATGGCGTCTTCAATGGTTTTTGAGCCTGTAGCACAGATCAGTATTTCTTGAATGTCTGGAGTTCCTGGACCTGCATGTGCTCCGCCTCCTAAAATATTCCCTAATGGAAATGGGAACTTGAATGATGATTCAGACGAGAGTATCTTAAACAATGGCTCATCTGATGCCTTTGAAGCTGATTCCATGGATGCGATTGTAACTGCAAATGCTAATGCCCCACCAATCACTGAATAGTTTGTTGAACCATCCAATCTTTTTAGAACATCGTGAATTCCTTTGAGATCTGATGACTCTAAACCGACAAATTTTTGAGAATTTTCTTTTAGTATTTTGAGACTTTCTTCAGGTTTGCCGTTTGGGAAACTTACTGCTTCATATTTTCCTACACTTGCACCTGACGGAGCACACACTCTTCCTAAAAATTTGCTATCTGATTGAACATCAACTTCAATTGTTTTACTGCCTCGACTGTTGTATAGAATACGTCCTTCAATTGAGGATATTTTAGCCAAGTTATTCTAACTCAGATAGAACTTCTTGTTTTCTTCTCTGAATTGCTTCATAAAACGGAATTACTTGCTGTATTGTTTCCACCGTGGTCAAAAACATTCTTCTACAACAATATCTTTCAACGCCTAAGGAATCGAGAGTTTTTGAAGGATCCTCTCCTGCTTTTATTTTATTCTGATAATCTTCAAATTTATCAGCGACTAATTTTCCACAAGTTAAACATCTTACAGGAATTAACACGAACAAAAAAGTAACCAAGGATTATAAAAACCATGCAAGAAATTTAAAATGCGGATGTCGCCCAGCCTGGCCAAAGGCGCTAGCTTGAGGGGTTAGTCTCTTAGGAGTACGTGGGTTCAAATCCCATCATCCGCACCACTAATTTTTAGTCGATTTTTCTATTTTCTTTAAAATTTTGATTAACTCAGTTCGTCTTTTTTCTTCAGTAATTACAGATCTGACATCGTCTACTAGGATTCTGTTCACATCGATTTTTCTTCTTGCCTCTTTTACTACTTTATCGTACATTGAAAAAGTGTAAAGTTGAAGATACAAATTTTCCATCACTTCAAAAATCCTTGTTGCCTCATCAATCTCATCTGTCCTGATTTTATCAAAAACTTGTCTTTTCAATTCTCCAACACAATCAAGTAATCCTAAAACATATGATTCAGGCATCACTGCCAATTTTTCATCTGAAGGAATTTCTTTTTTTTCAACGATTGCAATTAAACATGCGGCCTCTACAAATTCTTGTTCTGGTGTGATTAGATATCTTTCTAATCCTCCTGTTGCTTTTTTCTTGTATTTTTTTAATAATGTCTCTGCTTGTTTTAGGTTATTTTTTCCTATTGTTAAATCTCCTTTATGAACTGCAATAATCGATTTACTGCATAGGATGATAATTTCCCTTGTATTTTTTAATAGAAATTCTCTAGCATCTTGCACGCTTTCTAAATCTTTTGCAATTTTACTCAATGACGGTTTTACATTTTTTAATGTCATGTTTAGCATTGTTTTAAAAGTAGGATAAAGCCGTTTGCCAAACTCTTGGGATGAATTCAGTAATTATTTCTAAAATTACCTTTTTAGATTCATGTTTTTTCTTCGGGAGGGTCACTTGCTTTTATTTGCTTATCGAAGAACAGACAAGCAGTAAGATCACCTGTGACATTGACCATTGTTCTAGTCATGTCTAAAATTCTATCAACTCCTAAAAGAAGCACAACTGCAACAGGGGGGATTCCAGCTGCGATAAGGATTGTTGAAAGAATTACAATTCCCGTTCCTGGCGCTGAAGGTGCGCCAATGGATGCGGCGAGAGCAGTTAGTGAAATTAAAAGTATTGTGGTAAAACCTAAATCGATATTGAAAAGCTGAGCAAGAAAAAATACGGCTATTATCTGGTATAGTGCAGTGCCATCCATGTTGATTGTGGCCCCCAAAGGAATGATGAACTGGGGCACTTTTGGTTTTACCTTCATCTTCTCCTCTGCTGTTTTGATTGACAGCGGCATTACAGCTGCAGAGCTGGAAGTCGAGAATGCCAGTAGTTGAGCGTCTCTCATCATTGCAAGTGTGGATAACAGGGGTCTTTTTGTAAAAAACTTGATGATTAATGCATAGATGAACACCATTGCGAAAAGACCTAGCACTACAGTTAGCATGTATGCTCCAATACCTGCAAGTGCAGATAGGCCAATTTTTGATGTGATTCCTGCTATCAGGCCAAAGGCTGCCAACGGTGCCAGACGCATAGCCCACGATACCACCTTCATGGTAATTTTTTGTATGGACTCTAGCAAGTCAAGTATCGGCTGGGAGCTTTGTTTTGGTAATGCAATCATGGAAACCCCGACAATTAGCGCGAAAACGATTATGCTTAGCATCTCTCCGGACATGAATGATGCCAGGGGATTACTTGGTATCAGGCTCACTAAACCCTGCGGGATGTCCTGTATGTCGAATTCAGTTCTTTCTACTGACTCTGCATCTACAATTCCAAAACTTTCCCTGATCAAAGAACTGTCGATAAAATTTCCAGGCTCTATGGCTGTTACAAGAAGAATTCCTATTGCTAATGCAATTACAGTTGTTGCAACAAAATACAGCGCAACCCCTAACCCAATCTTTTGCAGATGCTCCAAACTGCCCGATGATGTAATGCCTCTGATGATTGATGCAAAAATTAACGGTATGATGATCATTTGAATGATCTTTAGAAACAGATTGGCTGGAATTGCCAACCAATCAGTAATGATTTCGGCCGTATCTTTTTCAACAATTCACACTTCTGGTCCTAAAATTATGCCTAACACCAGCCCGCAGAATAGAGCAACAAGAACTTGGGCCCATAATTTTTTCTTTATCAGATATGTGATTTGGGGGTAAGGATGTTTGAAAGATTCAATTTCCATTACACCTATTTTCAATCGTCCCTATTTATTAGAAAATTCTGTAATTCTCAACAATGAACCTGCTGAATCCGTCAGACTGGCTAAAAATTAATCAATTTCAGACATATTTCGTATTTTCAAAGCTCTTATTTTGGATATGATTTCATGAGAAATGTGGAAATTACTGTTGATCAGATGTATGGTATAGAAAACAAAGGCCATGACATGGGATTTTTGAAAAAATTCATGATGGAGAATGCTGGGGCTGCAGCAGTTAGAAGATTGCTTGAAAAAATTGATAATGTGGAATCAAAAAATATTCTGATTTTTGCAGGATTGGGCAATAATGGTGGTGACGGATTGGTTATGGCAAGACATTTGGCTGGATACGGCGCTAAAGTCACAGTAATGCTTCTTGGCAGTCCTGATAAAATAAAAACTGAAGAAAGTAATTGGAATTGGTCGATTTTGCAAAAAATGCCTTCTGTGAAATTAATGTCTGGCAATTCTTTTGATTTTGATTTTAAACCCGACGTAATAATTGATGGAATTCTGGGAACTGGGATCTCTGGGGAGATTAGAGAACCGTATGCCTCTGCGATAAATTACATTAACGAAACAGACTGTTACAAATTTGCAGTCGATGTCCCATCTGGATTGGATCCACAAACTGGAGAAACCGCAAATATTTACACAAAATGTGACATGACGGTAACTTTTCACAAAATGAAACAGGGAATTCCAAAACGAAAAGATTTGACTGGGGAATTGTTTGCAGAAAAAATAGGAATTCCCCCTGAAGCTGAAGAGGGAATACTATGAAAGTGCATCAGATCCAAGTTGGAAATATGCAGAATTTCTCATACGTTGTTGAAGATGATGATACTGATGAATCCATCATAATTGATCCTTCGTGGGATTTGATAGAATTGGAAATGATCATTAAAAAAAATAACCTAAAAATCAAATACATTGTAAACACTCATCATCACTTTGATCACACGTTGGGAAATGAACCAATGGCTGAATCTACAAAGGCCCCTATTATCCAACACGAGAATTCAGAATTAAAACATGATATCACAGTGAAGGACGGGGATGTCATCGAATTTGGAAATTCAAAATTGAAAGTGATTCATACTCCTGGCCATTCTAAAGATAGTATTTGTCTTGTTGGGGACGGGAAAATTTTTTCTGGCGATACTCTGTTTGTTGGAAATTGCGGTCGTATTGATTTGCCTGGAGGTAGTGTAAAAGATCTTTACCATAGCATTTTTGACGTTTTGCACAATTTGGATGAAAATCTGGTCATGTATTCAGGCCATAATTATGGTATCTCTGAAACTTCTACACTCGGACAAGAAAAAATCACTAATCACGTGATGCAAAAACGAACTGAGCAGCAGTTTATTGACATGATGGGCTAGAATCTTGATGGAAAATATTGAACTCTTTGGAAATGTGGAACAAGGGAAAAGTTTTCTGGAGTCTATGAAATCTAAAAGGTTTCTCTTTTCTTTCGTAATATCCTATACTGAAACTTGTGAAATCCCTGGAATTACCTTTGCGGGTGCGGATAGTGATTCAATACAGTTTACGCCACCTGCTGATGCTGAATACCTTCATTACGGATATTGCAAAACAATTGATAAAATTCCAATGACGCCTGACGGCAAACCTACTCCTGGCTTGCTGACAAAAACCGCGTTAGAGTCTGCTAGTATTCCACACTTGACAATTAATGCAGGGAGCAAAATTTCTCCACAACTGCCATTTATTGATACCGGAATGTCATTTGGAAAAAATATTTTGACTAGCGATGCAATGACCGATTCACAGGTATCCCACGCTGTTGATTATGGGAGAATAGTTGGAAGAAGTTTGGCATCTTTAACCGATTGTTTGGTGATTGGCGAAAGTATTCCTGGTGGAACCACCACTGCACTAGCCGTATTGAAAGCACTAGGTTTTGATGCAAAAGTTAGTTCTAGCATTCCAAATAATCCAGTTGACCTGAAAAATCAAATCGTTAAGTCTGCACTAGAGAGAATAGACTCTGATCATCCTTACAGTATTGTGGCAAAAGTTGGCGATCCTATGATTCCTTTTGTAGCTGGAATGTTGAGTTCTGCATCTGACATATCTAATGTGATGTTGGCAGGTGGAACCCAGATGGCTGCTGTATTGGCATTTGCGTCAAAAATTGGCTTTAATGAAGAAAATACCGCGATAGGAACCACATCATACATCACTGATGATGACAGTGCAAATTTCACAAGCCTTGTAAGGGAAATTGCTGACATTCCTGCAATTGCCGTCAATCCAAAGTTAGAAAAATCTCAACATGCTGGTTTGAAAGCATTTTCAGAAGGATTTGCAAAGGAAGGAGTGGGAGCCGGAGGAAGCATCATCTCCTCAATGATTAAAACTGGGAATGACTCTGCAAAATTTTTAGAGATGGCAGAAAAAGAATATCTTCGATTATTTACTTCACTGTGACTGATTTTGCTAAATTTCTAGGATAATCTGGGTCTGTGTCTTTCTCAAGAGCTGCATAGTATGATAATAATTGAATTGGAATTATTTCTGAAACTGGATACAGCACCTGATCTATTTTTGGCATTTCTATCCAATAATCATAGACATCGCTTTCTATGTCTGAAACTCCGATAATTTTTGCTTCACGAGCTTTGATTTCTCTTGCACTGGTTAACGTGTCTAAATACGTGGAATCATTTGGATTAATTATTATCACAAACACGTTTGAATCCATCAACGCAAGAGGCCCATGTTTTAATTCTCCGCCTGGAATCCCTTCAGCATGAATGTATGTCAGCTCTTTTAATTTCAAGGCTGCCTCTTTCGCAATTGGATAATTGATGCCCCTTCCAAGTACATAGATGTCTGAGATATTTTTTATCACTTTTGCAATTTTTTTAATCTTGGTTGGATTTTCTAATATTTTTAAAACTGATTCGGCAAACCCTTCAAAATTGATTGTTATTTTATCATCACTCAATTTCTGTACAATTTTGTAGAGCACTACTAGCTGTGATGTGAAACTTTTTGTTGCAGCAACTCCGATCTCTGGTCCACAATTCATCCCTATCACCACATCTGCCTCACGCGCTAGTGACGATGTCAGTAGATTGACAATGGCTATAATCTTGCAATTTGCTTGTTTCCCAATTCTCACTGCGTCTAACACATCTGCACTTTCCCCACTTTGAGATATTGCAATTATGACCGAATTCTCTTCTATGCTGCCTGGTGAAAATTGCAGTTCGCTTGCCATTATTGGCTCAGCTCTGATTTTGACATATTTTGAAAAGATTTGCTTTGCGATAAGCGCAGAATTGTAACTTGTTCCACTGCCTGTAACATAGATATTTTTTGCATGTTTGATGTAATCTGCTGTTTTTTCAATTGCCTCTTGCGTTTTCTCTCCCGCTTTCAATATCGTTTCATGTTGTTCGTAAATTTCTTTTAATGTAAAATGTGCATAATCTCCTTTGTATACGTCTCCAAATTCTTTGGATACTTTTGTAGCTGCATATTTTACATGTTCTCCGTTAAAATCTAAAACCTGCAATTTATCTCCCTCCAAAATTACAAAATTTCCGTTTTCCAAATAAATTGCATTGTCCGTATATTCAATGAATCCCAACACATCGCTTGATAGAAAGAAATCGTCGTGTCCTACCCCTATGATTAATGGTTCGTGGAATTTTGCTGCAGCTAATTGACCATTTTCAAACATTGCAACAAATGCATAATGCCCTTTAATTTCTGAAACTGTTTTCAAAATTGTTTCTTTGACATCTCTTGTTTTTTCATAGTGTTTTTGAAGTAAATTGGCAATAATTTCACTGTCTGTTTCACTTTTAAAATTATAACCTTCATCTTCTAATTGTTTTTTTAATTCCTCGAAATTTTCTATTATTCCATTATGTACAATTGCAATTTTTCCTGAATTACTTGGATGGGGATGTGCGTTAAACTCTGTAACTTTTCCATGAGTTGCCCATCTGGTATGCCCGATGCCAATTTTTCCTGGAAGTGTGTCTAAATGAATTTTTGAATTAACTTCGTTAACTTTTCCAATTCCTTTTTTTAATTCAATCTTGTTGTTTGATTCTGTTGCAACTCCTACACTGTCGTATCCACGATACTCCATTCTCTTTAACCCCTTTACTATGATGGGTGCTGCAGAATTCTTTCCGTAGTAACCGATAATTGAACACATTATGACTCTCCTTGATAATTGGGGTTATTTACTGATAAGCCTATTCTTTTGATTATTCTGTTGAAGAACTTTTGTCTTTTGGGCCTTCAGTAGCCTCAGTCGTTCCTTCAGTAGCCTCAGTTGTTCCTTCAGTAGCCTCAGTTGTTCCTTCAGTAACTGCCTCTACTTTTGGTTCCTTCTTCTTTGTTTTTTCTAACATTTCTGGAATTTTTGACTCTGGTGTAAAATGAACACTGTTTTCTTCTTCAACAGTAACAGTATAGGAAGGAATGTTGATTTTTCTGTCACCAATCATTATGTGACCGTGAATTACTGCTTGTCTTGCTTGGTATGGTGTTTTAAATCCAAGTTTGTTTGAAACTATGGTTTGTAATCTTCGTGAAAGTAAATCGTCTGCCTTTAGGTTAAGTACATCATCTAACGTTGCATCGCCCGTTACTAATCCAATTCTTGCAAGGGATTTCATTAGGATTGGCTCCTTCTCTACTCTGATTTCTTGTCTTAATGCAAGTAATGATCTAGCTTGATGTCTTACACGTGATAATTCTGTATGTGCTTTCCATAATTCTCTTTTGGTTCTTAATCCGAATGTTCCGAGAGTTTTCAACTCTTCCATTTTTAATTCGTAATTGAGTGGCCTCTTTGGTTTTCTCCATGCTTTACGTGGATATTTAGGATCTCCCATTCATAACACCTATTTTTTTTTCTCCGCTGGTTTTGCTGCTGCTGCTGGTTTTGCTGCCGCATCTGCTGCTGGGGCTGCTGCCGCATCTGCTGCTGCTGGAGCACCTGCTCCCCCTTTCTTAACCGGAGCTGCCATTCCGCCTTTAGCGACACCTACTGCTCCGCCTTTTCTACCTGAAGTTCTAGTTCTCTGGCCTCTTACTTTAAGACCGCTTAGATGACGATAACCTCTCCAACTTACAACAACTCTTTCTCTTTCAATGTCGTTTCTTAATGTAAATGGAATATCTGATGTTAACAAATGCAAGTCTGCTCCCGTTTCAATATCTTTCCTTCTGTTTAGAAACCATATTGGAACATTGCTTGCGATAGGATCTAGGATTAATTTCTCAATTGCTTGAACGTTTTCATCTGTAAGATTACCTATGTTGGAATTTGGTTTTATTTTTAAAATATCAAGAATAGCTGTTGCAAAGTTAAAGCCAAGACCCTTTATCTGAGTTAATCCGATAACCATTTTCTTCTCTCCACGGATATCGTTTCCTACAATTCTGACAATGTGTCTATATTCTTGTGCGCTCAAGTATTCAAAAATTCACAGAATCCCCGATAAAAACCATGCTAGGCATCAAATTAGATGATTTTTGAAATGTGGTGTAATTGAGATTTTACGATCATGCCTGATCCTGCTATTTTTTTTGAATTTGATTATCTAAAGTCCTCATCACTAGTCCAGTCATTACCTTGAACATTCCATAGATTGCATTTGCAACATTTTTTGACTCCTCTTTGGGCGTCAATATCCACACAAAAGCAGTGTATTCCTTTCCCTGACTGGTCCTTGCTGCAGAGCTTTTGCATGGTTTTTGTGATACCTTTTTCTTAATTATCTTATTGGAATGATATATTCAAAAAGTTATAACTTTCAAATCTTTTCCACTTTATTATGAGTGACGCATTTGATCGTGAAAAAATTGTAGAATGTATGTTTGATCCAACCACTTCTTCAATTTTAGCAGAACTTGAGGATGGGGAGAAAGAATGTTCATTTTTGGCAGAACGATCATCAGTCTCCGAATCTGAGGTTCTTGAAAGATTATCTTATCTGATTGCACATGGATTTATTTCAAAACGTTCCGATGATGGAAAATGTGCTCTAACTGCAAATTCAGAGAAGCTTGCAAGCATAATGGAAAATAGTGATAATTTCGATGCAGCTATTAGCGGATTAGAGAAAATGGATAGTTACCTAAACTGATCTGTTTCTATTTTTAATTCCCATTATCCCAACGGCAGATATTCCTACCATTCCTACGATAAGGACACCGAATGAGATTGCTGACAGAATGAATTTTTTATCTGCGTCAGGAAGCGGTCCAATTGCACCTGCCACATAAATCCCGTTGTCTGTGGAACTTTCAATAACTAACTGATAAGTTCCAGATTCAAACACATCAAATTCTTTTTCAAATGATTCTTCATTTATTTTTTCAGAAATAATTTCAATATTTGAAGGATCTAATATCTTTGCATATATCGCATTTTCTTGGAATTCCATTATTTGAACCGCAAAAACCCCGACAGGCGATTTTTCTTTATCGATATCGACTGAAGTGATTAATGATTCAATCGAACTGACTTTCCCACTCCCTTGACTAATTCCCTCCAGCGTTACTTGATTTTCAACCACTGACACCGTTAATCCTGCAACAATCAACAATCCAAAAATTATGATAATTAATCCTGATTTTTGCACAGATTTAGGCTGATTATCTTCTCAGTTTAAACCTAATTTTTTTGAAATTTGTCAGCCTTTTGCAAAAAGTTAGATTGGGCTAAAAAAGTTAGCTTAGGGTAAATTTAAATAAAGATTTTCGTATTTTTCAAATATCTTGCAAACCCATCGCTCTGCTCTTATGATTTTATCCCTTTCAATTCTGATAGGGCTTTCAGTAGTGGTGTTTTTGACAACTTTTTCTGATGCCCAATCTGAATCTAAAACATTCGTTACTCACTCAGGGGCTATAGTAACGACAACTGGCGAAATTTTAGATCCGCTATATGCTGTATCGACTGTAGATTTTGATCCAATGGGATATCTGAGGGATTTCAACTATGGGCAAGTTTCACAATTGTCTGACGGCACTACTCTTAGAGAATTTACAATAATTGCTGAAGATGATAAAATAATGGAAGTTTCTCCTGGGATATTCTATAACGTTTGGACCTTTAATGGAACCGTCCCAGGTCCTACTATCAGGGCAACAGAAGGGGATTTACTTCGTATCAGTTTCATCAATAATGGCTCCAAAGAACACACCATGCATTTTCATGGAATTCATCCGGCTGAAATGGACGGTGTCTTTGAACCCGTTGGAGGCAACGGAGGACGATTTGTATATGAATTTAAAGCCGGACCTGTTGGCGTTCACCCGTACCATTGCCATGTGATGCCGCTTGAGGAACACATTGTTCATGGCCTCTACGGTGTCTTCATAGTTGATCCGAAAGAAGAACGCCCAATAGCTGATGAAATGGTGATGGTTCTAAATGGGTTGGATACCGATTTTGATACCGAAAATAATTTTTATGCTGCAAACACTATCCCGTTTTATTACCAACACCACCCTATCCAGATTAAAACCAACGAATTAATTCGAATCTATGTTGTTAATATGGTCGAGTTTGATCCTATCAACAATTTACACCTGCATGGAAATTTGTACAAATACTATCCCACGGGGACTGATCTTGTACCGTCATTTTACACTGATATGATTACTTTGTCACAAACTGAGCGCGGAATAATGGAATTTCAGTATGAATATCCTGGGAAATATCTCTTTCATGCTCATAAGGTTGAATTCTCAGAAAAAGGCTGGGTTGGAATCTTTCTCGTAAATGACATTGATGAAAAAAATACGGAATTAGACTATGGAAATTAATGATAATTCATCAAAAATGAAAATTGCCGCAAGTGGAATCATTCCATTCGTATTTATCATTTTAATGATGGTCTATATTTTTGGCCCTGGTGCGGATTTACTGGATTTTGGAATCGTTCTTCCTGAAATTACAATTGAAAGAATAGACTTTGTTGATTCTGAAATTCAAGCTACGGTTAGAAACACCGGTCATACTCCAGTTGAGATAGCAATGGCCGACGTAAATGATAGAATTCAACCTGCTGCGGTGGAGCCTGATAAATTCTTAGAAAGATTTGAAACTGCCTTGGTAAGAATTCCTTTTGAGTGGAATGAGGCAGAACCATACACTGTTGGGATTACTGTTGAAGACGGAACAAGATTTGAAAAAGAAGTTCATGCAGCTGCCCCTGCACTCGAATTAACTTTAGATCTTGCAATATTTTTTGCGATAATTGGAACGTATGTTGGAATAATCCCTGTGATGATCGGGTTGTTGTGGCTTCCGTTCATTAAAAAAATTAGTAAGCAAAAATATCATTTCTTTTTAGCGTTAACTGCTGGACTGTTGCTTTTCTTAGCCATTGATTCTATTGAAGAGGCTATTGGTGTATCTGATGAAAATTTGGCTGATAGCTTCAATGGGGCATTACTTGTATCTACAGTGACAGTGTTGTCTTTTCTTGGATTGTACTACTTTGGAAACAAACTTGTCAGCAAAGCAGGCTCTTCAAAATTCACAAAACCTGTAGCTATCGCATTGATGATTTCTATTGGTATTGGATTGCATAACTTTGGTGAAGGACTTGCGATTGGCGCTGCTGTGGGGATGGGTTCTATAGCATTTAGTACTTTTTTGATTGTTGGGTTTGCCCTGCACAATACAACTGAAGGTCTAGCTATCGCAGCTCCAATGTCAAGAGGTAAGCTGATGCTTGGAAAACTTGCCGTCATGGGAATGATTGCTGGAAGCCCTGCTATTTTTGGGGCATGGATTGGAGGATTTAGCTATTCTCCATTCACATCGGTGATTTTTCTGGGAATTGGCGCAGGTGCTATTTTTCAGGTGATAGTTGTTATTCTAAAGTGGATTTATGACGAAAATGATAAAAAACTGTCTAGTTTTGCTGTCGTCTCTGGGTTTTCAGTTGGAATGTTGGTGATGTATCTGACTAGCATATTGGTTTAGTTTGGTTCAGGATGAATCGTGATGACTGAATTTTTAATCTCGGCCCTGATGATGTGTTCTATCTCTGATGTCAAATCATGAACCTTTTCTATTGACAAATCCCTGTCAAACGAACAATCAATGTCTATCTTGAGGATATTTTCAAATTTCAAAGATAGTATTCGACCGATTTTTTTAATGTCTGGATATTTTTCTAATATTGCCTTGATTTTTTCTTCGGTTTCAATGTCCTCTATGTTGAAATTTTCTGGAACTGTGACAAACGGTTCTAGATGAATTGTGGCGTGTGTGATGTCCGGAATCTGCTCCTGAATTTTCTGTTCAATGATTTCAGAAATTTTATGGGCTGTTTCTAAATTGATTTCTCTATCCACCATCACATGCAAATTAGAATATGTTTTTCCTTTTGTTTTGTGCGTGATGACGTTGTGAACCCCTTTGACCCCCTCCACACCTTTTGCTATTTCTGAGATTTTTGCATCCAACGGCACATCTTTCCAATTTGGTTCAAAATGTATCGTTGTTGACGTATTTGGTATTTTGTCCTTGATGTTCCTCTCCACGCTGCCACTGATTTCATGCGCTTTTTCAAAACTCGTATCGCCCCTCAATGAGATTGTGACATCTGCAAAAATTGTATCCCCTGATCTTCGCATGAGTACTTGCCCTACGTCGATTACCCCTTCTGACAAAATTGAAATTTCTCTAACCTTTTTTACAAGTTCTGGCGATATCACGTCTGTCAAATCCAGTGCTGTTTTGTATACCAATTTCACACTTAGCACTGCTAACAATACGCCTAAAATCAGTGCTGCGACAAAGTCTCCAAAATACAATCCATACGATACTAGTACAATTCCGACTATTGCAACTACTGTGGAGCCAAGATCCATAAATGCATGATAGAAATCTGCTTTCAGAGTTGCACCGCCCATTTTTTTAATAGATCTTCTTAAGAGAATAATTCTAAAAAAGTCAATTCCAATCGTGTACAGCCCGCCGATTATTGCAAACAGTCCTGGCAAGACACTTGGTGGCGGACTTTGTAACCTGTTGATGGATTCGTAGATGAAAAAACAAGCGATTAGAAAAATCGCTATTCCCCCAATTAACCCGCCCAACGATTCAATTTTCCCATGCCCGTAGGTATGTTCAGCATCTGCTGGTTTGATTGCTAATCTTGCTGCCAAAAGTAAAACTAGGGTTACAACACTGTCTAACAATGCGTGAATGCCGTCAGTGATGAGTGCCAGACTGTTTGAGATTAAACCGAAAATTAATTCAACTAAAAATGCTGAAAATATGGCTAAAAGTGAAATCTGTAAAACTTTGGTCCTTTGAACAAACATTTTCCTTCTTTTTGATAATTTAATCCCGTATTACAGTTTTCTAAGAAGAAATGATGCGACAACATTATCTGTGAGAAAAATGGATTTTAGGTATATGCTGGATTGGAAATATTTTGCTTTAGTGGCAACTTTTTCAATAATCTTGCTAATTCCTACTGTTGATGCCGAGGCATCAGGTAACCCAAACCTGTTTGTCTCTGCCGAAAATTCACAATTTGACAATCATTTTTCTGGTTCTATGGTCATTGAAGTTGTAATCAATGATCCCAATCTACATGATACAGGTGAGGGGAAAGGCGAACCTGATGTGACAATTAATGGAAAATCCTTGCGAATGGTTCAGGCAACTGACGGCAATTGGTATGCCTATTTTGCCAATGCTGACAAGGCAAAAATTGCAGATTCCACTGTTGGCTCACCTGGAAAAGGGCTGGATTTTGGAGTTTTTTGCGGTAGAGACACGGCATCCTCTGTATTTGGAATTTCCATTTCTGAAACTGATGGAATTGCAGTACCAAAATCTGCCGGCTTGACTGGTTTTACCAACGGTGCTTCTTCACTAAGTCAATGCACTGGTTCCCCAACAGGTCCGACAAATTTGAACAATGTAGTTAGAAGTGCAAAATCAATCAACATCAATTCAAATATTCCTACTGGGCAGATCGGACTGGATCCTGACGCCTGGCCACTGATCCAACTTTATTCCTTTGATGATGTTACCATCCAATACAATCCTGGAGGCCCATTGCAACAGGTTTCACTTGAATATGACGACATTCAAAACATCTCTTTGAATATTGATAGGGATCTTTATCCTAAAAATGCTGAAGTTTTTTTAACTGTAAATGATTTTCAACTAAATCAGGATCCAACCGATGAGGATTCTTGGACAT
>Ga0299912_10000783_pt1 | contig 26026 bp, 20 predicted proteins | sample RVTome_2_FD_207667 | JGI IMG/M metagenome (GOLD analysis project Ga0299912, IMG submission 207667) | Soil microbial communities from uranium-contaminated site in the Upper Colorado River Basin, Wyoming, United States - RVT95D214 (version 2) ... | reverse complement strand
GAAGGTCTTACCGGAGAAAAGAAAAAAAGGAAGGCCATGGACATTTATCAGACGGTTTTCATATACGCAATCGCCGTCCTGCTGGTCTTTATGACAGGCCTTTCTTTCAGATATTATCTTATTCTGAAGAAAGAGGCCGGGATGAAAAAAGAGGTATCAGCGGTTTACGCCGGCCTTTTTCCGGGCCAGAAGATGCCGCCGGACCTCTATTACGGCGTTCAGTCGAAGCTGGTCGAACTGAAGCAGAATTACAGGGTTTTCAAGGGCATTGAGGTCCTCGGTATCCTGAAGTCGGTTTCGGAGAGTTCCCGGGAAGGGGTCAGAGTGAAAGAGATCAATATGGATGGAAACAAGGCCACCCTTAAGGGCGAAGCCTCGGATTACTCTGCAGTGGAGCAGTTCAGGAACAATCTGAAAAAAAAATTCGGCGATGTTCAGCTCCTTGAGACAAGGAACATGCCGGATGGCAAATCAGGGTTTGCGATAGAGGTCACGGTAAATGAATAAAGAAAAGAAAAAACTGTTTGTTTTTGCCGGAATCTTTGCATTGTTGTTTGTTGCAGTTTTTGTCCTTCAGGCATCTGTAAACAATGCCCAAAAAAGGCTTGTTCTGATGGAGTCCGTCTATGCCGAACTGAGCGGCAACAGGGCCGCGCTTATTTCCATGTCGGAGGAGACAAAGGCCCTGAAAGCGAGGGCAACTGAGGGCAAGAACATGAACTTTCTCTCCGAGATCGAAAAGACTACGGCCGAATTCGGGCTTTCGAAGGGCCTTAAAAGGATAAACTTTATTACGCACAGGCAGGACGGACAGTTCAGGGCAGACGACTATGAACTTAAGATCGAGGGAGTGGACATTAATACTGCCGTTAACTTCATATACCGGATGTCCAACACAGGCGTTTTGGTGAAGGTCAGAAAGTGTTCCATGACGGTCAGCTTTGAAAACCCTGGCCTCCTGAATATCAGCCTTCTTGTTTCTCATATTACATGATAGAAAAATGCAGATTTTGTTCATAGATTTATTTGACCCGATTGTGTTTTTCTTTATGCATTTTTTCTTATGAAAAAAATCATCATTGTTCTTGCAGCTGCGGTGCTGACGGCCTTTCTTACGCTCTTTTTTTTCCTTACTCCGGCTCAGGTCGTCTCGAAAATAAACGCTGCTCAACATAAAGTCGTGTTCAGCGCCGGGCAGTCAGATGGCAACTTTGTAACAGGATACCGATTCACGAATGCCGCTTTTGCCGGATATGACGGCACAAAAGTGCTTGAATTTGACGAGGGGATGCTTGATATTCATCTCCTCCCCCTTTTTCTCGGGCGGATAGGGATAGACATACTTTCAAACGGAATAACGGCTGCGCTTAGTGCGGGCTTTGACGGCAGTGTTCAAGGAGAGGCGAGCTTTAGCGGCGTTCAATTTAATTCAGAGGGATTTATCTTACCGGAAAATGTTTCATTTACTGCCCCGGTTTCAGGAAGAGTGGTAATGTCAGGCAAAAAGGCCGATATTGAAGTAAGGGCGGATGAGATAACATGGAAAAGGCTTTCAGTGTCCGGGTTTGAGTTGCCTTCGGACATTTTCGAGAAGGGAAAAGGCGGCATATCCGTTGAGAGGGGCAGGATAATCGTCAAGTCTCTTGCCTTTGAGGGGGACAAAGGATACGCAAGGCTCTCAGGCGAGATCATCAGCGGGCAACGGCGTCTCACTCTGGAACTTTTCCCAAACGACTGGGACGATCCCATGCTGATACCATTTGAACGCTATAAAATCTCACCAGGGCAGTACAAAATGCCGGTCGATTTCCGAAAAAATGATAACTACTCAGGTGGATAGACTGAAGGTGGAAGGCTTTTAGGTTATCTCTCAAGACTTCGGGCATTTGAGATGACTGAATAGGCAGCTGTAAATGATCGATATACTTCAGGCTTCAGCCTAAACACCTTGGATCCCCGGAGAGGGTATTTAATAAGGCTTCTCTTTACTTTACTTCCATGATTTTAATAACATAGTGACATAAAAAAGTGGTTATCTGGAAAGAGAGGTATAAAGAAAAAAATGGCATATCTGAGATTTTTCACATCCGGTGAATCTCACGGGAGGGCCCTGACAGGGATACTGGAGGGCATTCCTTCCGGATTTCCCATTACATCAGAGTATATAGACAGGGAACTCAGGAGACGTCAGGGAGGACATGGCCGCGGCGGCAGGATGAAGATAGAGTCAGACCATGCGGAAATTCTTTCCGGGGTCAGGTGGGGAAAGACCCTCGGCTCCCCTATAAGTATTCTTATAGAAAATAAGGACTGGAAGAATTGGCAGCAAGGCATGTCTGCTGATGCTGCGTACGATGGATCTCTCAAGCCAGTCACAAGACCACGTCCAGGGCACGCGGACCTCGCCGGAGTTTTGAAATATGACCATTTTGACATTAGAAATATCCTTGAGCGTTCAAGCGCCAGAGAAACAGCCATGAGGGTAGCTCTTGGAGCCATTGCAAAGGAGATTTTGTCTGAGTTTGATATCAGGATTGGAAGTTATGTAATGCAGATAGGAAGTCAGAAGTCAGAAGTCAGAAGTCAGAAGTTAGAGGAGAGACATCTTTTAGATCTATTCAAGAAAGCGGAAAAATCGGTTGTCAGGTGTCCTGATGAAGATGCTTCAAGGAGAATGGTCAGACTGATCGATAAAGCGGCAAAAGAAGGTAATTCACTGGGAGGGATTTTTGAGGTTTTTGCAACAGGGATCCCTGTGGGCCTGGGCAGTCATGTGCAGTGGGACAGGAAGCTTGACGGACGGCTTGCCCAGGCAGTAATGAGCATACAGGCGATAAAGGGTGTTGAAATCGGTCTTGGATTCGAAATGGCGAAAAATTTCGGTTCAGATGTCATGGATGAGGTAATTTACTCAAAACAGCCTGCGCAAAGAGGAGTCCGAAAGTCAGCAAATGCATATACAGACGGAGGTTTTTCTCGAAAGACCAATAATGCCGGAGGTATAGAAGGCGGAATCTCAAACGGCATGCCCATGGTTATCAGGGCTGCAATGAAACCCATCCCTACACTCAGAAAACCGCTCATGTCTGTGGATATACACTCAAAAAAGCCTTTTGCTGCTGCTTATGAACGGTCTGACGTATGTGCTGTTCCGGCTGCCGCTATAGTCGCTGAAGCAATGACAGCCCTTGTTATAGCAGATACTTTTCTGGAAAAATTCGGCGGTGACAGCAAAAAGGAAATTGACAGAAATTATAGCGCCTATCTTTCTTATTTAAGTACATTCTAAAAAAGGCTATCAACCACAGAGACCACAGAGAAAAGGATGAGAAATACTAAGAAAATGCATTCTTTTGAAGCGACAAGTTGTTCGGCGAGCGCTTTTTCTGAAACGCCGTGTGCTCTTTGGTTTAAGTAGTTTCGTAATTGGCTTGAGGAAATTAATATTTATGAAGAATATTGTTTTAACAGGTTTTATGGGAACAGGCAAGACGACAATCGGGAAAGAGCTTTCGAAAATGCTTCACATGAGGCTTGTTGATATTGACGCAGAGATAGAGGAAGCAAAGAAAATCAAGATAAATGATATTTTCAGAATATACGGAGAACAATATTTCAGGGACATTGAGACGGACATGATAAAGAAGCTTTCCAGAGAAAAGAATATTATTATCTCAACAGGGGGCGGGGCAGTTTTAAGAGATGAAAATATGGAGGCCCTGAAAGAAAATGGGATTATTTTTTGTCTAAACGCAAGTACTGAAACAATATTGGAGCGTACGCGCAGAAGCGAAGACAGACCTTTGCTGAAGGTGGAAAACCCAAAGGAAAAAATCAGTGAGATGCTTTCATACAGGAGACCCTTTTATGAAAAGGCAGGCATCATGGTAGAAACTGACAGAAAAACTCCTTTAGAAGTAGTAGAAGAAATTATGGAGATAATAAGATGCAGAAAATAAGGGTGGAGCTGGGGGAGAGAAGTTATAACATAATGATCGGCAGCGGGATACTTAAAGATATCGGCAGGATATTCGAAAAGTTCGAATTCAGTAATAAAGCCGCATTGATAAGCAATCCCACAGTATATGACCTTTATGGCAAAACAGTTTCGGAATCTCTGAGGGCTTCGGGCTATGACCTCACAGAAGTGCTCCTCCCTGACGGTGAAGAATATAAGAGTCTGGCTTCTACGGAAAAGATTTATGAAGCTTTGCTCAAGGCAAAGCTGGACAGAAAATCAGCACTCATTGCGCTGGGTGGCGGGGTCATAGGCGACATAACAGGCTTTGCTGCCTCAACTTATATGAGGGGGATCGACTTTATCCAGATACCTACAACACTTCTTGCACAGGTAGACAGCTCAGTAGGCGGTAAAACAGGTGTCAATCATCCGCTTGGGAAAAATATGATCGGGGCTTTCTGGCAGCCGAGGCTCGTCTGGGTAGATACAGCGACCCTGGAAACTTTGCCGCGCAGGGAATTTCTCTCCGGACTTGGAGAGGTTATAAAATATGGAGTAATATGGGATGAAGATCTCTTTGCATATCTGGAAGCCAACAAGGATAAAATCCTGAGGCTTGATCAAGAGGCTTTGACACATTTCATAAAGCGCTCTTGTGAAATAAAATCAGAGGTTGTTTCAAAGGATGAGCGCGAATCCGGTCTCAGGGCGATTTTGAATTACGGCCATACAATCGGACATGCCATAGAGACCGTTACCGGATATAAAAAATATCTGCACGGAGAAGCTGTTGCTATTGGTATGCATATGGAGGCAATGCTGTCGCATCACCTCGGTCTCATCGAAAAGAACGCTGTCGGGAGAATAAAGGCCCTGATAGACTCTTACGGGCTGCCCTCGGAAATGCCCGCTGAAATCCAAATAAACGACCTTATGGAAAAGATGCAGATAGATAAAAAGACGGTTGGAGGGAAGATGCATTTTGTCCTTCCTGAAAAAGTGGGAGCAGTAAGAGTTCATAGCGGGATTACGTCAGAAGATATAAAAAAGCTTGCGGATTAAAGAATTAAATGGACAGCGAGCGATATTCCCCATGGATTTGCCACGGGGTCGGCGAGCGAATGTGATTTAAAAAATATACCTTACATTGAGGTCCCCTGCGATTTTGCTGCAGAGAGTCTTCAATTTTTTTTAAACATTTGACATCATTTACCATTTCTTATATCCTATCGTAGTAAATTACTATGAAATTCTTTCCAAAAGAAATAGATTTTTTTGAGATTTTTGACAGGGCTGCTTTGAATATCACGAAGGCAGCCGCACTCCTTGTTGAACTCATGGAAAACTTTGACAACCTCGATGTAAGGGCCAAAGAGATATACGAAGTAGAACAGGAAGGGGACATACTGACCCATGAGATAATGAAGAAGCTCCACAAGACCTTTATTACTCCGATAGACAGGGAGGACGTCTATGCCCTTGCATCAAGGATGGACGATGTCCTGGATCTGATATGGGGGGCAGTAGACAGGCTTGTGATATTTAAGATTATGGAATCGACGCCGGACGCTGTGAAGATCTCAAAGGATTTGCTTACAACCACTGAGGTTATGCATAAGGCGATACATAAGCTCAAGGAGAAAAACTACTCCCATGTCCAGGATTACTGCATAGAGATCAACAGGCTTGAAAACAGGATAGACAGGGATTTCAGAGACGCCATCGCAAAGCTTTTTGAAGAGGTGAAAGACCCGATACTTATTATAAAGTGGAAAGAGATATACGAGCACCTCGAGGATTGTTCGGACAAATGTGAAGATGTCGCCAATATCATCGAGGGCATAGTCCTTAAGAATGCATGAAATAGTAATTTTTACCGTTGTCCTCGCTATACTCTTTGATATCAGCAACGGATGGAATGATTCTGCAAACGCGATCGCAACCGTTGTTTCAACAAGGGTACTAACGCCAACCAAGGCGATCATCCTCGCTGCCAGCATGAATATTCTGGGTGCGTTTCTCACCACAGCCGTTGCAAAGACAATAGGGAAAGGTGTTGTTGACCCGAAGGCCATTACAGAGATTGTTGTTGCTGCTGCTCTTTTTTCCGGATTTGCATGGAACGCTGCTATGACCTGGATTGGTCTGCCTGTCAGCGCCTCACACGCCCTTATCGGCGGGCTCATCGGTGCTTCGATTGCCTATGGAGGTACAGGAATACTAAATATTTCAGGTATCACCAAGATCTTTGCCGCTCTCATCACCTCTCCAATCCTTGGTATTTTCTTTGGTTTCCTGTTCATGAAATTTATCCTTAAATTATTCGGGACCCTGCCTGCAGGCATAATAAACCGGCATTTCGGAAAGCTCCAGATATTTTCATCAGCTTTTATGGCCCTGAGCCATGGTTCAAACGACGCACAGAAGGTCATGGGGATCATAACGCTGTCTCTCGTCAGCGGCGGATATCTTCAGGCTGTTGAGGTGCCTTTCTGGGTAATCCTGATCTGTGCTTTGGCTATGGGTTTTGGCACGGCGTTTGGTGGCTGGAAGGTCATCAAGACGATGGGGGTGAGCATGTTCAAGCTCGAACCCATCCACGGTTTTGCGGCTGAGACCTCTGCGACTGCGATTATACTTGGGGCAAGCCAGTTGGGTCTCCCTGTAAGCACCACGCATGTCATTGCAACTTCCATTATGGGTGTCGGAGCGACAAGACGGCTGTCAGCTGTCAAATGGGGGGTCGCCGGAAAGATACTCTTGGCCTGGGTATTCACCCTGCCTGCATGTGCACTGCTTGGATGGGCCCTCTGTAAAGCAGCGAACTTTTTCATATAATCTTTTCCACATCTGTCAGGCATATAGCAGATCAACTGGCCGCAATTCTTTTAGTTTTGGTGACTCTCAGGTGTTTAGGCTGAAGACTGAAGGTTGAAGTAAAACAAACCCTTTCCACCTTCAGGCTATTAATCTGAGTAGTGATTAATTTTTTGACTCTTTTCATGAAATCCTGAATAATATAGGAAATCAGCATTTATTGAGGAGAAATTTATAAAAAAAATAGCGGTAATCGCCGGAAATAAAAATATAGCTGACTTTATCCGGTCTTTTTTTGTAAACAAAAAAATATACAAGCCCTTTTATTTTCAGGATCCAGGGCTTTTTTTAAAATATTTAGTTAAACATAAACCAGCAGCTATTATTGCTGAAGACTCCTTTCTCCCGTCTATTTCTGATAAAACAACCCGCTTCCCTGTTATTGCGATAATTACCGGAAAGATTGAAAAAGGACTGGACACAGCAATAACTCACAATGTGAATTGCTATATTTATTCCCCGTATCTTGAGAAAGACCTTGCATATAAACTCGATAGAATAATTATGGAGCGAAACGAGTTTGATTCAATGAAGCATGAGATATGGGAACTCGGGATATGCGCCGAACTCTCCCAGTTAATTTCTACGACGCTGGATCCCAAAGGGTTGCTATACAAGATTGTCAGGAAGATAGCGGATGTAATGGCAGTTAACAGGAGTTCCATTATAAGGGTTGACTGGCTGCGCAAGTCGGCCATTGTTGTAGCCAGTCATGAAGATCCCAATATGCCCGGCATCCGGCTGAATCTGAAAAAATACCCTGAGATATTGGCTGCATTGGCCTCGAAGGAACCGATTTTGATCAACGATGTATCGACAGATCCGTTGATGAAGAAAGTACGGGAAATTATCATGCCGCTCGGGATCAGGTCCATACTGGTTATCCCCATTATTTTCCATGAGAAGGTTATAGGGACTTTGTTCCTCAGGACTTCAAAAACGGAGCGTACCTTTAGCGCTTCCGAGATACAGCTGTTGAATACTATAGCGAAAACATCAGCAAACGCTCTGTACAACGCATTTTTATTTGAGCAGGTGGAGGATGAAAATGCAAGACTTGAAAAACTTGCGGTTACAGATTTTCTGACAGGAATTTATAACATCAGATATTTTTATCACAGAATAATAGAGGAGTTCAATCGTTCTGAGAGATATATCATTCCCATCAGCTGCCTGATGCTTGATATCGACCATTTCAAAAGTATTAACGACGCATACGGTCACAAGATAGGAGATACAGTCCTGCAGGAGTTTTCGAAACTGCTCAGGAGGTTCATCCGCAAAGTCGACGTGCTTGCACGATACGGCGGAGAAGAGTTTATTATACTGCTTCCGCAGACCTCAATGAATGGTGCGCTGGCCGAGGCAGAGAGGATCAGGACATCTATCAAAAAACATAAGTTCAAAAGCCTCAAAAATAAGGGGAGGCTTACTGTCAGTATAGGGATATCCTATTTCCCTCATCCGGAAGTCCAGACTCATGACGACCTTATTTCATTTGCCGACGACGCCCTTTACAAAGCAAAGAACAGTGGCAGAGACAAGGTAATAATTTATGAATAATCCATAGGTCAGTATTTTGCCTTTGGATCCGGTTACAATATAACGTGAAAATTATAACGTCTCACATAAACGCTGACTTTGATTCCCTTGCCTCGATGATTGCTGCCAAAAAACTTTATCCTGATGCACTGCTTGTGTTCCCTGGCTCACAGGAAAGAAAGGTGCGTGACTTTATAGAGGTTTTTGACCCCGTAAAGATCAACCGGCTGAAGGATATCGATCCGGGAACAGTGGACACTCTTATTATCGTTGATACAAAGCAGCGCGACAGGCTGGCTTCTCTGGCGGAACTGCTCAAAAACAAAAGACTGACTGTGCATATCTACGATCATCACCCGTTTGAAAAAGACGATATACGGGGAGAAGTTGAAAAACTGGAAAAGGTGGGCGCTACAGCTACTTTATTTGTCGAACTGTTGAAGAGCAGAAAACTTCATCCTTCCCCCATGGAAGCTACAATTCTCGCCCTCGGTATTTATGAAGAGACAGGCTCCTTGCTTTTCCCCTCTACCACAGAGAGGGACCTGCTTGCTGTTTCATACCTGCTTAAAAGAGGTGCAAATCTCAATATCGTCTCCAGTTATATCAAGACCGAGCTGAATGTGGAAGAATTGGACCTTCTCAATGAGCTTGTGAAATCATCTGATGAAATAGTCCTCAGCGGTATAAGGATTGTAATCGCAAGGGCAACGAGGGAGATGTATATCGGTGACGCTGCTCATCTTGCCCAAAGAATCATGGAACTCGAAGATATAGACGCGGTGGTTCTGCTGCTGGCCATGGAGGGAAAGATATTGATAATCGGGAGAAGCAGGGTCCCGGAGCTTGATATCGGAGAGTTGCTGAAGGAATTCGGCGGCGGCGGTCATCGCTCTGCTGCCTCGGCCACCATAAGAGAGGCGTCACTTGAGATAGTTGCTGAAAAGATTGTCGATAAATTGTCTGTACATGTAAAGCCAGGCAAGACAGCCGCTGATATAATGACGAGTCCGGTCATAACAATCCAATGGGACAGTTTGATCAAGGAAACAGAAGATATGATGACAAAATTCGGAGTGAACGTGCTGCCGATTATCCGTGACGGAAAATATGCGGGATTGATATCAAGGGAAATAGTTGAAAAGGCCATCTTCCATGGTTTCAGAAAAAACAAGGCCAGTGATTTTTCAACCTCCGAAGCTCTTACAGTGGAGCAGGATACCCCTATCAGAGATATAGAGACGATGATGATTGAGCATAATCAGCGGTTTATGCCTGTATTGAAAGGGGAAAGCATCATCGGCGCGATTACGAGAACAGACCTGCTGCGGGTATTGTATGAGGAATTTCTGAGAAAAAGGCGTGTTGACAAGGAAGATATAACCGAAATTCGAGCGGTGAGCAGAAACCTCTCTACACTGATGAAAGACAGGTTCCCTGCAAAGGTCTTCAGGATACTCAAAACTGCCGGGGAAGTAGCTGATAACATGGGGGTCAATGTATATCTTGTCGGAGGATCGGTCAGAGATTTATTGCTCGGACAGGCAAATCTCGATATTGATCTGGTAATTGAAGGAGACGGCATTCTCTTTGCAAAAGAGTTCAGTGCAAGGCTGAAAGCCAGATCGAGGTTCCATCCCCGTTTTGGAACAGCCAAGATCATTCATGAGGGCCTGAAGCTTGATATTGCAACAGCCCGCACCGAGTATTATGAGTCGCCTGCCGCACTGCCGAAAGTTGAAACATCTTCCATAAAAAAGGACCTCTACAGAAGGGATTTTACCATCAATACTCTTGCGATCAGGCTTAACCAGAAAGATTTTGGGTTGCTGATAGATTTTTTTGGGGGGCAGCGCGACCTCAAGGAAAAGACCGTGCGCGTGCTCCATAACCTCAGTTACGTTGAAGACCCGACCAGGGCCTTCCGGGCCGTCAGGTTTGCCGAGAGGTTCGGCTTCAAGCTGAGCAAGCATACCGAGAATCTCATAAAATCAGCGATAAAAATGAATCTCTTTGAAAAGCTTTCGGGGTCACGTCTTTACGAAGAACTGCTTATTGCATTTAAAGAAACAAATCCGGTGAAAACTCTGAAAAAACTTTCTGATTATGAGCTGCTGAAGGTCATACACAAAAACCTTGTTTTCGATGAAAATCTTGAGGCAAGGCTTTCATCAATGTATGAGACTCTTGCATGGTATAATCTCCTGTATCTGGGGGAAAAGGCTGACATTGGTGTTTTATATCTTATGGCGTTTCTTTCACAGCTAAGCGATGAGGACAAAAAGGAAGCCCTTGAGAGGCTTTCCGCGCCCTCAAGGCTCCAGGAAATTATCCTGAAAAGCATCACTGAATCGGACGAAATACTCAGAAAACTTCCTTCACATGACCCTGCAAGCCTTTATCACCTGCTGGCAGATTCACGCATAGAAATAATCCTTTTTTCTATGGCGATCACAAAGGACGTTTACAAGAAAAAGGACATATCACACTTTCTGGTAGATCTGAAAAAAATAACCCCCTTTTTGAAAGGCAGCGATTTAAAGAGAATGGGCATCCTTCAAGGTCCTGTTTACAAGTTTATCCTGAAAGAGCTGCTTGACGAAAAACTAAGAGGAAGGCTGAAAACAGAAGAGGACGAGAGAAAATTTGTATTGAAACGTTATGTTCAAGCCAAAAACCTGAAAACCTAGTTATTTCATTCCTCTTAGCTAAAAACAAAACAAGTTAACCCTCTGCGACCTCTGTGGTGAACTGTTGCTGTTTTTGATATGGCGATAATGTGACCTTCACGTGGTAAAATGGGGAAAGAAAGTCTCTGTAAGATGGCGCGGGATATTATTCCTGTTACAGTATTGCAGCTTCAGAAGTGTTTTAAAAATTGAAGGACACCGGACCAGAGAGGAAAAGGACCAATTACCATGATTTCAACACATGATCCTGAAAACAGGTACCAATCACCGAACAGGCTGATTTCCGAAAAAAGCCCCTATCTGCTCCAACACGCATACAACCCTGTAAACTGGTATCCTTGGGGTCCTGAGGCCTTTGAAGCAGCGCAAAAGGAGAAGAAACCTGTTTTTCTTTCTATCGGATATTCAGCCTGCCACTGGTGTCACGTCATGGAGAAAGAGTCTTTTGAGGATGATGAAGTAGCAGGCCTGATAAACGACGTGTTCATACCGGTTAAAGTTGACCGCGAAGAAAGGCCGGATATAGATACAGTTTATATGAAGGTATGCCAGATGATGACCGGCAGTGGCGGCTGGCCCCTGACTATAATCATGACACCTGAGAAAAAGCCTTTTTTTGCAGGGACGTATTTGCCAAAAGTGAGCAGCTCCGGACGTATTGGAATGATCGATCTCGTGCCGCGGATAAAGAAGATGTGGAGGAGTCAGCCTGAGGACATAAACAGGTTGTCCAATGAAATTACGGCTGCGCTAAAGAATGAGGAAGCCGGTCTGCCGGGGAATGCGCTTGATGAATCAGTGCTTCAATCTGCATATGAGGAATTATGCAGAAGATTTGATGAACAGCACGGGGGCTTCGGGGCTGCTCCCAAGTTTCCGACGCCGCATAATCTTGTGTTTCTCCTTAGATACTGGAAGAGGAAAAAAGACCCAAAGGCCCTGAGGATGGTGGAGCAGACACTCCAGGCAATGAGACAGGGAGGTATTTATGACCACGTTGGATTCGGCTTTCACCGCTATTCAACGGATGCGATATGGCTTGTGCCGCACTTTGAGAAGATGCTATACGATCAGGCTATGCTTACTATTGCATATGCGGATGCATACCAGGTAACGAAAAAAGAGCATTACAGACAGACCGCCTGTGAGATTTGCGACTATGTTTTGCGTGATATGACTTACTCCGGAGGAGGTTTTTATTCAGCTGAAGATGCCGACAGCGAAGGGGTGGAAGGAAAGTTCTATGTCTGGTCTTATGAAGAGATATATAAGATATTGGATCCTTCAGCGGCCGGCCTTGTTATAAAGGCGTTCAATATAGTAAAAGACGGGAATTTTATTGATCAGGCCATAAATGAAAGACCAGGAACAAACATCCTGTATCTGGATAAAGCACTTGAACAAACTGCCGCAGCTCTGAATATAACCGTGCAAAATCTCCGGGACCGTTTAAATACGGCCCTGAAGAAGCTATTTTCCTTCAGGGAAAAACGTATCCATCCCGGCAAGGATGACAAGCTTTTAACAGACTGGAACGGATTGATGATAATGGCGCTAGCCAGGGCTACTCAGGCCTTTAATGAGCCGGTCTATGCAGCAGCTGCTGAAAGGGCGGCAGCATTTGTACTGACACATATGCGTACTCCTGATGGAAGACTTTTACACAGGTACCGTGATGGCGAGGCGTCTTTGCCTGCACATGTGGATGACTATGCTTTTTTTATTTCAGGCTTGATAGAGCTCTATGAGACTGTTTTTGATATAAGGTACCTCGATGCCGCGCTTGATCTCAACAGGGATTTCATAAGGCATTTCTGGGACATCGACAGAGGGGGCTTTTATTTTACGGCAGACGATACAGAGGAGATACTGGTAAGGAAAAAAGAGATTTACGATGCAGCCGTACCGTCCGGCAATTCAGTGGCGATGTTAAACCTGCTCCGACTTGCCCGCATGACCGGAGACCCTGACCTTGAAGAAAGGGCGGTCAAGACAGGATGTGCCTTTGCAAACACCGTCAGTGAATATCCCGCGGCATATACTCAACTGATGGTGGCAGTCGACTTTGCAGCAGGACCTCCCTGTGAAGTTGTCATTGCAGGCGATTCACAGGCTGAGGACACAAAGACCATGCTGAGTACGCTTATGTCTGAGTTTTTACCAAATAAGGTAGTGCTTTTACGGCCCTCTGAGCAGCAGTCTCCTGATGTTGACAGAATCTCAGGCTTTACGGAATCTTATGGCAGTCCCGATGGCAAGGCCAGGGCATATATCTGCAGGGACCGTAACTGCCAGTTGCCGACATCGGATATTTTCAGGATGCTTGAAATGCTGAAGGACTGATTGAACAGATTATTGACAGTCTCATAACAAGGAGAATCTTGATTTGTAAAATCCCTCCTGACCTCCCTTTTCCAAAGTGAGGAACAAAGCCCCTCTTTGGCAAAGAGGGGTGAGGGGAGATTTTCTGAATAGTGTGTATTCTTTTATGAGACCTTTAATATGGTTTAGTGAGGACCTGAAAATTATGAGAAGGCAAAAAATTATTTTGACGCTTCTGCTACAGGTTGTTTTGCTCGCGGTCTTTATGTTTCCTGCTGCTGCAACCCCTGCCTCTCCGGAGGAAACCGGAAAGGTAGTGCTCTATTTTTTCTGGGGTGATGGATGTCCTCACTGTGCAAAGGAGAAAATTTATCTGGATATGGCAAAACAGAAATATCCGCAGCTTGAGGTCAAATCCTATGAAGTATGGCATAACGGTACGAACGCGGTCTTTTTCTCCCGGATGCTGGAAGCAGCCGGGGTCAAATCCTCTGGGGTCCCGGTCACTTTCATCCATACTGAAGTGTTTGCTGGTTTCAACGACAGGACAGCAGAGGAGATCGAAAACAAAATACAGTATTGCATACAAAATATAAAGACATGCGTTGAACCTTCGGAAAGGCCACTCACTTCTGTTTCCCGGGAAAAGCACCAGATTGTTAAAGTGCCCTTTTTGGGAGACATTGACTTGTCTGTAATCTCCCTGCCGGTTATGACGGTCATACTTGGAGGACTGGACAGTTTTAACCCCTGTGCTTTTTTTGTGCTTTTTTTCCTGTTGAGTCTCCTGATACATGCAAAATCAAGGAAAAGAATGTTACTGATAGGCGGCACATTCGTATTTTTTTCGGGTTTTATCTATTTGGTCTTTATGACGGCATGGCTGAACCTTTTTATTATTTCTGGCCAGCTCCTTATCATAACAGTTATAGCGGGAATTATAGCCCTGACAGTCGCTCTCATAAATATCAAGGATTTTTTCTTTTTTTCAAAAGGAGTTTCTCTGTCCATCCCCGAAAAGGCAAAGCCGAAGCTGTTTGAGCGCATGAGAAACCTTCTGAAAGCAACATCCATTTCATCGATGCTCATGGGGACAGTGGTTCTGGCTATAGCAGCCAACAGCTATGAACTGTTATGCACAGCAGGATTTCCGATGGTATTTGCGCGGATTCTCACCCTGCAGAATCTGACAACAGGACAGTATTATCTCTATCTGGTAATGTATAACTTTATTTATGTCATACCCCTTGCAACAATTGTTGTGATTTTCACGGTCACCCTCGGAGCCAAAAAACTGACAGAATGGCAGGGACGCAAATTGAAATTGCTGTCCGGCCTTATGATGTTTTTTCTCGGACTCATTTTATTGATCGATCCTGCGCTATTAAATAATATATTTGTGGCTGCCGGGCTCCTTGCTGCTGTCTTTATTTTGTTCGCGCTCATAATTTTCCTGACAAAAAAGTTTGCCCCCCAGATTGCTAACTAAAAAGCCGGGCAAAAAACATGAGAATACCGAGATTGTAGACAGAAGTTTATGCTGGCCCATTTTCTTTACATAGTAATAATAACAGCGATTAGAAGTATCCTACTTGTGGAAGTTCAGACCAGAAGCTGGAGCAGTAGAAATCCGGCTTTTACCTCGGGCCATATCAGGGATTTTAACTGCTTTTTTTACGATTATCCGAATTTTTTTTGTCTGAAATAATAAGACTTTTCAGGGTTTTATTTTTGACTGACTGGTAGAGTGCGTCATCAGTCTGGTTTATCAAGCCGTCTACTTCCGGTATGGCGATGAATTTATTTCCGGCAAGGGTTTCATCGCTGGAAATTCTTACGGCATCCAGAATTTCGCTTATAGAGATCGTCTCAAGGTCTTTTGCAGGAAGATATGCAGGTGGTTCTTCATAAGAAGTAATAATCAATCCTTTCTTTTCAAGCATCGTGAGCGTTTCCTGTACGATAAGAGCCGGAAGTCCCAGATGCTTTGAGAGAGGTTCAAGTCTCCAGTGCCGCTCATTCTTGTGAAAGTTATCGCCGATCAGAAACATTATCTGCAGTGCAAGCTTTTCCTTCATTCTGTTGCTCAGGGAAAAAGAGGCTTTTCTTGCATATATAAGCCCGGGGTACTGCTGGTAGTAAGAGACCTTGGCACCGACAAGAAATATGAACCAACTCCAGTACAGCCAGATGAGCGAGAGAATGAGGATAGAAAATCCTGAATAGACAGCTGAATAATGTGCCGATGAAACGATAAAAAAGGCAAACGCCATCCCCGTTAACTTCCACATGACGCCGGAAAAGAGACCTCCGGTAAGGGCTGCAGTCAAGCGGACTTTCGTATTGGGGAGAAAAATGTAGATAAATGTGAAGGCAGCGCTGACAAGAATATAAGGGATTAGCCTCCCGGTATAGTAAATGATGCTGCCAAGTGATTTTATGGACAGAATCTTCTGGGCTACGGATGTACTCATTAGCGAACCGGTTATGCCTATCGCAGAGAATATAAGGACCGGGCCGATGAGGAGCACGCTTAGATAATTGCTGAAGCGCTTTTCAAAACTTCTTGTGCTTTTTACATTCCATATATAATTCAGAGCGATTTCCACCTTATGAATCTGAGACATTACCGTATAAACAAGCATAGCCAGACCGATTGAGCCCAGCACGCTCACGTTTACGTTTTCGACAAAACCGATTATTTTGAGGGACAGATCGACACCTTTATCACCCAGGGGCTCCAGAAAATAGTAAAGAAAAATCTCGAACCTTGTGTGAACACCGAAAGCCTTTAATACAGAGAAGCTTACTGCCAGGAGTGGAACTATCGACAGAAGTGTGGTATAAACGAGCCCCATGGCCCTAAGGGCAAGCTGTTCTTCGGAAAGCTCCAGAAGAAGTACATAAAGGAAGCGTAGGAATTTTATCCACCATGACCTCAGGGTGCCAAGAGAGTCAAGATCAGTCTCCCAGAGTTTTTTTGTAAGGTAGTTGTCTATTTTTGCCTTTGCCGTGGCCATTGAAACTCCTTAAGTAAATCATATCACATACGCAATCACGAAAAATAAAAGCAATGTGCGGCATGGCAGGCAACCGCACATTGCTCCTTTAATACTGCATTTCAGAAATAATTACAGATGTCGAATGGCCTTGGCCTTGATCTCTGTAAAATTATATGTATACTTTTCGGGTTTTCTGCCAAAACATGTCCCGAGGCTTTCAAACAGGGCGATTTCGCTGATATCCACTTCTCTGCGCTTTATCGCTTCCACAGTATCCATATAAAAAATGGACTCGCCGTCCACATTGGTCACTGTATTTCCTGTTTTCCCTGCCAGCAGGAGAAATACTGCTGCTGCTCCTGCCTTATGGCCGAAGTTTACATCAAAGGCAGAGGACGAGCCGCAGCGCACGAGATGTCCCGGGGTCACTTCTCTTACCTCAGGTGTTTCGTAAACACCGGGTGCATACATTCCGGTTTCTTTCATGAACTCAATTACGTCAGGGTCGTTCTTCATTCTTTTTTCGAGCTGCTGTCTTATATACTTGCCTGCTCCTGCGAGTTTTTTATGGCCGAAGGCATCGACTCCTGCTGATTCATCATAGAGCATCTCGCCGCTCGCATTCTTAAGACCCTCTGCAACAACAATAATATATGTCCCTGCCTTGACATCGCTTCTTTTTACCCTGTTGAAATAAGTCATCTTCATATGTTCATACACAATGTCAAAGTCAACGGGTATTTCCGGTATTAAGATGCAGTCCGCTTCGGCGCCTATGCCGCCCCTCAGAGCGGTATGACCCACATACCTTCCGAACACCTCGATGACCAGGATCCTGTTGTGACTTAAGCCTGTGGTCTTCAGTTCCCTGGTAAATACTGCTATGCGGTTGATCGCCGAGTCTCCGCCTACGCTGTAGGGCTGGAGGTCCAGGTCCATGGTCTTGGGAACGTGAATGCAGGGGATGCCCTGGGAGGAAAGGTCAACGACAACGCTGCCGGTATCGTCCCCGCCGCTGATGATCAGCGCATCTATTCCGAATTTTTTGAGGCCTTTTTTGACCCTCTCATATTTATCAGGGTCTTTGATTTTGCTGATCTTGACCCTTGAGTGGCCTGCCTCTGACCCTGCAAGGGATGCCTCAATACGGCTTACCCTCTCGGCGTTCAGATGTACAACCTCATCCAGATCAACGAGGTTATAGAGGCCTGCATAGCCGTTTGGGATGACAACTGAATCAATCCCCAAGGCATAGGCCTCTCTGGCAATTCCCTTGATAACAGCATTCAGCCCGCCGCAGTCTCCGCCGCTGGTGATAACTCCAATTCTCTTGATGGTTGTCATAAAACCTCCTTTGAGATCCTGTCGTATTGTAACTAATTAGAGTCTGTGTATAAACTTTGTTTTTCAGTCTGTCATTCCCGAAGTCCTTAATCGGGAATCCATTTTTTTCAAGGAATTCTGGACCCCCGGGTCAAGCCCGAGGATGACAAATATTTATTTTATACATAGATTCTAATTAACCACAACCAAAAGCCTTTCCCTTATGATTTATGATACTCCTGTATCGAACGAATATTAATTTTTTTCTTCCTGAGCATTTCTATCGCATTTACTACGGCCTTTGCGCCTGAGACAGTTGTCGTAAAAGGTATCCCGTACTGAAGTGCGCTCCTCCTTATAGAGAAGGAGTCCTTCTGTGCCTGCGCGCCGCTGACTGTATTGATGACAAAGACTATCTCTTTGTTCTTTATCAGGTCAACGATATGGGGCCTGCCTTCACCTACCTTGTTTATGACTTCAACCTCAAGGCCTTTGTCGCTGAGGAATGCGGCGGTGCCCCTGGTGGCGACAATAGAAAAACCTGCAGCGAACAGTCTTTCCACAATATTGCATATCCCGGGCTTGTCCTTGTCCCTGATGCTGATGACGATTTTTCCTGTGATGGGAAGCAGGTTGTCTGAGGAGGCCTGGGCCTTGGCAAAGGCCCGTCCGAAATCCTCATCTATCCCCATGACCTCTCCGGTTGACTTCATCTCAGGACCGAGTATGGAGTCCACACCGGCAAATTTGTCAAAGGGAAATACTGCTTCTTTTACTGCAACATGGTTTATTGTTTTTTCCTTTGTAATCCCGAGTTCCTTCAGGGTCTTGCCGACCATGATCTTTGCCGCGAGCTTTGCCAGCGGTACGCCTGTTGCCTTGCTGACAAAGGGGACAGTTCTGGAAGCCCGGGGATTTACCTCAAGGATATAGATTTCGTCTTTTTTGACCGCAAATTGTATGTTCATAAGACCTATAACTCCCAGTTCAAGCGCGAGGGCACCGGTCTGCCGCTTGATTTCAGCGATGATATCGCTGCTGAGGGAGTAGGGCGGCAGCGAACAGGCTGAATCTCCGGAATGGATGCCGGCCTCTTCTATATGCTCCATTACCCCGCCGATTATTACGTCCGTGCCGTCAGACAATGCATCAACATCTACCTCTATCGCATCGTCCAGATATTTGTCGACGAGGATGGGGTGTTCGAGAGCCCCTTTTACCGTGCGCTCCATATAATTCCGGATCGACTCTTCATCATAGACGATCTCCATGGCCCTTCCGCCGAGCACATAGGAAGGCCTTACCATTACCGGATAGCCGATTTTCTGCGCTGCCCCGACAGCTTCATCAACAGTCATGGCTGTATCGCTTTCCGGCTGTCTCAATTGAAGTTTATGGAGGAGTTCCTTGAAACGTTTCCTGTCCTCAGCGCGGTCTATGGAATCCGGGGAGGTCCCCAGGATTCTGATACCTTCCTTTTCAAGGGGCACAGCCAGCTTCAGAGGAGTCTGTCCTCCTACCTGGACTATCACGCCGATGGGTTTTTCTTTCTCGATGATATTCAGTGTGTCCTCGATAGTGAGCGGTTCAAAATAGAGCCTGTCCGAGGTATCATAGTCTGTACTGACTGTCTCGGGGTTACAGTTTATCATGATGGTTTCATACCCGAGCTCTCTCAGGGCAAATACTGCGTGGACACAGCAGTAATCGAATTCAACGCCCTGTCCTATCCTGTTGGGGCCTGACCCCAGAATGATCACCTTCTGCCTGTCTGTTGGGTTTGCCTCGCAGTCTGTATAGCTTGCAGGCTTGTCAGCTTGCAGGCTTGCCAGCTTATAAAACGGTCTTTCATAGGTTGAATAAAGATAGGGCGTAAAGGCCGCGAACTCCGCGGCACAGGTGTCCACTATTTTATAGACTGGTCTAACATTATTCTTATTTCTTAGTTTTCGTATGTAACCTTCCGTGGAGTCGAGGAGCTGTGCAAGCCTTCGGTCAGAGAACCCATATTCTTTTGCTTGACGGAGAAGAGAAAGGCTTCCATCAGGCAGGGATGATGGGTCTAACATTCCTGCCTGGCTCGCGTTATCCAGTGCAATGATCAACTTGAGTTCACCTGCTTTTATAGTCTCTTCCATATCAAGGATCTGCTTCATATTTTCAAGAAACCAGGGGTCTATCTGTGTATACTCATGTATGGTCTTGATCTCCATGCCGGCACGCATGGCCTGGGCGATATACCATATCCGCTCAGCGCCAGGGATCTTCAGTTTCGTCTTTATTCTGTCAGGGTCGCCCTCGACTTCCTCAAGCCCGTAGCTTCCGGTCTCAAGGCTCCTGAGGGCCTTCTGCAGGGATTCCTTGAATGTCCTGCCGATGGACATCGCCTCTCCGACTGACTTCATCTGGGTGGTCAGCACAGGGTCTGCTTCAGGGAATTTTTCAAAGGCGAATCTCGGGAACTTGGTCACCACATAGTCCAGTGTGGGTTCGAAGGACGCAGGTGTTTCACGTGTTATGTCATTTTTTATTTCATCGAGGGTAAGACCCACCGCGAGTTTGGCGGCTATCTTGGCTATGGGGAAGCCTGTTGCCTTTGACGCAAGGGCGGAACTCCTTGAGACCCTCGGGTTCATCTCTATCACGATCATGCGGCCGTTTTCAGGGTTGATCGCAAACTGGATGTTCGATCCGCCGGTGTCAACACCTATTTCGCGTATGATCGCTACAGAGGCGTCTCTCATCCTCTGGTATTCCTTGTCAGTCAGGGTCTGGGCCGGGGCCACGGTTATGGAATCCCCTGTGTGTACCCCCATGGGATCAAAATTCTCTATGGAACAGATGATGACGACATTGTCTTTTGTGTCCCGCATGACTTCGAGTTCATACTCTTTCCATCCCAGGGCTGATTCTTCTACAAGGACCTGTTTTACGGGGCTGAGCTTCAGCCCCTTATCGAGGAGTTCCGTGTATTCTTCGATATTATAGGCGATGCCCCCTCCTGTGCCTCCGAGCGTAAAGGCGGGCCTGAGTATTGCGGGAAACCCTAAATGCTCCACAGCTTTCAGTCCCTCTTTCATACTGGTTACTGCCGCGCTTTTAGGGACGTCTAGTCCGATCTTCGTCATGGCTTTTTTGAACAGTTCTCTGTCTTCGGCTTTTTTGATAGCAGGGAGCTTGGCCCCTATGAGTTCAACGTTGTATCTTTCTAGAACGCCTTTTTCAGCGAGTTCGACTGTGAGGTTAAGAGCAGTTTGACCGCCCATGGTGGGCAGTATTGCATCAGGACGCTCCTTTTCTATGATCAGCTCCAGTATTTCAACAGTGAGCGGCTCGATATAGGTGATATCAGCTGTTTCAGGGTCTGTCATGATAGTTGCCGGATTAGAGTTTACCAGAATGACCTTGTAGCCCTCGTCTCTCAAGGCCTTGCATGACTGTGTTCCGGAGTAATCAAACTCACAGGCCTGTCCTATGATAATCGGACCTGAACCAATGATAAGGATGCTTTTAATATCTTCTCTCTTTGGCAATGTAACCTCTCACATATCTATTAAATTTTAAGAAATCCCTTTATCTCATCATGTGCGGACAGCACATCCTGCATCGTATTGTCTGAATAGATGGTCCTTTGAGAACCGTCGGACAGATGAAGTTTCAGCAGGAAGAGTACTTTTTCCTCACCAAAGCCAGGGATGACTGTCCCGTGCTGAAGCGATATATGTTTAACGAATTTCACTGCATCAGGATTTTCCACTTCCTGCTTTCTGCTTTCAATACTGATGTCATGTATGTTTTTTATGGAGATCGTTTCTTTCAGTCTCTTTGTTATCCATGTCGTGTATATCTTTGCCTCTCCGGCAACAGTGTTAAAGACCACCTCTATGAGGCCCTCTTTGAATACAAATTTTCTGAAAAACGGAAAACCTCCTGCAAATATCAGCAGGAAAACCATTGAACGGACAAGTGCATTGCCTGTATTGATGGCAACAATCATATATACAATACCGGCTACAGCTGCTGAGGCCAGCGCTGATGAAAACTCCCGGTTATAAATCCCACTGTGCAAAACGCTGTCAGGTCCAACCTTATATGAAGGAGTTGCAAAAATGAGTTTGTCCTCTTCTTTCCTTACCGTATAGTTTCTGTATTCTGCGCTGCTCAAAGGGTACCGTTTTGTATCAGCTGCCTGAATCTTTTAAAAAGATGTGTTGAGTCATTCGGCCCAGGTCCTGCCTCAGGATGATGCTGTACTGAAAAGACCGGAAGTTCCATGTGCTGCATGCCCTCCTCGGTCCCGTCGTAGAGATTGGTATGCGTAAGCCTGACCTTGCCCTGCAGGCTTTTTATGTCAACACAGTAATTGTGGTTTTGCGAAGTTATCTCGACCCTGCCGTTTGATAAATCCTTGACCGGGTGGTTCCCGCCGTGGTGGCCGAATTTCAGTTTGTACGTCCTGCCTCCCAGGGCAAGCCCTAGTATCTGATGTCCCAGACAGATGCCGAATATTGGTTTTTTGCCGAGTATTTTTTTTGTATTTTCGATTGCGTAGGTCACTGTTTCAGGGTCGCCCGGCCCGTTGCTCAGCAGGATGCCGTCAGGGCCCATTTCCAAAACAGCCTCGAAAGGTGTTTGAGCAGGGACAACCGTTACATGGAACCCCGCGTCCACAAGGTTCCTTAAAATATTGAACTTGACTCCAAAATCATATACAACAACATGGTAGGGACTTTGTTTTGGGGATTGGGGGGCTTTTTCTCTGTTACTAATCCCTAACCCCGAATCCCCGAGCCCCTTGCATTGCAATTTCCAGCAGCCTTCCTTCCAGGTATAGACCTTATTGGTTGTTACTTCCTTTACCAGATCAAAGGTGGATATCCCTGGATGTGCCCTGACCTTTTTCAGAAGGTTTAAAGGATCTGTATCAATGGTCGAGATGATCCCTGCCTGCGCCCCGTAGTTTCTCAGGTGCTTTGTCAATGCCCTGGTATCCAGCCCCTGGATGCCGACGACGTTATATTTTTTCATATATTCCGTCAGGCTTGAAGATGACCGCCAATTGCTCGGGAAATCGCAGGCCTCTTTGACAATAAAGCCTTCTGCCTTTATGCCTCCCGCGGACTCGATGTCCTCCTCGTTAACGCCGTAGTTGCCGATCTGAGTACAGGTCATGGTGACGATCTGGCCTTTATAGGAGGCGTCTGTGAGTATCTCCTGGTAACCGGTCATCGAGGTGTTGAATACAACTTCTCCTATCGTCTCGCCTTCTGCGCCGAAACCGCAGCCTTCAAAGACCATTCCGTCGGCAAGAACAAGCAACGCCTTTATTCCCATGTATATATCCTTCCCTTTGCTATGGTTGCAACCGGCCTGGCAGTGAGTTTCCATCCCTCAAAGGGGGTGTTTTTCCCCTTTGACCTGAATCTGGCTGCGGCAACAGTATATTCGGTGCTGGTATCCAAAATTACCAGGTCTGCGTCGGCCCCCTGTTTCAGGGTCCCTTTACCCAGTCCTACTATCCTGGAGGGGTTCACAGCCATCTTCTCTATCAGCTGGTCCAGGGTCAGAACACCCGCTTCGACGAGTTTCATGCTGAGGCCGATCGAGGTTTCAAAGCCAGATATGCCTGACGGGGCCAGGTCGAACTCACCGAGTTTTTCGTCCCTGTGGTGCGGGGCGTGGTCAGTGGCGATTACGTCTATCGTATTGTCATTGAGGCCGGCCTTGATCGCCTCCAGGTCCTCTTTCCGTCTCAGCGGAGGGTTAACCTTTGCGTTAGTGTTATATCCTTCTGCTGCATCCTCTGTTATGCTGAAATAGTGCGGGCAGGTCTCGGCCGTTATATCGGCTATTCCTCTTTTTTTTGCAAGGCGGACCAGTTCCACTGATCCCTTTGTCGAGACATGTGCAATATGCAGCCTGCCGCGCGTCAGCTCGGCCAGGGCGATGTCTCTGGCGATCATGACCTCCTCTGCCTGTGAAGGTATGCCTCTGAGGCCGAGGGTCAAGGAAAGGAGCCCTTCATTCATCACACCTCCTGCAGAGAGAGACATGTCTTCTGCATGGGATATGATGACCGCCTTCCTTATCCTTGAGTATTCGAGCGCTCTGCGCATCACAAGGCTGTCCATGACCGGCTTTCCGTCATCGGAAAACGCAACACAACCAGCGTCAAACATCATTCCGAGTTCAGCGAGCTCCTCACCTCTCTGGCGTTTCGTGATCGCGCCTACAGGGAATACGCTGCATGATCCTTCCTGGGCCGCCTTCTTGATAATAAACTCCGTTATGCCGGGAGTGTCATTTACCGGATTTGTGTTGGGCATGCAGCAGACTGATGTAATGCCGCCCCTTACAGCTGCCTCGGTTCCTGTCTTGATCGTCTCTTTGTATTCAAACCCCGGCTCCCGCAGGTGTACATGCATATCTACAAGGCCGGGCAGTATCAACATGCCGGCAGCGTCGATGATCTCGGTATCAGATGACCCTGCCGCGGCGGCTGAGGCCTGAGTTTTTCTTTTTTTGTCCTGAACCCCGCACCGGATATCTTTTATTTTGTCGTCCTCGATAAGAATATCGCAGATATCGTCGATCTTCTGCGAAGGGTCAACAACACGTCCATTTTTTATAAATATTTTCACCCTGCTAGCCCTCTTTTGCATGACTGCATATATAAATGGGTCCATTCTGGCCTGAAGACCTTCATCCCTGCACTCCAGAGACCAGGTATAGTACTGCCATTCGTACGGCTATGCCGTTGGTCACCTGGTCAAGGATTACCGAGCGGCTGCTGTCTGCGACCTCCGAGGCTATCTCGATGCCGCGGTTCATGGGACCGGGATGCATGATAATCACATCTTCTTTAGCACGGGCCACCCGTGCTGCAGTGAGACCCCAGTTCCGGAAATATTCATGCGTTGAGGGGAAAAAGCCTTTGCCCTGACGCTCCAGCTGGATCCTGAGCATCATTATGACGTCTACGCCATCCAGTCCAGCGTTCATGTCAGTGTATACTGCCGCGCCCAATTCCTTCAGGCAGTCAGGAACGAGGGCAGGTGGACCAATGAGCCGTATTTTTGCGCCGAGTTTTGTAAGCGCGTAAATGTCCGACTTGGCGACCCTGCTGTGGAGGATGTCCCCTACAATGGCGATATCGAGGTCTTTTATGCGGCCCTTCCGCTCATTTATGGTAAACATGTCAAGAAGCGCCTGGGTAGGATGCTCGTTTGTGCCGTCACCCGCATTGACCACAGAGGCGTTGATATTCTTTGCAAGAAAGTGTGGTGTTCCCGAACAGTTGTGCCGGATCACGATGATGTCCGCGCCAAGGGCGAGCACTGTCTTTGCCGTGTCCAGAAGGGTCTCGCCTTTTACAACGCTGCTTGTGGGTATTGCTATGTTGATGACGTCTGTACTGAGCCGCTTTGCTGCAACCTCGAAAGAGGTCCGCGTGCGCGTAGAGGGCTCGTAGAAGAGATTGACAGTTGTCCTGCCTCTCAGAGCAGGCACTTTCTTGATGTCCCTGCCCAGGACGTCTTTAAAACCCGCGGCTGTTTCCAAAATAAGTCCGATCTCTTCTGCGCTGAGGTCCTTGATGCCGGTCAGGTCTTTTGATCTGAGTCTCATTCAAGTACCACGCTGTCTTTTTCCCCGTCCTCGGTGAGCTGCACGGTCACTGTCTCATCCATGGAAGTGGGAATGTTCTTGCCGACAAAATCTGCCTTGATAGGCAACTCCCTGTGTCCCCTGTCGACAAGCACAGCGAGTTGTATCGCTGACGGCCGGCCCAGGTCAATAATCGCGTCCAGAGCGGCCCGTATCGACCTGCCGGTAAAGAGCACATCGTCAACCAGCACCACTATGATGCCGTTTATCTCGCAGGGTACCTGGGTCCTTCTTACGACCGGCTGCTCTTTCCTTACGTTGATGTCGTCTCTGTAAAGCGCAATATCAAGTGTGCCCACGGGTATCTCACTCCCCTCGATCTCTTTGAGTTTTGCGCTGAGTCTTCTTGCTATATGCACGCCGCCGCGCTGGATGCCGACAAGGCAGAGAGAGGAGATCCCCTTGTTCTTTTCTATTATCTCATGCGCCATCCTTGTGATAACGCGATCAATGTCAGTTTTGTCGAGCAGTTCTTTAGGCATGATTTATCATTCCGGTGCGGGGGAAATAGAAATAGTCTGGTATATACGCAATAATAGCGTTTTTACTGTTTGATTGAGATTTGATGTTTCGAATGCAGCTCACGCCGACTCCTTTGCCTTTTTAGCCTCGCTGGGCTATTCTTAAAAGCGAGATTATTTAAA
>Ga0299912_10000780_pt1 | contig 26041 bp, 24 predicted proteins | sample RVTome_2_FD_207667 | JGI IMG/M metagenome (GOLD analysis project Ga0299912, IMG submission 207667) | Soil microbial communities from uranium-contaminated site in the Upper Colorado River Basin, Wyoming, United States - RVT95D214 (version 2) ... | reverse complement strand
CTGGTTTTGACTTTCTTCCCCTTACAGACCCGCCGAAGATCAAGTGTGTCGGGTGGATCAGCGGCAAAGGTGTTTGAGCCCCGCCCACAAAAAACAAAATCAAAAACAACAAGGCGGGGCGAGTTCTTTGCCGCCCACCCGACGCGCTTGATCTTCGGGAATTCGGGTATGTCGGGGTCGCCTTTTCTTTGGTTACTTTCTTTTGGCGAAGCAAAAGAAAGTGACTAGCCACCGGGCTACCCCCGGCCAACGCACCTCAGGTTACAGAAAGCCTGACTATTCGGACGTGCTTCGCGCCTAAGCTCAACTGGATTGCTTCGGCGCTATGCGCCTCGCAACGACAGCTCACGCGTCCGGCATCACCTGCTCGAAACTCGTAATCGCCTGAAATTCGCCGCAATCCTTGTGCGGCTGCTTCGAATCGGGATTGCACACCGCCAGCAGCTGCGCGATGCCGTAGGCCTGCGCGCTCTCCAGCACCGGCAGGCTGTCGTCGACGAACAGGGTGCGCGTCTTGTCGAACGGCTCGATCGCCTGCAGGCCTTGCCAGAAATCCGGGTGCTCCTTCGGCAAGCCGACCTGGTGCGACGAGATCAGCGCATCGAACCAGGCGTCGATCCCGGTCTCGCGCATTTTCAGGCCGAGGCTTTTGGGGTGGGCGTTGGTGACCATCACCACGCGGCGGCCCGACGCGCGCACGGCCTGCAGGAAGGCCGGTACATCGGGGCGCACCGCGATCAGGTGCGCAACCTCTTCCTTCAGCTGCACGATGTCGAGCGCGAGCTCGCTGCTCCAGAAATCCAGGCAGTACCAGTTGAGCGTGCCGGCGTGGCGTTCGTAGTGCTGGTCGAGGTGCGCGCGCGCCACCGCCTCGTCGAGCCCGTGGTATTCGGCATAGCGGCGCGGCATGTGCTCGCGCCAGAAATGGTTGTCGAAATACAGGTCCAGCAGGGTGCCGTCCATGTCGAGGAAGACGGTGTCGATTTGCGACCAGTCGATCATCGCATCGCCCCCACATGCGCCACGGCGCAGCGGCCGAGCGCGGCGAGGTCATAGCCGCCTTCGAGCACCGACACCACCCGCCCCTGCGCATGGCGGTCGGCCAGCGCGCAGATTTCGCGGGTGATCCAGGCGTAGTCGGCCTCGACCAGGTTGAGGCCGCCCAGGGGATCGTCTCGATGCGCATCGAAGCCGGCCGACACGCAGACCAGTTCGGGCCGGAAGGCCTCCAGCGCCGGCAGGAAATGCTGTTCGACGGCGGCGCGGAAAACCGCGCCGTCCGCTCCCTGCGGCAGCGGCGCCGGGATGAAGCCGGCGTGCGGCTGCGCGCCGCTGTAGGGGTAAAAGGGGTGACGGAAACTGGAACACAGCAGCACGCGCGGCTCGTTGCGGAAAATATCCTCGCTGCCGTTGCCGTGATGGACGTCGAAGTCGACCAGGGCGACGCGTTGCAGGCCGTGGGCGGCAAGCGCGTGGTGGATGCCCACCGCGATGTTGTTGAACAGGCAGAAGCCCATCGCGCGGTCGGCCTCGGCATGGTGCCCGGGGGGACGGACGTTGCAGAAGGCGCGCTTCGCCTCGCCCGCCATCACCGCGTCGACCGCACGCACCAGCGCGCCGCTCGCCGCCAGCGCGGCGTTCCAGCTGTGGGGATTGAGACCGGTGTCGGGGTCGAGCCAGGCCACGCCGCTATCCGGGATCGCGCGGTGCACGGCGTCGATGTAATCGCGGGAATGGGCGCGCGCCAGCTGGTCGAGGGTGGCGTGCGGCACTTCGATTTCAGCCAGCTCGCCAAACCACGGCGCGGCGCGCAAGGCAGCATCGATCGCCTGCTGGCGTTGGGGCGATTCCGGATGCCAGGGGCCGACATCATGGCGCAGGCAATCGGAATGCGTCAGGTAGGCGACGCGCGGCATGACGTCAGCTCAGAACAATTCGTCCCTGGAGACGCCGCGCCGCCGCAGCACCAGCCTCAGCATGCGCAGGGATTCCATCTGGATCTGCCGCACGCGTTCGCGGGTGACCTGCAGTTCCAGCGCCAGGTCTTCCAGGGTGCAGGCCTCGCAGCCGTTGAGGCCGAAGCGCCGCTCGATGACCCAGCGCTGCTTGTCGTTCAACTGGGTCAGCCATTCGCGGACGTGGTGCTCGATTTCCTCCAACTGCAGCATTTCGTCCGGCAGGTGCGCGTTGTCGTCGGCGATGGCCTCGCCCAGCGACAGCGTGGGATCGACGTCGAGCGGCGCGTCGAGCGAGGCGACCCGCTCGTTCAGCTGCATGATGCGGCGCACATCCTCGACCGTATGCCCGGTCAGCGCGGCAATGTCGTCCGAACTGGCATCGGTGACGCCATGGGTTTCCAGATGGCGCTTGGCGCGCAGGTAGATGTTGAGTTCCTTGATGATGTGCACCGGCAGGCGGATGGTGCGCGACTGGTTCATGATCGCGCGCTCGATGTTCTGGCGGATCCACCAGGTGGCGTAGGTGGAGAAGCGAAAGCCGCGTTCGGGGTCGAATTTTTCCAGCGCGTGGATGAGGCCGAGGTTGCCCTCCTCCACCAGGTCGAGCAGCGTGAGGCCGCGGTTGGCATAGTGCTTGGCGATGTTGACCACCAGCCGCAGGTTGCGCTCGATCATGGTCTGCCGCGCCTCGAAGTCGCCCTGCACCGTCAGCCTCGCCAGTGCGACTTCCTCCTGCGCCGTCAAGAGCGGCGCCTGGCCGATTTCGTTGAGATACAGTTGGGTGACGTCGACCTGCGGCTCGTCGAGGATGGCCGAGGCCAGCTCATCCGCCGAATCGGGCGCGTCATGCTCGGCCGCCTCGGCCTCGTCAGGCGTCAGGTCATCCGATTCATCGCTGGACTCTTTGCTCATGAACGCTCCGGCAGATAGTTCAGGGGATCGAGCGGTTTGCCATAACGGCGTATTTCAAAATGTAGTTTAACCCGGTCGGAATCGCTGTCGCCCATCAGGGCGATCCGCTGTCCGGCCGTCACCATCTCGCCTTCCTTCACCAGGATCGTTTCGTTGTGCGCGTAGGCCGAGAGGTATTCGCCGGCATGCTTGACGATCAGCAGCCGTCCGTAGCCGCGCAGGCCGCTGCCGCTGTATACCACCTTGCCCGGGGCCACCGCCTTCACCAGCGCATTGCGCTGGCCGACGATGTCGATGCCCTTGCCGCCGGCCGCGCCAAAGCGTCCGGCCAGGGTGCCTTCAACCGGCCACAGCCAGTTGTCGACCGTCGCACTGGCAGCCGCAGCCTGGGGCAAGGCTGCGGCAGACGCCGGCTTCACCGCGGACGCAACCGCCGCCACCGGTCGGGCGCTCGTCACCTGCGCCCAGTTGGCCTCGGAATACGGCAGCAACACCGCTTGCGGCTCGCGCAGCTCGGGCGGCTCCGTCAACGGACGCGGACGCGGTGCAGCCTCGTCGTCGAGCGGCCTGATTTCGACCGCCCCCGGCGGCGGCGCCAGCCGCAGCACTTGGCCCACCCGTATGAGGTCAGCCGATTCGAGTTGGTTCCAGATGGCGATCTCGCGGTAATCGAGACCGTTGGCAAAGGCGATGGCGTACAGCGTGTCGCCGTGCTGGACGGTGTGCAGGCCATTGGTGGACGGCGCGATCTGCGGCGTGAGCGGGCGCGGCGCTTCGGCCTTCGCTGCGGTGCGTGCGCCGGAACGATCGCTCACCGGCGCGGGCCCGGGCGCGGTGCAGGCCGCCAGCCCCAGCAGCATCACGACCAGCCAGGCGGTTCTCACGCCACCCCCGGCAACAGCGGAACGAACTTCACCCCTTCGAGCAGGCGCTCGCTGTAGGCATCGCCCTGGCGCTCCACCACGCACAGCGTCTGGGTGGCGTTGCCGAGCGGCATCACCAGGCGGCCGCCGTCGGCCAGCTGCGGCAGCAGGGCCTGCGGCACCTCGGCAAACGCGGCCGCAATCACGATGGCGTCGAAGGGTGCGAAGTCCTTCGCCCCGTGCATGCCGTCGCCGTGCTTGGGCTTGACGTTGTTCACCCTGAGCTCGCGCAGCCGCACTCGGGTCTTGCCGACCAAGGCGGCAATGCGCTCCATCGACACCACCTCGCGCGCCAGCTTGGCCAGCACCGCGGCCTGATAGCCACAGCCCAGCCCGATTTCCAGCACGCGCCCGAGCGCACGGCCCTGGCCGGCTTCGCCGTGGCGCGCCAGTTCGGCCATGCGCGCGACGATGTAGGGATTGGAAATCGTCTGGCCGAAGCCGATCGGCAGCGCGGTGTCCTCGTAGGCGCGCGACTCCAGCGCCTGGTCGACGAACAGGTGACGCGACACGCTGCCCATCGCCGCCAGCACGGTCTCGTCCTTGATGCCCTGCTCGCGCAGGCGCTCGACCATGCGGCCGCGGGTGCGGGCCGAAGTCATGCCGATACCGGCGCGGAGGTTCAGAGTTTCAGCCATGCGTTCACGCTGTCCATCTGGCTGAAACGGGTCAAATCCATTTGCAGCGGAGTGATCGAAACGAAGCCGTTGGCGACGGCATGAAAATCGGTGCCCTCGCCGGCGTCCTGCGCCAAACCCGCCGCGCCCACCCAGTAAACGATCTGGCCGCGCGGGTTGGTGGTTTTAACCACCGATTCGGCCTTGTGGCGCTTGCCCAGCCGGGTCACGCTGAGACCCTGAATTGCGTCCGATGCATGGTCCGGCACGTTGACGTTGAGCAGCATCGGCTCGGTCGGCGGCCGGGTCTGGATGCGCTGCACCAGCTCGGCCACCACGCGCGCGGCGGTGTCGAAATGCTGCGCATTGTGGTTGGCGAGCGAAACCGCAATCGATGGAATGCCCAAGAGATAGCCTTCGGTGGCAGCGGCCACGGTGCCGGAATAGATCGTGTCGTCGCCCATATTGGCGCCGTGGTTGATGCCGGAGATCACCATGTCGGGCATGTGATCGAGCATGCCGGTGACGGCCAGATGCACGCAATCGGTCGGCGTGCCGTTGACGTAATAAAAGCCACTGGGCGCCTGGCGCAGCATCAGCGGGCGATCGAGCGTGAGCGAGTTGGAGGCGCCGCTGCGGTCGCGCTCGGGCGCCACCACGGTGATGTCGGCCAGCGGTTCAAGCGCCTGCGCCAGCGCGGCCAGCCCGGGGGCGAAATAACCGTCGTCGTTGGACAGCAGGATGCGCATCAGCGGCAGCCTCCGGACAGGGCAGGCAGTCGGCACAGGGTATTCATTGCGGTGATGCGGACGTCGAACATGCGTCCGATTCTACCATCGTGACTTGATCGGTTCAGTCGTATTCGCGGGTGTAAAACGCATCGAAACTGCTCGGCTGGCCGGCCTGCGCTTCCAACCGCACACGCGGCGACAGCTGGTAGAGCACCTTCACCACCTGGTTGAGCCCATCCAGGCTCTGCTCGTAGCTCAGCGTGGCCTGCGAGGAAATTCGCTTGCCGACGCTAACCACGGTGGTAGCAAGGTCTTCGCCCTCGCCCGCGCGCACGCCGAAGCTTTCGATTCCCAGCGCTTCGGCAAGCTGGGCCTGAAAGCCCACCGATTGCGCCTGGCCCAGCAGCGCGCCGGCGGCGATCTGCAGCAGCGCAAACTCCTGCTGGCCGCCCTTTTCGAGGCCGTGCCCCAGCACCAGCCAGGAGAGCTTCTCGGTTTCCGGCAGGGCCGGATCGGAATACAGCGTCACCAGCGGGCGCTGCACCGTGCCCCTGACCTGCACGCCAACCTTCACCGTAGGCGTCTTCCGCACCGCCAGCACGTCGAGTCCCGGGTTGTCGATCGGGCCGACGAAGCTGAGCACGCCGCGCTCGATGGTCAGCGTCTGCGCATAGGCGGCATAGCGTCCCTCCACCACCTGGATGCGGCCTTCGCCGCGCAGTACATCGTTCAGCGTGAACACGCGCAACTGGCCGCCCAGGCGCGCGTCGAGCCCGGCGCCCTTGAACAGGAAGTCGTCGCCCAGATTGAGCTTGAGGTCGAGCTCCAGCGGGATGCGCTGGGCCGCCGTTTTTTCGCGCGGCGGCCGGCCAACGACGACGACGTCGCTCGACAGCGCGGGCCGGCTGGCCTCGGGCATTTCCAGCCGGGCGCGGTCGGCCTTGAGTTCGCCGGTGAGCTGCAGCCGCTTCGGGTCGAGATTGAGGCGCGTGGCCCCGGAAACGATCACGCGGCGGTCGCTGCGGTTGGTGGCGGCAAATTTTTCGAAATTGAGCGTGAGTCCCGCCTGCGGGTTTTTCAGCTGCGCCTCGCCGCTCACCACGATGCGCCCGCTGCTGCCCTTCAGCTCGCCTTCCTGCACCCGCACGCGGTCGTCGGCCAACACCAGTTTCAGCGTGCCATCGGTGATGGCGATCCCCTCTTGCGGCATCGCGAAGCGGATCGCGTCGGCATCGATGCGGCCGTCGATGCGCGGCGCCGCCAGGCTGCCGCTGCCGGTGAGCTTCGCGGCGAGGCGGGCATCGGCGCGGATGCCGACCGGAATGAAGGGTTTGACCAGGCGCAGGTCGGGCACGTCGAACTGCGCGCGCCACGCCAGCGGCGCGGTGCGCGGCAGGGTGAAGCCGGCGCCCTCGCGCAGCAGCGTCGCCTGCGCATCGGCGCGCAGCTGGCCCGCTTCGCGGCTGGCCGCCTCGACGCGCGCGCTGACGCGGCTGGCCGCGGCGTCGAGGTCGAGCTCAAGCGTCGTCAGGCCCAGATCCAGCGCCGGATCCTTCAGGCGCACGTCGCCCGACTGGCGGCGCAGCCGCAGCTGGCCGTCGAGGGCGTCAGCCATGCGCAGATTCCAGTCGCCGTTGACCCTGAGATCGGTGGTGAAGGGCGGCGCGGTTTCCAGCAGCGTCAGCAACGGCGCCAGCGGCAGGTTGGCCAGCGCCCCGCGGCTGGCCAGTTGCGCGCCCTGGCGGCTGAACTGCTCGACCGTGACCCGGCCGCCGGCCACGGTCAGCGCCAGCTGGCTCACCTGCTGCTGCTCGCGCGACAGCAGCAGGGCGGCCGGCGCGCTCAGTTGCATCGGCCAGGGGCCCTCCGCCCTGGCCTGATTCAGCTGCCCGCGCCAGATTTGACGGTCATCCAGTCCGCCCGCCAGGCTCGCGGTCACCCGCCAGTCGGGCAGGCGGGCGTCGAGCGTCAGGGTGTGGGCATTGCGGCGGCCCTGCAGGTTTGCGCGCATGGCACTCAGGCGCTGCCCGGCCAGCGTCACCCCGCGCGCATCGAGCTGGCCGTTGAAAGCACCGTTGGGGGCGGCCTGCAGGTCGAGCTGCAGGTTCAGCGTGTCGGCAGCAATGTCGCCCGGCAGGCGCAGGCCGCTGGCCGCCAGCGTCGCGTCGATCTGCGGCAGGGCGGGGTCGCCGCTCACGCTGCCGCGGCTGGTGAGGCGCCCGGCCATACCGAGGTTCAGACGCGCCAGCGCGGGGGCGTCGATATCCCAGCCGAGGCGGTCGCCGGCGCGGCCCCAGGCGCCTTTTATCCTGGCCAGATTGCCGGCCAGATTCAGGTCGACGTCGGCGTCGGCGAGGTGGCGGTTTTCGTAGCGCAGCCGGCCCCGCCCGCTGACCGGGCGGCCTTCGAGCTCGCCCGGCGGCAGGGTGAACTGCGTCTGCAGGCGCAGCTCGGGCGCCAGCGCGCCGCTCGCTTCGCCGCGCGCATTCAGCCGCCCGCGCGGAAACTTGCCGAAGCGCGCCGGGTTGATCTGCGCGGCGTCGAACCCGGCGGAAAACGCGCGGCTGGCATCCAACTGCAACACACCCCTCGCAGTCAGCCGCCCGGCCTGGCCGCTGAAGTTGGCCGATTCCAGCCGCAGCGCCGCCTCGGCATGGCTGAGCGTGAAGCGGCCCTGCCCCCAGGTTTCGCTGACCTCGGCGTCGAGCGTCTGGCGCGCCGCATCGCCTGCCAGTTGCAGGGTCGTCTTGATGCGGGTGGCATTGAGGTCGCGGTGCAGGCCGGCCAGATTCAGGCGCGGGCTGGCGAGATTCACGCTGAAGCGGCCGTCGCGCCACTGGCCGGCGCCGGCAAATTGCCCGGCCGCGCCAAGGTCGATCGCCAGCGAACTGAAGTCGGCGTGGCTGATGTCGCCCAGCACCGCGCCGGTCAGGTTGGCCAGCGGCAGGCGCTGCTGATCGAAGCGTCCGGCCAGCCGGTTGGACAGGCTGAAGGTGCCGAGCAGGCGCTCGCCCGGCTGGCCCTCGAACACCCCGGAAAACGCCAGGTCGGCGCGCGGCGCATCCGCCGCGAATCGGCGCGGATCGATGCCCTCGCCGGCCACCAGCAGGCGGGGCAGGCGCACCCGCGCAAACGGCGTTGCCTCGCCGCGGGCGAAGAGGCGCATGCCCTCGGCGGCGGCATCCAGCCGGAATTGCAATGCCGCCAGCGCGCCCGTGAGTTCGAGCCGCGCCGCCACCGGCAGCGGGTCGCGCCGTGCGGCGTCGATCCGGCCCTGCAGCGCGAACGGCGCGTCCTTGCCGAGTTCGAGCTCGCCGCTCAAATCCGCCCAGGGCGACGCCAGCGTCGCCCCGCTCAGCCGGTAGCGCGCGCCGCTGTCGTCGAGGCGGGCCTTGAGATTGCTGAAGCGCAGCGTCTTGCCCGCTTCCACGATGTCCAGCCGCGCCAGATCGAGCACGCGCACCTGCAAGTCGAGCGGCAGGCGCAGGCTGGCGGGAAGCTCGGGCGGCGTCAGGTCCTTTTTCAGGATGCTCACCCGCATGGTTTGCGCCGCCAGCAGATCAACCTCGAACCGGCGCTGCCACAGCATGCGCGGCTGCCATTCGAAGCGCAGATGTTCGATCTCGATGCGCTTCTTGTCGGTGGTTATAGTCAGCTTGCGGATGCCGAACGGCACGCCGAGGTGGCCGTCGACGCCCTCGAATTTCAGCCGCTCGCCGCTGAGCGCCGTCGCGCTTGCGGTCAGCCAGCGAAACCCGCTGGCCGTGGTCGCCATGAACGCTCCCGCCGCCGCCAGCAGCATCAGCAGCGCGACAAGGCCCGCCAGTATCCAGGCTGCCCGCTTCAAAACGACACCCCGAGCGAGAAATGCAGGCGGAATTCTTCGGTGGCTTCGCCATACGCCAGGTCGAGGTTGATCGGCCCCACCGGTGAACGGTAGCGCGCACCGAAGCCATAACCGAACGCCGGCGACAGGTTGCCCGGGCTGTCGGCCGCGTCGCCCGCGTCGACGAACACGGCCATGCCCCAGTTGCCTTCGAAGAAGTAGTTGTACTCGACGCTGCCGGTGGCGAGATAGCGCACCGACGCCACCCCGCCTTCCAGCGTGCGCCCCAGGCTCTGGTAGGCGTAGCCGCGCACCGAGTTGTCGCCGCCGGCGCGGAACAGGAAATCGGTGGGAATGCCGACGCGCGTGTCGGCCAGCACGCTGCCGAGCTCGCCGCGCAGGATCAGCCGCCCGTTGTTGCCGGCGCGGAAATACTGGGTATGGCGGCCGTACAGGCGAACAAAGGAAGTGTCCGACAGCAAGGCCTCGGCCGCGCCGCCGCCCTGCAGGGTCAGCACATAGCCGCGCCGCGGATAGAACGCGCGCCCCACCGTGCGCTGGGTCCAGGCATAGTTGGCAACCAGCGCCTGGTTGCTCGCGCTCACCACGTCGCCGATTTCCTGCTCCTCGGTCTGGTATTGCAGCGACAGCGTGGTCTCGATCTGCCCGCGGGTGCGGGTGCGCTTGGCGACCAGCACGCTGGAGCGCGTCTCCTGCCCCTCGATGTCTTCCTGCTTGAGCTGCAGGCCGAGGCTGTTCTCATAGCCCTTGGCATTGCGCGGCCAGGCCAGCTCCGCCGCCCCGGTCTGGCGCGCGGTTTCCAGTCGCGCATCGAACTTCAGGCGCAAGCCCTGCTCGCGGATGTTCCGATGCATCCACGACGCCTGCACCCGCGCGCCGGTGTCGGTGCTGACGCCGACGCCCACGCTGAACAGCTTTTCCGGCCGCTCCACCACCTCGACCTGGACCGGCACCGCCGCCGCCAGCGCCGGATCGGGCTCGATGCGCACCACGGCCTGCGCGTAGTAGCCGCTCGTTTCCAGCGCCGCCTGGTAGTCCAGCAAATCCTGCTGGCGATAAGGTCGGCCGGATTTGACCGGACTCAGGTTGCGGATGATCGATTCGGGGTAGCGCCGGTTGCCGCTGATTGCCGGCGCGCCATAAAAAAACGCGGGCCCGCTGTCCAGCGCCAGCGCCAGATCCGCCGACTGCGTCGCCGGATCGATGCGCGCCTCGCTCGCCGCGAGCCGCGCCGCAGGATAGCGGGTGGTCAGCAGCGGCCCCAGCAGCGCGGCCTTGGCCGCATTCCAGTCGGCCTGGCGAAACGGCATGCCCGCTTGCAGCGTGAAACTGCGCTCGGTGCGCCCGCGCAAGCGCGCCTCGTCCGCCCCGGCCAGCGCCCCGGTAAAGTCGATCTTCACCGAGCGGACCCGGGTGCGCGGCCCAGGCGTCACCGCATAACGCAGCACCCAGTCGTCCTCCACCCGCGTCAGCGTGCTGTCGACCTGCGGCGAAAAATAGCCCTCCGTCGCCAGCAGGTCGCGCGCGGTGTCCGCACTCAGGCTGCGCAGCCGCGCCAGCTCCGCCTCGTCGAGCGCCTCGCCCAGCCGTGCCGCCCGCGCCGTTTCCAGATGCTGCGTCAGCAGCGCCTTGAGCTCATCCGGCGCATCCACCTCCACCGTCAGCGCGTGCGCCGGCGTCGCGCACAGCGCGGCTAGAAGCAGCAAGGCCTTGAAATAGCGAGCAGGCAAGGAAAACCCAGTGGGAATAGTCGTCAGTCCATTCTAGGAGGTGCACTGGAATCGAGCAAAACCACTGGCCTTTCTGGCTTTGCGCATGGCTCTATAAGACACGGGGAACCCCGCCATGCAAATAGCCAAGGAAATGGCACGCCAGTTGAGCGACTGCTTGCCGTGGGTGGCCGCCAGCCACATCGCGAGTTCAACAGTGAACCCTGGTTATATTGCCTTTCGTAGATATATTGGCTACCCTTCAATCCATGAAGGCCGTCCTGATCTACCGCAAGACAGAAATCCGCCCGGATGGAATCCAGCTTGAAATGGTGATTTGGCAATTGCCCGCGTCTACACCCGATAGGCCGCATGGCCTGAAATACCGGCTTTGGGCAGGGCGGAATGGCAAGACGCTTGTGCGCTACGACAACGAATCCGGGAAGGGCGATCACAAACATGTTGGCCGCACCGAGAAGCCCTATGTCTGGCAGGGCATGAGCGCACTGGTGGAAGATTTCCTGAACGACGTGGAGGCACTGAAATGAAAGCCGTGATTGGAATATCCAACTGGAGCCGGACCCGCGACGAGTTGCGCACGCTGGCAAAAAAAATCGATGCCGGCAAGCGCTTGCCCGAGGCAGACTATCAGCTCGATTTCCCCAGCCCGGTGGAACTGCTTGCCGAGTTGCCACCCAAGCGTTTGCAAATCCTGCGGGAACTCAAATCCGCCGGGGCGTTGTCGGTTTATGCGCTCGCCAAGCGGCTTGGCCGCAATTACTCAAACGTGCATGGCGATATCCAGCGGCTGCTTGCGCTTGGCCTGGTGGAAAAGAATGCGGCAGGCCAAGTGCTGGTGCCGTTTGACGATATCGTCGTACAGGTCGATGCCTCGCTCATGGCGGCTGCGTGAGCTGAACGCTGTAGCCGACGCTAAAACAATTCGAGCATGAACTGACCCGGGGTTTTCGGACCGACCGGTCTGGTGAATAACTGTTAGGCGGAAGTTGTTCTGAATAAAACAAGAGGAGTCATCATGGTAGGCGATAGCGAAAAACAAGACTTTTATTTTTCAATTAAGTCGCACGGTTTTCAAGAAAATGACTTTGAATTAACTCAACAGCGAGACCCAACCTCCGGCACGGGCATCTACGCCATTACCGGGATGGTAACGATACGCTGCAAACCAAATGGGAGAGAGAAAACTTACAAAGCGGGGCACGGTTCGTCTTGGCCTTCGCAGTTTCACGACGATCTAGCATGTGGTGTTTTTGGTAAGGCATCTGCCTAACTTATGGAGAACGCAATGGGAACATGTAAAAAGTGGCACGCCAAAATGCACAATCGAATTTCTGTTTCTTTGTTACTTTTAGCTTCTTGCATATCAACCGTCGGAGCCGAGCCGGTCGAAGTGAAGCTTCCCCAGAAAATGCTGTCCAGCCCTGGTGGCAGGTTTGTGTTCGGTCAAATATCAGAGTTTCGGCGAGATCAATTCATGCTCGACACGCTAACTGGGCGGTTATGGGTAAAAACTATTAGAACTCCACCTAAGAACGTGGACGGTACACAGCCAGAAGGCGACGGAATTGAATTTCTCGACCCCGTTCCTTACGCAGATGGACAAGGAAGTCTTTTAGGCAAGAACAATAATTGGAACTTCACTGCTCCAAACAACTAGTCTCAAAAAAATAGAGCCTAAAACTGGTGGGGTCAGCTTCGCAATAAAAAGAGGGCAGAATCCCGCCCTCTCATCACCCTGACCAGCCCAATCAGGCTGTTTGTACTGCCGCCTTCTCGAAACTGAACACCCCGCCCTGCGCATCCACTCGAATCGTGTCCTTGGGCGCGAAACGTCCCGACAGGATTTCCTTCGCCAGTGCGTTTTCGAGCTCGCTCTGGATCGCGCGCTTGAGCGGCCGCGCGCCGTAGATCGGGTCGAAGCCGGCCTTGGCGATTTCGGCGAGCGCGGCGTCGGTGATGTCGAGCTTCATCTCCATCTGCGCCAGGCGTTGTTCCAGGCCTTTGAGCTGGATGCGCGCGATGCTGGCGATGTGCGATTCGGACAGCGCGTGGAAGACGACGACTTCGTCGATGCGGTTGATGAATTCGGGGCGGAAGTAGGACTTCACTTCGCCCAGCACCGCGAGCTTCACCACCTGGTAATCGTCGCCCGCCATCTGCTGGATCATCTGCGAGCCCAGATTGGACGTCATCACGATCACGGTGTTGCGGAAGTCGACGGTGCGGCCCTGGCCGTCGGTGAGGCGGCCGTCGTCGAGCACCTGAAGCAGCACGTTGAAGACGTCCGGGTGCGCCTTTTCGACCTCGTCCATCAGGATGACGGAGTAAGGCTTGCGGCGCACGGCCTCGGTCAGATAGCCGCCTTCCTCATAGCCGACATAGCCGGGCGGCGCGCCGATCAGGCGGGCGACCGAGTGCTTCTCCATGAACTCGCTCATGTCGATGCGGATCATGTGGTCGGCGGAATCGAACAGGTATTCGGCGAGCGTCTTGCACAGCTCGGTCTTGCCGACGCCGGTGGGGCCGAGGAACAGGAAGGAACCGAGCGGCCGGTTGGGGTCGGAGAGTCCCGCGCGCGAACGGCGGATGGCGTCGGAGACGACGCGCACGGCTTCGTCCTGCCCCACCACGCGGCTGTGCAGCTTGTCTTCCATGTGCAGCAGTTTGTCGCGTTCGCCCTGCATCATCTTGGACACCGGGATGCCGGTGGCGCGCGAGACGACCTCGGCGATTTCCTCGGCGCCGACTTCGGTGCGCAGCAACTTGAACGCGGGCTTGGTGTCGGACGATTCGGCGTGCTTCAGCTGGGCTTCCAGCTGCGGCAGCTTGCCGTACTGAATCTCGGCGACCTTGTCGAGCTTGCCTTGCCGTTGCAGCTCGACCATCTGTGCACGCAGCTTGTCGATTTCTTCCTTGATGTGGGCGCTGCCCTGGACCTGGGCCTTTTCGGACTTCCAGACTTCTTCCAGATCATTGGATTCGCGCTGCAGGGTCTGCAACTCGTCTTCGATGAGCTGCAGGCGTTTTTTGGACGCCTCGTCCTTCTCGCGCTTGACCGCCTCGCGCTCGATCTTCAGCTGGATCATGCGCCGTTCGAGCTTGTCCATCACCTCGGGCTTGGAATCGATTTCCATCTTGACGCGCGCGGCGGCCTCGTCGATCAGGTCGATGGCCTTGTCGGGCAGGAAGCGGTCGGTGATGTAGCGGTGGCTGAGTTCCGCCGCTGCGACGATGGCGGGGTCGGTGATGTCGACGCCGTGGTGCAGCTCGTAGCGCTCCTGCAGGCCGCGCAGGATGGCGATGGTCGATTCGACGCTGGGTTCGTCGACCAGCACTTTCTGGAAGCGGCGCTCCAGCGCGGCGTCCTTCTCCACGTATTTGCGGTATTCGTCGAGCGTGGTGGCGCCGATCAGGTGCAGCTCGCCGCGCGCCAGCGCGGGTTTGAGCATGTTGCCGGCGTCCATTGCGCCTTCGGCCTTGCCGGCGCCGACCAGGGTGTGCAGTTCGTCGAGGAACATGATGTAGCGGCCCGGATCCATCGCCAGTTCCTTCAGCACGGCCTTGAGCCGCTCCTCGAATTCGCCGCGATACTTGGCGCCGGCCAGCAGCGCGGCCAGGTCGAGCACCAGCACCTTCTTGCCTTTCAGCGTCTCCGGCACCTCGCCATCGACGATGCGCTGCGCCAGGCCCTCGACGATGGCGGTCTTGCCGACGCCGGGCTCGCCGATCAGCACCGGGTTGTTCTTGGTGCGGCGCTGCAGGATCTGGATCGAGCGGCGGATTTCGTCGTCGCGCCCGATCACCGGGTCGAGCTTGCCTTCGCGCGCGCGCTCGGTGAGGTCCAGGGTGTATTTCTTCAGCGCCTCGCGCTGGCCTTCGGCCTCCTGCGACTGCACCGCCTCGCCGCCGCGTACGGCCTGGATCGCCTGCTCCAGCGCGGCCTTCTGCGCGCCGTGCTGCTTCATCAGGCGCCCGGTTTCGCCCTTGTCGTCCAGCGCCGCAAGCAAAAACAGTTCGGACGCGATATAGGCATCGTTGCGCTTCATCGCCTCCTTGTCGGTCAGGTTCAGCAGGTTGTTGAGTTCGCGCGAGATGCTGACCTCGCCACCCTGGCCTTCCACCTTGGGCAGGCGCGTCAGCGCCTGGGTCAGCGCGGCCTTCAGGGCGGGCACCTGCGCGCCGGCGCGCGACAGGATGGCCGAGGCGCCGCCGCCGTCCTGGTTCAACAGGGCGAGCAGCAGATGCTGCGGCTCGATGTAGGCGTGGTCGCCGGCGACGGCCAGGCTTTGCGCGTCGGAAAAGGCCTGCTGGAACTGGGTGGTGAGCTTGTCGAAACGCATGGGGACCTCGTGCTTGGGGTATATTCAATGCCTCCCAAATAGAGGCATTCCGGCCGATTTCAACCCGCCATGTCTGAATTGATTGCTTCCGCCGTCGAAATCGACGTTGCGCGCGCGCTGGACGAAGACGTCGGCAGCGGCGACCGCACCGCCCTGCTCATCCCCGCCACGCGGACCGCCCGCGCCCGCGTCATCAGCCGCGAGGCCGCCGTGATCGCCGGCCGGCCGTGGTTCGACGCCTGTTTCCGGGCGCTCGACCTCGGTTGCGGCATCGACTGGCGGGTCAGTGAGGGCGACGCCGTCGCCGCCGGCGACGTGCTGGTCGAAATCAGCGGCAATGCGCGCGCGCTGCTGACCGCCGAACGGCCGGCGCTGAATTTCCTGCAGACCCTGTCCGGCGTGGCCACCGCCACCCGGCCGTATGTCGAGGCCGTGCGCGGCACGCATGCCGCCATCCTCGACACCCGCAAGACCCTGCCCGGCCTGCGCATCGCCGAGAAATACGCGGTGCGGGTGGGCGGCGGGCAGAACCAGCGCACGGGCCTGTACGACGGCATCCTGATCAAGGAAAACCACATCGCGGCGGCGGGCGGCATTGCGCAGGTGCTGGAAACCGCCTTCAAGCTGGCCGACGGCAAGGTCAGCGTGCAGATCGAAGTGGAAAACATCAACGAGCTCGAACAGGCACTGGCCGCTGGCGCGCCGCTCATCCTGCTCGACAACTTCAGCCTCGCCGACCTGCGCCACGCGGTGCAGGTCACCCATGGCCGCGCCCTGCTCGAAGCCTCCGGCAACATCACGCTGGACACCGTGCGCGCGGTGGCCGAAACCGGGGTCGACCGCATTTCCGTCGGCAGCCTCACCAAGCATATCCGGGCGGTGGACCTGTCGATGCGCATCGATACGCAATGATCGGGGTCGTTCGCGCGCGGTACGACGACCCCACCCACGCCGCCGCGCTGGTCGGCCTGTTGGATCACTACGCACGCGACCCGGCGGGCGGCGGCGAGCCGCTGTCCGATTTTGCCCGTGTCAATCTGATCGACGAACTCGCCGCGCGGCCCTTCATCTTCAGCCTGCTGGCGTTCGACGGCGACACGCCGGTCGGCCTCGTCAATGCCATCGAGGGCTTTTCCACCTTTGCCTGCAAGCCGCTCGTCAACGTGCACGACGTGGTGGTCGCATCCAGCCACCGCGGCCGCGGCATTGCGGCGCGGCTGTTTGCCGAGGTCGAGGCGATTGCGCGAGAGCGCGGCGCCTGCAAACTGACCCTCGAAGTGCTCGCCGGCAATGCGTCGGCGCGGAGCTTGTACCAGCGGCTGGGCTTCTCGGCCTATCAGCTCGATCCCGCGATGGGGCACGCGCAGTTCCTGCACAAGTGGCTGGATTAGCGCGCAACCTCTTCGCGCTGTGGCTGGCCCTGCTGGCGGTGGCGTCGCACCCGGCATGGGCCGACACCCCGCCCATGCCGGCGATGCTGCTGGCCGAGGTCTACGCCGCCGACGTCGACGTCCGTCAGTACTGGGTGAGCGAGAAATTCGACGGCGTGCGTGCGCAGTGGGACGGCCGCAGCCTGCGCTTTCGCGGCGGCGGCCTCGTTCCGGCGCCGGCGTGGTTCACCGCGAACTTCCCGGCGGCGCCGCTGGACGGCGAGTTGTGGATCGGACGCGAGCGCTTCGATGCGCTGTCGGGAACGGTGCGCAAGCTCGAACCGGTGGATGCCGAATGGCGGCGGGTGCGCTATCTGGTTTTCGAATTGCCCGGCGCGGCCGGCGATTTCAGCGCGCGCGTTTTGCGGATGCAGGCGATCGTTGCCGGGGCCGGCGTGCCCTGGCTGCAGGCGGTCGAGCAGGTTCGTTTGGCCAACCGCGACGAATTGATGAAACGCCTCGACGCCATCGTGCGCGCAGGCGGCGAAGGCCTGATGCTGCACCGCGCCGATGCAGCCTATCTGACCGGCCGCAGCGATGCGCTGCTGAAGCTGAAACCCTGGCAGGACGCCGAGGCCGTCGTAGTCGGCCACACGCCGGGCACCGGCAAATATCGGGGCATGACCGGCGCGCTGGACATGGAAATGGCGGACGGCAAGCGCTTCCGCATCGGCAGCGGGCTCTCCGACGCGCTGCGCCGTGTGCCGCCGCCGGTCGGCACGCGCATCACCTATCGCTACCAGCAACTGACGAAGAACGGCGTGCCGCGCTTTCCGCGCTACCTGCGCGTGCGGGAAGATTTTCAGGGAATGCCAAGCAAGGAATGAAGCATCACGGCGGCGGCCGGAATCCAGCGGCCCGCCGGCGCCAAGTCGCCCTGGCATGGCCAGGATGACGTCATTCAGTGATGCTTGATAAAGGTGTCGACCACGACCCCCATGCCCTGGCGCCAGCGCGCGATCAACTGCGGGGTCGCCTCGGGATCCATTTCACTGACTGCCTGTGCAAGGCTGTCCACCCAATAGCGATAGAGCTTGGGCGGAACCGGTGCGTGGCCCCCGCGCGAGTGCGCGTCGGCCATTTGGTCGATCGTGCGCTTGGTAAGCGTACTGCCGGCCGCATGCGAGATCGCTGCGCTGATCCCCCGGCGCAAGGCCATGCGCTGCTTTTGAAAGTCGGTATCTGCAAACATCGGGGCGATGTCCGGGTGGCTGGCCAGAAATATCTCATAGAAACGCTCGATGAAATTCTTCCCTCGCAGGCAGCGTCCGTAACTCTGCTGTAAATCGTCGTAGTTATCAGCCATCATTCCTTATTTCAGGTATTGGGATAATCAAGTATTTTATTACAATCGGGTGGCGGCATGCAGCATGTGATGGTGTGGTTTCAGTCGATGCCGACTTGCGTGCCAGGGGCGCCGGCGCTTACGCCAGCCAGATCAGCGAGGCCATGCGCCCGGTGACGCCGTCGCGGCGATAGGAATAGAAGGCGTCGGACTCATTGAACGTGCAACGCCCGCCGCCGTAGGTCGCCTGCACCCCGATATGGTTCAGGCGGATGCGCGCCAGCCGGTAGATGTCGGCGAGCCACTTGCCCGGCGCGGGCTGCGGCACAAAGGCCTCGGATGCCTCGGCATGCTGCGCGATGAAGGCCTCGCGCACGTCCTCACCCACCTCGAATGCCTGCGGGCCGATGGCGGCCCCCATCCAGGCGAGCACCTCGCCCGGCGGCACCTGCATTGCGGCCACCGTGGCCTCCAGCACGCCGCCAGCCAGCCCGCGCCAGCCGGCATGCGCGGCGGCGACGACGCTGCCGGCGCGGTCGCAGAACAGCACCGGCAGGCAGTCTGCGGTGAGCACCGCGCAGACCTGCCCCGGCTCGCGGGTGAACGACGCATCGGCTTCAGGGGCCGGCTCGCGCCCGAGTTCGACCACGCGGGCGCTGTGAACCTGCTTCAGCCACCCCGGCTCGGCCGGCAACTGCTGGCACAGGCGCGCGCGGTTGGCCGCCACATGCCCCGGATTGTCGCCGACATGATCGCCGAGGTTGAGGCTGTCCCAAGGCGCGCGGCTCACCCCGCCCGCGCGGGTGGTCATCAGGCTTTTGACCCGCGCGGGAGCCGGCCAATCGGGCAGGATCATGGACTACTTCTGCCAGACGGTGTTTGCCCGCAGTGCCTCGAGAAGCGAGGCGAAATCAGGCGGCAACGGGCATTCCCACTGCATGAATTCCTGCGTGACCGGATGGATCAGGCCCAGCTTCTCGGCGTGCAGCGCCTGGCGCGGGAAGGGAATCTTGAGATGGCTGCGGCGGCTGGCGCTGTAGACCGACTCGCCGACCAGCGGATGGCCGATGTGCTGCATGTGCACCCGGATCTGGTGGGTGCGCCCGGTTTCCAGCTTGCAGCGCAACAGCGTGATCCCGGGGAAACGCTCGACCACGTCGTAATGCGTGACCGCTTCCTTGCCCATGGTGTGCACGGTGCGCTTGGTGCGGTTGTGCGGATCGCGCGCCAGCGGCGCATCGACCGTGCCCGAGCGGTCGACCTCGCCATACACCAGGGCGAGGTATTCGCGCTTGACTGTGCGCGCCTGCAACTGGCGCACCAGGTCGGTGTGCGCCCGCAGGGTCTTGGCGACGACCAGCAGGCCGGAGGTGTCCTTGTCGAGCCGGTGCACGATGCCGGCGCGCGGCAGTTCGGCCACCTGCGGCACGTGATGCAGCAAGGCGTTCAGCAGCGTGCCCTGGCGGTTGCCGCTACCGGGGTGGACCACCAGGCCGACCGGCTTGTTGATCACCATCAGCATCGAATCCTCGAACACCACATTGAGCGGGATGGCCTCGGGCGCATCGGGCGTGGCGTTCGGGTCGGGCTCGATCTCGACCCGCACCGACTCGCCGCCGTTGACCTTCATCCTGGTGGTGCCCCAGACATCGTCCACCGCAATCTTGCGCGCGCGGATCCAGTTCTGGATACGGTTGCGGGAAAACTCGGGCAGCATGGCAGACAGGGCCAGATCCAGGCGCTGGCCGCCCTGTTCATCGGGGATCACCAGCTGGCGGATATCGCCTTCGGTATTTCCCTTATAATCATCCGACAAATTTTCTGTGTCTTTTCCCATGCTTAAGCAACGCTTTTCCGGTTCCACTACATTCTATCGGGTACTTGGCAGCGTGCTGCTGGCTGCCACGCTCGCCCTCGGCGGCTGCGGCCTGTTGCCCGAGGTCCAGGATGAAACCGCGGGCTGGTCGGCGCAAAAGCTCTATGCCGAAGCCAAGGACAATCTTAACAGCGGCAATTACACCCAGGCGGTCAAGCTGTTCGAGACGCTGGAGGCGCGCTACCCCTTCGGCCGCTACGCGCAGCAGGCGCAACTGGAGGTCGCCTACGCCTATTTCAAGGACAACGAGCCGATTTCCGCCATCGCCGCGTGCGACCGCTTCATCAAGCTGCACCCCAATCACCCTAACGTCGATTACGCGTACTACCTGAAGGGCCTGGTGAATTTTAACGACGACCTCGGCTATCTGGGCAACCTGGTCGATCAGGACCTGAGCGAGCGCGATCCGCGGGCGGCGCGCGATGCTTTCCTGGCATTCAAGGAACTGGTCACCCGCTTCCCCGACAGCAAATACGCCGAGGACTCGACCGCGCGCATGAAATACCTGGTCAACGCGCTGGCCGGCAACGAAGTGCACGTCGCCAAATATTATCTCAAGCGCGAAGCGTATGTGGCGGCCGCCAACCGCGCCAAGGAAGTGCTGAAGACCTACCCCGACGCGCCCGTGCTGGAAGAGGCGCTGGCGATCATGGTGGTGGCCTACGACAAGCTGAAACTCACCGACCTGCGCGACGACGCGCAGCGCGTGCTGACGCTGAATTTCCCCAACAGCAAGTACGCCAAAGGGGTGAATATCGGGGGCAAGCCCTGGTACCGGTTCTGGTGATCCGGGAGTCGGAGTGAATCTGTGGTACATGTAGGAGCGGCGTCCACGCCGCGATGGCTCCCCCGATCACCGGGATTTCGCGCCTTGGAAGGCGCTCCTACAGCCGTTTCTGACCCTGACGAAAATCGCCCGGGTCACATGGCGTGATCAGATCGCGGCTTCGCCCGACTCCCCGGTGCGGATCCGCACCACCTGCTCCACCGCTGTCACGAAAATCTTGCCGTCGCCGATCTTGCCGGTGCGGGCGGCGTTGATGATCGCCTCCATCGCGCGTTCCAGCAGGCTGTCTGCGATCACCACCTCCAGCTTCACCTTGGGCAGGAAATCCACCACGTATTCGGCGCCGCGATAGAGTTCGGTGTGGCCCTTCTGGCGGCCGAAGCCCTTGACCTCGGTGACGGTCAGGCCGGTCACGCCGATCTCGGACAGCGCTTCGCGCACTTCGTCGAGCTTGAACGGTTTGATGATGGCTTCGATTTTTTTCATGGCAAGTCTCCGTTAATCGGGTTTGGCATTACGTTTTCTCCCTCGCCCGCTTGCGGGAGAGGGTTGGGGAGAGGGAAAACTCGCTTAGCGTAATCCTGCATCATGTCATTCAGTTTCGCTAAGCGAGGTCGGGTCGGTATTTCGAGGTGATCGGGTAACGGCGGTCCTTGCCGAAATTGCGTGGCGTGATGCGCGGGCCGGGCGGTGCCTGGCGGCGCTTGTATTCGGCGAGGTCGACCATGCGGATGACTTTTTTCACTGTGGCGGCGTCATATCCCAATGCGACGATGTCGCGCGCCGACAGGTCGCGCTCGACGTAGGCTACCAGAATCGCGTCGAGCACATCGTACGGCGGCAGGCTGTCCTGATCGGTCTGATCGGGGCGCAGTTCGGCCGACGGCGGGCGCTCGATGATGCGCTGCGGGATGACCGCCGACAGGCTGTTGCGGTAATTCGCCAGCCGGTACACGCGGGTTTTCGCCACGTCCTTCAGCACCCCGAAGCCGCCCGCCATGTCGCCGTACAGCGTGGCATAGCCGACCGCCATTTCGCTCTTGTTGCCGGTGGTCAACACCAGCGAACCGAACTTGTTGGACAGCGCCATCAAGAGCGTACCGCGCGTGCGCGCCTGCAGGTTTTCTTCGGTGGTGTCGGCGGCCAGGCCGGCGAACTCGCCCGCCAGTTGCGCCACGAATGCACCGAATATCGGTTTGATGGCGATTTCGGAATAGCGCACGCCGAGCCGTTTGACCATGTCGCGAGCATCCTCGACGCTGATGCTCGCGGTGTAGTCCGAAGGCATCATCACCGCGTGCACCTTGTCCGCGCCCAGCGCATCGACCGCGATCGCCAGCGTCAGCGCCGAATCGATGCCGCCCGACAGCCCCAGATGCACGCTCCTGAAGCCGTTCTTGCCGAAGTAATCGCGCACCGCCAACACCAGCGCGTCATAGACGGCGGCGTCCTCGTCCGGCAAGGCATGCTGCGGGCCAATGCAGGTTTCGCCCACAAGCTCGAAATAGAACACCCCTTCCCGCCAGGCCGGACACTGCGCCACCACGTCGCCATCGGTATTGAGCGCAAACGACGCGCCGTCGAACACCAGTTCGTCCTGCCCGCCGACCAGGTTGGCGTAAATGATCGGCAGGCCTGCCTCGGCGAGCCGCGAGCGCGCTACGGCAACGCGCTCGTGCTCCTTGTTGAGGTGGTAGGGCGAGGCGTTCGGCACCAGCAGCCAGTCGGCGCCGGCCTCCATCGCGCGCGTCGCCGGCCCCGGCTCCCAGATGTCGCCGCAGATGTTGAGACCGAAATTCAGGTCGCCGCAGGCAAACACACAGGCCGCGTCGCCGCGTTTGAACACGCGCTGCTCGTCGAACACCGAGTAATTCGGCAAGTGATGCTTGCGGTACACCGACTCGACCTTGCCGCCACGCAGCAGCGCCGCGGCGTTGAACAGGCCGGCGTCGCCGCGTTCGGGATAGCCGACGATCAGCGCAAGTTCGGGCGGTGCCTCCGCCGCCAGCGTCTCAACCGCCGCCGCGCATGCCGCGGTGAAATCCTGCCGCAGCACCAGGTCTTCGGCCGGGTAGCCACAGATCGACATTTCGGGCGTGAGCAGCAGCGCCGCGCCAGCGGCGTGCGCCTCCTTGGCCGCGGCCAAAAGCCTGGCCGCGTTGCCGGCGATGTCGCCGACGGTGAGATTGATTTGGGCGATGCCGAGTTTCATCGGGTGGGCTTCAGCGTTTCGCCAGCGCCTGCTGCACCGCCTCGCCCAGTCCGGCCGGGCTCTGCGCGACGACGACACCGGCGGCTTCGAGTGCACGGATCTTGGCGTCGGCCGTCCCCGCGCCACCGGCGATGATCGCGCCCGCGTGCCCCATGCGCTTGCCCTTGGGCGCGGTGCGCCCGGCGATGTAGGCGGCGACCGGCTTCTTCATGTTCGAACGGATGTACTCGGCCGCCTCTTCCTCGCGGCTGCCGCCGATTTCGCCGACCAGGATCACCGCCTCGGTCTGCGGGTCGGCCTCAAACATTTCGAGACAGTCGATGAAATCCAGCCCCTTGATCGGGTCGCCGCCGATGCCGACGCAGGTCGACTGGCCCAGTCCCAGCCGCGTGGTCTGGTGTACCGCTTCGTAGGTCAGCGTGCCGGAGCGCGAGACGATGCCGATCCTGCCTTTCTGGTGGATGACGCCGGGCATGATGCCGATCTTGCATTCGCCCGAGGTGATGATGCCGGGGCAGTTGGGGCCGATCAGCTTGGCGCCGTTGGCACGCAGGGCGGCTTTCACGTTCAACATGTCGAGCACCGGGATGCCCTCGGTGATGCAGACGATCACCTCGATGCCGGCGTCGGCCGCTTCCAGGATCGAGTCGGCGGCGAAGGCGGCCGGCACGTAGATCATGGTCGCCTGCGCGCCGGTCTGGCGCACTGCGTCGCGCACGGTGTTGAAGACGGGCAGGTCAAGGTGCGTCTGTCCGCCTTTGCCCGGCGTCACGCCGCCGACCATCTTCGTGCCGTAGGCGATCGCCTGCTCGGAATGGAACGTGCCCTGCTTGCCGGTAAAACCCTGGCAGATGACCTTGGTATCTTTGTTGACGAGGATGCTCATTGCGCTTGCTCCACGGCGAGTCTGGCCGCCTGGGTCAGGCTCTCGGCCGCGAGAATCGCCAGCTTCGATTCAGCCAGTAGCTTCCGACCCAGTTCGGCATTGGTGCCTTCCAGCCGCACGATCACCGGCACCTTCACGCCGACTTCCTTCACCGCCTGGATGATGCCTTCGGCGATGACATCGCAGCGCACGATGCCGCCGAAGATGTTGATCAGAACCGCACGCACGTTGGGGTCGAGCAGAATGATCTTGAAGCCCTGAGCCACCGTCTCCGGCGTGGCGCCGCCGCCGACGTCGAGGAAGTTGGCAGGCGATCCGCCCTCCAGTTGAATGAGGTCCATCGTCGCCATCGCCAAGCCCGCACCGTTGACCATGCAGCCGATGTTGCCGGTGAGCGCGACGTAATTCACGTTGGCCGCGTTGGCGGCGGCTTCCTTGGCGTCGATCTGGCTGTCGTCGCGCAGTTCGGCCAAGGCCCTGCGGCGATACAGCGCGTTGTCGTCGACGCTCATCTTGCAGTCGAGCGGCAGCACGCGGTTGTCGGCGGTCACCACCAGCGGGTTGATTTCGAGCAGGCTCAAATCGTTGGCGATGAACACGCGGTACAAAGCGGGCAGCAAACGGCAGAAATCCTTGTAGGCCTCGCCCGTCAGCTCCAGCGCGAAGGCCAGCGCGCGGCACTGGAAGTCCTGCACGCCCAGCAGCGGATCGCAGGTTTCGGTGAGCACTTTTTCCGGGGTGGCGTGGGCGACTTCCTCGATGTCCATGCCGCCGGCGGCGGACGCGACGATGGCCACGCGCTCGGTCTCGCGGTCGACCAGCAAGGAGAGGTACAGCTCGCGCGCGATCGGCAGCGTTTCTTCCACCAGAACCTGATTCACCGGCTGGCCGTCGGGTGCATTCTGGTTGGTCACCAGCGGTTTGCCCAGCAGCGATGCGGCCATCGCGCGCACCTCGTCCAGGCTCTTGACCACCTTGACGCCGCCGGCCTTGCCGCGCCCGCCGGCGTGGATCTGCGCCTTCACCACCCAGGCCTCGCCGCCCAGTTCGCGGGCGGCTGCTAGCGCGGCCTCGGCACTCGCTGCGGCGATGCCGCGCGGCGTGTTAATGTTGCCCGACCGCAGTATTTGTTTGGCCTGATATTCATGCAGGTTCATTTGTTTTTCGATGGAAGCTCGCCAAAACGTGCATTTTGAAGCAAAGCCCCCCGATGCGGAAGCCGTCATCCGCGTCGTTCCGCGGATTGCGGAGCTGTCCGGCGACGCCTGGAATGCCCTGGCCGGCGATTCGCCCTTCGTGCAGCACGCCTTTCTGCATGCGCTGGAAGCCACCGATTGCGTCGGCGCCCACATCGGCTGGGAGCCGGTGCACCTGGCGCTGTTTCGCGGCGACCGCCTCGACGCCGCGATGCCGCTCTACGTCAAGCACCATTCCTGGGGCGAGTTCGTGTTCGACTGGGCGTGGGCCGACGCCTACCGCCGCCATGGGCTCAACTACTACCCCAAGCTGGTGTGCTGCGTGCCCTTCTCGCCGGTGCCCGGACCGCGCCTGCTGGCACGGAACGATGCCGACCGTGCCGCACTGATCCAGGCCGCGCTCAAGCTCACCCAGGATTTGAACTGCTCGTCGTTCCACATCCTGTTTCCCACCGAGCTCGACCATGCCGCACTCCAGGCCACTCCCCTGTTGCATCGCAGCGGCTTCCAGTTCCACTGGTTCAATGCGGGCTATGGCAGCTTCGACGATTTCCTCGCCGCGATGACGCACGACAAGCGCAAGAAGATTCGCCAGGAAAGAAAGAAGCTGAACGCGCTGGGCGTGACGTTTCGCTGGGTGGAAGGCAGGGAGAGCACCGATGCCGACTGGGACCATTTCTACCGCTGCTACGCCGACACCTACGCCCGCCACCGCAGCGAGCCGCATCTCAACCGCGCCTTTTTCGTAAACCTGCGCGAAACGACGCCCGAAAACCTGCTGCTCATCGTTGCCGACAAGGACGGCGAACCCACCGCCTGCTCGTTCTGCATGAAGGACAGCCAGCGCCTGTACGGCCGCCACTGGGGCACGCTGGAATACGTGCCCGGACTGCACTTCGAGACCTGCTACCAGCAGGGCATCGAATACGCCATTGCGCACGGCCTCTCGGTATTCGAAGGCGGCGCGCAGGGCGAGCATAAGCTGTCGCGCGGGCTGGTCCCCACCGCCACGCACTCCTGGCATTGGCTGGAAAACGCCGAATTCCGAGAAGCAGTCGACCGCTTTCTGGAACGCGAGACCGACGCCATCAGCCATTACATGGACGAACTCGAGGGGCCGTTCCGCCGCGAGCCATCGAGTCCCACATAAGGCGGCAGTCCCAAACGACAAAACGGCGGGTTTCCCCCAATGCCAGTCAGTTAAGGCATTGACACCTGAAGCGGGTTGATAGAAACAGGCTCATGTTTTCCACATGAGCCTGTTTTTTTGTGTCCCTGCAAAGTTCCCTGCAACAAACCATCCCTCTCACC
>Ga0299912_10000778_pt1 | contig 26087 bp, 23 predicted proteins | sample RVTome_2_FD_207667 | JGI IMG/M metagenome (GOLD analysis project Ga0299912, IMG submission 207667) | Soil microbial communities from uranium-contaminated site in the Upper Colorado River Basin, Wyoming, United States - RVT95D214 (version 2) ... | reverse complement strand
TCAGAAATCAGAAATCAGTCTTCTGTCCTCTGTCCTCTGTCTTCTGACCTCTGACCTCTGTCGTCTGACGCCCGCAGGTCTATTGAATGTCGAACAAAGACTGGGTCTTAACCATTGTCACTTGATCTGGATAAGCCGCAAAGGTGTGAATGTGCAGCTCGCTGCGTCTGGCCTCGAAGTCAATGTAGCAGAAAGGTTGAAGACTACCGACCTCAAGCTCTGGGAATTTGACAAACACGCCGCGGTTTCGAGCGAAGCGCTCCAAATCAATATGGCTCTGGCGATAAAGATTCGGACTCATCTTCTCCACTTGGAAGTCGGTCATGTAACTTACGCCTCGGCTCAAAGTGCACTTATGAGTCCGTGGCCCGCGGAACTGAAAACGCTCAAGCAAACCTCGGTGTGGCAGCAACTGACCAGGAGTGCTGACAACCTCGCTAAGACACACATCGCCCGCGAAGACGCTTACAACGTGCGTGCAGCCCGTAACCCATATCACAGCCTCATACTTCTCGGTCTTCAATTGCCGACTGGCATAGATTTGGAAAAGCTCCGGATGCAGAGGTCTCTGAAAAAGGCTGAATGTGAGCTGGTCAATAGCTATATTGATTTGCGGCGATTCCATAACCAAAGACCTTGAAAATCCACAACCTGACTTTCCCGGTATTATACAAAAACTGCCACCTTTATTCAAGCGCAATATCAGTGCTGAAAACACTTGTTATGGCGCTTATGGGACGAATGTTTTGCAAGCGCAGCAGCATAAAAGACTAAGAGCCGCAGAATTTTTTTAAAAATCTTCGCAAAATTATACCCTCCCAGCGTTCTCAATACTGAAAAAAGACCGCGTTGATTAAAGTCGCTATAATATCGTAAAAAGCATGTGTTCCAGCCGTAATTCCAAAACCGCGAATTGCAAACAGAACCGCGAAGTAGACCCCGGCAATGGTCCTAAAGCCAAACTCACTCCAACTGAACGGCGAGCTGGACGTCAATTGGCCGTTGACGAAAATCACGTGGTGATGTGCGCTGAACAGGGCTGCCGAGATGAGAACTGAAAGTGTGATCGAAGCGGTATGGCTAAGTCCCATCAAGTCCTGAAGTAGAACCATCAATAAGCACATCAAAATGAGTCGAAAAATGAGCTCTTCGTATATCCCTGCTCCTATGCCGGTCACAATATCAGCCAACAGAGATTCGCCTCTCGCATTGCTGCTGCCAGCAGATGCCCCGGCCAGTGCCAGCGTATAATTGCCGGCAAAAGAACCATCAGGCGGTGCCGTCTGTAAGGTGCTATAGGCTGGCTGTGCAACGTCGCCTGTCCGCTGAACCGGCCTGCTCAAGAACAAGCTAAGCACGATCAAGGGAACTGCCAGCAAGATACACTCGACCGTCATGGACCCGAAGTCGGCGGGGCCAAACTGCCACGCCTTGCGTGACGCCAACTGTAGTGCCAGCAAGATCACTACCACTGCCACCGGCGGCGCCACCCAGGCCAGCTTGGCGTCGAGTCCAAGATATTTATCGAGAAAGCTCTGCAGCCAGATAAACGCCACTACCCGATCCTGGGTTTGGCTTAGCACATCAGTGCTGCTCAAAATTGTTCCCATCTCGTAAAAGACTATGAACGGCAGCAGAAAAATCAGCGCGTGAATCGGCCGGCTCGTCCGTTCGAGATAGGAATCCTGTGCAAAGTTAAACAGTTGACTCGGGTTGTACTTGACTCTGCTTGCCACCTCTTTCAAAGTTTACTTTAACCGAGCTAAGATTACAATAGGCTGTTGAACTACTTTTTGGCAGTGATTGACACGATGACAACCGAGACTCTAACTCAAATTTATGAATCACTTCTTGGCCGCTTCGGCCCTCAACATTGGTGGCCGGGTGATACTCAATTCGAGATAATCGTAGGTGCTATTCTGACGCAAAATACAAACTGGGCTAACGTGGAAAAAGCAATCGCGAATCTAAAAGCCGGCGACCATCTGACTCCTGACAAGCTGTACTGCCTGGACATTTCGCAACTTGCCGAGCTCATTCGACCCGCCGGGTATTACAACATAAAAGCAAAGCGGCTAAAGAGCCTCCTGAGCTGGCTTTTCGAAAAGCATGATGGCAGACTGTCATACCTCCAGACTCTTAGCACACCACAATTGAGAGCCGAGCTGTTGGCAGTGAAGGGCGTCGGGCGAGAAACGGCCGATTCAATTCTGCTTTATGCTCTTGACCGCCCTATTTTTGTCGTCGATGCCTACACGGCTCGAATTGCCGTCCGACACGGCTTGATCGACGCCGGCGCCGATTATGAGCAACTACAGGAATTGTTTCAGTCTAACCTGCCGGAGGATGTGCAGCTTTTCAATGAGTACCACGCACTGCTGGTAAGACTGGGCAAACAATTCTGCAGACCGAAAGCTCAGTGTTCTGGCTGCCCATTGGAGCACTTGCCGCATACGGTTGAAATCAAGTGTTCGTAAACCGCACACGATAATGCGGGAAAAACAGCCGGGGTCTATCCCGATATGCCGGGATAGACCCCGAACCCCGCAACCAGTTGCGGGGCTAAATCCGCCGTGCGTATGGCGGATAAATATTTAGCCCCCAAATTCATTTGGGGGTTTAATCCCGGCCATTACGGCCACATAATCTGCTCAAGCCAGGAATCAGCCAATACGGCAAAGTCCTTGAAGTTAATCACATCGTCCTGCTGCAAATCCTCCGGTATCGAGAACGCCGATGAGTAACCTGCAAGCCATGCAATCTCAGGCCCGGACAGTTCGCGACTGTAAATGTAAACCTCGTCAACGCGACCGGGGAAGTAGACTTCATTGTCGTCACGCTTGCCCATGTGGACATTGTCAGGCGTGGCAAGAACCAGGGTGCTATCGCTGCCGACGAGGCGGCCATCTCCGTACCACTTTGTCGTCGTACCGTCATACGAAGCCGCTAAGTGGTGCCACTCTAAATCCATCGGCATTATGAGCCGCTCCCAGCCGTAGACATGGAGACCATAGCCGCGGGCACCCACATTGACCAGCTCGATATCGAAGTGTCCGTAATTTCCCGACGGCCCGGTGAAGCCAAAGATGTTAATCCAGTCCGCCAGAGACGCGGGCGTGGCATTGGCCTTGGCCCAGCCGGCAATCGTCCTTGGAGCAGCGCCGCTGATGCCAATAGCGCCAACATCCACCATCTGATCCACACCATTCAGCAGAATCGCCTGGCCTATCTTACCTGTCGTATAGGTCGGCGAAGCAATGGCAGTGCCATTGTGGCCGCCAACAACATCGTTGGTGTTGCCGTTGAATGGATACTGCGCTACCAGACCCGTTGTACCCGGATTGACCGGCGTAATCTGGAAGCCACTATCCAGCCAAAGATTAGCCAGAATATCCACATCAGCCGCATCAACAACGCAGTTGCCGCTCAAGTCAGCAGCGGGCTTGCCCATCGAAGGAACGCATCTGCTGGGATACACCCGGATGTCATCGATGAATATCGTGCCCGTGCCGCCGGCCTTTGGGCTGCTCCGGTTGCCCAGGCCAATATACATCTTCTTGACGGCATCAAGATTCACGCCAGCAAACAGTGTCAGCTCAATGTTCCACTCCTGCCAGGCAGCTCCTTGGACTGCCTCGGGGTCAGGATGATTCACAACTTTAACGTGGCCGGCATTATCTTCCAGCGCCACGTAGAGTTGCTCAACAGCATTTGCAGGAGCACCATAGAAGTACAACGTCATTGCCTTAACATTGTTTCTGGTCCAATTCTGTGGCGAGGCCCACTCTCGCTGAGTTTCCGAGTAACGGGTCTTGCCGGCCGCACCAGTGTTGTCATAAGCCAGCGGCATTGATTGCCCGCCGCCGTGGACGATACTTGGCTCGGCGAACGGCGCCTGAGTGTAACCCACAGACGAGCCGGTGCCGTTGCCAGGGTAGCCTGGCGCTGGTTCAGAGTAGCCCCAACCGTCTCGCCAAGTCTGGAATATCCTGCTGCCAACATCGTCTGTGTAGTCCTCAAAATCATCCACGATGATGTAGCTGGCCGTCGTAAAGCTCCAGACATTGCCCTTCCACGGACCTTCAGGCACGACCGCATTTACCTCATCGATACGCCAGTAGTAAGTGGTGTTCCACTGTAGCGGTACTTCGGTCGGCACATAGCCAACAGCACCGAGATTCTGTTGACCTCGGTAGATGCCTGTTGACGCCGTAGTAGCGTTTGCCACCGCAGTGGCGTCACTACCGAAGTAGACCTCGTGCTTAGCAGCTTTGCCTCCTGCCTTCCAGCGAAGAGTCGGAGTGTCGGTAACCTCAGCAGCAAGATTGGCCGGCCTCGGACCGTACGCCCGCACCGGAGCAAACGGGGCTAAACTCACGTAATTACTGGATATGATCTGTCGGCCAGAGATACCTGGGCCTTGCCAGGCGACCGCTATGTTGTCGCCGCCGCCGCCTTCCTTCATCAAGGCCTCGATGTAATAGGGGCTTCCCTTCACAAGGGTTTTGGCGGCTGATTTCTGGCTGGCCCCGCCAGTTCCTCCGGTGTTATCGAAGTCGCGGGAAGCCACGTAGCCGGGCACATTGGCAATCTGCGCTTTGTTGGCCGGGTCCGCATCGGTGCTCAGCCACAGCTCACTAAAGTCGTCGCTTGCAATCCAGAAGGTGTAGTCGCCCGAGTCGGGAGGAATCAGCCAGCCGCGGAGCCGGCTTCCGTAGTTGTCCCTCCAGTCTACGGGGCCTTCAAAGGTGTTTAGAATCTCTGAGCCGGTCGGCTTGTCGGGATAGAGTCTATTATTCGTCAAGTCCCCCACCGCGGTTCCACTGCCGATGGCCAGCCAATACTCACGCAGGATGCCTGCACCGCCGGCCGAAGTGGTGAAGCTCCAGATATTACCACCCTTAAGCCAGGTGCTGCCATCAAACTCATCGACGCGCCAGTAGTAAGTGGTCTCCGGCGCAAGGGGTCCGGAACTACGGGTGGTCTCTGTCAGAATGCCTTTGTCTGTGCCTGCGGCGCCACTAACCACGTCGCTGAAACTGTCGCCCAAATACAGATGGTGCTGAGTCGCATTCATGCCGCTGCCCCATTTAAGCTGCGCAGCAGGCCACACATTCTGGGCGCCATCACGTGGGTTGGGATTATAGGCGGTTAAGGGGGTAGCCGTAAAGCTCCAGACGTCACCTGTGTGTATGGTAACATTATCGGCCTCCACCTCGTCGATTCGCCAGTAGTAAGTGGTCCCCGGAGTAAGCATCCCGGGGTAGAAATAGACCAGATACGGCTGGCGGCCTTTGAACTCAGCCTGGCCAAGAGTCGGAGTGGTGCCCAAATACACATCGTGGGAAACTCCCGTAGTACCCGGCGTCCACTTACAAAGAAGAGGCATGCTGACACCCTGGGCGCCGTCAGCCGGATCGGGATCGCGGGCCTTGGGGGCAAAAGCCAGTGCTCCTATCTCATCGTTTGTTAGGGCCCTGTTATAGAGCTGGACGTCGTCAATAACGCCGATGAAGTATCTATCGTCTAAGTGGCTATACTGCCTGCCAATGTGAAAGAAATCTGTGCTTGGCACAAACGGCGTAGTTGTTGTTGCAGTTTGCTTAACTCCATCGACATACAGGTAATTCTTTCCGTCTTTTCTCAGTCCGAGGACGTGATGCCAGGCGGTGTCGGTATAGGTAGTGTTACTGCTGACGGCGCTTTTGGCAAGATCAGCGGTGTTGTCGCCTACCCACAGGCGAAAGGCGTTGCCGGAGTGTCTGACCAGTCCGAATCCCGTGTATAGGCCGCCTGACTGCAGCAATCTGCCTGCTATGCCGCCATAGTTGCCGGCGGTGTTCGCCGCCAATTTCACCCACGCTGCAATAGTGAAGTCTGCCGTTACGTTCAGACTGCTGCCCGTGCCGCAATTGACGTAGCCTGGTGGAACAAAGTCCAGCCCGCCATCGTTGATTCCTCTAACCCATTGGTCGCCGCGCAGGTTAACTAAAGTGCCATTATTGTTGTTACCGCTGCTGTCGGCTGCGGTCAGGCCGCTTGTTTCATCAAGCTTCCACCAGCCGACAAGACTAGGGTCAGCAGCTTGAGCCACACCCATCAGGACCGACCCCAGCACCAAAACACAAGGAATGAGATGAATGAATTTTCTACACATAATAGTCCTCCTTCAAGAATGTTGAGACAATTGTCGCGATCAAGTCGGGACTTTCTGTCTGGGACTACTTTCCACTAAACGTCGGCACCATCAGCCGGTGGACTTCTCGCTCCGTCCCGCCTATGGCGGGGCAAAGGCGGACTGATGATGTGACCAGGATTCTTCCGGTGTTTGTCTCACCTCCTTTCTTCAAAGGCTCCAATATGAGGGGTCAGGCGGGATGCGCAAAGATGCAAAACCGGCCACAAGGTTCACCTTAGACCTCTGTAGCAAAACACTCCGTAACTCCCTCCTTAAAACCCTGATAATCCTGTAAATCGAGAATTAAGAAACCGCAGATCCGAACGACTCTATTTATACCAAACTAAGCGTCTTTTCGTCAAGAAAAATTTGGTTGTTATGCCCGTGGACTGGGCTTGTCGTTGGTCCCGTCTGGAAATAGCGGATTTCAAATCTCATTTCTTCTCAAACGAGAAGGATTTGTCAGCCACAAACCGTGGGCTGACGTGCAGGTGCCTGCCAAGTTGGCGTAGCAGCCGGGTTACTATGCCAAAACTGGCATTTTTCTGCGCCGGTGCCGTACAACATGGCCGCCATAGTGCCAAATTTTGTCTTGCATAATTGCTTAATCTGACAAAAGTTAGGACCAATAGGAGCATAGCCACCTATCATCTTCGGCAAGGCTGGTATATCTTTTGCTGTTTAATGTAAAATTGCAGGTAACACTAACAACCCTACTTTACTGGTTAGGAGAGAAGCAATTATGACAGTTAAACAATTGGCATTTGAAGCGGATGCACGGGCTGCCCTGCTTGCCGGTGTGGAGAAACTGGCTGCAGCAGTCAAGCCAACCCTCGGCCCAAGAGGACGAACCGCTGTCCTGGATAAAAGCTGGGGCGGGCCGACCGCAACTAAGGACGGCGTAACAGTAGCGGAGGAAATTGAGCTTCGCGACAAGAACGAAAACCTGGGGGCGAAATTAGTCAAGGAGGCTGCAAGCAAAACCTCAAAGGTGGCCGGCGACGGTACAACCACGGCGACCGTCCTGGCGGAAGCAATCTTTAAGGAAGCGTACAAAAACATAGCCGCCGGGGCAGATGCCATGGCTTTGGCCCGAGGTCTGCACAGAGCCTGCAAAGCCGTAACCGACAAGCTGGCTTCACTTGCAAGACCCGTCGATATAGCTAAGGCTAACGACATAATCAATGTCGCCGCGGTCTCGGCTCATAACGATGTGGAAATCGGAAAGATTATGGCTGATGCCTTCCAACGGGTCGGCAAAGACGGCGTAATTACCGTTGAGGAGGGCAAGGGCTTCGAGACCACCGTTGAGTTTGTGGAAGGTATGCAGTTTGATCGCGGCTATCTCTCGCCGCATTTTGTTACCGACCCCGAAACCATGGTCTGCGTGCTGGACAAGCCTTACATTCTCGTTCACGAGGAAAAAATCAGTAGCGTTACCAAGCTCCTGCCCCTGCTTGAAAAGACTGCGAGGAGCAAGAAACCGCTGCTGATTATCGCCGAGGAGGTTGAGAGCGAAGCGCTGGCGACGCTCGTGGTGAACAAGTTAAAGGGCGTGCTGCAAGTCGCGGCTGTCAAGGCGCCCGGCTACGGCGACCGCAGAAAGGCAATGCTCGAGGATATAGCGGTTCTAACCGGCGCAGAGCCGATTTTCAAAGACCTCGGAATAGACCTGGAGCATATCAGCATCAAGCAGCTCGGCCAGGCGAAAAAAGTCACCATCGACAACGACAACACAATTATCATCGAGGGTGCCGGCAGCCAAGAAGCCATCAGCGGAAGGATAAAGCAGATCAAAAGTGAAATAGAAACCACTACCAGCGATTACGACCGCGAAAAGCTGCAGGAGCGGCTGGCTAAGCTGACCGGCGGAGTCGCGCAAGTCAACGTAGGAGCCGCCAGTGAAGCGGAAATGAAGGAAACAAAAGCCCGAATCGAGGATGCCTTGCACGCTACAAGAGCCGCCATTGAAGAGGGTATCGTACCCGGCGGGGGCGTGGCGCTGATCCGTTGTATCGATACGGTTAAGCAACTAAAGCTGGAAGGTGACGAGCAGACGGGCGCTGACATACTCGCAAAGGCTCTTACCATGCCCTGCTATTACATCGCCGCCAATGCCGGCGCGACGCCAAACCTCGTGGTTAATAAAGTCAGGCAGGGCAAGGATAACTTCGGTTATAACGCCGATACAGACAAATACGAGGACCTGGTCGAAGCCGGCGTCATAGACCCTGCAAAGGTAACCCGAATTGCCCTGCAAAACGCCGTTAGCGTAGCGGCTCTACTTTTGACTACGGATTGTCTGATTACCGAAAAGCCTAAACAAAAAGAAGGCAGGCCTCCTATGCCGCACGGTGGCTACGGCGAAGAAGATATGGATATGATGTAGCACGACCGGGTCGCCTAATACCTCTCAAGAGCGATTCGCACACGAAGGCGCGAAATGAATAAGACAAACGGCCGATTCAGAATACATTTTGGGCTTATATTAGCTGCATCGTCTGCTTTGGCGCTGTCAAGCTGCCGGCAAGCTGCCGAATTACCCATCGTCGGGCATTTGCTTGGCGGAAAGGCGGAACTCAGCAAGGATGAAAGAATGGACTGGTGGCGCCAGGCGCGCTTCGGAATGTTCATTCACTGGGGTGTCTACTCAGTGCCCGCAGGCGAGTGGAAAGGCCAGAGAGCTCCAGGCGCTGGCGAATGGATTATGCAGCAGGCCAAGATACCCGTCTCGGAATACGAGCAGCTTGCCAAACAGTTTAATCCCGTCAAATTCAATGCCAACGAGTGGGTGCGCATTGCCAAAGATACAGGCATGAAATACATCGTCATTACCTCCAAGCACCACGATGGCTTCTGTATGTGGGATTCGAAAGTCACCGACTATGATATCGCTGACGCTACGCCGTTCAAAAAAGATGTGCTCAAGGAGCTCGCGAGTGCGTGCAAAAAGGAGGGCCTAAAGCTGTGCTTTTATCACTCGATAATGGACTGGCATCACCCTGACGCCCAGGCGCCTTTTTACCCGAACTATAATGACACCAGCCGGTCGAATCCAAACTTCGCCCGGTATGTTGAAAACTACCTGAAGCCGCAGATAGAAGAGCTGGTTACGAATTACGGGCCGCTTGGTGTGCTGTGGTTCGATGGTGAGTGGATAAAAGATTGGACTGAGCCGCAGGGCAAGGACATGTACAATTACGTCCGAAGTCTTCAGCCGGACATAATTGTCAATAACCGCGTGGGCAAGGGCAGAAAAGGAATGGAAGGTCTCAGCAAAAGCCAAGAATATGCTGGAGACTTCGGCACGCCTGAGCAGCAGATCCCCCCTACCGGACTTCCCGGCGTCGACTGGGAAACGTGCATGACGATGAACGACACGTGGGGATATAGCTCCTATGACCAGAACTGGAAGTCCACCCAAGACCTGATTCGCAAATTGGCGGATATCGCCAGCAAGGGCGGCAACTTTTTGCTGAACGTTGGACCTACCTCCGAAGGGCTTATCCCAGCACCCAGTGTGGAACGCCTGGCAGTTATGGGTCAATGGATGAAAGTAAACAGCGAGAGCATCTACGGAACGACCGCCAGTCCACTGGGCAGTTTTACGTGGGGGCGGTGCACCGCGAAACCGGGCAAACTATATCTGCACGTCTTCGATTGGCCCAAAGATGGCCGGCTCGAAGTGCCGGGCCCGAGAAATAAGATCAGCAAAGTCTATTTATTGGCTGACAAAGAACGCCGCAGCCTGCCAGTTAATCGGCTTGATGAAAACCGGCTGGCCGTCAGCGTGCCTGAAAAGGCCCCGGATGCTATCGACACGGTTGTAGTACTCGAAATAAAGAAATAGCAGTTCAAATAAGAGAAGGAGTGAGATATATGAAACTCAGACCGTTGGATGACAGAGTTGTAATAAAGCAATCAGAGGCTCAGGAGAAAACTTCGGGCGGAATTTTTCTGCCTGACACCGCAAAAGAAAAACCGCAAATCGGCAAGGTGGTAGCCGTAGGGCCAGGTAAACTGCTCGATGACGGCAAACGAGGTGAGATGTCAGTAAAGAAAAACGACGAGGTTATATACGCAAAGTACGGCGGAAACGAAGTCGAAATCGAGACAGAAAAATACGTAATTCTGCGAGAAAGTGATCTGTTGGGAATTGTTGAAAAGTAAATCGGCGTTCTTAGTTCATTGTTCATAGTTGATAGTTCATCGATGAACCGTGAACTATGAGCACGTAACTTGTTTTAGAGGGAATAGAAAATGGCAAAGCAATTGATGTTTGATGAGACGGCACGAACGGAGCTCAGGGACGGCTTGAGGGAGCTGGCTGACGCAGTCAAGATCACTCTGGGACCGACCGGCAGGAACGTCATTCTGCAAAAAAGCTGGGGCTCACCAAAGATTACAAAGGATGGGGTCACGGTCAGCAAGGAGATAGAGCTGCCCGAACCGTTCAAGAATATGGGCGCCAAGATGGTCAACCAGGTGGCCAGCAAGACTTCTGATGTTGTCGGAGACGGCACCACCACATCCATCGTCCTGGCAGAGGCAATCTACCTTGAGGGCCTCAAACACGTGGCCGCAGGGGCAAATCCTATGGCTGTACAACGTGGAATTAGCAAGGCCGCCCAAGTAGCTATTGATTTCATCAATAAGGAAAGTCGCCCAATAAAGGGCCACGATGACATCGCCAAGGTGGCAGCTATCAGCGCAAACAATGACTCAAAGGTTGGCCAAATCCTGGCTGACGCATTCGACAAGGTGGGCAAAGAGGGCGTCATCGAGGTCGAAGAGGGCAAAGGAATGGAAAACGAGCTTGAAGTGGTCGAGGGCATGCAGTTTGACCGAGGTTATATTTCTCCATACTTTATGACCAATCCTGAAACTCAGGAAGCCATCTTTGAAGACGTTTACATCCTGCTGCACGAAAAGAAAATCTCTAACGTCCGCGAGATTATCCCGCTGCTGGAGAGAATCGCTCAGGTTGCCAGGCCGCTGCTTATCATAGCCGAAGATATCGAAGGTGAAGCGCTGGCGGCACTGGTTATCAACCGCCTCCAGGGCGTTCTGAGAGTCTGCGCTGTAAAAGCCCCGGGCTTCGGCGACCGCAGAAAAGCAATGCTGGCCGATATAGGCATCGCCACCGGCGGGCAGGTGATCACCGAGGACCTGGGCATAAAGCTGGAAAACCTGGAGCTGTCGCAACTGGGCCAGGCCAAAAAGATTGTTGTGGACAAGGATACCACCACGATAATCGAAGGGGCGGGCAAGAAAAAAGAGATTACCGCCCGTTGCGACCAAATCCGCAGCCAGATCGAGAAGACTACCAGCGATTACGACCGTGAAAAACTGCAGGAAAGGCTGGCCAAACTGACGGGCGGAGTTGCCGTGATCAAGGCCGGCGCTGCCACCGAAACAGAGATGAAGGAACGCAAAGACCTGTTGGACGATGCCCTCCATGCTACCAGAGCAGCCGTCGAAGAAGGCATAGTGCCCGGCGGCGGAGTGATATTCCTGCGTGCTATCAGCGAAGTGAATAAGGCCAAGGCAAAAGCCAGAGGCGACGAAAGAATTGGCTTCGATATTGTCACCAGGGCCCTGAAGACGCCCACCGCTCAGATTGCGTATAACTCCGCCGAACAGGGTGACGTGGTAGTAGCTCAGCTTTTAGAGAGGCTGGAAAAAGAAAAGAACTTAGGATATGATGCCAACACGGGGAAGTTCGTAGACATGGTCAAGGCGGGCATCATCGACCCGGCCAAAGTCGCCCGAACAGCCTTACAGATGGCCGCATCCGTGGCAGGACTTATGTTAACCACGCATGTATTGGTAACCGAGTATAAAGAGAAAGAAGAGGAGGAACAGCCAATACCAGGAGCAGTAAGATAATATGTCGTGTCTTGTGACCGTGGCGGAGGACACATGAGCCTCATGAGCCGCGAGATACGAACCGCGACAGACGATAGATGGCAAAACGAGATTACTATGAAAGGTTGGGAGTCAGCAAAAACGCCTCCGAGGAGGAGATAAAGCGCGCCTATCGCCGAATGGCGATGAAGTATCATCCCGATAAGAACCCCGGCAATAAAGAGGCAGAAGCCAAGTTCAAGGAGTGCGCCGAAGCTTACGAAGTTTTGAGCGATGCGGAAAAACGCAGACGCTATGACCAGTTTGGCCATGAAGGTCTGCGCGGGGCCGGCATGCACGACTTCTCCAGGATGAACGTCGAAGATATCTTCAGCATGTTCGGCTTCGATGATTTCTTTGCCGATATATTCGGAACCCGAAGCCGAAGAGGAGCCAGGCGGGCAGGACCTGCCCGCGGCTACGACCTGGAGACAAGTGTCGAGCTTACACTTAATGACGTTGCTAAAGGCACCGAAAAAACAATCGAATTTACCAGGCAGGATCAATGCCCGGACTGCCTCGGCAGCGGTTCAGCCAAGGGAGCAAAACCAGGTCGATGTACTACCTGCGGCGGCAGCGGCCAGATCGCCAGAGGCGGCGGTTTCTTCCAGATGGTTTCGACCTGTCCGCAGTGCAGAGGCACCGGCCAGATCATAACCAATCCCTGTCAAAAATGCAGAGGTTCCGGCAGGGTGCCTAAGAAACGCACCGTCAGCATTAAAATCCCGTCCGGCGTGCACGAAGGACAGGGAATAAGAGTGGCTGGCGAAGGTGAACCGGGCAGAAACGACGGGCCAAACGGCGATCTTTATTGCTATGTTAGACTAAAGCCCCACGAGTTCCTGCAACGAGATGGAAATAGCGTTATCGCAGTTGTGCCTATCACTTTTACGCAGGCTGCTCTGGGGGCAACTATTGATGTGCCCAGCTTGAACGGGACTCAAAAGCTGAAAATCCCGCCCGGCACCCAGTATGGAAGCATCTTCAGGATAAAGGGCCAAGGCCTGCCGGATGTTCGAAGTCATAGAACCGGCGACCAATTAGTGCAGGTTATGATCGAGACTCCAACCAGGCTGAACACAAAGCAGGAAGAGCTGCTAAGAGAATTTGCCAAGGCGGAAAACTCACACGTTTCGCCGCACTCGGCGAGCTTTTTCGAGAAACTGAAAAGATATTTTGGTAATAGCTGATGAGACACAAAGAAGAAAAAGGGCCAGAACCAGAAAAGGCGAAGGAAAAGCAAGCCCCGGCAGAAGAAAAGCCTCAGACGAGTAGCGAGCTGGAAGAACTTCGTCGGCAGTTGACAGACATGCAAAAAGAAAAAGATGAGCTTTTCGCAAGGTTACAGCGCCTTAGCGCCGACTACGCCAATTTCCAGAAGCGGGCTCCCAAACACGTGGCCGATACCATCGCATACGAAAAGGAAAAGATAGTGAGAACGCTGCTGCCGGCTATGGATAATTTTGAGCACACGTTCCAGAATGCGCAAGTGGCGGAAAGCATCGACACCTTTGTCAAGGGCGTCCGAATTATTTACGACCAGATAATTGACATCCTGAAATCACACGGCTTAGAGCAAATAAACGCGCTGGGCAAAAAGTTCGACCCATCGCAGCACGAAGCCGTGCTGCAAAAGGCAGAGATGCAGCAGCCGGATGGTACGGTATTAGAAGAACCTCAGAAGGGATACAAGCTCAATGGCCGGGTCATCCGCGCCAGCAGAGTGGTCGTTAACAAACTGCCGACAGAAGAACTTATACAACCTAAGCAAAACTCAGAGAAAATTGAGGACGAGACAAGCAACATACAGTAACGCTGTACTGGTTATTTTACGCGATACGACATACGCACGACGAGGAACGAATTATGCCGACTTACGATTACGTATGTGAAAATTGTGGATACGAGTTTGAGCAATTTCAGACGATAACAGCCAGACCTCTACGCAAGTGTCCGAGATGTGGTAAGGTAGGCGTAAAGCGGCTCATCGGCGTTGGTGCGGGTATAATCTTTAGAGGCTCAGGTTTTTACGAAACCGACTATAGAAGCGAAAGCTATAAGAAAGCCGCCGAGAAGGAGAAAAGCCCAACCAGCAAAGACAGCGATAAGAAGGAAACTAAAGCCGAAAATAAAGAAACAAAATCCAGCGAAAAAACCGAAGCTGGCACAAAGCATCAGCGGAAATCCACCTGACCCATAATCCGCGGTTCGAGCAGATACACCCATGGTGCTCGACTGACCCGTAGAAAACACACCCACCCGGTAACATGGACGGGATTTTGAGCACCGACTGGCATTTTTCTCATGCAACTTGCTTGAAATCCTTCCTTCATTCTGGGAGAATGGGTCTGTGAACTGACAGCCAACAAGTGAGGACTTGCAGATAGTGACCGTCCTCGCGTCTTTTCTTGTTGCTGGCTGGAGCGTCAGCTAGCGCAATAGCGATAGGGGCGTTTGGTCATCCGGCAAAATTGAGTCGGCGATGAGGTAGCAGGAATGGAACATTTGGATAGAGCATTTCCGTTCCGTGATATTTTTTTGTCTTTTCTGAAGGATTACTCAACTAGTCCTACCTACTGGTATGTGCCGAAAGCACGCGTACTAAATGATGATAATGTGGAGGTAATGGGACAGATTGTAAAAGTGATTTTTGATGAGTTTCTCGAGTACGTCTGGAACGTAGAAACCCAGGACAAAATTCTAAACCGTCTTACACAACTAGAAATCTTCAGTCCATACAAACAGGATGGCAAAAAGACAGATAGATCTGCCTTGATACGTATATGCAAGAAACTTCTCGAGACCCTCGGTCTGCTCTGGGTTCAAAATGATAAAGAAATTATTATCACCGACGCAGGCCTGGACCTTTTGAGCGCGCAGAATAAGGAAAGAAGACAAGTAATAGAAGGACAAATCATAAAGTATCAGTATCCGAATCCGAGCCTAACAGGGCCGCACGCCGAGGGTTTTGCCGGAATTTTGCCACACGTATTCCTTCTACAGGTGCTTAGGGAATGTGATAATTGTATTACATCACTTGAATATGAATTGTTTGTGAACCTTGCCAAATCGCAGGAAGATTTTAACCGTATTGTGCAGTATGTACATTCGTGGCGGGATATTAACGGGCAGGAAAAACAAATTGTTCTCGACAAAGCAGAGCAAATAGTAATGCCTGAGGAAAGGCAAACTCGCTTCAAACGAATCAATCAAGATGCAGGCTACCAAAAACCGTTTTTTGCCTTCCCAAGCTATGTCGGCGTTAATGATGGCGGCGATATCATTTGCCGTGCGCCTGATAAGGTTAACGAGCTGCTAGATAAGTTACTCCCTTCTCTGAAGATCACTAAGTTTCCGACTCTTGAGGACTGGTTCGCGTATTTTGGTGATCCGAGAAAAAAACCTTCATGGTCAACTTATTTAATATCTTTGATTGAAGACGCTAAAACTACTAAAGAAATTGAACAGGTGGTAAAAACGGCAATTCAAGAGCACGTGGTTACACCTGAAGAAGAGGAAAACATTGAGAGAGCACAAATTGAGAAGGACATAGAAACCTTCTACTATTCTCATCCACAGCTGCTTGAAAAAGGATTGACTATAAAAGAGAATGGTCGACAATTTCCAACACCCATAGGACGTATCGACCTTTTATGTATAAGCAAAAGAGGAGAATATGTTGTAGTGGAGGTCAAAGCCGAGGAGGCACGCGACTCAGTCTTTGGACAGATATTGCGTTACATCGGTTGGGTTCATCGGAATATCGAAGCGGCACGGGATAATGTGCGAGGAATTATTTTAGCTTCCGAGTTTCCCGAAACTGCCCGGTATTCGAGAATTGGACTTCTGAAACCCAACTATCAAGAGTTTATTCAATTCAGAAAGCATGGCTTAAATGTACAGGATACCTAACGAATCGAATTGGCCTGAGTTGTTTATCAACAAGATAATCAATGATGATGCGCTAAATGTATTATCGAAGCTACCAAGTGAATGTATAGCGCTTGCTGTCACAAGTCCACCGTATTGGGATACCGTCGACTATGGAATCCGCGGGCAGATCGGGCAAACCAGCTACGAGCAGTACCTTTCTGATCTTCTGCCGATCTGGAAGGAGACAGAGCGGGTCTTAATTCCAAACGGCAAGCTGGTCATAATTACGCCTATAATGCCAATCCCCAAGAAGGTTATCAACAAGAATCATACGCGTCACTTGAAAAACATCAATAATGATATTGAGCGCTCTATCCTGGATAACATACCGGGACTTCAAAGGTTCAGCCTTTATATCTGGCAAAAGCAAACATCTGTAAAGATGTTTGGAAGCTATCCTTATCCACCAAATATTTACGAGGACAACACAATTGAATTCATTAACGTCTATGTGAAGGATGGTGTGCCGCCGACTATTCCAAGGCAGGCAAAAGAGGCGAGTGCATTGACACAGGAGGAATGGCGAAACTTAACTATGCAGGTGTGGCCTATATACCCGGAGGATGTCCAAAGGGCAGGAGGCCATCCGGCCCCATTCCCAGTAGTCCTGCCCCAAAGATTGATAATGATGTACACATTCAAAGAGTGTCCTGAAACTGACTTTGAGGGTGATATTGTCCTTGACATGTTCAATGGCACAGGAGCCACTTGTGTGGCCGCGAGGGCACTGGGGCGCAAATGGATTGGAGTTGATCTTCACCCTGGCTATTGCGAGATAGCACGGAATCGGGTTAAGTACGAGACAGTAGACCCGCACTGTATTATGTTGGAAAAGATCAGAGTCCGAGGGCCAGAAAATAGTAGGCAGCTTGAACTCTTTACAGCCACATCAGAAAAGGACCCCTCTTGAAAAGAAAGCTGAGACTACTTTATCAGCTTGGTGATTTGCTTGAATTGGGGGTGTTCGGCGGTTTTGAGCAGCTCAAATAAAGCCATCTCGGTGCAACTGATATTGACGCCCTGCTCGGCCATTCTGCTTAGCGCGATTTGCTTGTTTTCCGCAGTTCTGGAAGAGACAGCATCGGCGATGACATCCACGCTGAAGCCCTTGCCGAGCAAGTCAACCGCTGTTTGATAAATGCAGACGTGGGCTTCTATGCCGCACAGCAGGACCTGCTGTCGAGCCAATTCGTTTAGCCTGGCATTAAATTGCTCGCTGCCACAGCAGCTAAAGGTGGCTTTGTTTATCGGCTCGTTGCCCGCAAGAAGCTGTGCTATTTCAGGCACTGTCGGGCCCAGAGAATCCGGGCATTGTTGACACCATAGGATTGGAATATCGAGAATCTTGGCGGCTTTGATGAGGATTTGAATGTTTTTGAATAGAGCGTGCTTGTCATACATCAGTTGCGCCAGCTTGCCCTGGACGTCAACAACTACCAAGCAGCAGTTATTTATCTGGAGCATTCCTTTAATCTTCCGCAGTGTTCAACGCGGTCACGGCTGCGGCACTTGCTGAAGCTGTTCGATTGTCTGGCGCTGCTGCTCAATGGTAGCCTGCTGTTCCGCGACTGTTTTGTTCAGTCTTTCGATTTCGCTCTGGGACTGCTCGATTGTTGCTTGCTGTTCTTTAATCGTACCTTGCTGCTCCGCGACTGTCGCATTGAGGTTGCTAATTTGTTCCCTGAGCGCGGCAGTGTTTTCGGCTTCTTTGCCGGCTTGAGCGAATTGGACGGCAATTTCCTCGAAGGATTCTCTGGCCCCGCCGGTTGTTGTGTCACGCGGCCTGCGCAACTGCTGAACCAGTTCCTCCAATTCGTCGCGCTCGCCTCTAACGACCTGCAAATCGTCGCTCAGACGCATCATCCGCCTTGTCATTCTGTCGAGGTCATCCCTGACTCTGGCCAATTCATCGTTTGCCCGGCTCAGTTCTGCCCGCAACCTCTCATTCTCGTTCTTGCAGCCTGCCAGAACAAGCACGCAGGCCAGCAGGACAAAAAACCCGGCGACCTTCTTGTTCGTCATACGCTACCTCCTTAGCACATCTGCGAACAACCATTGCACGATCCTGATTCCAGTCCTTTATTAAACAGCAGTTATGAATTTGGAGGAAGAAAATTATTAAGCGAGCTAAAGTTGAAGGTTGTAATTTTAGGCACTGTAGGGGCTTGCCCCACCATCACCTTATTGGTGGGCTAAAGCCCACCCTACGGTCCCAACACTTTAGGTGCTCTGACCACAATAGTCAGCTCAACTTCCTTAGTGTCTGCACCTGCGGGAGCCGGATTCTTGACGGTTTTGCCGTCGCCGGTCAATACGGGCTTCGGTATGGTTATTAAGCTGGGCTTTTTCTCACCGGTCGCAGCCAATATTTCTCTGCCGGGCAATGATTCCGCCATACTGTTCAGGACGGCGAAATCCTTTGCCAAGCGGATAGACCCTTCCCAGTGCTCTTGCTTGACAATCTGAGCGACTTGCGCTGCCGTGACTGCGTCAACAACTATTTGCTCACCAAACTTCGGCGTCTCCACTATTAGTCTTGCCGAGCCGAATCTCTCCCAGATAGTGGCCAGGTCACTTAGTAGCAAGGTCAGAGCGTCACGGCCTCCAGTAAAAGAATATACCCTTCTATCGGCTAGACCCGCAGTATGGACGCGATCTGATAGCTCATTGTCTCTGATCACCCTGCTAATGAAGGCATCAACGGCGGTCAAGTCGCTGGTTGTAAGTTCGAGCTTACCGCCGAACCGCGTTGCCGCAGCAGTGCCGGCAGTCGATCTATCCGCAGTACCTTGGGGAGCAAAGATGCTATAAATCACTGCCGTAGAGACAGCCATCAGCGCGATCATAGTGGCTGCAGCCAAGACCCTGCGGCCTGAGAATTGCCTGGTCTCTCTGTGCTCCTGGAAAGGCAAAGTCTGCCGGCTTGGAGTTCTGTCCTGCAACGAAGCTCTTATTTGTTCGAGTGTCCCGGCTGGCACTTGGGCGTGAGGCAGGCACGCCACCAACATCTTGCACCTTTGCAGGTCCTGCAGCCGGCGTGCGATTTGGTCGTCATCTGCTATTAGTCTGCGGACCTCCATCTGCTGCTCCTGCGTCAGCTCTGCGTCGATGTAGCTATTGAGCAATTCGTCAATATTGATATCGCCTCGATTCATCCCGACATGGCCTCCAAAATTTCTCTCAGCCTGCTTCTGCCCCTGCTCAGTCGGCTTCTGACCGTGCCAAGCTCGATATCCAGCACCTTTGCAATTTGAGCGTAATTCATACCCTCAATATCGCGTAAGACGATTACCGTTCTTTGTGCATCGTCCAGTCTCATCAACGACTTGACAACTATATCGCACAGCTCTTTGTTCTGGGCTACGACCGCCGGATCGGGCGACTTATTGTCGCTTAGAAAGTCCTTCAGCGCCCTTTGGCTTCGCTCAGGGCCTGCCCTGAACTTGTCGAAGGGGCTAGCCTGCCCCGCGCCTGTCGAGGGGTGGCTGTCATAGTCCTCCGCATCCAGGCTATGCAAAGCAATTCTGCTGTTTCTTTGGCAATAATTCAAGGTCACATTGACAGCTATTCTAAAGGCCCAGGTATAGAAACTACTTTTGCCTGCGAACTTATCTATGCCCTGTATTATTTTGACAAACGTGTCCTGCGTAAGTTCCGCAGCATCATCGGGGTTTGCACATATTTTTAATATGACGTTATAGATGCGATTCTGGTACTTCAGGATAAGCCGCTCCATCGCCGCAGAGTCGCCCCACCGCCACTGTTGCACCAGGGTGGCATCGTCAATGGGGACCCCGCTTGGCGGCAGCCCCCCAGTATTGGCAGGCTCTGACGGCACCGTCCGGCTCCTTCGTTCGACCGACCTTGCCCCAAAAGTCCCTGAAGAAATAGCCCCAAATGGGGCCAAGCCGAACGATATAATCGCAGATCGGCCCATCAAGGTCAATAAACAACCGAGGCCTGTGTGGAGGTAGACTCCCTACAGGCCCCGGAGTGAAGTAAAGCCATCCAGCCTAATGAGTCTAACGCCCTACCGGTGCGGACTAAGGCAGGACCGATAGTCCATTATTGAGCCAGCCCTCTCCCATGATGGCGAGGTCTTTAAGGTCAACGACACAGTCGCCGTTGAGATCACCGGTCAAGTTCAACTGATCAACATTGAAGCATCTGGCCGGGCAGAGCCTGATGTTGTCAATGTAGATAGCGTCGCGGTCCTCCAGTTCCTGGCCGGAACTGGTCGTTCCGTTACCGACGCCGATAGTTATTTTCTTGATAGCGGCCAAGTTCACGCCACCGAACTCTGTGAGAGCTATGTCCCACTGTCGCCACGGCTCTGACTCAACCGCGTATGTGTAGGGGTGCGTGACCGTCGCGGTCTTGCCGGCTGCATCCTCAAGCCGGATAAACATAGGCTGCTCAACATTGGCGTCGTCGCCACGGAAAGCCAGCGACATCGCCTTGCTCCCATACCTGGTCCAGTCCTGGGCGGCGGCAAAGCTGTTTGTGGCTTCGGTAAGGTATGGGGCGTACTGATTCTGGAATTCAAAACGCATTGATTTTGCGCCTTGGCTTACGGTGCCAGTATCAATGAAGACATACTTATAGCCGCCGGCGATATTGTGCACCCATTTGGATTGTATGGCGGCGTCATCAGCATAGGATTCAAAATCATCCACGGCCAGGCACTGCCCAGTAGCAAAGGTCCATGTATGACCCGTAACTGTACTTGAAGGGCCTACCTCGTCCACCCGCCACTGGTAGGTTTGCCCGAATTCCAGCGCGCCCGGCTCGTAGGTTTTACCAGTAGGAGCAGGAGCCATCTTTTGCATAGCTCCCGCTTTTCCGAACCACAATTGGCGCGAAGTGGCAAAAGCCGCCTCCACCCAGCTAAGGTCGGCTTCGATTGAGACGCCCGTTGCTCCGTCTGCAGGACTCAGATTGACCGCTGCGGGGCCATCTGAAACAGAGAAGACATCGTCGAAAGTACAATGGTAGCCAACAGGGTCTTCTGGATTCAATTGTTCGCTCTGCGCGAAGATACCGCTTGCGCCGCTGGTAAAGACCTTATCGTTTTCATCCGGGTCTTCCCACGGGTCGTTACCGTTGGTGTCCACCATTGTCGCGGTCTTTGCGACGAGCGGGCCACCCTTATACTCATAGAGACTACCGGTGACGTACACGGGCCCCGAGCCGAGAATATCCAGTTCAGCGTAGTAGCTCCTGGCATGGTCAAAGCCCGGTACGACAAGCTCCAAACCCAATTGTTGCTCGTTCCTCATGATGTTTTGCATCATGACAACCTTCTCGATATCGATCCGCAGGTTGGCGGGACCATCCTCCCAGTTTACGTGCATCACGTAGGTCTTGGTTGCGATAAAACCGGGGGCGATGCCGCTGATCGACCCGTCCGGGTCAATGATGTACTCTGCCCTTCCGGCAAAGCCACAGTAGTTCCTGGAGGCATCGCCAACGACATTTACGACGGCTCCCATACGGACATCGGTGAATTTTTCCTTTGAGCCAAACCCGGCACCAAATAACGAGCCGCCAACGGCCATCGGAGTTGTCTCATCCATGCTTAGGTATTTGTTGCCGTTTGGGTCGGTCTTGATAGTATTCGTGAACGTTTTGGTTACGTCTGGAAAACAATGAAACTCCCAGGTGCTCAGGTCGGGCTGCGCGCCATTCCAGGTCTCGACCCAGTTTGCCTGTGCAGTACCAGACACGAACATGGCCAATCCTAATGCTGCGCAGACCATTACCAACTTCTTCGCTTTTTTCAACATACTGTTCCTCCTTCAAAATTAAGCCTAAAAAAGAGTTGCGTGCTACGACATTATCTACTGTTTTTATACCAAGTTGGGCACTGTGTTGTCAAGAAAAACTCTGAAGTTCTGCAAGGAAAGCCTATTTTGTGTGTTTGAGAACAAGTTCATCGGAAAGCCGTTTGCCGCTTACGGATAGAAACGTCACTTGTAGCACATAGCCTTGTTCGCTCGGAGGCTCCAACGGCAAATTGAACTCGTATAGTCTCAAAAAGTCCTGCCAATACTGGTTATTATCAGCGGCGATGGTCAGGTCTATATCCGGCCAGATGGCCATTCTTCTGCCTTTTAGCTCAGCCGAACGCTGCGCAAATTCATATAGCTCAAAACGAAAGACGCCCGGCGATTTTACTTGAGAGCCGAACGAGTCCAGCAGGCTCACGTAAACATCTATCTTTGAGCTGCCCTGGGCGTCGGCACTGCTGACCACTTCTGTCAGCGGGGTAATATGTATCTTCGCTGGGGCATAATCGCTGTAGGCAGAAACATCCGAACCGGTGTCAACCTTAGCGGGTGGTGCCGCAACTCCTGCCGTCTGCTCGCAGCCGGACTGGCCCAAAATAAACATCAAGAGGCATATATTTGATATGGTCAATACAACCCTCATAAGCTACAAATCCTCGTCGAGCAGATGCCCAAGACGATACTTCTTTGTCCGCAGATAGTCAATATTGTGCTTGCCGGGTTCGGCCCTTAATGGTATTTGCTCAACGATCTTTATGCCGTAAACCTCAAGCCGACTTACCTTCTTGGGATTGTTGGTCAGTATTCGAATGTTCCTCAACCCCAGGTCCCGGCATATCTGAGCGCCAATTCCATAGTCTCGTCTGTCAGGGACAAATCCCAGCCTTAGATTGGCGTCGACCGTATCCAGGCCTTGTTCCTGAAGTTTATAAGCGCGGAGTTTATTCATCAGGCCGATGCCTCGGCCCTCCTGGCGCAGATAGACCAAAGCGCCTTCGCCTGCCTTTTCGATTGTTTGCAAGGCAGCTATTAGCTGATAGCCGCATTCACACCGCTGGGAATGAAACAAATCGCCGGTCATACACTCCGAATGTACGCGCACCAAGACCGGCTCGCTGTGCTCGATGGGCCTGCCATTTTCATCGAGCTGACCAATGCCGCCTTTACACAGGGCAAGGTGCGGCTCAGGCGAAGTTATGCTCTCGTAAGCAATCAGCGTAAAGTCGCCGTAGTCGGTAGGCAGATTCACGCATTCGACCCGCTTAATTTGGCTTTCTCGCTGCAGGCGGTATTCTATGAGCTTGGCGATTGAGACGATTTTCAGGTTGTGCTTTTCACAGAATTGCAGTAGCTGCAGCACGCGTGCCATGGAGCCATCCTCGTTCATAATCTCACAAATGACCGCAGCCTGCTTAAGACCTGCCAGCCGAACCAAATCAATCGAGCCTTCAGTCTGCCCTGCCCGAACCAGGACGCCGCCCTTGCTGGCTCGCAGAGGAAAGACGTGCCCCGGACGAACGAGGTCGCTGGCCTTTGCCCCGTCGGCGATCACAACTTGAATTGTCCTGGCCCGGTCGGCGGCGCTGATGCCCGTAGTTGTGCCTTCAGCCGCATCGATGCTGACGGTAAAAGCCGTGCCGAACCGAGAGGTATTCTCCAGCGTTTGCGGATATAAGCCAAGCGAATCGCATTTTTCAGGTGCGAGCGGCAGACAGATGAGCCCTCGCCCAAACTTGGCCATAAAGTTGATTATTTCCGGGGTCACCTTCTCAGCCGCGCAGACCAGGTCCCCTTCGTTCTCGCGGTCTTCAGCGTCCACAAGAACGATCATTCTGCCCTGGCGGAGCTCCTCCAAAATCTCCGATATTTCACTAAACTGCACTGTCATATTCAGCAAAGAAATTCTAATCTCTAATATCTAAATCCTAAACAATATCGAAATTCGAATTTCAAATGTTCGAAACGTTTTAGATTTTGAATTTTGGTCATTTGAATTTGTTTAGGATTTAGGATTTAGGATTTAGGATTTAGGGTTTCCCTGGTTAGGATTTCCCCGTGGCGGGGTTTCGTATTGTTCAATATAGCGGCTTCCATTGCGAATGTAAATAAGGGTGGCCAGAATAGCGGTGGCTGCCGCCGACCACCAGAGGGTGCGAAGAAACCATATCCAGCCGGGGATGGCGCCGGAAATCTCAGGCGCAAGCAGAATCGCCCCCACCATCACCAACTGCAAGGCGTTGGCAATCTTGCCGATCAACACCGGGGCGACCAAAAGTTGCGATGTTAGAAAGTAAACGATGATGAAACCAAGTACCAACAGCAGGTCCTTGCCGATTATCAGAACCACGACCGTGGGCGGCAGTAAAAACTCGTCGGCGACCTTTCCTCGCTGAGACGATAGAAGCAGGCACGCCGAAGTAATAAGCAATTTATCAGCAACCGGGTCCAGAAAAATGCCGAGCTTAGTTACTTGTTTTTTGGTCCGAGCCAGGTATCCATCGAGGCCGTCGCTAACCGCCATCACGAAAAAAACGCCAAATGATGCATACCGGATCAAGTTCTGCACTGCCTTGTTAAGCTCAGGGGAATTTATCTTCAGCATACCAATGACGAAAGGAACTACCAACAGAATCCTGAGTATCGTCATCCGATTGGCCCAAGTCAGCCCCATAGCGTCTATCCATTGACAATTGGTTGTTGAAGATTGCTCACCGAGCGATCCTATCGTTTGATATGGTAAAGCATGACGGCGTCACTGGCAACAAAATACCCCCGGCTTAATCTACTTATGGGCACCTGCGGCCGGTATGCCTGCGAGTCGCTACCTTTTCTTTTGGGAGCCGACCGCACGGCCAGGAGGTTCTCTTGGTTTACCTTTGGCCTTTTCTTTCGCTCTAAGGCCCGGAGGAAGCGACTCCCGCGATACAGGCCGCCACGGGCCTCCGATCTGGGCGCTGACCTCCCATTGTACGCTTCCGAAGCGGTAGAAATGGCCTTCATAATAGTAATGGCTGGGAAGGCCAACGACAATGTAGACGCCGCGTCCCGAATCGTAAATCACGTCCACCCCCTGGTATTTATGCCGATAACCGTGGGCGGGCGCGTGCGGAGGAGGGCCGCCCCAACCGGGCGCAGGGCTCCGGCAAGACGCAGGGATCAGCACCACGCAAGCCAGAGTGATCATCCATAAGAAGCGCCACTTGACCTTCATAGCTATACCTCCCAAGAAACCTGCCCTGTGAGAATTTATCCACATAGATATAGCTGAAATTTTCAATTGTCAATTTACGATTGTCAATTATATAATGCACGAGCGAGGGTTCCCGCCCGGCGGGGTCCCAGATGCTCGTCTCGGCGAAGCGCCGAGCCGTAGCCGGGAAGGGATAGCCGAATGGCTGTGCTGAACGTCAATATCGACCATGTTGCCACGGTGAGACAGGCTCGCCAGACCGATGAGCCGGACCCGGTCTGGGCAGCAGTGCAGTGCCAGTTGGCTGGTGCTAACGGCATTACGGTTCATTTGCGCCAAGACCGCCGGCACATAAACGACAGGGACGTCAGGCTGCTGAAAGAAACCGTGGTCTGCAAATTGAATCTTGAGATGTCCATGGCCGAAGAGATCGTAAAAATTGCCGAGGCAATTATGCCCGACCAGGTGACGCTGGTACCCGAAAAGAGACAAGAGCTGACTACCGAAGGCGGTCTGGATTGCCTCCAGCAGAAAAAACGCCTCGCCGAGGTCGTAAAAAGGATGCACAAAAAAGATATCCTTGTAAGCACTTTTATTGCGCCGGAGAAAGAGCAAATAATCGCCTCTGCGGAGGCCGGCTGCGACGCGGTCGAACTTCACACCGGCATGTACGCAAACGCTAAGGGGCATAAAGCCATCGAGAAAAGACTCGCTGAATTGGCGGCGGCAAAGGATTTCGCAAAGGAAAGTGGTCTGGTCGTTCACGCGGGTCACGGCTTGACGTACCGCAACATCGCAGGACTGGCGCGAATAGAAGGTCTGTGCGAGCTCAATATCGGCCACAGCATCGTGGCAAGGGCGATATTCGTGGGCATAAGACAGGCAACTGCTCAGATGATAGATTTGATAAACAAATTCAGTAAATCATGATTTGTGGTTTATCGAACCCCCCAATAAATTGGGGGGCTAAATAGGTACAAACCGGTAAGATGGGTTACAGAATAAACCGGCGACATGGGTAACAGTTCTTGGTTTATGATTACCTCCGAAAGGAGGCAAATTATGCCATGGACTGAGACCCGAATAATGG
>Ga0299912_10000777_pt1 | contig 26088 bp, 19 predicted proteins | sample RVTome_2_FD_207667 | JGI IMG/M metagenome (GOLD analysis project Ga0299912, IMG submission 207667) | Soil microbial communities from uranium-contaminated site in the Upper Colorado River Basin, Wyoming, United States - RVT95D214 (version 2) ... | reverse complement strand
CAGATATAAGAATATTTTCAATACCGTTAAAGGCCCAAAAAGTCAAAATCTAATGCGCAAGTCATTAAAAATGCATTGGGTTAGGCATTACTGCGGGAATTACATTATCGCAGTTTTGACTGGTGGCAAAACGCTCTTACTTAATTATTAAGGGGATGTGCTATATAAAAAGATTGATGAGTTGCAATATTATAAAATCTTTAATGCGGCAATCCATTGCCAAATTTATATTTTTCATCACTGCATGTAATTTAGTCACTGATTGTCTAAGTTTGCCTTTTTTCTTCATTACGAAAAGGGGCGATCTAAATAACGGAATAATAGAAATTAAGTTTATCGAGGTTTTGCTGTTCCCGGTTTTTATTAGCCCGCTCGTAGAAACATTTATAGAGCAAATGATACCAATATACATACTGAACAAAATAACAAATAGGCCTTGGCTCATAATAGCAGTTTCAGCAACTGTTTTTTCGATAATTCATGGTTTTGATGATTTCACAAGGCTTATCCCTTCCTTTTTCGGCGGAATTTTATTGGCATTCTCGTTTTGGCATTGGTCAAAAGCCTCTTATAAAAAGGCCTATTGGATCACCTGCGCAATTCACGGCCTGCATAATCTTGTAATATCTATTTTGCTAATTATAGTATATGTAGTTTATGAATAAGAGGTATTACTCTTATGAATGATAAAATTCTTTTAAATTACGTGCCCGGCGATGTCAACGGCGACTGCTATCTTATGGGCGGTGATATCACATACCTTGTCAATTACTTTGGCGGGAGCAATCCCCCGCCTCCCGATCCTCGTTCGCGTGCCGACGCCAATTGTGACGGGTATCGCACCGGCGGCGATATCATCTATCTGGTCAACTATTTTTCGGGCGGCCCGGCGCCCAAGTGCTGTTTCTGGCAATGCAATTACACACTCATCACCTATTATATCTATTCCGGCGATCAGGTGATTGCCGAATATGACGAGGATGGTCAGTTAATCGACAACTACGTCTATCTGGGACGGATGCGCCTGGCCAGGTTCAATGATGACTTGCTCAATTGATGAGCCAATCGGGAGATGAATCGTCAACCCTGCAGGCGGGTTGACCTACAAAGCTTAGCTATCTTGCAAATGAGAAGAATTATCCTAAATCCAATAGGAAAAAATTCAAAGGCGACCGCCCACTTATGCGTGAAGTAGATCAATATAAGAATGCAGAAGATAAGGAGGAATTCTTGATAGATTTTTTAAGAAGATATTATGGATTTTAGGAAATCGCGAAATTGAATCTATTAAAATAGGTTAGGAGAATATATGCGATTATTTCAAACCATGTTTCTGATCACGATATTTACGATAACATCTTTGGCCAAAATCTCAACTGTAGAGCAAATAGCTTATCGCGATTTATTTAGGCCGATAGTCGATTCAACGGCAGCGAAAAATATCAATGCAATTGTGCTGCTAAAAGCAGATTCTATCAAGACCAGCATAGGAAAGGGACATTTGGTGGATGATGAAAATTTCAAAAGTATGTTAAATTTTAGGGATTTAAATTGTCTTAATTTGGTCATGTTAACATATAGCCTTTTTATTTTTGGAGATCCAATTGCCAGCTATCAAGTCGTATTATTTAACGCTTGCGATAGTTCAATATATATGTGGGAAGGAGGTATTGACAATTATTCAAACGTGATAAAATACTATTTGGATGACCCGGCGAAAGAGGATTCATCGTTTATTCTGGGATTGATAGAATTATACCTTAATACAACATATTTCTACGACCCAGCAATAATAATAGCCACGTTTGCGGATTTCGAACGTACCTTTTCGGACAAGCGGTTATTGCTGCCATGGAATGGATGGAGCGTATACACTATAAAGGACGCAAAAGCCGATAAAAAGAAGGTAAAGCGGGCATTAAAAGATATGCAATATACATGTCAGAATGATACCTGTTCCATAGAGCTATGTTCCTGGGGCTTGCAAAGCGGGCAATTGGAATATTGGCATTTTTTAATTACACCAGGCAAAATGGAAATTTTAAAACATGAGATACTATTGGAAGACGTTGGCCCATTCAGGTTGAGATTGGGGTCGGATTAATTTAAGAGAATCAGGGCAGGCTCGCGCCCGCCTGCTGTTTCTGGCAGTGCAATGATACGTTGACCATTTATTATGTTTACAGCGGGGGGAACGTTATTGCAGAATATGACGGCAATAGCGATCTTGTATGGAATTACGTGTATGGTCTGGGCCAGCGCCTGGCCCGGTTCAATGACAGCCTGCTCAACTGATGAGCCAATCGGGAGATGAATCGTCAACCCTGCAGGCGGGTTGACCTACAAAGCTATCGGTAAGAAAGGAGAGGAATAATGAAGTATGGTTTAACTATTATATTCGCGGCTCTGATACTAAACACGGCCACTTGGTCTCAATCTGTGTCCGAGGGAATAGAATATGCTTTGGGCGGACAGTCGCTTCCTCCAGAGATGGTAATTCCCCCGATTCATAAGCTTGGTGAAATATTTTTCCCCCCGGGATTTAATAGAATTGTAAATGAGCTGAAATTATTTGGAATTAAAAGCATTGCTCAAACAGATTCAAATTTGGATAACTATGTTTTAAGCTGCTTGATTAAATATGTCTCTGAAAATTCGTTAGAACTATCAGGGCCCTATGCTAACGAGATAACAAGAGTATACTCGTTTGAAGAATTGCCTGATATAAGAATGTATTATTTTTCAGGTATTCCAGCTTATGGGGCATTATTTAATACAAGTGATTCGACGCTTTATGTTTTTGGCGATTGTATTAGTCAATTTTCTAAAACCTTGAGGAGTTATTTACCGCAAATCATCGATGAAAATCAATTCGAGGATATTATCATTTTGTACCTGAACTCAATATTTATTATTGATGCCTATTACATCGTTTCAAGCGTCGACGATTTTAATAAAATCTGGGATGCTGAGTTTGCCAAACCGGATCGTCCATTTGTGAGCGATACCCTTAAAATAATCAAACCAATAGATCTAGAAACATGCTCAAAATTATTTAAAAATATCACTATTGGCAAATTAATCGATAAAAATCGTATAATTTATTCAATTAAAGTGGTCACGTGGGAGTGGCTGGACGGCGCGATAGAGGAATGGCGATTCCGCCTATCGGATAAGGTATTTACCGTAAATTATAGAAAGCCCATTGCGATAAATAAAGGCCCGTGGCATGGGCGGATTGAGTCTATATGGGAAAAATAATGTAAGCTTGCCTAAAGCATTTGCTCGATTATAATAGTTGCGGACTGGTTGCGCTTTAGGATTATCTTTGTCTATATTTATCTCCCGATTGTTTGCAGAAATAATGTTGCAGCTTAAAAATGCTAACTAATGGGCCGAGGTATAACAAACGCACACTATATTAAGCATAAGTGTCATTTTAAGTTGAATGCCGGCGAACTTGTCTGGAATTACGTTTATGGCTTAGGCCAGCGGCTGGCCAGGTTCAATGACGACTTGCTCAACTGATGAGCCAATCGGGAGATGAATCGTCAACCCTGCAGGCGGGTTGACCTACAAAGCTCTCCGGGATAAGCTAAAGGGCCAAATCGGAATGGACATTCGGGACGAAGGTTTCATAGGAAAAAGAGTCGAAACCGCGGGGATTTCGACCTACCTTGAAAACTTAAATTATTTATACAACCGTAAAAAGGGCGTATGCGATACGCCCCTACACAAAACCTTCTTGGAGGAAGAAATAATAATTACGTCTGTGAACTTTACCCCAGCCTGCTCCGTTTGGCGAGATAGCCGAACAGAGCCTTATCGAACGGCACGCTGGTATCGAGCAGGTGGTAATCGATCAGCGATTCGCGGCAGGCGCGGGCAAAGCTATCGACGAATTCATTTAGCTTTTCGATATATTCCGCGCGGATCTGATGGGGATTGGTCAAAAGCAATTGGCCGGTCTCCATATCGCGAAAACGGGCCTCGGCTTTGTAACTGAAATTCCGCTCGAACGGATCGAGGACCTGAAAGACGATCACTTCATGCTTGCGATGGCGGAAATGTTTGAGACCGGCCAGCATTTTTTGGGGGTCATCGAACAGGTCGGAGATCACGATAATCAGGCCTCGGCGCTTGATCCGGTCGGCCAGTTCGTGGAACGAGGCGGCGGCGTCGGTTTGCGCGGATGGCTCGGTTTTTTCAAGTTGTCTTAAAATATTGTTGATATGCGAGCGGGCCCCTTTGGGCGGCACGTAAGATCTGATCTTTTCATCATAAACAAGCAAACCGGGGGCATCCTGTTGGCGAAGCATCAGATAAGCCAGCGCCGCCGCCAGGTAGGACCCGTATTCAAACTTGCTGATGTGGTCGGATTTGTAGCCCATCGAGGCGGAGGCATCCAGCAGGATGTAGCCGCGAAGGTTGGTTTCCTCCTCGAACTGCTTGATGTAAAACCGATCCGACTTGCCGTAAACCTTCCAATCGATATGCTTGATGTCATCGCCCGGCATATACTGGCGATGTTCGGCGAATTCCACGGAGAAGCCATGATAGGGGCTCTTATGCAGCCCGACAATGAACCCCTCCACAACCAGACGCGCTTTCATTTCCATGCCGGCCAGCCGGCTGACCGTGGCCGGGTCGAGATATTTGCGGTAGTTTTCAGCCATTAAGATATTATACTCATTAGGGGAGGAAATGGCTATGAAAAATAAGTATGGCTCACATCCAGCCCCAAAACAAGTTTGGGGCTGGCACGCATACGGGGCTGGAAAGCCTCGCCTATTAAGGTTAATAATGAACGGAAGATTTTTGGGGAAGGTAATGTCAAGATTTGTGTGTAGATTAGTGTATCCTTTCGGTTCATAATTTTCTTAGGCCGCCCGGTTAAAATAGTTTTTTACGGCTGTCAGGCGGCAGCGTTGTTTTTCCCACTGTTTATTGCAATAGGCAAAGAGAGCATAGACGACTCTCTGGCAGCTGGCGCTGTTACGGAAGTAGCCCATGGGGCGGACCCGCCGCTGGATCTCCTTGAAGCAGCGTTCGATGACATTGGTCGAGCGCAGCAGTGGTCGCAGAGCTTGGGGGAAGCTAAAAACAGCAATCAGCTTCTCGAAGTCGCGTTCCAGACAGGCGACGGCCTTAGGAGCCTTATTCTGCCAGCGACGTCGCCAGTGACGGAAGCGCGCAGCCGCCTGGGTAAGGTTTTTGGCATACATGATCTTCTTGGCTTCAGCTGTGCATTGCTGACGGTGGATTTTAGGACAATGAGTGGCGACATTGCGCAGCTTATGCACCCAGCAGAGTTGCGCCGGGATCAGGGGATAAACCTGCTGCAACGCCTTCCACAAGCCCTTGCCGCCATCGATTACGACCAGCTTCAGATGGCGCCCTTTTAAGCCGCGCATCTTGAGGTTCTCCAAAAACGCCTGCCAGGCCGCCGCCGATTCGCTGTTGGCCTTCTGAAAAGCCAATAGCTCCCTACTGCCATCGACCCGAATCCCATAAGCCACTAACAAACAATAACGCCTGGCGCCGATCTCATGGCCAATGGTTACGCCGATCCCATCTAAAAACAAAAAGGCAAAATGATCTGTTAGAGGCCGCTGGGCAAATGCTCTGACCTGCTCATCCAAATCCTTAGCCAGATTCGAGGTCGTGCTGGCCGAAACCCGGGCCGAACAGAGCACCTCTAACACATCACCCACCTTGCGGGTCGAAACACCCAAGATAAACATCCCTTTAATCCCCTCCCGCAGCCGCTTCTCCAGCCGCTGATAACGCTCCAGCCAGGAAGGCTGAAAACTCGCCTCCCGACAACGCGGTATCATCAATTCCACCTCCCCCAGAGCTGTCAGCAACCGCCGCCGCCGCCGACCGTTGCGCCAATCCCGACGACCCCCGGTCCGCTGGTAACGCCTGGCGCCAATAAAAACCTTGTACTCCTCGGCTATCGCCACATTCAGCACCTTCCCCAAAATCCGGCAACTGCCCTCCCGCAAATCCTCCCCAAACATCTCCTTGACATCCCGAAACGCCTGCCCTAAGTTACTTCCAGGGAATGCCAATTCCCTAATCGACATGGGTGTCTCCTTCCTGTTTTAATCATCAAGCTAATTCTACAGAAAGGATACACCCTTTTCAATTCTACACACTTTTTAAGATATTACCAATAGCGACCGGCCATATAATTTCTCTTGACATCCCGGATCAAGCAGGCGATATTACTCTTGAAATCAGCCATTAGCTATTTGATTTGACATTTTTATGATTCTGCCCCCCCCCAAATCTGGATTGCCGTGTCCGCTTAGATGAGCAGGCATGCCGTGGCCCGCCGCACGGGCAGGCTATGATTGCGATTTTTGACATGGACAAATGATCTTAAATTTTAATTGATTAAAGGAGGCAACAATGTTTTGCAGGAGCATATTCTTGGCGGTTGCTTTAGTCATTTGCCTTGCCGGCGCCGGTTCGGCCCAGGATTGGGACTTCTGGGGTCATGTAACATACATAAATTGCAACTGCTCACAGCCCGGCGACCAAGTTAAGATTGTTCGAGTAGGCACATCTGAATCGTGGCAATTCGGTATTGATTGTTTTCATCTTGGCTACAACAGCGGGTCACTAGAATTTCCCACGGGAAGCTATCAGTTTCATGTCCTCGCACTGGATCAAGATTGTAAAAATTATTATCAGGTCATTCAGGTATATCATATTCAGGGCACTTCGCAGCGAGTCGATCTGAAAATCGGTCCACCGGACACACCGGACGGCGGTGACGAATAGCTGTTTTTCAGGGGGCCGGCCGAAATCGGTCGGCCCCCAAATTGAGGAGGTGAAAATAAATGAACATACAAAAGCTGGCATTTTTGATAATACTGCCTGTGGCCACGGCTTACTGTCAGGTACCGGAATTGTTAAACGGCTGGCCGGTGACCCAGGATACTATGGTTGGCACATGCAAAATTTCCCAAACGCAGCCGTGGGAAAACCTTGCTGTCTATTTCTGTTCCGGGGCTGACGGACTACAAAAAACCGGACTTGAGGCCGACCCATTTCCGGGGTGGCCCGGTGAATTTAGTGGGGTCGTTTTTCCTCAGACGCCCATCATCGTCGATCTTGATCATGATGGTTTGATGGAGGTGGTAGCATACGGGCGGGAGTATGATACCGGTGGCAATTACGTGCAATCCCTGATTTATGCGCTGGACGACGACGGCAGCGTGCTGCCCGGATTTCCCCGAGCCTACGAATCAGCCTGGACGCCCAATGTCGCCGATTTCGACAACACCGGTGAGTATGAGATTATCTTCACCTACCAGCACAGGGGCATATTGTATTGTCTTGACCGCTATGGCAATGATGAGCCCGGCTGGCCGATTTCCATTCCTACTGAGATCTGGCAATCGCTGGGCGCCTGCGGCACCGTGGGCGATCTGGATGGCGATGGTTATCTTGAGTTTTTGATAAAGGGAGCCAAGAATATTCATAGCTACCGCCATGATGGCAGTATTCAGCCCGGCTTTCCCATTCCTCTGCTGGATACGACATATTTTTACAATCCCTGGCTTGCCCCTTCGCTGGCTGATATTGACCTTGATGGTCAGCCGGAAATCCTTGTTGCCGCCGATTCGGGAGGGCCGGGGCCTCCTCGCTCGGCCTATATCGCAGTGTATGAGCCCGATGGACAACTTAAGGCGGGGTGGCCTCTCCGCTATCCCGGAGCATTCACCTGGCAGATGCCGACGGCAGCCGATATTAATGGTGACGGTATTCCGGAGATCGGTTTTACGCTGAGCGACCATTTCACATATTTCGTGGATGGCGACGGCCAAAATTTGCCGGGCTGGCCGGTCCAATTTTTTTCTCCGGAAGGGTATCACCGCGACGCCATGTCCGATTTGATTGCTATCGATATCGACGGTGACGGAGATTGCGAAATTTTTTCCGACTACAATTGGGCCCACATGGATTCGTGCTCACCAGATTCGACGATTTTCTACGGCCATAGCTGGCTGTTTGCGGCTGATCATCTGGGCAATGATCTGCCGGGTTATCCAATTCAGGTGCCAGGCGCTTATCTTTGGAATCCGCCAACCTTTGCCCTTCGACCGGATTCGAATAGATTAATAATGGGGCTATCGACGTGGCTTTACTGGTGGGATATAGAGCATCCGGAGGATTTTGAGGCGGGATATATAGAGGTGTTTCAGTTCCCCGATTCCACCGGGCCGACGGATCAATGGCCGATGCTGGGCCATGACAACCTGATGACCCGCAACTACAATTTCGTCGATAACGTCACCGGTATCGCCGACGGCCCACCGCCGTTGCCGAAAAACTACGTGCTCAAACAGAACTACCCCAATCCGTTTAATTCAGCCACGATTATCGAATTCGCCCTGCCCAAAGAAGAAGAAATTTCCTTTGATGTGTATGACGTGCTTGGACGAAAAGTAGCCGAATTGGCCGAAGGGGTCTATCCGGCCGGCCATCATCGCGCAAAGTGGGATGCTTCAAAATATGCCACGGGGATCTATTTCTGCGTACTCCAGACCCCGCGGACGAATATCAGTCGGAAGATGGTGGTGCTGAAATAAAATTGAACTGCACTCGGTCGGGTGGGGCCACCCGACCGCACAAGGACCAGCGAGTGGACTTCAGATGCGCTTGGCCGGCCTGAGCCGGCGTTACGGTAATGCTCTTACCCCGCCGCCATTAATTTGCCTTTAATAAACCCTTGCCAAAAAAATTCCCTGATTGTATCGTTGCGCCTGTGAAATGCAACGGAGTTATGAAAGTTCGGTAGTATTCATTATCGATGAATCCCCGACCATCATCTAAAAAAACAATCTTTACCCTGGCTGCCGGCCATGATTATATCGCGTATGACAACACCTCCGAGTCATATCTGAACCTGGCGGGTCGCTATGGCTATCTGGAATTACCCTATTATATATCGCAGGAGTTAGAGCATGCCGGCAAGCAAGTCCGGCCAAGCTGCAAAGATATGCTGGATGCCTATGTCACGCCGATCCTGCTGGAAAAGGCTCGCCTGGCGGGGCTGCCGGCGCCGGAATTTTACATTTCCAACGGCTATTTTGAGGCTCCGGTGATCGTCGATCCGATAAATCCGTTCATGATAAAATGCCAGGTCGTGCTCAAGCAATCGCAGCAGGAACGGGTGGCCAAATCGAAAACGCGCAACTTTACCTATGCCATCTGCTGTCAATCGCTGCCGCCCAATGCCAGAGTCAAATATTTCAGGTCGGTCATGGGCTGGTGTATCTACAGCAAATATCGCGCGCTGTCCGAAAAGATCTGGCGCGTGTTCAAATTGCCGCTGGCGCGGGTCCGGATTATACAACTGGAAAATGGCGACGCGCTTTTAAGCGATATCGGTTCGTTGCCGTTCGAAAAGCTGAACCAGCGAGAACTCGATCATATTCAGGAGCGGGTGCGATGGGGCGAATAGGGGTTTATATCGAACGCTATACCATCAACCGGTCGGCGGAGATGGGGGCGTTGATGCGGCTGAGCCAGGTGGCGCCGCGGCTGGGCCACCAGGTCGATTACCTTTTCCGGCCCGACATCTATAAAATTCCGCAGTATGATGCGCTTTTCATTCGCGCCCTGACTGACCCCATGAATCTGTCATACGTGGCGGCGCGCACCGCCGAACTTAATGGCGTAAGGGTGGTGGACGATCCCGATTCGATATTTATCTGCTGCGATAAGATCAACATGTATCGTCACCTGGTAAGCGCCGGAGTGCCGGTGCCCAAAACCGTCTTTTTGACCGAATCCGATCTGACCAGGGACAGGGCCGCCAAGCTGCTGAAAACGATCGGCTCGCCGCTGGTGCTCAAGGCGCCCAACAGCAGTTTTTCGCTCTATGTCGAAAAGGTGGAGACGCCGGCGGAATTTCTCAAGATCGGCCATCGTTTTTTGCGCCGCGCCGATTGCCTGGTGGCTCAATGTTTCATAAAATCGGAATTCGACTGGAGGGTTGGCGTGCTGGCCGGAGAACCACTCTTTGTCTGCCAGTACCTGATCCCCAAACGGCGCTGGAAAGTGCTGACTTATTTGGACAACAATCGCTTCATCACCGGACCGATCAAGGGTATTGAACTTGGCAAGGCCAACCCCAGGCTCCTCGACGCCGCAGTGCAGGCGGGCGCGGCTATCGGCAAGGGGCTGTATGGAATCGATTTGAAGCAGGTGGATGACGAATTCGTGGTGATCGAGGTTAACGATAATCCCACGATCTCCGCTGGCGAGGAGGACCAGAAAGCGCCTCACGTGTACGAAAGGATCATTCGGTACCTGATGGGGGAATGGGGTTGATGAAAAATGCGCGGCTTGTTATACGCAAAGCTTCGCTAAGAGACCTGCCCGCTCTCCTCGAGTTGGAAACGAGGGGATTCACGCAGGATAATTTTTCCACCGGTCAATTCAAATATTTGCTCACCCGCGGGCGAGCGACGATCTTATTGCTCGAATATAACAATCGGCGGGCCGGAGCGGCGATCATGCTCTGGCGGAAAAATGTTGCGGTCGGGCGGCTTTACAATATCGTGATCGATCCGAATTACCAGGGGCATGGCCTGGGCGGCAAGCTGTTAGCGGCCTGTGAAAATGAGGCGATTGCTCACAATTGCCGCGTCCTTTCCCTTGAGGTTAGAGCCGACAACACAGGCGGCATTGCGTTTTACAAAAAGCATGGTTATAGCGTTTCGGAGAAGCTGCCCGATTATTATGCCGATGGCTCTGGCGGTTTGCGCATGGTCAAATCGCTGCGATTGACCGGGCCGGGACCGCTCAAGCTGAAAGTCCCCTATTACGGCCAATCGCTCGAATTTTCCTGCGGTTCGGCCTGCCTGATGATGGCTTTCAAGTATTTCACGCCCAAATTGAAATTCAGCCGCGTTCTCGAACTGACTTTGTGGCGGGAGGCAACGCTGATTTACATGACCTCCGGTATTGGCGGCAGCGGGCCGTTCGGAATGGCCCTGGCCGCGCAACGCCGGGGCTACCCGGTCCGGGTGATACTTTCGGCGCGGCAGACGCCCTTTTTCTCATCCGTGAAAACCCCCGACAAAAGGAAAATTATCAGGCTGGTGCATGACGATCTTAAAATAAAGGCGCTTAAACTGGGGGTGAAAGCCGACTATTTCGATTTTTCAATAGAAGATATCGCCGGCGAAATGAACCGCGGCAAGCTGGCGATCGTGCTGATCAGCACCTACCATCTGCATGGCGACCGCGCCCCGCACTGGGTGATCGTGACGGGGCTCGATTCGGAGTTCATCTATTTCCATGATCCGTACGAGAAATTTTATGGCGACAACAAGCATCTGGCGCGCAACGTCCGAATACCGATACTTAAGTTCAAAAAGATGCGCCGCTACGGCCGGGACCTCTACAAGAACGTGATTTTTATCGGCAAACCGACGCTGAAGCCGAAGATCGCCATGGACGGCCGGGATATGTAGGGGGGTAATTGCCGACCGGAGGCCGGCGTTACGCTACCCCAGTGGGCATCCAAAGCGATCCGTCATTCCCGCGAACGCAGGAATCCAGCATTAAATCTAACCTGATGACTCCCATCGTGTTTCCCCGAAAAAGGAGGCAGGCAATAAAAAACAATATGTATAGTATATACATTTAGTTTACATATGCTATACATATTATCTGCGCGGGAGATAATGGGAGAATTTGCGGATAGGCGGGGGTAAGGAATGATTGACTATTAAATTAAATATCAAAACGGAGTTTTTGGGACAGGTGTGTTCCTAAACTGGAGTTTAGGAACAAGGGAAAATTTACGCAGGGGATTGGGGCGTGATCAGCCCAAAGGCCTGAATGGCGAATTTGGGGAATAATAAAATAGTCAGGAGCGCAGGCCGTAGGCTCGTATGAAGCTCCTGACCTACCTGGCCACATTTTCCCGCAATCACAAGATCTTTCGGCCTGCGATCTCAATTAACTTATCAAACATCGCATCATAGAATAAATCATTAGGGTCAATATGATTCGCATCGGCATATTTTCTAAGTAGCGCGTCGGTCAAATTATCCTTACCATTTTTAATGTCCGGCATAAATCTTGTCCACTGGCTGCTTATGGGACGGCCATTTTTTATTTTTTTATAGATATCTCTGGGTGTTCTGTAGCCCTGGCCAGGATTGTAAAGTTTAATTACGACAATTTTAATTGTCTCATTTTCAATAAGAAATATCCAGTCTTTAAAATTTTCATCTATTACCGAGACATCTGCTATATATTTGTTGAGGAGAGCAGAAAAGGGAATTTCACCAAAGGCCATAATCAATTCCGGCTTGAGGATTTCTATTTCATCGAATAAATAACCATGAATATGTATGCAATTGGCGCACATAACCTCGGTCGGAGCTCCCGCCAATCCAATTGCCGAGCACTTCACAGCGTTCGTAAAGGCTATAAGATCCTGCGGGTCATTTGAAGTTGTCGATTTGAAGCGAGCTAATTTTTGAGTAATATTATTGAGTGCACCGTCCATATCCTGACCATTTTTGGTTTTAAGATTATTAAACCATCCGTATTTATAGGGCGCATCAAACGATAGAGCTTTTTCTTGTCTGGTATTTATCCCGACGAATAATACCTTCAAATCACTATATTTTTCGCCGACATAAGCGCCGATCGCCGGTATGAATTCCCTCCTGCCACCCCACTCGCAACTTTTTTTGCAGGTTTTAACGGATGGACAAAAATCATCATTTTCTTTATCTAATCCTTTATCTCGGTAATATGCTTTAATGGCTTGTCGCATTATTGTTACTCCTATTCCTGCAAATATTAAATAACTTTGCGCCGCGATTCAGCAGCCGGTTAATTGCTTTTGAAAAGATAAGACCGTTTTTCTTGGTCAACAATATAATTTTTGCCTCGTGCCGTAATTTAACCTGTTACCCATGTCCCCGGTCTAAAATATATACTATTTACCCGGTCGTACAATCAAAAAAATATGGTGATAGACTGTTTAAGCCCAAAATTATGAAAATGTTAATTGCCGCATTCTCAACCCCCCCTCACAACTCTATCACATACCCATCCCCTGGGCCGGGCACTTCCACGTCCCAGCGGTAGTGATTCCTGATCTTTTCGGCCAGCGCGTTCGAGGATTCCGGTTCGCCGTGGACCAGAAAAATCTTGATCGGGGCTTTGTTCAGGCCCATCAGCCAGGCCAGGATTTCGTTGTAATCGGCGTGGCCGGAAAAGCCGGAGATACTTTCGATCTTCGCCCGAATCGGCACCTCGCGGCCATGCATCTTGACCGATGGGCTGCCCTCGAGGATGGTGCGGCCGCGCGTACCGGCCGCCTGGTAGCCGATAAATAGAATCGTGTTTTCCGGCTCCGGCAGTCTTTGTTCAAGGTGATGGAGGATGCGGCCGCCGGTGGCCATGCCGCTGGCGGAAATGATGATCGCCGGCCCCTTTTGCCGGTTGATCACCTTGGACTCTTCGCGCGATTCGCAGATCTGGAGTTTCTGCGGCTGGAAAATCGGTTTATGCTGCAACGCTAACAGCCTGGCGGTCAGGTTCTGGTCGGATATTCTTTTCCTGAAAACGTCGGTTACGTTGATAGCCATTGGCGAATCGACGAAAATCGGGATGGCCGGGATGCGGCCCGCCTCTTCAAGCTCCCTGATCAGATACAGAAACGTTTGCGTGCGGCCGACCGCGAACGCGGGCACCACTAATACGCCGCCCCGGGCAATGCTGTCCTCGACCACGCGCACCAGCTCATCGACCGGCGACAGTTCATCGTGGAGGCGATCGCCATAGGTCGATTCCAGCACGAGGTAATCGACATTGAAAATCTGCACCGGGTCGTTTAGATAATGACGGGTCGGCCGGCCCATATCGCCGCTGAAGACGATTTTTTTTGAGTTTTCGCCATGGCGCGTTTTGATATCGATAAACGAAGACCCCAGGATGTGGCCGGCGTCCTTAAATTTGATCCTGACGTTATTATTGAGATAATAATCCTCGCCATAGTTCATCGGCGAAAACATCTGGAGGGCTCTTTCGGCGTCTTTCACCGTAAATAGCGGCTTGGCCGGCTTATGCTTGGAATACCCTTGCTTGTTGGCCCAATGAGCATCTTCCTCCTGCAGATGGCCGCTGTCCTTGAGCAGGATATCGCAAAGATCGCCGGTGGCATACGTGCAATGAACCTCGCCGGAAAATCCCTCATTGCAGAACCGCGGCAGGTAGCCGCTATGATCTATATGGGCGTGCGTCAGCAGCACCTTATCGATTTGCTTAGGCGGAATGGGAAACGGCTCCCAGTTTTTCAGGCGGTTTTCCTTCGTGCCCTGAAACAGGCCGCAATCTATTAACAGCTTTTTATTATCGATTTCGAGCAGATACCTTGAACCGGTGACCGTGCCGGTCGCGCCGTGGAATGTCAACTTTGCTTGCATTTAATGCCTGACCTCGCCTTCGTGCGGCTTTTGCAGTCCGGGTAGGTCGAAACCCTTGCGGTTTCGACTATTTATTCCCCAAAAGAACCTTCCATTTTAATCGCCTCCTTAATACCCCAATCATCCGCGTAATAACCCTTATCATAATAAAAATGAAAAGAGCCATATGGCCAATCCTTGGGGACGGAAACTGATCCATGCTTCACGGGATTGTAGTGAATATAATCCAGATGATTATCGTAGTCGCGCTGGTCTTTTATTTTATGATCCCAAAAGCGATATTGGCACACTCGACCCGAGTTATGGTGATAGCGGGCTCGATATGAGCCGGAAAATTTCAATTTGAGCCTTTTCATAAGGTTCGTCATATCGGAATCGCCGCGTTCAATTAGCAGATGAATATGATTAGGCAATAGCACCCAGGCGACAAGTTCAAATTTCATCAATCCTTCGACAAAACGAATGGATTCATGCCAGAGGTCAATATTTCCGACAAGCAAGGGTGCGCGATTATGCGTGACGTGGGTTATAAAATATGTATATCCCGGTTCCCAATATCTTCGGATATTCGTCATTCAGTATTAAGATATTAAAAAAACGTCGAAACCGCAAGGGTTTCGACCTACGACTGCCCTGCTATGGCATCAGGCATCCCGCATCGATAGCGAGATGCGTTTGCGTTCAATATCTATACCGATAATCCGCACATTTACCCGCTGCCGAACCCGAATAACCTCGGTTGGATTATTAACATAACGGTCGGCTAATTGGCTTTTATGAATTAAGCCTTCGAGGTGAATCCCGATATCCACGAAAGCGCCGAAGGCGGTTACATTGGTGACAACGCCCGGCAGCTTCATTCCGATTTGAAGATCCTCGATCGTTCTAACGGATTCATTGAACTTGATGGATTCAAAGGGAGGCCGCGGATCGCGTCCCGGTCGAGCCAATTCGCCAAGAATATCCTGCAGCGTTGGCAGGCCGATTTTCTCGGTCGCGTATTTTTGAATTTCGATTTTCTGCCGCAACCCCTCATCGCTCATTAATTCGGTGACCGTGCAGGCCAGGTCCTCGGCCATTTTTTCCACGACGTGGTAGCTTTCGGGGTGAACGGCGCTTCCATCGAGCGGATTGGCGGCATTATTGATCCGTAAAAAACCGGCCGCCTGCTCGAAGGCTCTGGGGCCCATACGAGGGACTTTCCTTAAGGCTGCGCGAGATCTATATGGCCCATGTTCGTCGCGGTAGGCGATGATATTTTTCGCCAGTTGCGGACCGAGGCCGGAAACATAAGCGAGAAGCTGCCGGCTGGCCATGTTCACGTCAACGCCGACCGCATTAACGCAGCTAATCACGGTGTCATCGAGGACCTGCCGGAGTAAATTTTTATCGACATCGTGCTGATACTGACCGACGCCGATCGATTCCGGTTCGATTTTCACCAGTTCCGCCAGAGGGTCCTGCAAGCGGCGGCCGATTGAAATTGCCCCGCGCACCGTGATATCGTAATCGGGAAATTCATCGCGGGCTACCGCCGACGCCGAATATACCGATGCCCCCGATTCATCGACCAGTTCGATCGAAATATGCGCTGGCAAGTTTAAGCTTCTTACATACAGCTCCGTTTCCCGGCCGGCTGTGCCATTGCCGATGGCTATCACTTTGATTTTATATTTGTCACATAAAGCTTTCAATTCGGCGGCCGCATCGCGCTTTTGTTCATCTGATCCGTGGGGGAATATGGTTGCATGAAATTGAGGCTTGCCGCCGGAATCGAGGCAAACCAGTTTGCAGCCGGTGCGGAAACCGGGGTCGATAGCCATGACATCTTTGGGGCCCAGCGGCGGAGCCAGTAGTAGTTCCCGCAGGTTATCGGCAAATATGCGGATCGCCTCGCGGTCGGCTCGCATTTTGAATTCGGCCCGCATCTCGTTTTCCATGGCGGGCTCGAGCAGCCGCTTGATTGCATCATCGATAGCGAGTTTTACCTGTACCGAGGCCGCGTTATCGGCGGCAATAAAGATTTTAAGCAGTATTGCCTGAGCTGCCCCATCGGGGAGCTCGATATTCACTCTTAATATCGCTTCTGCCTCGCCTCTGAAAACGGCCAGCAGCCGATGCGATGGCACTTGCTTCAGCGGTTCCTCGCGCTCGAAATATTCGGCATATTTGACGCCTTCAGATTGCCTGTCCGCGATCACTCGCGATTTAAGATAAGCCTGTTCGATATAAAGGGATCGCAGAGCGGCTCTGGCGTCGGCATCTTCGCTGACCCATTCGGCTATTATGTCGCGGGCTCCGGCAAGGGCCTGGTCCATTGTTTCGATTTCTTTCCGGGGATCAACGAACGATTGAGCCGCGGCTTCCGGATTGATATCATCTTGAAGAAACAGTATTTCGGCCAGAGGCTCCAGGCCACGTTCCCGGGCGACCGCGGCGCGTGTGCGGCGTTTGGGTCTAAATGGCAAATAGATATCTTCGAGCCGCGCCAGCGTTGCGGCGGCCTCGAGCTTAGTTCTTAATTCAGCGGTGAGCAATTCCCGCTCAATCAGGGAGTTGATTATCGCTGACCGGCGTTTCTCGAGTTCTCGGAGCTGCCCGATACGGTCCCTGATTGCGGCAATGGCCACTTCATCCAGGCCGCCGGTGGCTTCTTTGCGATAACGCGCGATAAACGGCACCGTGGCGGCATCGTCCAGCAAATTGATCGCTGCTGCAATCTGAAAGGATTTCAGATTCAATTCGGCTGCGATTTTGTCGATATGTAAAATTTCTTTAGCCACCGGTCAACGCTTTTGATTCTTGCGAACGCGGCCGCATCGATCCGCCAAAATAATCGTCAGACATAATAGGGGAAAGCGCGAATTTCAATGCTTGCGCGTAAACTGGGTTGGAGTGGCAGGCAATCGTCCCCCGGGGGGCGTTTGCGGGCACCAGCGCGGGGCTATGCCGCCGCCAAAATAATTTACCATGAAGGTAATATCCCCCCCTACGAATCGGCAGTCGCCATTGGCGTCGGCCGCGGCATAAAGCCAGCTATTGGTGGAATCATTCCAGCATGAATCCGGCGGCGGGTCTACGTTCCCTGAAAAATACTGGACGCCGAAAGAAATATCGCCACCCACAACCAGGCCGTCGCCGTTGATATCACCGGGCAGATAGTCGCAGGGACCCGGCGGGAACAGGGTGACATTGACAACCGTGGGTTCATTGGCAACAACCGATGCCCCTGTTATCACGGTATCCGCGTAATCGTCATGCGAAAACGAAAGATCATAAATACCCTGCTGAAGCCCCGCGAGCTCATAGTGGCCGACGCCGTCGGTGAAATCATTCACCTGCGTGCCGATCGCACCGACATGAACGCCGGCAACGGGGGACTCGTCTGAATCAGAAACTGTCCCGACGATTGCCCCAAGAAGCGGCTCGCTTTCGATATCAACGGCCAGCGGATCGGCGACTGAAAAAAAGCCCTGGCCATCACCATAAAAACAGCATGTGTGGAACGGCAGCAAGTAACTCCCTTCATCAGGGCAAACAACTTTGCAGGTGAGAACGAGCGTCTCTCCCGGGCTCACCAGGTGGTTAAGGCTGTCATCCGGATCCGGCTCATCGATCACCCAGCGATAGGAATCGTAGGCGGCTATAACTTCACCGAGCACCGGCCCGGTAAGCGAACAGGATATGGGATTGCCGTCAAGCGTCAGCGAATAATCGATTAAGTTGAACTGCGGAGGGAAATTATCATTGAGGTGCAAATTCTGCAGACTGAAATTTTCATCATTGGTGATCGCAAATTCGATAACCAGGGTATCAATGGGCGAGAGATTTTCCCCGGAGAGAAGGTAATTGACCTGAATATCATGACCGGCGGGATATAAAATATCAGCCGCCGCCGGCAACCCGGCCATGAAAAGCAGCATGCAGGATAGGCTAAATATCTTCACCATAGAGGCAGTCCCATTTCCCCATCTGATATTATAATAATTATAGGGGCATTTACAAGCCGATTTTCCGGAAGCTCACTTTAACTCCAATATTGACACTGATTATCCATTTCTTTATATTGGATTGAGGTTCGCTCTCGATGATTGCGGTCATTGGACCAGGTGAGTTCGCAAACCCGAATATGGTCGCGAACACGGAACGGGTAGGTTTCAGAGAGAACAGCAGTCGGCCTGGGTAAGGCCGGTTTTTTGTTATAATTCTAATAATTGTTAAAGGTTTCGCCGATACTCGCAGATACAACCCTAAAGACGAGCATCTATTTACGAAGTCGTTAAAATTATGTTGATTAGCATATGTGTGGGATAGCCGGATATTTTCAGATGAATGGCCGGCGACGGCCGGGCGTAAATCCGGATGCGGATCGCTCTCTGATCGGTCGCATGGTCAACATAATCCGCCATCGCGGGCCGGATGAATTCGGCGTTTATTTTGATGATAACTGCGCCCTGGGGCAGGCGCGGCTTTCAATTATCGATCTTTCAACCGGTTCTCAGCCGCTTTCCAATGAAGATAATTCGATCTGGATAACGTTCAATGGCGAAATTTTCAACTACATTGAGCTCCGACCGCAGCTTGAAAAAGCCGGCCATCACTTCCGCACCCGCTCGGATACCGAGGTTATTGTTCATGCTTATGAGGAATGGGGCAAAGATTGCGTCAAGCATTTTAACGGCCAGTTCGGCTTCGCTATATATGATAAGAAGAACCAGGTATTTTTCGCCGCCCGCGACCGGCTGGGGATCAGGCCGTTTTTCTATACCATTCACGGCGGCCGATTCTATTTCGGCTCGGAAATAAAATCGATATTCTGCGATCCCGCTATTCCCCGCCGGCTCGATCTGAAAGGGCTTGATGAAATCTTCACCTGGTGGACTACCGCGCCGCCCCGGACCGCTTTCGAAAATATCAACGAACTCGAAGCCGGAAACTGTCTGGAGATAAAAAGCGGCAGGCTGAAAATCGAACGCTACTGGTCGATGGATTTTCCGGAGGCTTTCGACCGTCAAAGGAGCCTCGGATCATGGGCTGAGGAGCTGCGCGAGCTTCTAATCGACGCGGTGAGATTACAATTGCGAGCCGACGTGCCGGTCGGCGCTTATCTTTCGGGTGGCCTTGATTCATCGGCGACGACTGCCCTGATCAAGCATTTCACCGATACGCCGGTCGAAACCTTTTCGATAGCTTTTCAGGATAAAGCCTACGATGAATCACAGTTCCAGGATCAGATGGCGCAACATCTGGGCACCCACCATCACCGCATTAATTGCACGTATCGCGATATCGCCGAATGTTTCCCCGATGTGATCTGGCATACCGAACGGCCGATTTTGCGCACCGCGCCGGCGCCATTGTATATGCTTTCGGGCCTGGTGCGCCGCAATAATTTTAAAGTGATTTTAACCGGCGAAGGGTCGGATGAGATTTTCGGCGGCTATGATATATTCAAAGAAACGCTGATCAGGAAATTCTGGGCCAAGGACCCCGATTCAACCTGGCGCCCGGCGCTTTTGCAAAGACTTTACCCGACTTTGCCGCTGTCGGCGGCGCGGGCCAAATTCTACCTTGAAACCTTCTATAAAGCAGGCTTGGCGGAAATCGATAAGTACTATTTTTCGCATATACCGCGGATAAATACGACGGTGAAGATCAAGGAATTTTTCACCGCCGAGGCTTCCTCGCAAATCGGCGGTTACGATTCTTTGTCAGTATTCGGTAAGTGTCTGCCCGGCAATTTCTATAGCTGGCATCACCTGGCGCGAGCTCAGTATCTGGAGGCACGTTCGCTGCTCTCGGGCTATCTTCTATCATCGCAGGGTGACCGGGTGACGGCGGCCAATTCCGTGGAAGGCCGCTTTCCGTTCCTGGATCATCGCGTGGTCGAATTTGGCGCGAAAATTCCGCCCTGGCACAAGATTTTCGGCCTAAAAGAGAAGTTCGTACTCAAAAAAGCGATGCTCAACGAGCTGCCTCGCGAAATTATCCAGCGCGTCAAGCAGCCCTACATGGCGCCCGATTCCAACAGCTTTTTCCAGAAAGATTCGCCGGAATATGTGGAAGACGTTCTATCCAAAAAAGCTCTGGCGCGGACCGGTGTTTTCAATCCGGAGCATGTGGCCAAATTAAAGGCCAAGTGCGGTCGGTTATATCATGCTCATCTGTCGTTTAAAGACAATATGTCGATTATCGGAATAATTTCAACCCAGCTTTTGATCGATCGTTATATCGATAATTTTAAAATTCCCGAGCCCGTGGAAAAGCGTGATTTTAAGATCTGGCATGATGACACCAACGGAACCGGATCGTGAAAAATGGCGTTGTGTAGAGATTATTAATGTTTCATGGAAAGCCGTGCGCCCTTCCGGCCGCGATAGCGATTGAAAGCCCGGGTCGAGTGCGAAATTGGACAGGTAAGGAGGCTTAGTGGACGCCAGAAGCGAAGTTAGAAATTTTATACTGGAAAACTTCATGATGGGCAGAGATCCTGGCGAATTGGAAAATTCCGGATCGCTGCTTGAACTCGGCATAATCGATTCCACCGGTGTGCTCGAACTGGTTGGATTTATCGAGGAAACCTACGGATTTACCGTGGAAGATGACGAATTGGTCCCGGAAAACCTCGACACGATAGACCGGATCGTCGATTATATCGGCCGCAAAAGTCAAAAATAATATGCTAATCCATCGCTATCTCGAGGAAAATGTCGAAAAATTTCCTTATAAAGACGCCCTGATCTATTTCAGCGGCCGGCTTACTTATATCGAATTGGAAAAGGCCGCCAACCGCCTGGCCAATCGCCTTGTCGATAATGGCATCAAACCTGGCGACCGGGTCGGTATCCTGATTGAACCGTTAATCAATTACGCCGTCGCCTATTTCGCGATCTTGAAAGCCGGCGCCATCGCCGTCGGCCTGAATACCCAGGGCACCGCCAGGAATTTTAAAAGCATATTGCGCGACTGCGAAGTTTCTGGCTTGATCGTCCTGAGCCGGCTCATTCATGTTCTGAATGAAATTTATCAAGAAATCCCATCATTAAAATATGTAATCGGCGATGGCGGCATTGAGGGATTGACGGCAAAACTGCACAGCGAATCATGGCTGGATATTCAGATGAGCGGCGATCATAAAAGGCCCAATGTCTATCAAAGGCCCGAAGCGCCAGCCCAGATAATTTACACCTCCGGCACTACCGGCGATCCCAAAGGCGTGACCCTGTCGCACAAAAACCTGACAGCCAACACCGATTCGATCGTGCAATATTTGCAGCTCACTCACGAGGATAAGGTCATGGCGATCCTGCCGTTTTTCTATTCGTATGGCAATTCGCTCCTGCTTACGCACATCCGCGTCGGCGGGTCAATCGTGATGGATACCCGGTTCGCCTATCCCAATGTCGTGTTAGATGTCATGTCGCAGGAGCGGGTGACCGGTTTTTCCGGTGTGCCCTCGACGTTCGCGATCTTGATGCATAAATCGAATATTCATAATTATCGATTCGAACATCTGCGCTATATCACTCAGGCGGGCGGGCCGATGACCCCGGCCTTGACCGAAAAAATCATGAAAGCCATGCCACATCTGAAGATCTATATCATGTACGGCCAGACCGAAGCTTCGGCCAGGCTATCGTATCTCGAACCGGAAATGCTGCTTAAAAAACTTGGCTCGATCGGTAAAGCCATTCCGGGTGTCACGCTTACGGTCAAAAATGACCAGGGCGATGTCTGTAAGCCTGGTGAAGTGGGTGAAATCGTGGCTGCCGGCGACAATATCATGCTCGGCTATTGGAATAAATCCGCTGAAACCGCGCAGGTAATCAAATCCGATGGCCTGCACACGGGCGATCTGGCGAAAACTGACGAGGATGGTTATCTGTACATCGTCAGCCGTAAATCGGACATGATAAAAAGCGGCGCTCACCGGATCAGCCCCAAGGAAATCGACGAAATCCTGGCCGAACATGAGGCGGTGCAGGAATCGGCGGTCGTGGGCGTTCCGGATGAAATATTAGGCGAGGCTCTCAAGGCGGTTATCGTGCTGCGGCAGGGGGCGCAAGCCACCGTTAGAGACCTGCTCAAACATTGCCGGGCCAACCTGCCGGCATTCAAGGTGCCTAAATATATCGAATTCAGGGAAAGCCTGCCCAAGACGTCATCAGGTAAGATAAGGCGGCACCTCCTGACTGAGCAAAAAAGCGAATAAGATATCAAGGAGATAATGTGAAATTTACGAAGGACCTGATAAAGCTCGATTGCAAAAAAACTGTCGATCAGTTGCTCGAAAGGTTGCAGAACCAGGTTTATAAGGACCTCAAACGACAGGGGGCTGTCGTCGGCACGTCGGGCGGCATCGATTCGGCGGTGGTGGCAGCGCTCTGCGCGCGAGCATTTGGCAAAGATAAGATGCTGGGCGTCCTTATGCCTGATAAAGATTCTTCACCGGAATCGACCAAACTCGGCGAGGAGCTGGCCCGCACTTTCGGCTACGAACATGTAATAGAAAACGTTACCGCCGGCCTGGAGGGCGCCGGCTGCTACAGGCGTCGCGATGAAGCGATGGCCAGGATTTTCCCCGAATATAAACCGGGCTGGAAAGCCAAGATCGTGCTGCCGACGAATATCCTCGAAAAAAGCCAGCTTAACATATTCAGATTATCGATAACCCCTCCGAATGGGCAGCCGCAAACCAAGCGCCTGCCGTTGAAAGAATATCTGCAGATCGTGGCCGCGTCGAATATGAAACAGCGCATCCGGATGATCACGCTCTACTATCACGCGGAGAGGCTCAATTACGCGGTGATCGGCACCGGCAATAAAAACGAACATGACCAGGGCTTCTTCGTCAAATACGGCGATGGCGGCGCGGATTGCAAACCGATCGCTCACCTGTTTAAAACGCAGGTATTCCAGTTAGCTGAATACCTCGGCGTGCCCGAAGGGATCCGATCGCGGACGCCGACCACCGATACCTACCCTGATGAGCAAACTCAGGAAGAGTTTTTCTTCGGACTGAAATTTTTGACGATGGATTTACTCTGGCTGGGCAAGGAACAGGGCTATCCGCGAGCCGAGGTGGCGCAGGTTATGGGGCTGACCGAGGAGCAGGTCGAGCGGGTTTGGAACGACCTCGACCAGAAAAAACGCACGACCGAATATTTGCGCCAGCAGCCGCTGGAGATGTAAGAAGCTTTGATCGTAGGGACAGATCCCCTGATCTGTCCCATAAATTCTGGCAGCATTGGTGGGCTGAGGCTGTTGACAAATGTCAGTTTGGGGTATCGCGTAGGGGCGAATTGAATTCGCCCAATCAGATTATTGTCACCACTCACTAAGGGCGTGTGCGATACGTCCCTGCGCAAAAACCTGCTTTCGTTCGGTTAATATCACATTATTTTTTGTCAACGATCTGGCGTGGAGACGCAATATCTTGCGTCTCTACGGGAGGCTGATGACAAAGTATCTAGATTTATTAATTGTTAATTTAACGCTAATAGTCGGGACTGGAAGGTCCCGACTATTAAGAGGATAAGAAATTAATACCAAAATTAAATGTCCCGACCCTCCCTGGCCGGGCAGGCAAAGCCTCACTTGAGTCAAATGACCAAATGCGGCTTGACTCCGCCATGCGCGGCTATTATCGTTGGCCGTGAATATGTTTTTTGCATGTGGTTGGCAGACGTCCTCGTCTGCCGACATAGGCGTTCAAGTAAATAGAATGCTCTGCATAACAGGAGGATAGATAACATGGGAAATTTTCGAGTTCCACAGCCGAAAAACGAGCCGGTTTATTCATACGCCCCCGGCACGCCGGAGCGCAGCAAGCTCGAAGCCGCTCTTGACAAGCTAAAAAGCACGCAGATCGAGGTGCCGATGCATATCGGCGGGGAGGAAATCAAGACCGACGCCACTGTGGAGATGGCGGCGCCGCACGATCATCAATTGAAACTCGGCCATTATTATAAAGGCGGCCCGGATGAAGTTCGCGCCGCGGTCAGAGCCGCGCTGAAAGCCAAACCGGCCTGGGAAGCGCTCCCCTGGGAGGAAAAAGCCTCGATATTTTTAAAAGCCGCCGACCTGATCGCCGGGCCATACCGCTATGAATTCAACGCCGCCACGATGCTGGCCCACAGCAAGAACGCCTTCCAGGCGGAGATCGACGCGGTCTGCGAGCTGGTAGATTTTTTCCGGTTCAACGTTTATTATGCGCAGCAGATTTACGACATGCAGCCGGACAGCCAGCCGGCGATGTGGAACAGGCTTGACTATCGGCCCCTTGAGGGGTTCGTGTTCGCGGTTACTCCGTTCAATTTCGTATCAATTGCCGGCAACCTGCCGACGGCGCCGGCCATCATGGGCAACACGGTAGTCTGGAAACCGGCCTCCAGCGCGGTTTACACGGCACACTTCATCATGAAAATCCTCAAGGAGGCCGGGCTGCCCGATGGCGTTATCAATATGATCACCGCGCGCGGCCAGGATATCGGCAATTTAATATTGAAGCACAAGAATCTCGCCGGCATTCATTTCACCGGCAGCACCGCCACCTTCCAATCGATGTGGAAGACGGTTGGCGGCAATATCAAAAATTACCGCTCCTATCCGCGCATAGTCGGCGAAACCGGCGGCAAAGATTTCATTTTCATTCACAATTCCGCCGATGCCGCGCAGGCTGCAACGGCCATAATCCGGGGTGGCTACGAATACCAGGGCCAGAAATGTTCGGCAGCCTCGCGCGTCTATGCTCCCCGGTCGCTCTGGCCACAACTTAAAGACGCTCTCAGCCGCCAGGCCGCCGAGATGAAGATGGGCGGGCCCGATGATTTTTCCAATTTCATCAACGCCGTTATCGATAAGGACGCTTTCGATTCGATAAAAGCCCATATCGATTTTGCCAAAAGCTCCGACCAGGCCCAAATAATTTTCGGCGGCAACTGCGATGATTCAAAGGGCTATTATATCGAACCGACGTTGGTAGTAACCACCAACGGCTATTTCAAGCTGATGGAAGAGGAGATCTTCGGACCGGTGGTGACCTTGTTCGTTTATGATGATGTCGATTTCGAAAACACGCTGAAACTCTGCGACCGGACCTCCCCCTATGCGCTCACCGGCGCGATTTTCGCTCGCGACCGCGAGGCTGTTGCCAGGGCGACTAAGGTACTGCGTCACGCGGCCGGCAATTTTTATATCAATGATAAGCCGACCGGTGCGGTGGTGGGCCAGCAGCCGTTCGGCGGCGCGAGGGGCTCCGGCACCAATGACAAAGCCGGCAGCCTGCTGAACCTGATCCGCTGGACGAGTGCCCGCACGATCAAAGAGAATTTCCTGCCGCCGACTGATTTCAAGTATCCGTTTATGGGGTAAGGGCGAAAAATCAAGGAAGGTAGGTCGGGTTCTGACCCATTTGGGGAAAAACCCGACATTAAAAAAATTTTGTGGGCGGCAGACGTCCCCGTCTGCCCCTAAGACAAAGTGCCGTCGGGTCGCCTGAGGTTGTGCCAAAAGATTTATTACTTTAATAATCTTATAATTTAGGGTAATATATTTTTGAAGAATTTAAAGTGATAGAGGTGGTTGAGATGATATTAAGACCTGAGAGTGC